>ENA-UOOE01000110-UOOE01000110.1-fermentation-metagenome-genome-assembly--contig:-NODE-110-length-81853-cov-7.032996_pt1 | contig 81853 bp, 80 predicted proteins | sample MGYA00245776_ERZ724021 | MGnify/ENA primary metagenome ERZ724021 (study PRJEB28704, sample SAMN03018321) | fermentation metagenome | biome: anthropogenic terrestrial biome; feature: soil; material... | reverse complement strand
CTTTATAATTCAGAGGACTACCGTCCTAAAAATTTTTATGTGCTAAATCTCTGATTTATTTTCAGAGATTTAGCGCCTAAATTCCAGTAAAAAATTTATTTTTACTGGAATTGTATTCTCTTACATTTACTTAAATAACTGGTAAGTCAGCAGAAGGTTAGGTCTTAAAAATAGATATACTTACCCTTTATCCCAAAAATCTTAATAAAAAATTTCCAGTTCTATTTTTAACTTATACTTTTGTAAATAAAGGATTATCCCAATCATCTTCTATAGTAAATCTTTCATCTTTTATATCTTCAATAATATCTATTTGGAGCATTTTTTTCTTTCTAAAACCTCTGATACACCTGAAAAAATATAACTGCATTAAATTAAATGCTAGTATCATAAACATTAAAACTGTCTCTACCCCTGTAGGGCTGTGAAGAAAGCAATGGTCTAAATGCCATTCGGTTTTTAACTGATGAAAGACATTATTTTCAATATCCCATCTTTTATGCATTATTTTCCACAAGGTTTCTACTGATGTAAATTTATCTGTTGTTATGATCCATTCTTCTTTAATTTTTATTTTATCTCCAGTATGAATTTCTTCTACAAATTTTATGAATCTTACTTCTATACCTGAATCAGACATTTGAAAATTATCATCATCCCATGCTTTAATCTTTCTATAGGTATTTATGTTTTCCTTTACAGTCCAATCTCTATCTGCACCCCGGCATTTAAATAAAGCTAATGCATCTTTTACAATGTGAAGCCTTTCATCTTTTACTCTTACCAATGCATCCATTCCTATGGAAAGGACTTCTTTTATCCATGTAGATTTACAATATAAAGCATCAGCTACAATAATGTCTGCAAAGTGGTGATATTCCTTATATAGTTTCTTAATTAGTCTTTTACCACCTGTAATTTCTCCATCATCCTTATTTGAGCCATCTTTTTTTGGCTCAAGCATTTCCTGACCTAAAATAATATGTGGGTCAGAACCTACTGCTGCACAAACTACGGATCTGTGAAAATAATGAGTAGTACCATTTTTATCAACTCTTGTAAGGCAGTTCTTACAAGATTTTTTATTGCTATCAAATAACTCTACACCATCTATTGCAGCTACTTTTAAACCGTCAATAGTTCCATTTCTAAATACCTTATTCTTTACAGTAGTTCTTATTATATGTTTGTTGATATTTTTTAAGCCATCAAGATCAAAATCACTCAAACAGCGCCTAACGGCGTCAATACGAGGTATTTTAGTTTTTTTAGGTAACACTTTCTTAAATCTATTCTTTTCAAGCCAGTGCTGCAATCTATTAAAACTCCTTATTTGAAGCATAAATCCAAATAAAACAACAAAGGTAATTGTTGAAATTTTTACTGGAGATTTTCCTTTTATCTTTTAAGGTATTGATTTTTTCACCTATATCGTATACCTTATTAATATAGGTTAGTATTTGTTTCAAATAACTTTTACTCATCTTAAAGCACCCTTTTCTTTTTAGTTTCTAATCAAAACCATTATAAAAAGGATGCTTTTATTATGCAAATTTTTTCTATAAATTTTCCAGTAAAAATCGGAATTTATTAATTCTACTATAAATACCCATAAACCTTTATAATTCAGAGGACTACCGTCCTAAAAATTTTTATGTGCTAAATCTCTGATTTATTTTTCTTTTTTTATGATTGATTTGTGATAATGTCTTAGTATACCATTTGCGATTATGTCCCAAATATAAAAATGCAGTAATTATAAATAAGTTATCTAAAAGCTTTACTGTAGATAACCTCCATTTGAGATACATAAATAAAAGCATTCAAGATTAAATTAAAAATTAATTAATGTTTTTAGTTGCAACTAGTTTGCAACTAGTTATATAATAGTATATGTCGGCCTTATATGTACTGCACCTATTATGTACTCTTTATATAAATGGAGGAAAATCATTAATGATAGAAATTAAAAATCTGACATTTTCCTATACAGGTAAATGTCCTTATTTAATAAATAAAGTAAACTTAAATATTCAAGACGGAAGCTATGTTTCAATTTTAGGTGAAAATGGCAGTGCCAAAACTACTCTCGTAAAGTTGATTCTAGGACTGTTAAATCCTTTAAGAGGCAGTATAAACATAGCAGCTGAGAGGATTGGATATGTACCTCAAATAGTAGATAATTTTAATTCTCAATTTCCAATTACAGTTTCAGAGCTAATGAAATGTCACCGTAAAGTTTTAAAAATAAAAAATAAAAAATTTACAGATATTTGCCTTGGTTGTGTTGGAATGGGCGAATTTAAAAATGAACTGATAGGAAATCTTTCTGGAGGTCAGCGCCAAAAAATATTCATAGCAAGAGCTCTTATTGGATATCCTAAGCTCTTAATATTTGATGAACCTTCTACTGGAATAGATGTTCCAAGTCAAAAAGAAATATACAGCATAATAAAACATTTAAATAGACACCAAGCCGTAACAGTACTAGCTGTAGAGCACAATTTGAAAGCTGCTCTGGAAAATTCTACTCATATCTGTACTATGAAGGAAGGCAATTTAAAAATGTATACCGTTGAAGAATACAAACAAATAAACAATCTATCTGATTTTAATTAAATCTTACTGGAGGAAAATCATGTTACAATACGGTTTTATGCAAAATGCAATTATTGCAGGTATATTTATATCTATACTGTGCCCTGCAGTAGGCATATTTTTAGTTTTAAAAAGATATTCTATGATTGGAGATACTCTATCTCATTCATCCCTTGCTGGAGTTGCAATAGGTATTGTTTTTGGATTCAATCCAATACTCACCGCTTTCATATTTACTTCCATTGCAGGACTTGTAATAGAGTTTCTACGAAATTATTATAAGAAATATGCTGAATTAATACTTGTTATAGTACTTACGCTATCCGTTGGTATCGCCATTGTACTTATAAGCACCGGAAAAGCCAATGCAGATGTAAATTCATATCTTTTTGGAAGTATACTTACTGTATCTGAAAACGACATTTACACAGTAGTTATATTGAGTATAATTTCTGTTATAACCTTATCCTTTTTATATAATGAATTACTATATATAACCTTTGATGAGGATGGCGCAAAAGTATGCAAAATAAAAGTAAAACTTATAAATTACATATTTGCCCTTTTAGTAGGTGCTACAATTTCTGTGTCCATGAGAATCCTTGGCATTCTTGTAATTTCATCTATGATAGCTATGCCTGTAGCTGCAGCCCTTCAACTTCACAAAGGATTTAAAATCACATTTTTATTTTCAATACTATTTGGATTTGTAGACATAATGGCTGGATTATTCTTGTCCTACTACATAAATAGTGCCCCTGGTGGAACTATAGCAATTATTTCAGTTGTACTGCTTTTAGTAGTTATTTCAGCTAAAAAGTTATTCAATAGGTAATTTTCATTGCTCTTAGATATAGATAAGTATTTATGCTTCTAAAAAATTTAAATACTTACCCATATCTTAAGCTCATTGATTTACCAATTTTTTAGTGTACTCCTCTATATTCCTTCTTATACTTGACCAGGAACGTTTGCAAAACATTACCTCTACATTATTTCTTCTGGATCTCTCCTTTATTATGTTAGCCATGTTATGTCCTATATAATCTATAAGCACCAATACTAAATCTGTATTTTCATGAATTCTTATTTTCCTATCACCTTTTTTTCTTCCTGTAACATGACCAATTTCATTAAATCCACTTTTTCTTAATTTATCCTCTATATTTCCAAGTCGGTCTCCCCCTACTACTAAAATGCTCATAAATTAACCCCTCCTAATTAATAATTGATATTTTTCTAACTTAAAAATCAACTTATACGCAGGCATATTTTTAAGTTAAGAATTAATAATTAAAAATGAATAGTGAATGAAAATTTTTCTCTACCGTGCCGCGAAAAATCTTAAATTTAAAGCCTATTGAAGCTTTGCTTCAATAGCACAATGTTTTAGATTTTCTATAGTGTTAACGGAAGAAAATCATCCATAACTATTAATTATTAACTTTTAATTTTAAATTATTAAAAATATCCGGAGTATAAGTTGATTTTTTGCTTAAGAATTTTCTATAAGTTAATTCTCTATTCCCTTTCTTGCTGGAACACCTTCAGTATAATAATGTTTTATTTCCTTCATTTCTGTAACTAAATCAGCTCTTTCTATTATTCTCTTATCTACATATCTTCCAGTTAGTACAACTTCTGTCTTTTCATGTTTTTTATCTAAAACTTTTAGCACTTCATCTACTGTAAATAGTTCATAAAATATGGCTATATTTATTTCATCTAATACTACTACATCATAATCTCCACTTATAACTATTTCTTCAACTTTTTTAAGGCCAGTTTTAGCTACTTCTATATCAGCTTTGCTTGGTTTACCACATATAAAGCAATCTCTTCCGAACTGTTCTAGTGTGAAATTAGGTAAATACTCTTTTGCTTTCAGTTCACTGTATTCCATACCTTTAACAAATTGTCCAAAAAATACTTTTTTACCAGCACATATAGCTCTAAGAGATAATCCCAGTGCAGCTGTAGTCTTGCCTTTCCCGTTTCCAGTATAAACTTGAATATATCCTTTATCCATAACAGATAACCCTCTTCCTTATAATAAATTCTTTCGCTTACTTTAAGTTTATTAGTATGAATATATTATGTCAATAATTATTATAAGTAGAATTTTTACCATCACATAATCATACTATATACATTACACTGGAAGTGAAATTTCACTTAAAGCCTTTACTTCATATATTTTTATACTTCTTAAATTTAATCCTTTTGAAAACTTTTCTCCAAACTTAAACCTATCTGCATCATCATATATTATTCCCAAAACATTTCCGCTGTGTGCTCCTATTATTCCAAGGCCTGAAGTTTTTTCTTTTATATTCATTACTAAGTTTAAAAAATCATAATAAAGCCGACCCTGATTTTTTACTATACTTTCAGTTGACACATAGGCTAGTTTACGTAAATCTTTTTCTTTTACTGCTTCTTTAAGTATAGGAAGCAAATCTTTAACATCACTTAAGTCAGGCAAATTTCTGTTGTTAAATTCAACGGTATCCACTGTTTTATCTCCTTCAAAAGCTAGTATGCTATAGGATAAATAATTTCCTATGATAACTTTATAATCACCATTTTTGTAATCAAATAAAGTCATCTTGTTAAATACTATACTATCCGTAGGCTCTATGTCTATGCAGTTCCTTACAAGTTCTTTCTCATTGAATTTTTTATTAAACATCTTTATAAGAGAATAATAAACTCCACAAAGATCTGCCGTACTGCTAGCAAGTCCCTTTCCATATGGAATCTTAGAGTTTATTTCTATATCTAGACTATCAAAATACCTTTCATATCCCCAAGATTTAAGAATATTATACAAAAAGTTAGAAGCTTTTTGTAAGTACTTTCTCTTTATAGGGTTATTACATTCTATAAGCTTAACTTTAGTATAAATATTTACCGGACAAGACAATAAAAGATCTCTGTTTTCTATTTTTCCCTGAAGTATTTCTCCAAAACTTCCAGGATAAATTGTTGAAGTCTCCATAAAATACACCCTTTACAAATTTTTTATTGTCTTTATATATTTCACAAGTTCATTCACATCATGAAAAACATTATTATTATCATAATTCATCTTTTTTCTTCCAATTATAAAAGCATATATTCCGCAGTCCAGGCAGGCTCTGATTTTTTCATAAGTTCCGCCTTCCCTGCCGCTGTCTTTAAACAGCATGGCTTCAGCTTCATAGTCTTTTATAAAAGCGCAATTTAGTTCATAGCTGACAGGACCTTTTAATGCAATTATATCCGCTAGGTCTATTTTTCTATCATTACATTCCTTTATAACTTTAACAGAAGGCAAAACTCTATAAATTATTCTATTTTTAAGACCTAGTCCCAATACCTTTTCTAAGCTCTTACTTCCTGTAGTATTTAATATAGTTCCCTTTATATCTTTAAGCTTTAATTTAAGCTCATCGTAATCCTCTACTTCTACAACTTTATCCTCATCTTTGAATTCTTCTATACACGAGGATCTTTCATATCTTATATACTGTATATTTAACTCACTGCATCCCTTAATTACATTTTTAGTAACTTCCACTGCATAAGGATGAGACGCATCCACGACCACTCTTACATCTTTTTTTTTAAATTCACTTATAAGTCCATCAAGATCAAGAGGTTTGTTGTTCATATAAGCATATTTATATTTTTTAAGAAGTTCTCCACCATATTCAGTAGCTGTAGATACAAATATATCAGACGTAAATTCATTTAACATGGAAAGTATTTTTCTACCCTCAGAAGTTCCAAGAATTAATCCTATCATATGAAAATCTCCTTACATTTTAGCTTTCATCTTTTCATCCATAAGTGGATTGCCCTCTATACAATCTCTAATGTGCTGCACATATATCTCCTGAAAAGCCTTGTTTTCTCCCAACCCATGGAGATATGTATTTACTTCAAATCCTTCAGATTTAAGCATTTGTTTCCATGAATCCTCGTCTTCACCTGCCATGTCATTTATGGCATGATCTCCTGCCACCAACATAAAAGGCATTAATGTTACTTTCTCAATATTATTTTTTTTCAGCTTAGGTATTATATTATCAATTGCAGGATACCCCTCTACAGTAGCTACAAAAGTATTTTTTATTTCTAAATCATCCAATACATATTGAAAAAGAGCATAACTAGAATTACTTGGATGGGAAGATCCATGTCCCATTAACACTACAGCTTCATTCTCACTAAAAGGTGGAAGCTGTTTTTCGAACGCCCGGGCAGCTATTACATAATCATTTTTTCTATAAAGTACAGGACGGCCTAACAGCAATTTGCTAAAGGATTCTTGATATTCATTTATACAGCGAACTACCTTGTCATATTCATCTCCCGGCATTATATGCAGTGGTTGAACATAAACTTCTGAAAATCCTTCATCCTTCATCTTATCAAGGGCTTCAGATACTGTATCTATATAAATCCCTCTTTGTTTTTTTAATTTTCTAATTATTATTCCCGAGGTAAAAGCTCTTCTAACTTCATACTCTTTAAATTCATTTTTAATTTCATTTTCCGTATCTTCAATACAGTTTTTAAGTGTTCCCAATATACTTGTACCAAAACTTACCACAAGTATTCCTATTTTTGCTTTTTTCAAATCTTATCACCTCTTTTAAAAGTAGTTTTCACTTCTTCTCTGGAATTTTGTAGCCCCGGGGAGTTATAAATATCCCATCTTTTATATAACTGTTACTGTTTCCTATTATAACCACAGACATCATGTCAACTATACTGTCATTAAAAGAATCAAGCGTAAAAAGCTTATGCTCCTGTCCTTCTCTAAGTGCATTTTTAACTACGGCTACAGGTGTATTGCCTTTCCTGTATTTTTTCACAATATCCATGCATTCTTTTAAGTAATGGGGTCTACCCTTACTTTTAGGATTATAAAGTGATATTACAAAATCTCCAGAAGCTGCAAGTTCCACTCTCTTTTTTATAAGCTCATAGGGAGTCATAAGATCACTTAAACTTATGTTACAGTTATCATGCATAAGGGGTGCTCCAACTATAGAAGCTGCTGCAGAGGAAGCTGTAAGTCCTGGAATTACTTCTACATCTTCATCTTTTTTCATTTCAAGAATAAGTCCTGCCATGCCATATATTCCTGGGTCTCCTGTACTCACTATTGAAACCACATGATCTTTTGAAAGTTCCAGTGCTTTTTTGCACCTCTCCACTTCAGCTCTCATACCTGTTGAAATTATCTCTTTATTTTTAACTAGATCTTTTATCATCTCTATATACCTAGTATATCCTACAATTATTTCACTATTTTCTATCACCTTTACAGCACGTAAAGTCATATTTTCATATCCACCTGGTCCAATTCCTACTACATAAAGTTTACCCATTTTACACACATCCTTTATACAGTGCACAATTCACAATTCACAATGCACAATTTTCAATTCACAATTTTATCAATCAACATTTCTTTTTATGTACTTCACCAATACATAGAGTCATTCCATTTGCCTTTATTTTATCCGTTATAAGAGATGCTCCTGCAAGTTCTGTGCAAGGTTCGCACACTGCTCTTACGCCTATGGATTTTTCCACAAAGTCACTGCCTTTATAATTGTGCTGCACCTTTTTTATATCTTCTATAGAATAGATTTTCAAATCACATTTCAAATATTCTGCAAGTTTTAGTATGGCATCTTCTTTTGCCTTAATCTCTACAGTAGAAATATATTTTACAGCTCTTTCATCTATATTGTAATCTAAAAGCAGTTTTTTTACTGTTTCTACCATTTGATGAAAATCAAAATTTTTCCTGCAGCCAATTCCAAGTACAACATTTTTCCTTATAAGTTTTAAAGTTTTTATACTCTTAAAATTTTCTTCAGATACCTTATATTTATTTGTAATATATAAAAGTCCTTCTATATTATCCAAATTGCTGCTGTAACCTTTGGGAGCATCCAGTAGTTTATCTTCATCTATAAATCCTATTTTTTTACCTTCCACCAAAAGGGCAGCTATGTATTTAGCATCTTTTAAATCATTTATAAGGAGTCCATTTTCTTTTGCAAAGACATCTGGTGCTTTTACCCCAATATTATCTGTAGCTGTAGTTATTACAGGAACAGCTTTAAGGATACTTGCCAATTTGCATGTAAGCTCATTTGCACCACCTAAATGGCCACTTAAAAGACTGATTACGAATTTACAGGAACTGTCTATGACAATTACTGCAGGATCTTTATCTTTTGACTTTATATAACTCGATATGGCCCTTACAGCTATACCTGTAGAACTTATAAATACAACGGCCTTGTAATTTGACATGGCCTTTTTTGCTGCATCTTTAAGTTTAAAACCTTCTACATTGTTTTTGGAATAAAGATCTACAGAAAAATATTTTTTAATCTCATCACTTATTTTATCTCCTGCAGTTGTAACACTAATTACTGCTATTTTCATTTTTTGCCTTTCTAAACATATGGGTAAAATTTTCATCGTACAAAAGGCTCTTATCGTATTTGCAATTGATAAAATCTCCTACAAGTATCTGTGCTGTCTTTGTTATATTTTCCTTCTTTACTTTTTCTACAATATCATCTAAAGTTCCTATAACACATTTTTCATCTTCCCAGGTAGCTTTTTGAATAACTGCTATAGGTACATTTCTGCCATAGCCTTTCTTCAATTTTTCCACTACCTTGTCTATCATACTTACAGACAAAAATAACGCCATGGAAGCCCCTACAGAAGCTAACTTTTCCAAATTTTCTTTTTCAGGTACAGAAGTTCTTCCCTCTACTCTTGTTAGAATTATAGTTTGACTTACGCTTGGCAGGGTAAATTCTCTGTTTATAGCAGCAGCTGCTGCTGTAAAGGAACTCACTCCTGGAACAACCTCGTATTCTATGTGAAGCTTATCCAGTTCATCCATCTGTTCTCTTATAGCCCCATATATGGTTGGGTCTCCAGTATGCAGTCTAACTATTTTCTTTCCTTCCTCATGATATTTTTTTATAACATCAATAACCTCATTTAAAGTCATGGAAGCAGAGTTATATATTTTTACTCCATTTTTACAGTATTCTAAATGATCTTTGCTTACAAGTGAACCTGCATATATGACTACATCTGCAGTTTTTAGTATATCCCTTCCCTTAACTGTTATTAAATCAGCATTTCCAGGTCCTGCTCCTATAAAGTAAACTTTATTTGTCATGGTCTTCCTCCTTTAATTTCTCTGGGCCATTATAAGAGACATATAATCTCTGCTTTTTAATATATCTTCTCTATTTCTAAGTATTTCCTGCCCTTCTCTATAAGCTCTTTTTACACATACGTACTTGAATCCTTTTTCTTCTAATACATTCAATACATTTTCTTCTTTTCTATACACTTTCATTATTACTACAAACTTTTCATCTGTTATTTTATCTACCTGAGATGCAGGAAGAATCAAAACTCTTTCATCCCCTATAACGATGCTCTGCCCTGCCAGGCTTGCAGCAGCACAAAAAGATGTTATCCCTGGTACGGTTTCTGTCTTATATCCTTTATTTTTAATATGCTCCAAAAGATATATATAGGTGCTGTACACAAAAGGATCACCTATAGTCAAAAATGCTACATTTTTACCTTCATTTAATCTTTCCTCTATAGCCTTAAAAGCTTCAAATATCTTTCCTTCCTGCTCTTTTCCACCCATAGGAAAGTGTTTTATTATAACTTCTTTACTTTCATCTACAAAATTTTTAGCTGTATCAAATGCTATGCTCCTGTCTCCATCTTTTGCTGAAGGTGCAACTATTACCTCACATTTTTTTATTATATTTACAGCTTTTAGCGTAAGTAGTTCTTCATCTCCAGGTCCAACTCCTATACCATAAAGAGTACCCATATTTAAGGTAGCTTCTTCCATAAGTTTTCACATCCTCACTGCATAATAAAATCAATTTAATTTAACTTCTCTGCACTTACTATAAATATACTGTTATTAGAAGTCATCATATAGCTATTTGCTCTGGTCTTATTTATAGATACTTGTATGCATTCTACTTCACAATTCATGCTCTTCAAAGTATCCAAAGCTTTATATAAATTATTTAAAGTTATAAAATTAAGCACCATTTTTCCATGTTCTTTCAGCTTTGCCCCATATTTTTTTATTATTTCCTCTATATTTCCTCCGCTGCCGCCTATAAATACAGCATCAAAATAAGGTTCTATACTGGCCTCTACCTCAAATGCTTCTCCTTCTACAACTGTTAAATTGTTTACATTAAATTTCTCTATATTTTTTTGAATTACAGAAAGTGCCTCTTCATTTTTTTCAATGGCGACTACCTGCCCCTTAGAACATATCTTAGCCATCTGTACACTTACAGACCCTGTCCCAGCACCTACATCTAGCACTCTATAATCTGGCTCAATACCAAGTTTTGCAATGCTGAGTATTCTAATTTCCTCTTTTGTCATAGGACAGTTTCCTCTTATAAATTCATCATCTTTTATATATCTCATAAAAAATTCTCCCACTAAGTAAGATTCATTGATACTTTAAATTTTCAATTACAACTACACAAAGATCTGCAAAGTCCTTATTTTTTAATTCTCCCGCACTTCCTGAAGTGATTTTTTCATCATCATAGGAAAGATTTTCTCCTATATGCACTGCTGTATCTACACCATTTGCTTCTAAGATGCTGCATATGTAATCTGGTGAATGTTTTTTATCCGTAAACCATATAGAAATATGATTGTCATTTACTATACCTAAAAAATCTTCCTCTCTGCCATGGAGACTTCCTAAAAAAGCTCCCTGCCAGCTAAGTTTTATTTTTGCCATCATATATTGAAAAGAACTTATACCTGGAATGACTTCTATACTTCCCTCATAATTCTTCTTCAAATACTCCGTTATACCATAGTAAAGTGGATCTCCAGAAGCTGTAACAGATATGCTCTCATACTTTCCGGACTTTAGAATATCTAATATATCTTTTAGTTTCTTTACCTTTACTTTATTACCTTTTATAAAACTCAAACTATCTATCGCTCTCTCAAAACCCAATATAACCTGTGACTGATTCATTACAGATACAGCCTTTGGAAGTATGTAATCTTCATTCCCAGGTCCTATGCCTACTATAAAAACCTTTGTATTCATAACCACACCTACTATTAAAATTTTACTTGGAAAGGCTACTGTAAAGCACTCCTCTTTTCATTGAATACATTATAACATCTGCTTCAACTGAATTATAGGTGTACTGTTCTATCCTGTTTTTCACTTTAACACCTATATTTTTATAAAGCTTGTCATATCTATCTCCTAGAAGTTCTACAGCTCCTTCTGTAGTTTTTTCATTGTACACTTTTTCTACAAGTTGTAAATTTTCTCCCATTAAAGCAAGCTCCAGTGCCATGGTTTCAAGTCTTACATCTGCTACCCTGCTGTGAGTGTTGAAACAGCCTGAGGCAATTTTGCTCATCTTACCTATATGTCCAACTACAAGTACCTTCTTTATATTTTTGTTCATGCAGCATCCCAGTGCAAAACCAACATAGTTAGACATTATAACCATCTTGTTTTTATCCAGCTTTAAACTAGCTGCCATATTTTCTCCCATATTCCCAAAGAGAAGTATAAGATCTTTGCATCCTTTTGCTACTTTTTGATTTATCTCAAGTTCCACAGACTGTTTAAGGGCTTCTTCAGACATTGGCATTACAATTCCGCTTGTTCCAAGTATAGAAATTCCTCCCACTATATTGAGCCTTGGATTAAATGTCTTATTTGCTATTTTTTCACCTTCAGGCACAAATATGGTTATTTCTACACCCGAATTTTCAGGAAGTACTTCTTTTACTTCTTTTTCAATCATCTTTCTAGGCACAGGGTTTATGGCAGCTTCTCCTTTTTTCACATAAAGTCCTTCACCTTTAACTATCCCAACTCCTCTGCCGCCTTTTAATTTGTAACCCTTAGATATTTTCTCTGCTCTTGCCCATATCTCTATGCCGTTTGTTATATCTACGTCGTCTCCTCCATCTTTTAAAACACAGCACTCTACAAAATCTTTTCCCCTTTTTACTTTTGGGACAGGTATCAAAAGTTCAATACCTTTTGGAGTGTCTATTTTCACTTCTTTTAAGTCACCTTTAAAATACAGCATAGTGGCAGCCGCCTTTGCAGCAGCTGACGCACAAGAACCTGTTGTATATCCGCATCTAAGCTTTTTCCCATCACAATTTACATACATGTCAAGCACAATATCACCACCTAAAAGTTCCAAATTATCTAGTTATCATATACATAAGTGCATTCACTATAGCAGCTGCTATGTTGCTGCCGCCTTTTCTTCCCCTTATAGTTATCATAGGTACATCAAGCTTTTCTATTTCCTCTTTAGAATCTGCAGCTCCTACAAATCCTACTGGTGCTCCTACTATAAATTTAGGTTTTGCCTTTCCGGATAAAGTAAGCTCCTTTAATTTATAAAGTGCTGTAGGGGCATTCCCAAATACGAAAAACTCCACACCTTCTTCTACAGCTTTTTCTACAGCTGCCATAGAACGAGTTATACTTTTTTCTTTAGCAATATCTGCTATTTCACTTCTACTTACAAAACATTCTACTTTGCAGTTGAGCTTTGCAAGTGCTTTTTTATTTATTCCTGCTGCAGCCATATTTGTATCTGTATATATGGTCACACCTTTTTTTAAAAGTTCCAGGGCACTGTCTACAGCTCCTTCTCTTATATAAAGTATATCTTTATATTGAAAATCTCCTGTAGTATGTATTACCCTTTTTACTATAGAAAGTTCTCTTTCAGGGAAATTACATTCTCCCATTTCTTCTCCTATTATTTCAAAACTTCTTTTTTCTATTCCCATAGGTGATTTTATATAATCCATAATAATCTATTCTCCATTTCTATATATGAAGTTAAAAACTACTTTTCCCTTATATCTACAAATTTTTCTGAGTTTTTTACATCAGCTTCTTCAAAAGTTGCCATATTGTCCATCATATAAAGTGCAGCCTCTATTACTGAAAATTCTATAGGACAGCCTGAACCTTCTCCCAATCTCATATCTAAATTTAACATAGGCTTTAACCCCAGATCTTTCATTACATAACTTATAGCTGGTTCTGCAGAAAGATGTGAAGGAAATAAGTACTCAACTACCTTTTCATTTAATTTAAAGGCACATAGAGCAGCCACAGAAGATATAAATCCGTCAATTACAATAGGTACTCTATTTTTAGCAGCTCCTAAAAAACATCCACACATTCCTGCTATATCAAATCCACCTACTTTTGACATTACATCAAGTGGATCATTAGGATCCGGTTTGTTTACGTCAATAGCAGTTTGAACAGCTTTCTTTTTGCTTTTAAGCTGTTCATCTGTAATTCCAGAACCTTTTCCAACTGTAAGGTCTACCGGTAATTTTGTAATTGCACTTAAAATTGCAGAACTAGTGGCAGTGTTCCCTACACCCATCTCTCCTGTTCCAAAAAGGTCATATCCTTTTTTTACAAGATGATCTACTACTTCTATACCCGCTTCAATAGCCTTTATGCATTCTCCTCTAGTCATAGCTGGTCCTTTAGCCATGTTTTTAGTACCATAAGCTACTTTTTTATTTATTATTTTAGGATCTTTAAAGTCATAATCTACTCCTACATCTACTATAGTTATATCCGATTTAGCAAAATCTGAAAGTACACAAACTCCCGTTATACCTCTTGCAAAATTTTTAGTAACCGTTACTGTAAGGTCTTTAGGACAGTTACTTACACCTTCTTCTACTACTCCATTGTCGGAGCACATGATAACTATATTTTTTTTATTTATTTTATTATGTATCTTTCCTGTAATTCCAGCCATCTTGGCAGCTATTTCTTCAAGTTTTCCAAGACTTCCTATGGGTTTTGTCAATTTATCTATTCTTTCCCATGCTTTTTTTACAGCCTCTTCATTTTTTCCTTCTATGCTATTTAAGGTTTTTTCTAATAAACTCATTGCATATCCCCCTCCAAATTGCTTTTAAAATCATCAAATTGTTCTTCTACTATATAAGACATTAAAAATATAAAAATAGTAACGCACATTTTAAAATTTTTTATTTTTATTTTTTTGACGCTCCTGAAATTTTCTGCAGCATATTTAGGTTTCCGAAAAAATGGACATGGGCATAGGCTCCTAAAGTGTTGTTTTTAACATAGCCGCAGTTCCATTTTTTTATTTTTCCATCGTAAGTATCTTTAGTGACATTGTAAATTTTTTCTTCTTCTGAATCAATATAGGATTTATGAAACTCATGACAATTTACTTTAAGTCCCAAAGGTAAAATATTATTTTTCTTAGCTACTTCTATTTGAGCATATCCAAAGTTTTGCAGTCTTGAAGTCATGTGAGTTTTTCCCTTAAAAAATCCAACCGTATCAAAAACAGTACTTTCATCTACGTTTTCCATACCTTCTGTCAAATACATAAGTCCGCCGCATTCAGCATAGCACCTAAGTCCTGCCTTTAATTTTGTTTTTATACTTTCCATCATAGCTTTATTATTACGTAACTCTTCTATAAAAACTTCAGGATACCCACCTCCTATATACAAAAAATCTATATTTGGAGGTAATTTTTTATCTTTAAGTGGGCTAAAAAATATAATTTCTCCTAACTCCTCTAAAAGTTCTATATTTTCCTTGTAATAAAAGCTGAAAGCTTTATCATAAGCTACTGCAGTTCTTATCTTTTTATTTTCCATATGGTAGTTATCTTTAAAATTCTTGTTTTCCTTAAAACATTTTATGAGCATTTCAACATCCACATTTTTTAAAATAAGTTCACTGCACAGGTCTATTTTTTCGTTTAAGTCACCTACTTCACTACTTTGAACCAATCCCAAATGTCTGCTTTTAAGAGAAAGCATTTCATTCTTTGGAATATAGCCAAATACCTTTAAGTTACAATTTTTTTCTACGGCAGCTTTTAAAAGTTTATAGTAACTATCTCCTATATTATTGAAGATTACACCTGCTATATTTAAATTTTCAAAGTTCACTATTCCATTTATTTCAGCACATAAAGTGGTACTTTGAGATTTAGGACTCATAACAAGTACTATAGACAAATCAAGTACTTCAGCTATATTAGCTGTTGAATACTTGCTATCTATTCCCTTGCCGTCATATAATCCCATGACACCTTCAATTATTCCTAGTTCTCCTCTTCCTCTACTGAATGAAGCCTTTACTCCCTCTTCTCCCATAAGGTATAAATCCAAATTCCTAGAACTAGTTCCAGTTATACTTCTGTGAAATGCAGGATCTATATAGTCCGGTCCTACTTTGTAACCTTGAACTTTATAGCCTTTTTTCATAAGTGCTTTCATAAGTCCAATTGTTACTGTAGTCTTTCCACCTCCACTGCTGTTTGATGATACAATAATACTTTTCAATATCCATCACCCTATTTCATTTTTTACTTAAAATCTTCTTTAATCCACCTGCATATATCAAGAGCATAATAAGTAATTATCATTCCTGCTCCTGCCCTCTTTATACAAGTGAGCATTTCCTCTACTATAGCTTTTTCATTTATAAGACCAGCTTTAGCTGCTGCCTTAACCATGGCAAATTCTCCACTTACATTATAGGCAGCTACTGGCAAGTCGAATTTGTCTCTGGCAAGTCTTATTACATCTAAGTAAGGAAGGGCTGGTTTTACCATTATTATGTCTGCTCCCTCTTTTATATCATCTTCTATTTCCAGCATAGCTTCTCGTACATTAGCCGGGTCCATCTGATAACCCTTTCTGTCTCCAAATTTAGGTGCTGAATCTGCTGCTTCTCTAAAAGGTCCATAAAATGCAGAACAGTATTTAGCACTATAAGCCATTATAGCTACATTTTTAAATCCATTTTCATCTAATATATTTCTAATAGCTTCAACTCTTCCATCCATCATGTCTGATGGTGCTACCATATCTGCTCCAGATTTAGCATGAGACAAGGCTATTTTAGCTATATATTTAATTGTTTCATCGTTATCTACTTCATGTCCATTAAGTATTCCACAGTGTCCATGGCTTGTATACTCACACATGCATACATCTGTAATTATATAAAGTTCTGGATCTAATTCCCTTAGTTTTTTAACTGCCCTTTGGATTATTCCATTTTCCTCAAAAGCGGAAGTTGCCACTTCATCTTTATGGTCTGGAATTCCAAATAAAATTACACTCTTTACTCCTGCATCTTTAATTTCTTTTACAACTTCAGGAAGTCTATCAATGGAATAGTGGTAATTATTGTCCAGTGAAGATATCTCTTCTTTAATATTTTCTCCTTCTACCACAAAAAGTGGATAAATAAAATCACTTGGATTAAGTACTGTTTCCCTAACCATATCCCTTATAACTGGATTTTTTCTAAGTCTTCTATGCCTCATAAACATTTTATTACGTCCTTTCTTAAATTTTCCACTTAAAAGTCCTAACTCTTACCCTCAAGTAATCTTTTTATAACTCCTTCTGTAGTATATTCCTCAGACATTTCATAATCTATATCATGTTTCTTTAACTCTTTACCTGTTATAGGACCTATAGAAATTACCTGTTTTTCCTTTATAGCAGAAAGCCCTACAAGTTCTATCATATTCCTAACTGTAGTTGGACTTGTAAAAATAACTGTATCCACATCATTAAAGCAATCTTTATCGGTTAGGCTCCCAGCTACTGTCTCATAAGTATAACACTCATCTACCATGCAGCCTTCTTCTCTCAAGGCTTCTGCCAAATAAGGCCTTGCGTTTTTAGACCTTGGAATAAATACTCGGTCTCCTTTTTTTATGAAATCTTTCATTTTGTCATGGAGACTTTCAGCTACAAACTTTTCTGCCACTATTTCAGGTATAATCCCTTTCTTTTTTATAGCTCTTTCTGTAGCAGGACCTATAGCTGCAAATTTTCCTTTTATATTTCTAATATCATAGTTTTCAGTTAGAAGCCTTTCAAAAAAACTATTCACTCCATTTACACTGGTGAAAATAATATAATTATACTTCGGAAGTTTATCTAAATATTCTTTAATATTTTCCGAAGTATAATTTATTTCTATGGAATGTATCTCGGTAACCTGGGCTCCTAGATCAAGAAGTTTTTCTCTCATTTCACGAGACTGGGACTTTGACCTTGTAATGCATATATTTTTCCCAAAAAGAGGCTTTTTTTCATACCAATCAAGCTGCTCATTAAATTTTATAACATTACCTATAACTATTATGCAGGGAGAAGTTACTCCTGCCTCTTCAGCTTTTTCCTTTATGTCTTTTATTTTTCCTACAACTTTTTTCTGCTTTGATGTAGTTCCCCTCATAACTACTGCACAGGGAATATTTTCATCCATACCATTTTGTGTAAGTTTGCTGCATATTACTTCTAAATTTCTAAATCCCATTAGGAAAATCAGTGTTCCTCCTATTTTAGCTGCAGCTTCCCAATTAATATCAAGCTTTTCAGCAGTTTTTCCTGTAAAAACATGAAAACTTCGAGCTACCTTTCTATGAGTTACAGGTATTCCTGCATAATTTAAAGCTGAAATTGGAGAAGTTATTCCTGGTATGACCTCAAACTCTATATTTTCTTTTAAAAGAGATAAGGCTTCTTCCCCTCCTCTTCCAAATACATATGGATCTCCGCCCTTAATTCTTCCTACTACATGTCCTTTTTTAGCAAGTTCAACTAACATGTTATTTATTTCATCTTGATTTTTATAATGACATCCTGGTTCCTTACCGCAGTAATATATTTCACAGTCATCATTTACATATTTTAAAATTCCGGGGCCTGCCAATCTGTCATACATAACTGCAGTACATTCACTAAGTTTTCTCACTGCCTTTAAAGTTATGAGTTCCTCATCTCCAGGTCCTGCACCAATAAGATAAACTTTACCCATAGTATCCTCCTTAAGCTTTCAATATCATTTTTGCAAGTTTTTCACCTAAAAGCATATAATCTTCCTTGTTCCCTGTTGCATCCTTTTTTATAAGTTTATTTCCTACCATGAACATTCCCATGATATTTATAGTATCCTTGTCTATTTTTGCATAGGCACCTATGGTGGAATGACAATCTCCATTTAATGTCCTCATAAAGCTTCTTTCAGCTTCTACACAAATTCTTGTATTTTCATCATCTAATTTACTGAAAAAACTCTTATTTTTACTGTCTTTTTTTGTCTCTATGCCAAGGGCTCCTTGTCCAATTGCAGGTACCATATCTTCCACTTTAAAATACTCAGTAACTAGTTCATCTAAGTGAGATCTTTTAATTCCTGCAGCTGCCAAAACTATTCCATCTAAGTTTTGGCTTTCTATTTTACTTATTCTAGTCTGTATATTTCCCCTTATAGGAACTATCTCTATATCTGGCCTTAATACCTTTAACTGGTCTGCTCTTCTATTGCTACTAGTCCCAATTTTAGCTCCTTTAGGAAGTTTATCAAAAGTCACTTTGTCCTTAGATACAAATGCATCCCTTACATCTTCTCTCTGCAATATAGCAGCTATTTCAAAATCTTCTGGTACATCAAAAGGTACATCTTTCATGCTGTGAACTGCTGCATCTGCTTCATTTTTAAGAAGTGCCAGCTCAATTTCCTTTAAAAAAAGACCTTTTCCACCTATTTTATTTAGAGCTATATCAAGTCTCTTATCTCCCATGGTTTCTATAAGCACTTTTTCACATTGTGCACTGTAATTTTTTTTTAGCATATCCATTACTATTTCAGTCTGAATCTGGGCTAATTTGCTCTTTCGAGTTGCAATTTTAAAATTCAAATGTTATCACCATCCTGTGTTATCCTCAAATTTGCTATCGTAAAACATATTTATTACATCTAGAGCCTTTCCTTTTTTATAAAAAAAGTAAAAATCGTCTGTACATATAAACTTCATAATTTTTCTCTTATCTTCTATGCTGCAAATACTATTTCTTATATGAGAAGTAAACTCTACAAATTCATCATATTCTTTTACATAATCTACCATCTTATTTGCAATAAATACGGAAGTTACAGGTGATACCCCTTTAGTATTTATTCCAATTGAAATATTTTTAGTATTTCTCTGGCAGGGTGTAATGCAGTTTCCATTTTCAGGGTTGGTTGCATCTATATATATTTTACACAGTGTTTTACAATCCTCTGCTATGCTGCAGTTTGTTTTGGAATCATCTGTAGCTATTACTACGATATTCTTGTCTTCTATATACTTTTTTTCATATTCTCCATAAATTATGTGTACATTAGAAAGACTATCTATATTTTCAAAGTCATCCATAAATTTTTTAGACAGTATAAAAACCTGGCATCCTTTTTTTGAAAAGGTTTTTGATTTAATATAGGCTGCATATCCTCCCCCAAGTACAATGACTTTTATTTTAGGGGATAGCAGCGATACAAGTATATTATTATCTTTTAAATTATCGCCCTTCATCTCTCCTTCTCCCCTAAATCTAATCAGTTATAGCCTTACTTATTTCTTTTAATACCTGGAGTATTCTTTCATTTCTCCATCCATCCTTTACAGCTAATCTTATGAATTTATTGTTCAATCCTTTAAAATTACTGCATTTTCTTATGAGCACATCTTCCTTTAAACATTTATCATATAGCTTTTCACAATCCTCATATTTTATTTTACACAATACGAAATTGCTATAGCTATCATACACTTTTTCAAACAAAGGAATTTCTTTTAACTCATCTAGCATAAATTTTCTCTCTTTTTCTATCCAGCAGAGTGAATCTTCTATATACTTCTTATCTTTAAGAACACTTTCAGCTGCTATTTCTGCAAAGGAATTTATGTTCCATGGGTTTTGTTTGGATTTTATGATTTTTATTAAATTTTCATTCTTACAAAGTCCATATCCCATTCTTATTCCCGGCAGTGCAAAAAACTTAGTAAGAGCCCTGATCAAAAATATACATTTATATTTCTGCGATTCCCTTAAAAAAGAACATCCCCTTTTTCCTGTAAACTCCACGAAAGCTTCATCTATAATTATTGTTTTATTATTTTCCTCACAGTAATTAAGTATTTCTTTAAACTTATCTTTATCTATTACACCACCATTTGGGTTATTCGGATTACCAATAATTAATGCTTCTGCCTTTGTGATTTTTTGTCTAATATCTTCATAATCATACTCCATATTCTCTTTTAAATGGGAATGTATTATTTGGCAGTTCCATTTTACTGCATTTTTTTCATATTCTATAAAAGAAGGTACTACAACGCAGATGCTTTTAAATAAGCTGATTACAAGATCTATTATTTCTGCAGCTCCATTACCTAATACAATGTTTGCATCTTCCATACTGCTTGATGCTTTTTCTTCTTCAATATAAAAGTAATTTAATGAGAATTTTATATACTCTTTTATTGAATTTTTAAGTTGTCTATACTCCACATCAGGATACTTTTCTACATTTTTTAATGCTTTCTCTACATTTTCTTTGAAACTTAAAGGTAGTCCTAGTGGATTTATATTTGAACTAAAATCCAAAAGTTTCCTTCCTTTCAAAAGTCCCTCTGTATATATATCTCCACCATGTTCCATAATAACACGTCCTATATCATCGATTTTCTAAATTACACTTTAGATAAGCCAATTATAACTATTCCACATAAAATCATAAAAAGTATTTCAGTAAAATACATAATTATTATACACTGTCCTATGTGTTTAAAACTTAATTCCACAAGTTTATCTCCTATGGTAGGCTTATAAACTACTTCACCAAAATAAACATTTGTACCTCCAAGCTGTATTCTCATAGCTCCGGCAGCTGCTGCTTCAGGATAGGCACAATTAGGACTCTTATGGTTTTTCCTGTCCCTTATCATTATTTTAAAAGCCTTGATTGGATTTCCTTTTACTACAAAAGCTGATATACACATAAGTACTCCGGTAACTCTAGAAGGTATAAAATTAAACACGTCATCCACCTTTGCAGAAAAAAATCCTACGTACCTGTACTTTTCATTCATATAACCAAGCATTGAATCCATTGTATTTATTCCCTTATAGAGCATAGCAAGTGGTGCTCCAAAAATAGCTGCATATATAAGTGGTGCTATAACCCCATCAGAAGTATTTTCCGCCACAGTTTCCACATCTGCCCTTATTATTTCCTGACTGCTTAAAGATGATGTATCCCTTCCTACTATATAAGAAAGCTTCTTTCTTGCGTCTTTAACATCTTCTTTTTTTAGGGCATAGTATACTTTTTTAGCCTCTACAGCAAGACATTTAGCAGATATAGTTGTCCAAATAATAAATGTATTTACTATGTTATACAAAATAATATTTTTCCTTAAAAGCAGTAGCACTATAAAGGGTATAATGAAACTAACAAACGCTACTAAAAAAACTATTAATCCGCCAAAAGCCTTTAAGCTCTCATCTTTTTTACAAAGTTTTCTTCCCTTTTTCTCTAAATAAGATATAAACTTTCCTATATATATAACAGGATGGGGAAACCAATAGGGATCTCCAATTATCCAATCAATTATAACTGCTATCATAATATCTATTAAATTCATAAGTACAAAAGAACTGGACAAATTTAACCCCCCTCTTTTCTAATATTAATTTACTATCTCAACTTTCGCACATACGAAATTTTAACTTAATGTAAAAAAATTGCGAAGCAACTTTTTTTGAGAGGACAGAGGACAATTGACAGAGGACAGTGAAGGAGGATTTTTCTCCGCTACACTACGAAAAACCTTTAATTTAAAAGAAACTCACGTTTTTTTGTTTCTAAGAAGTATTTTCTGAGCAAGCAATTATCTGAAAATCACAGATTTTAGAGCCTGCTTAAGAGATGTTTTGCATTAGCAAAACAAGCTTAAAAATAAATTAGTTTTCTGACGTAAGGAGGAAAACTCACCTTCATTGTCCTCTGTCCTCTGTCAATTGTCCTCTTGAAAATATTGTGTCACAAAGTTTTTAAACTGCGAAAGTTGAGTTACTATCTTTTAATACCCATAATATTGTATATCCTGTCTATATCTAAATTCTTTCTAACTATGCTTGCTAACTTATCTAATTCTCCTTCTCTAAGATTTTCATATGCTTTTGATTTTTTATAATCTAATCCTTTATTTTCCCTTATTTTATTCACAATGAATTCTCTAAAGTCAATTCCATCGAAAATTCCATGTATATAAGATCCGATTACATTTCCTGACATATTTATGGCACCGTCTTGTATATCAACTTTTTCACCATTTTTATCTGTTATATTAAATAATGGTCTTGCATCTTTTCCATATTTACATATTCCCATATGTATTTCATATCCATACACATCTAACTTTCCATTAGTTATGGTTTTGCCATCTTTTTTCATTGGAAAATCAACTTCACTTTTTGCATTTACTCTAGTTGTAACCTTTTCTTTTTCAAATATGGTTTCTATATCTAAAAGTCCTATGCCTTCTACTTTTCCTACATCTGTCTCAACTCCATAAGGATCTTCTATGACTTTACCAAGCATTTGGTATCCACCGCACAGCCCTATTACAATTCCACCTTTACTATATTTTTTTATGCGATCTTCAAGGCCGCACTGCCTAATTTTAAGTAAATCTTCTATAGTATTTTTACTTCCTGGAATAATTACTAAATCTGGATTTCCAAACTCTTCTACAGAAGTTATAAATCTTACCGAAATATCTTCTTCACTTTTAAGTGCGTCTAAATCAGTAAAATTAGATATATGAGGCAGCTTTATTACAGCTATGTCAATGGGTGCTGTAACTTTTTTATTGAACTCCACAGCTCCATCTTCATCCTCAAGAGCCAGTCTAAAATAAGGTATAACACCAAGACAAGGTACCTTTATTATATCCTCAAGCATCTTAAGGCCAGGATCCAGTATATCTTTATCTCCTCTAAATTTATTTATTATAGTGCCTTTTACTCTTTTCTTCTCCTCTTCTGTAAAAAGTAGCATAGTTCCTGCTAGAGATGCAAATACTCCACCTTTGTCTATGTCTCCCGCTAAAAGTACTGGTGCATCTACTGATTCCGCCATACCCATATTAACAATGTCTCTATCCCTCAAATTTATTTCTGCAGGACTGCCTGCCCCTTCCATTACTATTATGTCAAATTTTTTCTCCATTTTTTCAAAGTGTTCTTTGAGCATATCTCTAAATTCCAGTTTCAAATTATGATACTGCATTGCAGTGCTGTTGCCATACACTTTTCCGTTAACTATAATTTGGCATTTCTTATCTGAAGTTGGTTTTAATAATATAGGGTTCATATATGCTTCTGGCTGCAAACCGGCTGCATAAGCCTGAAGCACCTGAGCTCGTCCCATTTCTTTGCCATCTAATGTTATATAAGAATTCAATGACATATTTTGAGATTTAAAAGGACACACTGAATAGCCATCTTGTTTAAATATTCTGCAAAGGGCTGAAACAATTATACTTTTTCCTACAGAAGAACCAGTTCCCTGAATCATAATTTTTGCCATAATAATTACTCCTCCCAAACTTCGTAAATATAATAAAAATCTTGCCTTTAATTGATACATATCTACATACTACACTTAAAGGCAGCAAGCTTTAGAAAGCCAACTGCCTTTACCATAAAAAACCCCAGATTGAGCTGAGGTTAACCATACTAAAAGTTTCTTTCCCTCCGAAAGCATATAAATAACAATCAGGCAGGTCTCCTGGCTTATGATTCATATTTACTTTAACCTTCCTCTTTTTAAGAGTGGTAACTAAAGTTCATCATCAACTACAGTAGCGGGGGCTGCTGCGGAATTTAACCGCATTCCCTTTTCACCTATAAAGGCACCTGAATTTTCTATTCAATTTACACTCTAAGTTTATTATAATTAGGGTTTTATGTCAACTTCGATTGTCTAATATATTACATAAATCAAATGGAAATCTCATCCAAATTTTAAAGTTTTACAGAGTAAATAGCATTATATTATATTATATTTTACTAAAAATTCAGTATCCTCCATTACTTTGCTGTAAGAATCATCTCTTATTATATGATGATCTTCAGAAAATACAAGAACTCGTTTAAAAAGTCCATTAACATATTCAAAATCATGTGTTGAACATATTATAGTTTTCCCTGCTTTATTTAATTTGATAAAAAGATCATTTAAAAATTTCTTTCCCTTAGGGTCTATTCCACTTATAGGTTCATCTAAAACCAAGACTTCAGGGTTAAGAGCAAGTACAGCAGCTATAGACACTCTCTTTTTTTCTCCTCCACTTATGTTATAAGGCTCCCTATTTTCTAAATCTTTCACATTTAAAAGTTCCAGACAGTCATTTACCCTTTTATTCACTTCATCTTCGTCCATTCCCATTTGCCTTGGTCCAAAAGCAATTTCCTCATATACATTAGAACAAAAAAGCTGTGCATCAGAGTTTTGAAATACAAATCCCACTTTTTTGTGAAACCTCTTTGAAAAATTACCTTTTTCCAATTCATCTTTACATATTTTTACATCATTAAAATAGTAATTTCCCTTTGTGGGAAATACCACTCCATTTAATAATTTTAAAAAGGTAGATTTGCCACTTCCATTTGCACCTATAAGTGCTACCGATTCTCCTTGTTCTATAGTTACATTTATATCTTTTAATACTTCATTATTTTTATATTTAAAAAAAACATTCTCAATTTTTATCATCTTAATCCCACCCTAGATATGTAAAAATACATAATTATGATAAGCACATTAATTACTAAATATATTAGATCAAAAAACTTAAGCCTAAATTTTTTGTGAGATACATATTCTCCTGTAAATCCTCTACATTCCATGGCACAATACATTTCATCTCCCATTTCTTTTGATTTCAAAAATAAACTGCCAATTATCTTTGAAATAGAAGAATATTTTTTGTTATTTTTACCTATTGATCTAAGTTTTAATGCATAAAACATGTCCAAAGAAAATTCACCTAATATATAAATGTATTTTAAAGTTATGTCAAATACCAGAATAAATATATCCGGTATAAAAAACATCTTTAGTGCCCTAGTTATATCATACCATTTAGTTGTATAGGATAAAACATTTATCGAAATTATAGTACCAACTACTTTTAGTAAAAGCATTTCACTATTTCTAATATTCCCCATAAGCATAGAAGGTATGAGCATTATAAACGTAAAAAATGGAATAGAAATACTTAAAATCAGTATTCTTTTTATATCTCTTACATCTAAAAAGCTTAAAATTAGTAGAAAATAAACATCTACAAGCATTATATAAGTAAAATTTTTAGATAATGATAAAAATAATATATTTAGAATAGTAAATGATAGTTTTAGCATAGGATTTAAATTATACATAAAACTATTATTTACTTTATTGTTCCTTTTAATAAGAGATAACAGATGTAATATAGAAAAAATACTTTTATCTATAAATTTATCCTTATCCTCTTCAGGAATGTATTCATCTTTTTCTAAAAGCCATTCTTCCATAAATACACCTTCAATTCTAATTTTTAAATTTTTGCACTTGCTTGTTAAAAATCTGCAATTGGTAATATACAATTTATTATAAATATAACACTTGTCTTTAGTATACCCATACTTATTAAATCAATCCATAAAAAGCATACCATACTCCTACTACTATAGCTGTTCCACTTTCCTGTTCTTTAATTAAAAAGTCCTTTATTTCCTCTTTATAAAGTGATATCACCTGTATTTCTTCATCTGGCTCCAACTTCTGTATAGGAATTTGATTTTCCATTAAATCTTCATATATATCAACCCTTACTAACCTGACCTTATCTGTTAAAAGTGCAGGATTTGAATATAGCACAGGACTTATTGATTTTACTTCTCCCTTATATCCAGTTTCTTCTTCTAACTCTCGTAGTGCATTTTTTCCTATATCATCATCTTCCATAAGACCTGCTGGAAAACCAATAACATATTTATCTATAGCTGGTCTGTATTGTTTGATAAATACATACTTATTAGATGGTATAAGTTTACTAATTATTACTACTGTATTTGTCGTATTGGTTCTCTGTACTCTTTCCCACCTTAGCTCTTTATTATCTTTTCCCTTATAAGTTACCTCCTCTAATTGAACCCATTTTCCTTTATACATCGTTTTTTTTGATATTCTTTTCATAGATCCTATCCTCCTATTTTTTTAGCCTCCTGGCCTATTATCATAATTCCTTTTTTTATATTTTCTTCACTGACCCTTGAAAATCCAAGTCTCAGTGTATCATATCCTTCATCATTGACATAAAACACATCTCCCGGAGTAAATATTACTCCTCGTTTGCAGCACCTTTCTAAAAGTTGCCTGGAACTTATATTCTTTAGTTTTATAAATATATGCATGCCACCTTCACCTAATATCTCTTCGTAGGGGATATATTGCTTTACACACTTTAAGGTAAATTCATATTTTTCCTTATATACTCTTCGAGCTTTCTTTATGTATTTTTCAAAATTGCCTTGGTTTAAGTAATCATAAAAAATTGCCTGATCTAAAGAAGAAGTGTGAATATTTCTAGCCCTTTTAGAACTCTCTAAATAATTTATAAGCACTTTATCTGCCAATACCCATCCTATCCTTATTCCTGGAAATAATACCTTTGAAAAACTTCCTATATATATAATACTATTTCCGCTGCCACTAAAGGCAGCTATAGGTGATATATGAGTTCCTGAATACCTAAGTTCTTCGTTAAATCCGTCTTCAATTATAGGTACATTATAGCCTTTAAGTATATTGTACAATTCTACCCTATTTTCTGGAGACATAACAATACCTGTAGGATTTTGATATGATGGAATAAAGTATGATATTTTAAAATTATTTTTTCTCAATTCTTCACTAAGGTCTTTTAAACATACCCCATCTTTTTGAACTTTTACCCCAGTTATATTAAGTCCATGTAATTTCATGATTTTAATGGCAGTATTATGGGTTGGATTTTCACACAATATATTATCTCCCCTATCCGTAAGACAAGATAATATTAAATCAAATCCTTCTGTAAATCCATTTGTTATAAGTATATCCTTCCCTTTTGTACAAACTCCTTTACTTTCCATATATTTAAGTAAATATTGAATAAGAGGCTTGTAACCCTTAGCATACCCATAATTCAATACTTTTTGTCCTTCTATAGACATACGGTTTAAAAAAGCCTTTTTAAATTCATCTACATTAAAAAGTTTTTCATCAGGAGCTATGCTTTTGAAAGATATCATGCCCTTTTCCCACTTGGCTTCATGTTTTATTATATCTAATTTTTCTGAAAGTTTTCCATACTCATTTATTTTATCTTCCCAATTTATATTCCATTTTTCCTGAAAATCTACTTTTACATCTGAAACAAATGTACCTTTTCCCTTTTTTACATATACAAATCCTTCATCCTGCAAAAATTCATAAGCATAAATTACAGTATTTCTACTTATTTTTAACATTGAAGCCAGGTCTCTTGTAGACGGAAGTTTTTCTCCACTTCTAAGCATACCTTTCAGTATCATATCTTTAATATAATCTTTTAGCTGTATATATACAAGACTCTCTTTATTTATCCTCAGTTCCGAAAACATAACAAGTTTCACCTCATAATATATTTTTGCACAATTTTGCAAATAAATAAAGGACATTATTATAAAATAAGTTAATATACGTTATTGACATAAATTCAAAAAAATGTTTCAATAGCACTGACTAGTCAGTTAATATTTAAAAATTTTATATTTTGATATAATGTGATTAATGAAAATAATTTCCAATATATTTACAATAGGAGGATACATATATGTTGAGAAATATTATAAAAGTTTTTAAAAAAGATATGAAAAATACTGTGAAAAATAAAATGACAATGCTAATTGTTGCAGGTGTATGTATTCTCCCATCCCTATATGCATGGGTGAATATAGGAGCATGCTGGGACCCTTACGGAAATACAAATACTATTCCTGTAGCAATTGTCAATGAGGACAAGGGTACAAGTTTTAGAGGAAAAAATTTAAATATAGGAAATAAGATTGTAGAAAAATTGAAAAATAATCATAAAATAGGATGGAAATTTGTAAATGCCAAAAATGCAGATATGGGTATTGTAGATGGTACATACTATGCAGTGATAAAAATTCCAGAAGATTTCTCAAAAGATCTTGCAAGTATAACATCAGATGATCCTAAAAAGGCCCAGATTATTTATAAAGTAAATACCAAAAATAGTCCTGTGGCTATTAAAATAACTGATGCAGCAAGAAATACCCTGGAAAAACAGATAAAATCAAACTTTATATATACAGTAAATCAAACTATATTTTCTTTCTTAAACGTCCTCGGTAAAAATTCAGATGAAAACAAACAAAACATTATAAATTCAAGGATAACCACTTTAGAAAATGGTAATGAAAGCAATATTTCATCTATACTATCCCTTCAATCCTCAATGAACAATGCATTTGACAACATTAGAATTAACTTAAGTACCTCAAAAACTGATATGTATAGAATTCAAAACTTAATATTAAGCTTAAATTCATCAGCTTCAAATGATAAGTACTCAAATATAGATACCACTGTAACTAAAATAAATTATGAAATAAATATATTTTATAATAAAATAACTTCCATCATTAACTTTCTTGAAAAAATTAATGATTTTAAGCAAGATGACAACACATCAGAACTTATATATTCATTAAAAAATATTAGAAATTCACTAAATATAGAAAAAAACAAAATAAATGATATTCAAAAACAACTTGATAATTCAACTAGCGTAAATAACTCCTTGATAAATTCAATAGCAAATGATACTGCAAATTTAAATCAGCAATTAATAGATGAAACCAACAAATACAATGAAGAAGTAAGAAAAAATTTAAATTTCACAGCATCCGAACTCATTGAATCCACAAAGGAAGCTTCTTCTGTTTTAAAATCTGTACAGGATCTTACTTCCCAAGGAAATAGCTCTATAGATGTACTGATAGATGGAAGCAATCTAGCAGCAGATTCATCCAGCAAACTAAACAATAAATTGCTCCAATTTAAGAATATTATTAATAACTTAGCAAATAAACTTAAATTGATAAACAACGATGACATAATACAAATAATTACCATATTACAAGATGATCCTAACTTTATAGGAAATTTTGTATCGGATCCATTTAATGTTAAAGAGGAGAATATATATACTATTTCAAACTTTGGTTCATCCATGGCTCCAGATTATACCACACTTTCAATCTGGATTGGTTATATTATACTTGTATCCATTTTTAAAACTGATGCAGACAGATTTGAGGGAGATGAGGGTTTAAAACCAAGGGAAAGATATCTTGGCAAAATGAGTACCTTCATAGCTTTTGGATTAGTACAGGGATTTATAGTTGCTGTTGGAGACAAACTTTTGCTAAATGTCCAAATGACGAATGTGTTTTTGATGATAATGGTAGCACTGGTTTCATCTCTAACTTTTACTGTAATAACATATACTCTTGTTTCCATGTTTGGAAATGGAGGGAAGGCTCTATCCATTATTTTTCTTATAACTCAGATAGCTGGAAGTGGAGCCACTTATCCAATACAACTTGATCCGCTTATTTTTAGGATAACACAACCTTTGTTTCCATTTACCTATTCAGTAAGTGGATTCAGAGAAGCTATTGCAGGACCGCTTATAAGTATTGTATCTATGGATTTTATGTTTATGCTTCTAATTTCAATATGTTTTATAGCGTTTGGCCTGTTTTTAAAGAAACCTTTGCAAAATAAAATTTATAAATTTAGAATGAAACTTAAAGAATCTGGCATGGGAGATTAAATTAAGATATTATTTTTATGAGGAGTGAATGCATTGAATATAGTATTTAAGCTATTAAAAAGAGATTTTAAAAATATAATAAAAGCTCCGTCAGTACTTGCTTTAATTTTATTATTGTGTTTCCTGCCATCTCTTTATGCCTGGATTAATATTAAAGCCTCATGGGATCCTTATGTCAATACAAATAGAATACCTATAGGTGTAGTAAACAATGACAGCGGTGCAACTTTTAATGGAAAAAATATAAATGTTGGAAATGAAATAATTAATAGTTTAAAGAAAAATAATTCTATAAATTGGATTTTTATAGATGACTGGCAAGGAAATTATAACCTTAATTCAGGAAAATATTATTCACTTATAGAGATACCTGCTGACTTTTCCAGCAAACTTTTAACTTTAACTACAACTTCTCCCGAAAAACCTAATATAATCTATAAGTCTAATGAAAAATTAAATGGAATAGCCACTAAAATTACAGATTCAGCTAAAACTTCCCTAGCAGATAATATAAGAAGTACTTTTGTAAAATCAGTAAACAAAGAATCCCTCAAACTACTAAATTCTACAGGTAAAAAGCTTGAAGCGGACAAGCCTGAAATTTTGCAATTAAAGGATACCTTACCTGAAGCCATATCCACTGTAGCTGATATAAAAAATCATATATCAAAAGAAAATTCTAACTCAGAAAGTCTTCAGAAATATCTAAGTGGAGTTCAAACAGATTTGCCGAAGTTGTCCAAGCAGATAAACAGCCTTCATACTATTGTAGCACAGAGCAAGGCACTGACTTTATCCACCAAACAATCTGTAAATTCCACACAAAGTGATTTGAATAAGGATATATATGAAATTGAATCAAAAGAAAATCAGGTTCAACTTTTGCTTAACAACTTACAAAATATAAATAACGAAAATACTGGTAAAAGTTCAGCAAACAGTATTATTGACACTATGGATAATTTAAATAGTCCTTTAATAGACAAATTGGATACAGATATTAAAATTCTAAATGAACTAAATGAAATTACAACTACTAATATAACAAGTGATCTTATAAATTCATTGGAATCACTAAGAAATTCATTAAACACTGAAAACAATTATTTAGCTGAGCTAAAAAAATTAGTAAATAACAATTCTTCACAAGATACCATTAATGAAGTTATAGTTAAACTCTCTGCATTAAGCAGTGAATTATCAACAGATATAATCAACGTATCAGATAGATTTTATTCAGAAACATATGAGTCCATGAATTTATTATCAGATACACTGACATCTAATTTAGATAGTATTGATTCTGTACTTAACGTAACTGGGCAATTGGTACCTGAACTAAACCTCATGGCAAGTTCAGGAATATCAAACAATAAAAATTTAGTTAATCAAAGAAACAAATTGAATAAAAAATTGACAGATATTCAAAATAACTTAAACAAATTAAGTAACAAAATGAAGGACTTAAATGATGAAAACTTAACTTCAATAATAAATATAATGGAAAAGAGTCCTGATAAAATATCAGAACTTATATCATCACCTATTGAAGTAAAAAATGTTGAACTATACAATTCGGGTCTTTTTGGATATGGAGTAACACCTTTTTATACTACTCTCGCAATATGGGTTGGAGTTTTGTTGTTATGCTCCATTCTGACATTGAAATGTAAGGATCTTGAAAGTGGAGAAAAAGTAAACTTGTCACATAAATATTTTGCCAAATTACTTCTGTTTTTGATAATATCAATTATACAAACTATCATTATAACTTTGGGAGACATATATATAGTAGGAATAAAGCCTGAAAGTCCAAAGCTTATGATGGGATTTGCACTTGCCTGCAGCTTTACTTTCACTATCATTGTAGTTACGTTGGTGTCTGTTATGGGTAATATTGGAAAAGCAGTTGCAGTTGTAATAATGGTTTTTCAAATTGCAGGTGCAGGAGGACTTTATCCTGTAAAGACCTTACCTCAAATATTTGAAGTACTAGAGCCACTTTGGCCTTTTACATATGCTATAAATGGATTCAGAGAAGCTGTAGCAGGACCTATTTGGAGTAATGTGTATAAAGATTTTCTCACTTTAATGGCTTTTGCAGGTGCATTTTTGATTATTTCCATTTTAAAGAAACCTCTTCATAGATTAACTGATAAATCAGAGCGTGAATTCAAAAAATCAGGTTTATAGTATTAACAATCATAATGCGATGCAAGAACATACTTACATCGCATTATGATTAAAATTCAGTATTAAATCTTCTTTCGTATTCTTCTATGAGAGGAGCTTTAAAATCTGGATGAGCAATACCTATAAGTGCCCTAGCCCTTTGCTTTAAGGTTTTACCCCTAAGTGCAGCAATACCATACTCTGTAATAATATAATCTACATCAGTTCTTGAGGTTGTAACAGGTGTCCCTTTTTCTAGGAATGGAACTATTCTAGAAATTGTTCCTTTGGCCGCAGTAGATGGTATAGCAATAATAGCCTTTCCATCTTTACACATATTAGCCCCTCTTATAAAATCAACTTGTCCACCAATTCCACTTATCTGCTTCATTCCTATGCTTTCAGAACATACTTGTCCCGTTAAATCTACCTCAACACAAGAATTTATTGAAATCATTTTAGAGTTTTGCATTATAACTGTAGGATCATTTACATAATCTACAGGATAAGACTCTACCATAGGATTATCATCTACAAAATCATACAGTTTTTTTGTACCCATCAAGAAAGTTACCACTATTTTTCCTGGATGTAAAGTTTTTTTCTTATTATTAATTACACCTGCTTTTACCAAGTCAACTACACCATCAGATATCATTTCTGAATGTATACCTAAATCCTTTTTGTTTTTTAAAAATAACAGTACTGCATCTGGAATAGCGCCTATACCAAGTTGAAGTGTAGATCCATCTTCAATCAATGAAGCACAATATTCTCCTATAACCCTTTCAATTTTTCCTATCTTAGGTTTTTTTAACTCTATTAGAGGATGTGAAGTTTCTACTATATAGTCAATATCTGATACGTGTATAAATGAATCTCCTAAAACCCTAGGCATATTTTCATTTACTTCTGCAATTACCATTTTAGCGCATTCTGATGCTGGCTTAGTATAGTCATTGGCCAATCCAAAACTACAATAACCATGTTTATCAGGTTTGCTTACTTGAATTAATGCCACATCTATAGGCATTAATCCTGATTTAAATAATTTAGGCAATTCATAAAAAAAGCAGGGAGTAAAATCTGATCTTCCACAATTAACACCATCTCTAGTACTAGCACCTACGAATATGGAATTATAATTAAAATATTTTTCCATTCCTTCATGTGTATATTCGCCTTTTCCCATATCTACCATATGTAATATTTCTACATTTTCATAATTTTCTTTATTTGCAACTAATGCATCTACAAGATCTATAGGTTCTGCAGCTGCAATACCTAGCCCTATTCTACTATTAGAATCTATATTAGAAACAGCTTCTTCTGCACTTACTAATTTATTTTTGTACACTTTTTTCCAATTCATAAAAAATCATCCCTTCTATATATTATATTAAAATATTTAATTAAAAGTTTTTTACTATAAATTAAAAGCATTAATAATTATTTTTATAAGCTAATGCGCATTAACTATGTCAATAAAAATATTACTTCAAATTGTTAAAAAAAATACAAAAAATAATAATATAACATCTTAATAAAATTATACCACATTTCCATTATTTTATCTCTATTATTTTATCAAAATATTATGAATTTTAAACAAAAAATTACTACACCAACATGTCCTGTAGTAATTTTCAAATAAGCTTTTAGTTTTTACTTGCTAAAACGTTAACATTTTCGCATTTATTTTTATTCTTATACTTTTTCCTTTTTCTTACTAATGTTGATGCATCTATTCCTAATTCCTTTGCAGCTGCTCTAACATTTCCATACTTTTTAAAAGTAGTTTCTATAAGTTCTTTTTCTAAATTTTCAACAGCTTCCTTTAAACTAAAATGTTCATTTTTATTGCTAGTACCTATTATATTATTAGATTCTATTGCATTAGAATCACAATGCATTTTAATGTTTAAATCTAAATCACTTCTAAGTATTTTATCTCCTGTACACATAATTATAGTTCTTTCCATTATATTTCTAAGCTCTCTTACATTCCCGGGCCAGTCATACTTATATAAATAATCTACCGCTGCACAAGTTATGGACTTATTAAAATTATATTTCTTATTAAATTTATCTAAAAAATACATTACTAGAGGTTTGATATCTTTTCTTCTTTCTCTTAATGATAATACCTTAATTGGTACTACATTTAAACGATAGTATAAATCTTCCCTAAAAAGCTTTTTATCTACCATCTTCTTTAAATCTCTATTAGTTGCCGCTATAATCCTTACATCTATTTTAATAGTTTTAGTTCCGCCTACCCTTGTAATTTCTCCTTCTTGAAGTACTCTAAGAAGTTTAACCTGCATATCTAACGGCAGTTCACCTACTTCATCCAAAAATAAGTTTCCATTACTGCACAATTCAAACAATCCAATTTTACCTTCTCTATTAGCACCAGTAAAAGCTCCCTTTTCATAACCAAAAAATTCTGATTCCATAAGATGTTCAGGAATGGCACCACAGTTTACTTTTATAAAATTTTTATTACACCTTGCACTATTGTTATGTATATACTTAGCAACCTCTTCTTTACCTACACCTGTTTCTCCAAGTAAAAGCACCGTAGTATCTACCTTTGCTGCTTTTTTAGCCATTTCTAAAACACTAATCATATTTTCATCTTCTACTACCATATCTGAAAAATTTAAAAGCTCATTTTTTATATTCTTTATTTTAGAATAATTATCTTTATGAGAAATTTCTTCATCTCTTTCTATTTGCTCCTTTAATTCATATAGTTCTGTAACATCTCGTACACTTGTAACTACCATAGTTACATTTTCTTCTGTATCAAATATAGGATTACTAGAAACTAACACTTTTTTGCCTGTCTTGAGTTTTTGTTGAATTGTTACACTTTTTTTCTCTTTTAAAGTCATAAGAGTTGCAGATTTTGACATGTATCCGCTTTCTTGCAAAAACGCCATATTTTTTTTCAGTACTTCTTCTCTCTTCATACCTGTGATTTTTTCCCAAACTTTGTTTACTAATATAGTATTAGCATACTTATCCGTAACGTAAATACCATCACTAGAGCCTTCAATAACCTCCTGTAATTCTTTTAATTTAAATTTGGCACACTCTAACTCCTTTTCTGCATCATGCAAATTAGAAATGGAACTGTTCATTAATTGCTGAATTCCCATGACATAATCTCCCCCCTAATCCTCAGAAGTTTTAGTAACATTAAGCCAAAAGATAAATAAATTCATTTATTTATCTTTTGTATTAATTATACTATATAATTGTATTTAGTTCAAAAGTAAAAAACTCCGTATACAAGTTTTTACAAACTCATATACGGAACTTTTTCATCTACAATTTGAAGTGAGTGTTTAATAAATAATTAGTTATCTAAAGCTTTTATTTGAGCTACCATTTCTGGTACAACCTTCTTGTAATCTCCTACTAAACCTAGATCTGCCACTTGCATTATTGGAGCGCCCTCATCTTTATTTATAGCTATAATAAAATCGCTGTCCTGCATTCCTGCTAAATGCTGGATTGCTCCTGATATTCCACAAGCTATATATACTTGAGGTTTAACTGTTTGTCCTGTTTGTCCTACCTGACATGACTTGTCTATCCATCCATTTTCTATTGTAGGTCTTGATCCTCCTACTGCTCCACCAAGAACATCTGCTAATTCTCTTAATACATCAAAACCTTCTTTACTTCCTAATCCTCTTCCACCTGATACTATGATCTTAGCTTCTCCTATATCAACAACATCTTTTGCTATTTTTACTACGTCTTCTACTTTTACTCTTATATCTGTTTCTTTTAAATTAGCACTTATCTTTTCTATTTTGCCTTTTCTGGATTTATCCTCATCTAGTTTTGCAAATACTCCAGGTCTTACTGTTGACATTTGTGGTCTGTGTTTTGCAGTCTCTATTGTTGCCATCAAGTTTCCTCCAAATGCTGGTCTTGTCATTTGAAGATGTTTTGTTTCTGGATCTACATCTAATCCTGTACAATCAGCTGTAAGTCCTGTTGCAAGTCTTGCTGCAACTCTTGGTCCTAAATCTCTTCCTATATATGTTGCTCCTACAAGTATTATTTCTGGTTTTCTTTCTTTTACTAACTCACATATAACTTTTGTATATCCATCTGTTGTAAAATGTTTTAACAATGGACTATCTGCATATAATACTTTATCTGCTCCATGTGCTATTAAGTCTTTTGCTATTCCATCAGCTTGACTTCCAAGTAATAATGCTGTTACTTCAGTTCCTAATTTATCTGCTAATTCTTTGCCTTTTCCTATAAGTTCTAATGCCACTTTTTGCAGCTTTCCATCTCTTTGTTCAGCAAATACCCATACGCCTTTATAATCTGCTATATTCATGCTAAAAAACCTCCTATATAATCTTAAATGAACCTCATCGCCCTATTGTCAGATGAGTAAGCGATCATCTCAAAATCGTAAATTTTGGATGCTTGCTTATACGTAGTGTTTTTCTTTTAACTTTGAAACCGCATAAGCTGCTGCTTCTTTAAATGGTTTATTTATAACCTCTCCTGCACCTTTTGGTTCCTTTGTTGCTGATCTCTTTACCTTTGTTGCTGATCCTGATAATCCAAGAAGAGACTTATCTACACCTATATCATCTGCATTCCAAGTTTTTATTTCTTGATTAAATATCTTGAATATATTTTTCATATGCATATATCTTGGAGTATTTAACTCTTTTATTGCTGTTAAAAGCACTGGTGGCTTTACAGTTGAAGTCTCATATCCATCTTCCCATGCTCTTCTAAGCTTTATTTTATCTCCCTCAATGTCAACCTTTTCAACATATGTAACTTGAGGTATTCCTAAATGTTCTGCAATTTCTGGTCCAACCTGTGCTGTATCTCCATCTATTGCTTGTCTTCCTGCAAAAATTATATCATAATCTAATTTCTTTAATGCTCCTGCTAATGCATGTGATGTTGCTAATGTATCTGCTCCACCAAAAGCTCTATCTGACAATAATATTCCTTCATCAGCACCCATAGCCAAAGCTTCTCTTATAGCTGCTTGTGCCTGTGGAGGTCCCATACTTACTACTGTAACTTTAGCTCCTGCATTATCTTTTAATACCAATGCTTCTTCTAAAGCATTTTTGTCATCTGGATTTATTATCGATGGAACACCTTCTCTTATTAATGTTCCTGTCTTTGGATCTATTTTAACTTCTGTTGTATCTGGTACTTGCTTTAAGCAAACAACTATATTCATTTAAAAAACCTCCTATTTTAATCTACTTCTTTAACTTAAATCTACTTCTTTAACCTATTTCCGGATATAACCATTTTTTGAACCTGAGATGTTCCTTCATATATCTCTGTTATCTTAGCATCTCTCATCATTCTTTCTACTGGATAATCCTTAGTATATCCATATCCTCCAAATAGCTGTACTGCTTTAGTTGTTACATCCATAGCAGTATTTGCAGCATACAATTTTGCTCTTGCAGCATCTACTGTATAAGGAAGTCCCTGTTCTTTTCTCATTGCTGCTTTATATACTAAATTTCTTGCAGCTTCAATTTCTACATCCATATCTGCTACCATCCAAGCTAAGCCTTGGAATTTGCTAAGTGTTTTCCCAAATTGTTTTCTTTCTTTCATATATTGTACAGCTTCATCCAAAGCACCTTCAGCTAAACCTAATGCTTGTGCTGCTATACCAATTCTTCCTCCATCAAGAGTTTTCATTGCTATAGGGAATCCTTTTCCTTCTTTTCCTAGTAAGTTTTCTACTGGTACTTTAACATCTTCAAATACAAGTTCTGTTGTTGATGATGCTCTTATTCCCATTTTATTTTCAACTTTTCCTATTGAGAATCCTGGCATTCCTTTTTCTAATATAAATGCTGATATTCCATGATTTCCTTTAGTTCTATCTGTCATACCAAATACTATAAATGTTTCAGCATAACCACCATTTGTTATAAATATTTTCTGTCCATTTAATACATAGTGATCACCCTCTAAAACAGCCATGGTTTGTTGTGCTGATGAATCTGTACCTGCATTTGGTTCAGTTAAACCAAAAGCTCCTATTTTTTCACCTTTTGCAAGAGCTGGTAGGTATTTTTGTTTTTGTGCTTCTGTACCAAATTGTTGTATTACAGTTGCACAAAGAGAAGTATGTGCTGAAAGTATAGTTGATGTTGATGTACATACTTTTGCCAATTCTTCTACTGCTAATATATAGGAAAGTGTATCTCCACCAACTCCACCATATTGTTCAGCAATAGGTATACCCATCATTCCATATTTAGCCATTTTCTTTACAGTTTCAAGTGGATATCTTTCTGTTTCGTCTATTTCTGCTGCTAAGGGTTTAACTTCTGTTTCAGCAAATTCGCTTACCATTTGTTTTACAAATTCCTGTTCCTTTGTCAATGTAAAATCCATAAAAAGTCCTCCTAAATCTATTTTATTTAATTCAATAGTACACAATTAACTTTAGTACACAACATTAGCTTTAACATAAAGTTAAAGTTAATAATATAAAGTTAATAATATAACTTTAATATACAGTTAAAGCTATTATCAACTTTAACTGTATATTGTGATATTTTAAAATTAAATAAGTTTTAAAGTCTCAAGCCGGGAGCGGTCTCAAGCTCTTACCCTTTAATTTTTTTACTTAACATTTTTCAACTATTACAGTTGTTCCCATTCCTCCACCTATACATAAAGTTGCTAGGCCTTTCTTTGCGTCATCTCTTTTTTGCATTTCATATAAAAGTGTAGTTAAAATTCTAGCTCCTGAACAACCTACTGGATGGCCTAATGCTACAGCTCCTCCATTTACATTTACCTTGCTCATGTCGAATTTTAAATCTCTTGCTACAGCTATACTTTGAGCTGCAAAAGCTTCATTTGCTTCTACTAAATCTATATCTTCTATTGTTAAGTTAGCTCTTTCTAAAGCTAATTTAGTTGAATAATATGGTCCATAACCCATTATAGCTGGATCTAATCCTTTTGTTCCATAAGAAATTATTTTAGCCATTGGCTTTATGCCTAATTCTTTTGCTTTGTCAGCACTCATAAGTACTAGAGCTGATGCTGCATCATTTATTCCTGAAGCATTTCCTGCTGTAACAGTTCCACCTTTCTTAAAAGCTGGTTTTAATTTAGCTAATCCTTCTAATGTTGTTCCTGGTCTAGGTCCTTCATCAGTATCAACTACTATATCACCTTTTTTAGTTTTAACAACAAATGGAAGTATTTCATCTTTAAATCTTCCATTCTTTATTGCTTCTGATGCTTTTCTTTGTGATTCTACTGAAAATTTATCCTGATCTTCTCTAGTTATCTTCCATTGCTCAGCTACATTTTCTGCAGTAATTCCCATGTGGTAATGATTAAATGCACAATGCAAACCATCATGAAGCATAGAATCTTGAAGCTCTGTTGCTCCCATTCTTGATCCATATCTTCCTGATTGAAGTACATATGGTGCTCTTGACATGTTGTCCATTCCACCAGCAACTATAATATCTTCATCACCTGTTTTTATTATTTGTGCTGCTAAACTTACAGTCCTAAGTCCTGAACCGCAAAGTATGTTTAATGTAAAGGCTGGAACTTCTACTGGAATACCAGCGTATACTGATGCTTGTCTAGCTGCATTTTGTCCAAGTCCTGCTTGATATACACAACCCATCATTACTTCACCGACTTGTTCTGGTTTCAGTCCTGCTCTTTTTACAGCTTCTTTAATAACAGCAGATCCTAATTCAACAGTTGTTGTATTCTTGAATGCTCCTCCAAATTTACCTATAGCAGTTCTAACTGCACTAACTATAACTACATCTTTCATTTTATTAACTCCTCCTAAAATTCTTATTTATACACTTACAAGCGTATTTATATAACCATTATTTTATTTATATTGTCATTATTTATATTACCATTATTTTATCTATATTGCTATATATATTACTACATTTTACTACATTATTTTAATTATATTACCATATTTATATTACCATTTATTTATTATTTTGTATAGTCATAAAATCCTTTTCCAGTTTTTCTTCCTAATAGATTTCCTCTTACCATCTTTCTTAATAATGGATGAGGTCTATATTTTGAATCACCATACTCTGTATATAGAACTTCCATAACAGCTAAGCATACATCTATACCAATTAAATCTGCTAAAGCTAATGGTCCCATTGGATGATTAGCACCTAACTTCATTGCTGTATCAATATCTTCTGCTTTAGCAACTCCATCAGCTAGTATTCCTGCTCCTTCATTTATCATAGGAACAAGTATTCTATTAACTACAAATCCTGGAGCTTCTTCTACTTCTACTGGCTCTTTTCCTATTTGTTTAGACATTTCAACTACTTTATCCTTAGTTTCATCTGAAGTATTAATTCCTTTTATAACTTCTACTAATTTCATTACTGGAACTGGATTAAAGAAATGCATTCCTATAACTTTATCTTGTCTCTTTGTAACACTTGCTACTTCAGTAATTGATAAAGATGATGTATTGGTAGCAAGTATTGTTTCTGGTTTACAAATTTTATCTAATTCGGCAAACATTTCTTGTTTAATAGCCATATCTTCTGCTACAGATTCTACTGCAAGATCTACATCTTTTGCTAAATTTAAATCTGTAGTAGGTTTTATTCTTCCAAGAATTTCGTTTTTGACATCTTCAGTCATTTTTCCTTTTTTAACACTTTTTTCAAGGTTTTTAACAATACCTGCCATTCTCTTTTCAACAAGTTTATCAAAATCTTTAGCGTTTCCTTTTAGCCAACTTCTAGTTGTCCAAATTACTTCACAGCCTGCTTGAGCAAATGTTTGAACAATTCCTGATCCCATTGTCCCTGCTCCTAATATAAATACCTTCATTCTTTTTACCTCCAAAATAATAAATTTAAAATCAATTTTTTAATTTACTTTAACGTAAAATTTGGTTTCCTTTTTTCTAAGAAAGCACCCATTCCTTCTTTTTGATCTTCTGTTGCAAAACATAAGCTGAACAAATCATTTTCAATTGTCATTCCTGTATCAATGTCAGTTTCAAAGCCCTTATTTATAGCTATTTTGGAATATCTTATAGCAGCTTGTGCTTTTGAAGCAATTTTTTCTGCTAATGCCTTTGCTTCGTTCATTAATTCTTCAGGTGCAACTACTTTATTAACAAGTCCTATTTTTTCAGCTTCATCAGCTTTAATAGTATCTGCTGTATATATTAATTCTTTTGCCTTTCCTGGTCCTACTAACCTAGAAAGTCTTTGAGTTCCTGCGAACCCAGGTATAATTCCTAATCCAACTTCTGGTTGTCCAAATTTAGCTTTTTCTGAAGCTATACGTATATCACAGCTCAAAGATAATTCACATCCACCACCTAATGCAAAACCATTAACTGCTGCAATAACTGGTTTCTCCATAAGTTCTAATTTTCTAAATATGCCTAAACCTAATTCAGCAAACTTTCTAGCCTGTTCTGGTGTTTTATCTTTCATTTCTGCTATATCTGCTCCAGCTACAAAAGATTTTCCTTCACCTGTGATTATAAGTACATAAACATTGTCATCACTTTTGATGTCATCAATACCTTGGTTAAGCTCACTTAACACATCACTATTTAATGCATTTAAAGCTTTAGGTCTGGTAATAGTTAATATCCCAATATGATTTTCTGTTTCTAATTTAATATTTTTATATTCCAAGCTAATCACCTCCTTATGCTATTTATATTACTAGCAAAAGTCATACCAATGATAATGATTTTATACTATTTATTTTTTTTAAAATATTCTGTAAGTATTGTGATAGTTAAATTATTAACATTATTAAATGTTAATAATTTAACTTTAAAAACTAGATTATTTTCTAAAATATTCTTAATATGTAATATAATTATGTTGTAAAACAGCAACGCGATGCATATTGGCAACGAATTAAAATACTTATGTATAGCGGCATTTGTAGTTTATTAATTAATAATTTTTAAAAAATAAGTTGCTATTTTGCATCATTTTGGTTTATTTTTAGAGTTATTAAATACAAAAAAGCTACATTAAGCCACATTTAAGATAAACTAGTTATCCTGTGGTTCTTTATTTTATATGTAAAATGCATAAAATAAATATTAGACATAGTAAGTGAATAATATAAATAACAAAAATAACAAATTCAGTGGAGGAATTAACATGAAAATAGGAGTTATAATGGGTGGAATATCTTCTGAAAGAGAGGTTTCACTAAATTCAGGTAAAGAAATAGTAAATTGCTTAGATAAAAATAAATATGAAGTTATACCTATTGTCATAGATAAAAAGAGAGATGTACTTGAAAAAGTAACAGATATAGATTTTGCCTTTATTGCACTTCATGGTAAATTTGGAGAAGATGGTACTATACAATCAGTACTTGAAACCATGGACATACCTTATTCAGGATGCGGACCCTTGACAAGTGCTATTTGCATGGACAAAGACATGAGTAAAAAAGTATTAAAATCTGCAGACATAAATACTGCCAAATGGATTTGCGTTAAATCTATAGAAGAAATTGACTACAATAAATTAGATGAGATAGGATATCCTGTAGTTGTAAAACCTAACTCTGGTGGTTCAAGTGTTGCTACTAATATAATTAAGAAAAAAGAGGATATTGAAGATGCTGTAAAGTTAGCTCTGAATTACGATACTGAAATTGTCATTGAAAAATATATGCAGGGAGATGAAATAACATGCTGTATGTTAAAAGGTAAAACTCTTCCTGTAATTGCAATAAAACCTAATGCAGAATTTTTTGACTATGCTGCAAAATATGCAGATGGTGGTTCTGATGAAATAGTTGTAGAACTTGAAAAATCTCTTCAAGAAAAAGTTGAAAAAATATGTCTTCAATGCTGGGAAGTTCTCAAATGCAAAAGCTATGTAAGGGTAGATATAATAGTTGAAAATGGTATTCCTTATGTGCTTGAACTAAACACTTTACCAGGTCTTACAAAAAATAGCTTGTTTCCTAAGAGTGCCCGCGGAGTTGATATATCTTTTTCCCAACTATTGGACAAAATAATTCAATATTCGCTTTAAATTGAAAGGAGAATGTGTTTTGTTTAAAGATTACAGACCTGTATGGGAAGAAATTAATTTAGACAATCTTGTATATAATATACATCAAATAAAACTAAAAGTTGGTAATAATAAAGGGCTGATTGGTGTTGTTAAGGCTAATGCCTATGGTCATGGAGCTTTAGAAGTATCACAGGTTTTATTAGAAAATGGGGTAAATAGGTTGGCGGTATCTGAGTTAGATGAAGCAATAGAACTTAGAGAAAATGGAATTAAAGCTCCTATAATGATACTTGGCATAGTTCCAGATACTTTTTTAAATGACATAATAGATTATGATGTAGAGCCAGTAATACCTTCTTATGAATATGCACGTAAATTATCAAAGATAGCTAAAAACAAATGGAAAACTGCAAAAATCCATATTGCAGTAGATACTGGAATGGGGAGAATAGGATTTCAGACAAATGAAAATAGCATAGAAGAAATATACAAGATAAGCAAGCTTCCAAATATAGAAATACAAAGCTTATTTTCTCATTTCTCCACTTCAGATGAAAAAGACAAAACATATTCACAGGAACAATTTGAAAAGTATAAAACATTTTACAATAAACTCATGAATAAAAAGATAAAGATAAACATGATAAATATAGCAAACAGTGCAGCTATAATGGAATTGCCTGATACCTATTGTGATTCAGTTAGACCAGGAATAATACTTTACGGCTATTATCCTTCAGACGATGTGGACAAAAAACAATTAAGTATAAAACCTGTAATGAGTTTAAAGGCTAAAGTAGCTTTTGTAAAGACATTAGAAGCCGAAAAATATGTGGGCTATGGAAGGAAGTTCAAATCTGAAAGGGAAAGCATAATAGCTACACTTCCAATAGGATATGCAGATGGTTATACTAGAATGCTTTCAGGAAAAGCAAAAGTAATAGTCAATGGTAAATTTGCACCTGTAGTTGGTACCATCTGTATGGACCAGTGCATGATAGACGTTACGGATGTAGGTGAAGTTAATGTAGGCGATGAAGTCATTCTCATAGGTGAAAAAAACGGATTGCAGTTTGATGCAGACGATATAGCTAAAATAATTGGAACTATAAGTTATGAAGTACTTTGTTCAATAAGCAGAAGAGTTCCAAGGATATATATAAAAGACGGAGAAATAATCAAAATTAGAAATTATCTAAAATAAATATAGAATTTCCAGATTGAAAGTTCACTTATACTAAATCATATAATGACAAATTTCATCACGTTAAAAACTTTAATAAGTCTAAAGCTCGGTATTTTCAAAATCTAAGGACCTTAGCTAAACTCGTACCTCAAACATATCTAAGCTCCTAAGATTTTCTAAAATACCTCGCTAAGGCTTATGGAAAAGTTTTTAAATGTGCTTTCAATTTTGTCATTATATTTTATGTATAAGTTTAAACTTCAATTGGAAACTTTACAGATATAGGTTTTCTAACTTAAAAATCAACTTATATGCAGGCATATTTTTACAATAATGAAGCTCTTTTAAATATTTTGTCTATAAGGCTTAGGAAAAAATTTAACGAGCTGAAGGTTGTAAAAAATATTCGGAGTATAAGTTGATTTTTCGTTTAGAAACTCCATTCTTTAATGGGCATGTCTATGATGCAAATCTGGAGTATGTGGATGACAATGTTCCATTCTCTCATGAACGTGATAGTGAGTGTGATACACACTATCAGGTATACCAGGATGATGATGATTGTGATGTCCATCTGTATGACAATGCCTGTGTTCATGGGCCATATACAAATGAACGTGCATATGACTGTGATTTTCCCTTATAATAAGAACCGTTCCTGCAATCATAAGAGGAAGTGCAAGTGCAAAGGTAACACCTGGAACTTCTCCCAATAAAATAAAAGACAATATAGTACTTATAAAAGGTGCTGCACTGAAAAAAGCACTAGTTCTAGCACTGCCTAAATTTCTCATTGCAAACACAAACAAAACTGTACTAAATCCATAGCTTAAAAATCCAAGCAGCAGCGCCATGAAAATTATTTTAAAGTCTGGCAAATGATTTCCTAAAATCATTGATAAAATTAAGGAAAATGTTCCTGCTCCCAATCCTTTAACTATAACTATTGTATAGGGATTTTTAGCAGATATGTTTCTTGTAAAATTATTATCTATTCCCCAACATACGCAAGCCAGTATTATTCCCAAGGCTCCTAAAGATATTCCCCACTGACCGGTAAAGTTCCATGATAAAATTATACTGGCAGAAAGTATACATACTATAGCTAATCCAATCCTTTTTCCAATATTCTCTTTAAAAAACAAAGCTGCAATAATTGTAGTAGCTACACCTTCAAAATTCAAAAGCAGTGATGCAGTAGAAGCTGGAGTTACTTTTAAGCTTATCATTTGAATTATAGGTCCTAAAATTCCTCCAAAAATAACAGCTCCTAAAAGCCATGGAAAATCTTTTCTAGTTAACCCTGCTTCGTCTATATTTTTTTTGTATAAGAATTTTTCTAACATCTGAAATATTAAAAGTCCTGAACCACTTCCAATATATAAAAGAGCAGCTAAAAGCACTGGATCTACTTGTCCAAGAAGAATTTTTGAAATAGGTGCACTAGCTCCAAAAAGTAGTGCAGAAAAAAAAGCTTGAAACATTGGATATAATTTGGTATTTCTCATTTATAACACTCCTAAATTAAAAATTATTCCCAAAATTTATCAATGGCATTATTTAAATTATCTAAGACCTCTGTATCATTTTTTTCAACTGCATCCTTCACACAATGATTGATATGGTCTTTCAATATTATTTTACCGGTGTTATTAAGTGCAGACCTCACTGCAGATATTTGAATAATAACTTCACTACAGTCTCTTCCTTCTTCTACCATACGTTTTACAGCCTCCAGATGCCCAATTATCCTAGATAACCTATTTACAACTGCTTTATTATTTGGATGATTATGTTTTTCCATATAAATCTCTCCTTATCCCCCTATAGGGGTTATTTTAATTATAGTGCATCATACTTTTATTGTAAATAGTGTTTAAAAAACAAGCCCCTTATGGGGGCCTGATCTCTACCATTTTAACATGCATCCAGTTTTATACTCAAATTCTCTCTTTACATCCTCCATCTTTTCTACATTGTCATCTTTTAATTTTAATTCCACACTTAAATCGCTGCTATTAAAAGACGGATTTTTCTTCAAATCTATACCTTTCTTTTTACAAAGTACAGATGCAATTTGCAATATTTCATTTTGATTTGCATTATTTGCTACTTTCATATTCCACCCTGTAAGGCGAACTAATTCCCCTATGTTTTTTTCATACTTCTTGCCAATTACAGGGCTTATAAATGTAAGTTCTATATATTTTCCCTTAGTACTTGATTTTATACTTTTTTTGTAAGGCCTAAATTGTTCTCTTTCAAAAGTTTCATCTATTATATTTAAAGCCTTATTTTGTTCTACCATTTCACACTCATCTTCAGCTTTAATAATCGTACTATCTTTTAGATCTACTCCAGGAGATTGTACTAACACCTGAATTCCTGTAATGTTTTCAATTTCATCTAGTTTTTCTTTTTCCACATTACATTTAGAATTCAGCATAACTACAACCTGGTTTTCTTCTAATCTATAAGATATTTTTTTAATAGATACATTCTGCAGCGTTATCCTTACAATTTCGGAAACTGCATTTATATTTACAGCATTATTTATTTCTACCTTCCACTCAACCTCCTCTTCAAATTTTTTCATCTCCTCATATATACTTTTATCCACTACATATGGAAAATCGAAATTTAAAATCACTTTTTTTTGGTCACTTATAAAACTAATTTTCTTTGTATTAAATTTATTAAAATATTTATCTGCAGCTTCTTTTAATTCATTTAGTTTAATTTCATTATTTTTTAAGTTCTGTGAAACCTTATCCTCAGGGTTAATTTTAAATAAAAACAATCTCCTTGTGTCACTTTCAAAGTAAGGACATTCCACTATAATTCTTTGGAAATCTTCTAAAGTATTTTTACCTTTGTTATTTCCCTTCCATATAAATATAAGTTCTTCTAATGTAAAAAGTCTTTCGCCATAATTATAAAGCACAAATTCCCATAATTTTTTTACATTATTTTCATTCATTTCTTCACAGGAGTTCATAACTTTATCAATACTTTTTTTCCACTGTTTTCTTGGGTTTTTTATATTTATTTCATATACTTCACTGCACTTAGGTGCATATACCCTTCCCCTTATATCTTTTGAAAGCTCTTTTGATAAATTTTCCACTACCTCTTCATTTCCATGAACCAGAAATATATTTTTAGGTGTTAAAAAATCTATAAGAGATTTTATTTCATATTTATCACTATGGGCGGAAAGTCCTACTTTTTCTACCTTACAATTTACAGGAACAGTTTTCTCATTTATGTAAAGTTTTTTGTCCTTTTCTTCATTTAAAAGATTTAGTAACTTTCTTCCCGGAGATTCCTCATCTTGATATCCCGTTATAACTATGTACCCATTTTCCATAGGGGCTATTTTTTCTGCATAATATTGGCTGTACCCTCCAGTAAGCATTCCTGAACTTGACACTATTACACAAGGTTTATCGTCTTTTAGTATCTCTTCTCTAAGTTTATTATTATCTACTGCAATTATATTGTCATCGTAGAAAGGTTCAATTCCCCTGAGTATCTTTTTTCCTAAAGAATTTTTAAGGTACAGCGGATTTAATTTGTAGGTTCTGTTTATATCCTTTATCATCCCATCCACATAAACTTTAGTATCTTTTAATATCTTTTTATTTACTGCCTTTTTTATAATAAGAAGCACTTCCTGGGCCCTTCCAAGAGCAAAAGCTGGAATGAGCATTTTCCCCTTTTTTTCTATGCAGTTATTTATTATGTCAATGAGTTTTTCCTCTTCCACTTCTCTATTTGAGTGAAGTCTGTCTCCATAGGTGGATTCAAAAATTGCTGCATCAGGTCTTAGTTTTGGAACTTTCAACCCCTCCACAGTTTTTTGCGAAAATATTGAGAAATCTCCAGAATAAAATAATGATCCTTCGGGAGTTGTAATATAAATACAAGCCGCCCCTGCTATATGACCTGCTGTATAAAAAGTGAGTTTTATATTTTCAAATATAGAAAATTCCACCATATAATTTATAGGAAACACACGATTTAACATGCTTATAACGTCTCCTTCAGCATAAAGCGGAATTTCTCCTTCCCTGTTCTTCATTATTTTTAAACTATCATACAAAAGTACTTTCATTAAATCCTTTGTCATTCTAGTTGTATATATTCTAGCCTCTGGATATTCCTTACTTATTATAGGCAGGGAACCTATGTGATCCATATGGGCATGACTTACAATTATGGCATCTACTCCTCCCTGGTCTTGAATTGATTTAAAATCCGGCAAGGTATCTTTAGAGGAACTCTGTCTTATGCCGCAGTCAAGAAGTATATTTTTATTATATATACTTAAAAGTATACAGCTTCCCCCTACTTCTCTAGCTCCTCCTAAAAAAGAAATATTCATGTCCGACTGTCACCTCTCCTTTTTTATCCTTTATAACTTAACTTTCGCACATACGAAATTTTGACTTAATATAAAAACAATGAGATCTAAATCAATTCACAATTTACAGTTCACAATGCACAATTTTGGTAGATTTTTCTCCGCTAATGCTATGAAAAATCTAAAAACTAAGTAATATGAGCATTAAATTTTAGATTTTCTGTGACAACAGAAAATCATCCTTAATTGTGAATTGTGCATCATGTATTGTAAATTGATTACTTCGTATTGCTTTTAAACTGCAAAAGTTGAGTTTATAACTCTACAATTATTATATCCTATACAATTATAAAGTAAAAATTAGATTTATTATTTTATTCACTTACTTAAAATTTACACATAAAATGTACTGTAATTAATTTTATGGAAGAAATTATGAATTATAGAAATACTTCATCTTATTCTAGAAATTTAGCCGTAAACTATGCAATAAAGTACGCCCTCACACCAAATCCAAACTATAAATATTTTTCTATATACCAAACTATAGGCGGCGACTGCACAAATTTCACTTCACAATGCTTGCATGCAGGAGGAGCACCTATGGTCTTTTCAGGTAAAAATACCTGGTGGTATAATGCTAAAACTAATAGATGGTCAGTTTCCTGGACCGTGGCAGGTTCTCTTTACTGGTATTTAAAAATTAATGCTGAAAAGAATTTATATGGTATAAAAGGAACAGAAGTACCTTCCCTTTCTTCTCTTGAGATAGGTGATTTAATATTTTACCGAAATAATAAAGGTGCAATAGCCCATTCTGCCATAATTACTTCTTTTTATAATGGCCGCCCTTTTATATCCCAGCATACTTTTAATGCATTAAACATAACTTACGTAAAAGATTGGGCATCCAAAATGCATTTTATAAAAATATGGTTATCAAGTGATTCTTAGGTTCAGATAGAGTTTGCTTTATAAGGATGACTTTCCCTAGCTGAACCTTATTAACAGTATTCTTAGTGTCTTTAGCACTTAGAATACGTTATCCTTTAGGAGAAGAACTTATCCAGGCGCGTAGCAGTGCTTATCCCCCACTTTGATAGAAAAGCAGAGAACCAAAATTTTAAATTTTGTGTGAATCGCTTTCACAGAGTGCGATGGGGGTGTTAGCAATGGTAGCGATCGGATAAAATTTTGTTTACAATGCCTATCATAAAAGTATATAATATCCCTGTATAAATCAGAAAAATAGGTAGGTTGATAAATATGATAGGAGTTATGGTAAACTTTATTTCCATAATAGTAGGAAGTATAATTGGAATATTTTTAAAAAATGGTATACCAAAAAAAGTGAAGGAAAGTATTTTTAGTGGACTTGCTTTATGTGTTCTATATATTGGGATTTCAGGCTCCCTCAAAACAAATAACACACTTACTGTAATAATATCAATGGTATTAGGCACAATTATAGGGGAACTAATAGATATAGATAAACATATAACAAATTTAGGAAATGCTATAGAAAGTAAATTTAAAACTAAAGGTGGAAAAATATCAGAAGGTTTCGTAACCTCAAGCCTTTTATTTTGTGTAGGTGCCATGGCAATAGTTGGATCACTTGAAGCAGGTCTTACTGGAAATTATAAAACACTTTTTGCAAAATCCATACTAGATGGAGTTTCCGCAATTATTTTTTCTTCTTCTTTAGGCATTGGTGTAATGATTTCATCTGTAAGTGTACTTGTATACCAGGGTGCTATAACCATTGGATCAGTGTTTTTAAAAAGTGTACTCACAAGCTCAGTTATTGCTGATATGACCGGAATCGGAAGCATTCTCATCATTGGACTTGCCCTAAATATGCTCAACATAACTAAAATAAAAGTAGCAAATTTGCTACCTGCAGTTTTCATACCAATTTTTATATATATAATTTATACTAATTTTCATCACTTTTTATCATATATTCCGTTTTAGAAGCTCTAAACAAATTAAATATCAACAAACAGAAACACAAGATTGAATTATATTTGATATTACTATAAAATTATATAGTAAATATTATTTATAAAAAGTGGGAGTTGGAATATGATGAAGATTTTGGCATATAGTCATAGACAAGATGAGACTGAATATTTTAAAAAATTCAGTAAAAAGTATAACGTAGAAGTTGTGTTGTGTGATGATCCTCCAACCTTAGAAAATGCAAATTTAGCCAAGGGATTTGACTGCATCAGCATTATTACAACTAAGATTTCAGATAAATTAGTAGAAAAACTTCATGAAGTTGGAGTAAAATTTATATCTACAAGAACAATAGGGTATGATCACATAGACATAAAAAAGGCAAAAGAGCTAGGTGTCCATATAGGCAATGTAAACTATTCACCAAATAGTGTAGCCGATTATACAATTATGATGATTCTTATGGCTATAAGAAAAACGAAAGCTATTATAGAACGAAGTAATGTACAGGATTATTCTTTAAATGGTGTCCAAGGCAAGGAACTTCATAATTTAACTGTAGGTGTTATTGGCACAGGAAGAATTGGATGTACAGTTATCAAAGGTTTAAGTGGATTTGGCTGCAAGATATTAGCTTACGATTTGTACGAGAATGAGGAAATAAAAAAGTATGTTACATATGTTACTCTAGAAGATCTCCTTAAAAACAGTGACATCATTACAATGCATGCACCTGCAACAGATGATAATTATCACATGATAAATAAAAATTCTATAGCACTTATGAAAGAAGGCACATTTATTGTCAATATAGCTAGAGGCTCACTTATCAATACTCAAGATCTTATAGATGCTATTGAACAGAAAAAAATCGGTGGTGCCGCTATAGACGTTATCGAAAATGAATTTGGACTTTACTATAACGATTTAAAATGTGAAATATTAAATAAAAGAGATTTAGCAATTCTAAAATCTTTTCCCAATGTAATTGTAACACCTCATACAGCTTTTTATACAGATCAAGCTATAAGTGATATGGTGGAACATTCTATTCTAAGCTGCGTTTTATTCATGGAAGGCAAAGAAAATCCATGGCAAATTGAATAAATAACAAATTCTTATGCACTCTGTTTTTTGATAAGCAAAGTGCATTTATTTTAGTTTTTTACTTTATAACTATTCTCGGCGGCTGTAATTATCATTAGTGCCTCCATCTTATTTAAAAAACTTAGTACCAATTGAACTTATAATTGTAAGATAAAAGTAGACATGAGATACAACTACTCATTGTCTACTTTTTTTACATAGAATATAATATGACGCAAAATAGGCTAGCATACTGACTAGTTATTTTTTTGAATATGCCTTAAAACAAAATGAGTTAAAATCTTGGTAAATCCTTTAAGTTATCAACATCCATAACATCAGGATCAGCTACTAAATATTCTCCTCCATCTTTGCCCTTAAATACGCCAACTCCTTCTATTATGTGTTCCCTTGCCATCATTATAGCATGATTTAAAGGAAGCACTTCACCATTTTCAAGTAATACATCTGTAATTTTTCCTTCATGATCTTTCTTTACTTTAATTATTTTTGAATTTTTCATTCTATGCCTCCTGATTAGATATATAATTCATATATATTTTTGGAGAAAACTCAACCTCTTATACAAAATTTTTTTATTTTATATATTTTCGATATTTCTTTAGATAAAAATTTATTTATAGGCTTCTTCTACAGATGCTTTCAAAATTTCATATGCCTTATCACAGTCTTCTTTAGGCATTTGAAAGAAAATAACAAGTCAAAGATGCGACGGATATTTTTTATCAGACAAGGAGGTAGGTTCCGCAGATAGTGAATCCTATCTAAGGGTTCTACCGACGCAGTATGATAAAAAATAGACTAGCATACTGACTGGTTATTTCTTTGAAAATGCCTTATACATTTACTTTTTTATGATTATATATAATGGCAGGTTTTATGCTAGGAAAGGGTGATATTATGGATTTAAGTTTTCTAAAAGTACTTATGCCCATGCTTTTATCTGGATTAAAAATAACGCTGGAAGTTTCACTATCAGGAATCTTCTTTGGATTTTTAATAGGGTGTCTTTCTGGTTTTGCACTTCAATGTAAAAATAAAATTGCAAAAGCTATCACAAACGTGTATTTATGGATTATTCGTGGAACGCCATTAATTGTTCAAGCATTGTATGTATACTTTGTTATACCAAAAATTATCGGACAAGATATTCAAAGCAATATTGCAGGAATCATAGTAATATCTTTAAATTCAGGGGCATTTATTGCTGAAATAGTGCGCGGCTCTCTGGAAGGAATTGACCCCGGTCAGAAAGAAGCAGGATTGTCACTTGGCCTAACACCTTTTCAAACCCTATGGCATATAGTTCTTCCGCCTGCTTTTCGATCAATGTTGCCAGCCTTATTTAATCAATTTATTATTACAGTTAAAGATACAGCAATACTTTCTGTAATAGTAGTAAATGAAATAACAAAGCAAATCCAAAACTATGCTGCAGTAACGTTTAATACAATAGAGGCCTATAGTGCAGGTGCTATATTCTATTTGGCAATAATTTCAATTCTCATTGTTATTCAAAAACAAATTGAAAGAAGGGTTAAAGCATGACAAGTTTAATAAAAGTTGAAAATTTATCCAAAAACTTTGGTGATCTGGAGGTACTTAAACATATTAACATTGAAGTTGCCGAAGGTGAAGTTATATGTATTATAGGTCCTTCTGGATCAGGTAAAAGCACATTACTCCGCTGTATTAATCAACTGGAAACTCAATCCGGCGGAAACATTTATTATACTGATAAAAATATATGTGATAAAAATAATGACCTGCGCAAATATCGTGAAGAAGTTGGCATGGTATTTCAAAGATTTAATTTATTTCCAATGAAAAGTGTTTTAAAAAATATCATGCTTGCACCAGTTTTAACAAAGAAAAAATCAAAACATGAAGCCGAACAAAAAGCAATTGAGTTATTTGGCAAAGTTGGATTGGCAAATAAAGTAAATGTAATGCCTTCAACTCTATCAGGTGGGCAGCAACAGCGTGTTGCCATAGCTCGTGCACTAGCAATGGAGCCAAAAGCTTTACTTTTTGATGAACCTACATCTGCCTTAGATCCAGAGCTTGTTGGGGATGTTCTTACAGTTATGCGCCAGCTAGCTAAAGATGGTATGACTATGATAGTGGTAACTCATGAGATGCAATTTGCTAGAAATGTTTGTGACAGAGTTATTTTTATGGATGAGGGATATATTGTGGAGGAAGGTAACCCTGAAGAAATTTTTACAAATCCTAAAAATCAACGTACAAAAACCTTTCTTTCAAGAATAGTGGGGTGATAACAGCCGTATGAAAAAGTATTGTGTAACAATTAACAGACAATTCGGAAGCCTAGGCAGACCAATAGCAAGAGAAATATCTAAAATACTTGGAATTGAATATTTCGATAGAGATATCGTAGAGGAAACATCAAGAAAACTAAACCTTCCTGTATCTACTATCAGTGAGCATGAAGAGACAAGTTTTAAATCAAATTTTTTTAATATGCTTTTTCCTTTAGGCGATTCTTCAAAGAATAATCAGGATAAAATATTTGAGGCTGAAAGTCAAGTCATACTTAATCTAGCAGATAAAAAATCCTGTATTATTGTTGGAAGATGTGCAGATTTTCTTTTAAAAGATTATAAAGACTGCATAAATATATTTATATATGCTCCAAAAGAAACTCGCTTTGACAACTGTGTAAAAATATTAAACATGCATCCCGCAGAAGCACGTAAAATGATTACAGAAGTTGACAGGGCAAGAGACAACTACTACAGAAATTATGCTGGATATTCAATGGAAGATATTAAGCATAAACATCTAATGATTGACAGCAGCTTACTTGGTGTGCAAGGCACAGCAGAAATTTTAGTTAAAATAATAAAAAAACGATTTGAAATATCTTAATACTTTATTTTTTTTAACCTTACATTTATATCTATTTTTATATTATAGAGTATTAAATGTAGTTATTTAAATTGAAATAATCCATATGTTAATAACCGCTTAAAAAGAGCTGCTGCACAATTAGTAATTGCGTAACAGCTTACTTTTTTGCTTAAATATAAAATTTCAGGTGTTAAACAAAGGACAATGTTGTCATTAAAATCGTATTCTTGAGTTACTTAAATGATTTTCTATAAACTAATTCTATATTATAATGATTTACCTAACTCATAGACCTTTTTTATTACATCAGAATGGTTTACTTCACCTTTATTCCAAACACCGGGAACAGTTATAATTCCAATACTGACTGTATCCTTCAAACAAGATAAATAGCTATTATAGCCAGCAATGGCAGTATCCATTGCTTTTTCATTGCTATCTGCCGAAGTTGCAATAAAAACAGTTTTCTTAAAATGTAAATTTTGATAAGTACAATACGTTCTATCAATTACTATTTTTAGTTGTGCACTCATATTGTAAAAATAAATAGGCGTAGCAAATACAACAATATCTGCCTTTTGCATTTCTAAAATAACCTGTTCCATATCATCCTTTTGCACACAAGCACCTTCATGGCTCTGACAGTAATCACAGCCAAGGCAAGGCGATATACACATTTTAGCGATATTCAATTTGACTGCTTCGTTTCCAGCATATTTTACACCTTTTATCAATGCATCACATATTAAATCAGAATTTCCACCAATTCTGGGGCTTGATGATAAAACTAAAACTTTCGTAGACATCGTAATTATCTCCTTTAACTTTAAAAATTTGCCATATATATTTCTCCATGAAATTAAATTTTTTATATTTACAAATAACAGGATAGTTTATATAATTAAAAGGTTTTTATGTGTTAATTTACATTAACTACATGATACACTATACTACTTAATTTTGGAAGAACAATTTTATCTTACTTAGTATTCTGAAGTATAAGCAACATAAAAACGCTGTAAAATTCAGAGTAAATAACACAGCGTTCTAGTAAATTATTCGATTTTTCAGTTTTTACATTTTAATTAAGCCTGAAATAAATTAACTTTAATTAGCCGTCTACGAATTTGTGGACCTATAAAAGTAGCAATTAAAATTTTAACGAGATCTCCAGGTATAAAAGGAATCACACCTACAGCAAATGCTGCATTTATTGTTATATGAGCCTGATATGATAACCATATAGTACCAAAAACATAACACACAGCGGTACCAAGTACCATACCTGCAAAGCATAAATACCATTTATCAAAAAAAGTATCAATGAAAAATCCTGCAATCAGTGCCATAAATATAAACCCGATAATATATCCACCGGTTGGCCCTAAAAGTTTAGATGGGCCGCCAGTAAAACCAGAAAATACTGGAATGCCAACAAAACCAATTAACATATATATTATGTAGCTGATAGTGCCTTTTTTCATGCCAAGTGTGTAAAGTGCAAAGTAGATTGCTAAGTTTGTGAAAGAAATTGGTACTACACCAATAGGAATTGATAAAGGTCCAAGAATACAAATGACTGCAGCCATAACCCCGATAATTGCCATTTGATGGATATTAGATTTCTTCTTCATAATTTTCCTCCATTTCAATTTTGTTAATAGTTAAATGTTATTTTGATATATCAAATCCTAAATTAGTTAACATTTTTTTATCCTGTGTAGTATTATTACCTACGGTGGTTAACATGTCACCAGTGATTGTAGCATTAGCACCAGATAGGAATATCTTTGCACCACCGTCTTTAAAGTAGTTTCTTCCCGCTGCCATACGAATATATGCGGTAGGATTAATATAACGAAAGATAGCAATTGTTCTTAAAATATCACCTTCAGAAAGAGGTGGCAAATTTTCATAACATGTCCCTTTAATAGGCATAAGTGCATTGATAGGAATAGATTCAACTTGTAATTCTGACAGGCTTACAGCCATATCAATACGGTCATCCCAATTTTCCCCCATACCAATGATACCGCCAGAACAAACTCTAAGACCTGCTTTTTTTGCCAGACTAATTTCATGAATTTTATCTTCATATGTATGAGTGGTACAAACATTAGGAAAATTGCGTTTGGAGGTTTCTATGTTTGTATGATACATTGAAACACCAGCCTCTTTTAAACGAACAAATTCTTCTTCAGTTAAAAGACCATGAGAGGCACAAAGTTTAATGTTGCATTCCTCATGTATTTTTTTGTATGCTTCAATAGCCTTATCAAAATCCTTGCCTGTTAAGGTTCTGCCAGCGGTAACAATAGAATAGCGGTGTACGCCACTTACTTCATTTTTTTTACAGTCTTCTAAAATTACATCAGGATCTAAAAATCCATATTCTTTAATTCCAGTGTGATTATGAGACGACTGGGCACAAAATTTACAGTTTTCACTACAACGACCGCTGCGACCATTGATAATGGTACAAAGGTCAACTTTGTTGCCACATAATGTCTCACGAATCATATTTGCCCCTTCAAATAGTTCATCTACATCTGCGTTTAAAAAAAAGCTGAAATCTTCTCCTCTTTTTAAACGTCTGCCTACAATAATTTCTTTTGCTAAATCTTTCATAGTAAATTCCTCCATATAAATACTTAGATATAAACAAAACATCCTAAGATTAATTAAAACTACATGAATATCGCATATTAATTATAAATTATCAAAAACAATGCTTGTCATATATTGAAGTATATATGAACAGAAAGATATTGTCAACCATTATTATTATAATAGTTGACAATATCGTTTTATAAACCGATTTCTAAGAAAAAAATGTTTTTTATGGGTTACTTTTTATATTACAGTAATTGCAATAATAGGGACTATTCTTATATTAGCAGGACTTTTTGTGTCAAATAAAGACAATTATTTGATACAGAGAAAAAGAAATGATATAGGCTAAAAGCTTTATTGTCTAAAGTAATGTAACACATTCCTCTATCAGAGTAAAAAACTTGAAAAATAAAGAACTATTACGTATATAACGTGTGATATTTTGTAAGATATGTTATAATAAGTCCTATATAAAACTATAATCTAATGAGCAATAGTAAAAAATTTTAATTATTTATGAAAAAAATAATTAAAATTTATTAGGGGGATTAACATGTCAAAAGAATATCTTTTGTGGTTTTACAATTATTTAAAAGAAATTTATCAAACTCCCATACTTGAAAATTTTCTTGGACTTGAAGTTATTGAAATTATGGAGGGAAAGGTTAAATATCGTATAAAAATTATTGATAAACATTGTAATGTATATGGTTTTGTACATGGCGGTACTTTAGCTTCAATTTCCGATGCAGTGATGGGTGCTTCGTGTTCAACTATGGGAAAACGTAGTGTAACCACAGATATGAGTATTAGTTATATAAAAAATGTGACTACAGGAAGTATACTTACAGCAGTAGGTGAGGTGATTAGTAATGGTGCCACTATTATGCGAGCAGTAGCAAAAATATTTGATGAAGAGCAACAACTCCTTGTTAGTGCACATGGTTCTTATTTTATCACTGGTAACTATTGAGACAAATTATAGAATGTAAAAATTTTACCAACGTCTATTACACTGTAAAATATACCTGAATTATTCATGAACTTAAATTTTATGGTTATTATTGTAAAATAAGCATTAAAATTTGAGTTCTAATTTTGGCCGTGTAAATAAAATCACCAAAAATCATATTCGATTCATTTATTTGTACCATTATTCCATCGCCCTTTCAACTTCATCTTTGTACAATTGAATAAAAGTATCCATGATTGTATTGTTTTTTAAATCTCTAAAACTAGCATTAAATTCAATACTTTTATAAAAGATGAAAGTACTTAAGATAAAATTAACAGTGCTTACTCAAAGAATCTATATTAATTAAATAATTGTCCGTTAAATGCTTTTTGCATCAAAGAATTAAACAGATTTTCTAATTCTTCTAAACCCTTTTGCATTTTAAATTTCAATTTGTCAACTTGATTGGCTAAATCTGCAAATTGATTTTGCATAGTAATTGGTGCCATTGGTATTTCTACAAAATTAAGTTTTCCTACAGTAAGTCCTGGTTGAGCTGCACCTGTAGAAAGTCTATTCAAATCTAATTGAGTTAGTAAAAAATAAAGCCAATACGAATTCATTTCTACTGTAGGTTGTGTTACCACAGCATGTTCAGTTGCATAAAACTTTCCTTGTGCATACTTTACATTTCCACATAAAGCCCCTTGACGACCAATAAGTGGTATATTACCTTCATGAGAATACTGTTCAACATATCCTCTCAATCCATTACCTCCATAACATGGATAAAGGTTTCCTGAATTTTCATCATAAATATCTGATGCTTTAATATTCTTTCCTGCTTTCATTTCACAAACTTCACCTAATAATTTAACTTTCCACCCTTTAGAATTTAAAATTGGATCCCCAAACATCTCGATAAATCTGGATTTGACTAATTCATCTAAAAGCTTATTAACTTCCTTCCTCTTTTCTAAAGCCTTTTCAGCCTTTTTTAAAACCTGAACTATTTTCTTTTGAGTTTGTAGTGGTGGAATTATTACTTTCATCTTTTTTAAATGACTTGGTCCAAAATTCAGTTGTGCCGAACCAGTTATAAAATACCCTATTTGTCTCTTCATAAAATCGGTTTTTAAAAAATAATAAAAATAATTTATATCTAAAAATTCTTTATTCAATGATTTAAATCTGATTGTACTAGTATTCATACATAGAGGCAAATGCTCTTTTTTCACAAATGCAATTTTCCTATCAAAATAATCCACTTTAATTCCTGAACTAGCAATTATTAAATCTCCTTCATCTGCTAGAAAGTGCTCATATCTCTCTTCTACTTCTTCTTTTGATAAATATATATCTGTTAAAGCTTAGATAACAGATATTCATATAGATCACCTTTAGTATCTGCATCCTCCATGTTTATTCCATCAATGATTCTTACTGATTCTTGAAGTAGTGACGGTTTAGGTATCATAAATACAGCATCCTTCATTTCTGAAGTAAAGCTTGAATCCTCTCCGCCCATAGTTTTTATGAATGGAAAAACTTTTTGTGATACCATATCAAACATTTCGTTTACATCTAAATGCTTAAAATTACTCCACTTCATTAATTCCTCTGGAAATACTGAAGTATATGGCTTTCCAATTCTATTAGCTATTTTTTCCTTTGTATTATCAATATCATCTAATCTTTTAATAAACAAAAGGTAAGATATTTGCTCTATTACAGTTAGAGGGTTAGATATTCCCCCTGACCAGAAATTATTCCATAGTTTATCAATTTTACTTTTTATCTCGCTGCTTAACATTTGTTTTCTTCCCCTCGTATCTTAAATATACATAGGGCTCCATATATCAAACTTAATTTATACTTATAAGTATAAGTTAATACTTGCTACTGAAGCCCAATAAAAACTTTCTATTAATGGTGCAATTTCAAGTTTTAACTTTTTAATAAAATCCTGCCTTCAATTTAGCTGCGAAGGCTTCACATATATCTAGTTCTCTCTTTTCTTTAAATTTCCCTAAAAGCTTACACATAATTTCAAATCTTACTTGAATAGAGGTTTTCTGCAGCTTTGGTTCATATCCCTTTGTATTCATATCATATAAAGGTAAGTTAATCTTATCTTTAATAACCTCAGAGTGGGTTCAAGGTAAAGTTTTATATTTCTATTAACTTCATAAAATCATTCATCGGCTTAGTAATATATTTATTCTTATGCCAAAATAACTGACGGTACACACTAACCTCATATTCCGGAATCCGTATCGGAACAATCATCCCCTTTTTTATCTCTTTCTCAATAGTAAAGAGAGGCAGATATGAAACTCCTTTGTTTTCAGCGACAAGGGAACGTATGACATCTGTATTACCAATTTCTAAATATGGGTGGAAATATAGTCCTTTTTTAGCTAACTGTTGAGAAAGTTCATAACTGTAGCCAACATTGCATTCTGTCATGATAAGTTCCTGTGCTAAAATTTCCTCAATGCATACCGATTCTTTTTGGGTTAAAGGGTTTTTTGGAGAAGCAACAAAGTATACTTTCTCTTCCTGAATGTTTTTTCCAATCCATTCATGGTCAATCACATTTTGGTCAATAATATAAGCTAGATCTAACTCATTATGGATCATTAAATGAAAGATAAAATCTCTTGTCCCTGTCTTTACGCAAATATGCATATCGGGATACATCTGATGGAATTTCTTAATCATTTTTGGAAAAGAAGTAGTTAGAATGGATTCAGAAGTTCCTATTCGAATAATTCCTGAATATAACGTTTCATTCTTAAGTCCTACTTTTGCTTTTTCAGTATATAATATAATTTTATGGGCATATGTGAGGAATTCCTTTCCCTTATCCGTCAAATATACACTTTTCCCAATTCTATCAAATAAAAGAACACCTAATTCCTTTTCTAACTTCTTGATCTGTATTGTGACAGCTGCCTGAGTATAACCCAGCTGTTCCGCTGCTTTGGAAAAGTTCATTTTTTCAGCAGCTACAAGAAATGTATTGATTCCTCTTAATTCCATTATTCACCATCCATAAATAAAATTTAATAATAATATTAAATATATTAAATTTTAATATTATAGGAACAATGATATAATCTAATGTAAATAAAGTCAATACCAATGGCAAGAGTTATTAGAATCATTTAACAAAAGACTATTAATATGACAGAAAATAAAAGGAGGATACTGTGAGAGGATTAGGTACAATTATAAATACTATAGCTGTAATCATTGGAAGTGGGATAGGTCTGTTTCTTAAAAATGGGATGAAACAAAAAATGCAGGATATCCTAATGCAGACATGCGGTGTGGCAGTAATCTTTATCGGTATTACTGGAATTCTGCAAGGTATGATTACTATACATAATGGTAGAATAGAAACAAAAGGAACCATGCTGTTAATTTTTTCTCTGGTAATAGGTGGTTTTATCGGTCAGATATTAGATATTGAGAAATGCTTAGATACTTTGGGAGAAAAAATCAAAATTATAGCAAAAGTAAAAGAGGACAACCTGTTTGTAGAAGGCTTTGTTAATACATCACTCATTATTTGTATTGGAGCCATGGCTATAGTTGGTTCAATACAGGATGGCCTTAAAGGTGATTATTCTATGCTAGCCGCCAAATCCATTTTAGATTTTGTCATAGTTTTAGTTTTTGCTTCTACCTATGGACTGGGCGTTATGTTTTCTGCGATTCCAATTTTTGTTTATCAGGGGGGTATTACATTACTTACTGTCCTTATCGGTCCATTTTTAGGAAATACACTGATTGACAATCTGTCTTTTGTGGGGGCAGCATTAATTTTTTGTGTTGGTGTGAATATTGCATTTGGAAAGAAATTTAATGTAGGAAATATGTTACCAGCACTTTTAGTTCCTATTGCATATGAACTTATTTTGAATTTTATTCGGTAATAAATAATTTTATTGACGGGTTATTTAAAGACTAAAAAATTGGTTTATTTTCTAGGTTATCACCTTTATTACCTATGGTATATCCTAATTTGCAATGAAGATTTTTATTATTGTGTTAAAAAAAAAAGAGAAATATTCATATCTAACACAAGATGATGAATATATTCCCTTCTAAACATATTATATTTACATATTATATTTCAGTACAACCAGGGTCTCCTTCACATCCTTTAAGTCTTACTTATCCAGGACATCCGGGTTATCCTTTAGCTCCATTGCATCCTGAATCTTCTTTATCTTCTTTAGATCCAGGACATTCAGGATCTCCTTTAACTTCTTTAGTTCAATTTCATCCAATCCAGGATCTCCTTTTGGTCCAGGACAACCAGGATCTCCTTTTGGTCCTCTAGGTCCAGTGCATCCAGGATCTCCTTTTGGTCCCCTAGGTCCAGGACAACCAGGGTCTCCATCGTGTCCTCTAGGTCCAGTGCATCCAGGATCTCCTTTCGGGCCTCTAGGTCCAGGGCAACCGGGATCCCCTTTATCTCCTTTTGGTCCAGGGCAACCAGGATCTCCTTTTAGTCCCCTAGGTCCAGGACAACCGGGATCTCCTTTATCTCCTTTACATCCTTTAGGTCCAGAACAACCGGGATCTCCTTTGTCTCCTTTACATCCAGGATCCCCTTTATCTCCTTTACATCCGGGATCCCCTTTATCCCCTTTTGGTCCAGAACAGCCGGGATCTCCCTTATCTCCTTTTGGTCCAGAACAGCCGGGATCCCCTTTTGATCCAGAATTGCCAGGATCTCCTTTATCTCCTTTACATCCAGGATCTCCTTTATCTCCTTTTGGTCCAGGGCAACCGGGATCTCCTTTATCTCCTTTTGGTCCAGGACATCCAGGATTTCCTCTGTGTCCTTTTGATCCAGGACAGCCGGGATCCCCTTTATCTCCTTTATCTCCTTTACATCCAGGATCCCCTTTATCTCCTTTTGGTCCAGGATCACCAGGATCTCCTTTATCTCCTTTTGATCCAGGACATCCAGGATCTCCCTTATCTCCTTTTGGTCCAGGACATCCAGGATCTCCTTTATCCCCTTTTGGTCCAGGACAGCCGGGATCCCCTTTGTCTCCTTTTGATCCAGGACATCCAGGATCTCCTTTTGGACCTTTCTTACCGCAAATTGTTATACACTTATGATAACAATCACCTTTTGATTCATCTTGACATTTAGGACTCTCTATATCGTATTTATTCATCTCATCAAATTCCACTTCATGTGTGTCAATATTTTCACTTTCATTTTTATCAACAAATTCACGGCTACTTTTTGAGTGACCCGATCTTCTATGTCTTGCCATATATTTATTTCCTCCTTTTTATAATAATTTAGATAACATATCTAAAGTCATGTCAAATTAAAAATCACTAAAAATAAGGCTTACCTAACTTAAGGAATTTATCCTTAATACATAGTATGGTGATTTATTAATATTGCAACAAAATTCTAGAGAAATAATGAAGTGAAACTGTAGAATACATGAACGGATATGCATCAAAAAAATTACTAATGGAATTCAAGGAATTGAATGAGCAATTTAGGGGATATTTTTATGGGGAAGAGGGCATTTTTCAGCAAGTGGTGGAACTGTGACAGATGAAATAATAGCTGACATATATTCAATATTATGTCAAAATGTGTTTTTTTATTATTATAATTTTTTATTATAATAACGACTGTAATTTTTCAAATAACTCTGTATGCTTTTTCTTTAAATTAATTATCTTAAAATTATTATCTGCAAAAGTGTGTAATGTGCTTCCTTTTGCAATTTTCTTCTGATCATTTTCTCTAATAACTGAATAGTTAAATTCCGCTTTAACTGGTGTTAATTGTTTAATCCAAGTTTTTATTATTAGTTCATCTTCATATTTTGCACCCCGTATGTATCTGCAATTACTTTCAACTAGAGGAAACATTATACCGTTTTCCTCCATTTCTGAATAACTTATACCAATTTTTTTTATAAACTGTGTTCTAGCTTCTTCAAAATATATATAATAGTTAGAATGATGCACTATACCCATTTTGTCAGTTTCTACATATCTAACAATTATCTTTGTTTCATTTATATACAAGCTTGACACATCCTCTCTATAACAAAATTATTATACGTAATATTATAACACTTTTCATTATAAAGCGGTTCTATATTTGGTAATATATATTATTGATTTTATATATACGCTATGTGAGTACCCCAGATTTTATTCAGAAGCCGATCTTCAAAAAACAAGCAGCTTAAATTAAAATTATTTTTTAGTTAACATAGAAAGCTGCTCAATTTCTGAAACAAATTATAGAATGAAACCATCGTAGTCACTATGGAATTTAAATCACTTAACATTATAAAATTCAGAGAATATTAGATTTATCACATTCATCATGGGGTTTTTCATGTCGTCCTTCATGATGTCTTTTATGAGTTCTTTTATGGTGTCTTTTACGGTGTTTTCTGCAATGTTTACATGAATCACACATTTCACTATTCATTTCGTTTTTCGCCTCTTAGTTAGATATAGTATTACTCTACTAATATATGGTATTTTACTAATTTTGATTACTTATAATAAGCTATAAATAATGGTTAACACCAAGTATACTAGCTTAACAATTTAAGAAAAATAATTTAATGTCTGTCCATAATTTGCCGAGGAAGATTAAGTGCTGCGTATCCAACAGCAATATGTAAATGGTGCTGTGTACATAATATTTGGAAGTGCAATTTTTAATACCTTAATTAAAAATTTTTTATATAGGCTGTTAGGATTTGAGTTTTTAATTTTTTGTATTAGTTTAAAACCTATTTTGACCTTAAAATTAAGCAAAGAAGTATTATAAGATTCAATACCCAAACCTACACACACAACAATTAACTCCACACTTCTCTAGTGTCCAGATATGAGAAATTTTTCATAAGTGTGATTTTTTCTATCAATCCTCACCAATAAATTCCTATTAATTCACTTGCATGCTCTTATGTATTAAATCTTTTTTAATTTCTTTGAATTCTTCTTCTGTTATTATGCCATCATCAAGTATCTTTTTTAATTTTATTAATTCATCTGTTAAATTAAATTTATTTGCATTAGAATTATGTTCATTTTCTATAGAAACTTCTTCTATTACATCTTTATATTCAGTATCTACAACTTCATATTCAATGTTTATAGTTTCTCCCGTTTCTCTTTCTAAATCTTTAATATCATTCTTTAAACCTTCTTCCGTATAATTTTTATTTACAGAACTTGCTAATGCATCTTTTAATCTATTTCCCATCGGCTTCATAGATATATATGTTAACCCACCAGAGATTACACCACCTAGAATAGGTATTGCTTTAGATGCTCCTTTTGCAAATGTACTCTTTGTCATTTTGATACCTATTGTTGCCGCTATTTTTTTTATTATAGGATAATATATAGTCTTAGTTAATGCTTTTTGTGGTAATTTTTTCAATGCCTGCTTTGCTATATTAGTTGATATTAATCTTAATGCATTAGTTGCTCCACCAACACCAAACATTACTCCTATAAAAATTATTAATTCATTTTTCACTCTCTCATTATCAATAGTATCCTCTTCCCACAAATCCTCAAACCCATATAGATATGCTAATTCCTGTGCTATCTTAAGTGCCACTCCAAAAAATTGTAAAGTATCAGCAGGTATAGTGGCTGCCATAGCAAGTCCACCTGGTAATCCTGCCAAAAAAGAAGCTCCCGATGTTTGAGCTGTTCTTTTATTTATTATATTCTTAGCTATTTTATTTAATAAAACTAAACCAATTCCTGCTTCTATTGTATTTGATTTAATAGCCTGGTTAATTTTTTCTTGTGAAACATAGTTACTTAACTCTTTTATCAAAAAGCTAGTTCTATTCACTTTTACGCCTGGGATTTTTAATGCTGTAGTTAATGCTACTTCAAATTTATTATTTTCCTCAAAATTATTCACAATAACCCTCCATATTGCCTTTATACATACTTCATCATATTATATATTCTACCATGTATTTTTACAAGTTCTTTGATATAGTAATTAATTTATTTTTATTGAGTTGTTACATCTTTCTCTAATTTCAATTAAATATATGTAAAAAGTATTTATATTGGATAAAATTTTTGATAATATAGTATAAATTATATTTATAGAAAGAGGGTTTATTTATGGATAAAAATGTAGCAAATGATTTTACGTATACTAACTTTATAAACAACACATATTATGATTGGCTTGGTAGAATTCCTTTCGATCTTCCTAATGAAGAGATTTATGGTATTATTCCCTTTATTTTAAACTAACTTAAATATACTAGGAGCTCTATGAGATTTTATTTTATAAACCTTTTAAAGTACCAGCAAGGAGTAAAACATGATAAGAGAAGCAAACGAAAAAGATTTAATGTATATTTTAGAAATTTATAATGATGCTATATTAAATACAACTGCAATCTATGATTACAAGGTTCATACTCTTGATGATAGCATACAATGGTATGAAAAAAAGAAGCAAGATGGATACCCAATATTAATATTTGAAGAAAATAATAGAGTTGTTGGATTTGCTACATTTGGTCAATTTAGGGCATGGCCGGCATATAAATATACAATAGAACATTCCATATATGTACATAAAGATTATAGAAATAAGGGTATTGGATCAAAATTAGTAAAAGAGATAATAAAAATTGCTAATGAACGAAAATATGCCACACTTGTTGCTGGAATTGATGCAGCAAATGTAGATAGTATTAAAATGCATGAGAACTTAGGATTTAGATTTTCAGGTGTAATCAAAAAAGCAGGATTTAAATTTGGTAAATGGTTGGACCTTGATTTTTATCAATTAGAATTAATTGGTCCAAAAATACCTGTAGAAGGATAAAATGAAAATTAAAGCAGGTTATGGTGTTATAAAATCGCCTTAACCTGCTATTTGTATTTTCAACTGTGCAGCTTTTATATCTGTAAGTACTTTTATAATATCGCTGTGGAAACTGATTAAGGCTTATTAAGTGAATCCTTTTTTCATATTGGCATATCACCAATCATCTTAAAATATAAAAATTTATAAGAATATACAGCTGCGATCTATGGAGTTTTTGACTCTCCGTGTACTTGAATTATTCCATTATTTACATTTACAAATGTTACCTCAATATCTTGTAATCCTATTAAATTTCTATAAAATTAAAGTCTAAAGGCATTCGATAATTACTCCTTATTTTGATTTTTTCTGCAAGATAATCATAAATAAGATATCGTATGTTTTTTAATTTTTTTGCCAGCACATTGATAATGCAACTAATGGTATTTTTAATTATTCACAAAAGTCGTGGTTGAACCCTTTTAATTATTTTATAGCTCAACTTTCAACTAAAAAAATTGCGTCGTAATTTGCCTATATTAAGCCCAAGTTTTGTATGTGCGAAAGTTGAATTTATAAATAATTAGTATAGGATTATGATTTAATTTACTATATTATATCTACACTCTTAATCAAATCCGGAATACCTTTTCTATAAATTCTTCCTGAAAAAGCTTCATGTGGAAGTGATAAAAATTTAGTACCAGGTTGAGTAATCCTGCGATAAATAGGGTCTGCTATCACAGTTTTCGCATTTTGCAAATAAAACATTATACTATCTTCATCTTCTGCCTGAATATCCCCTGATAATAACAAATCAGGCTCCGTTTCCAGGGGACATAAAACTTTAACTTTCATGTTCTTTTCAAGTGCAAGTGCTGCTGCTAATGATTCGGAATAAATGCTTTCTCCAATAATAACTGTGTCACCACAGGCAGTTCGTTTATCATATGCAATTTGCGATTTTCCTGTATTAATTGCCTTATCTAGTGCTTTCATTACTACAGATGCAAACTGATCTCCCATTGGAACACCCACAACATATGGTGTTCCAAACTTCTTCTGTAATTCTTTCGCTGCGGGAAGTCCAGTGCAAGAAACAACCAGATTTACTTCTGCAGCTCCGGCTTGTTTCATTTGCTCCAATGTACTTCCCATTGCCCATACAGATAAAACTTGAAAACCAGCTTCAGTTAATCGCCTTTTAATGCTGTCTACACTGCTGTTTACAGAATAATCTAAGGGAGTAGCTCCAAGTACATTTACACTTTTTGTTCTTTTAGGTATACCAGTTAGGGTAAATCGTTTTACTATTTCAGCAAGAGCTTGTCCTGCCCCACATATGTAAGAGTGCATTCCATTGGTTTGAATAGCAAATGTAGAAATTCCAGTTTGATTCTCAATCACTTCTGCAATGGCAGGAAAATCTGTACCTATCATCATTGGAATGGGCGTACCTGCAATAGCTATAAATTTAGGATGCAAGTCACTCGCTGCACTGACAATATCATGTATTAATTTTTCATCATCACCCATGATAGCTTCCATCTCAGAAAGCCCTGAAATATAAATCATACTATCCATATCATACCAACGCGGTTCGTCATGAGTATTATATGTTGAATTACACCCTGATGCATCATGCATAATAGTCATTCCGCCTAATTCATATAATGCAGAACAGACGCCTGACACGTCTGCGGTATATGTTGAAATAAATGCTGAAGCCTGTTTCATAAGCAGCAATCACACCCCAATCCTTTGATTTGTATAAGTTCACGTACATTTTTCGGGCATATAAAAGCTTCTTTCATAAGTCCAGCCAATCTGACAATTCCATCAAAGCCGTACATGCCACCGCCTTCTACTATATTCACAAAATATTCACTTCCTGTAAAATAAGCAGCCTTTTGTCCTATTGCAAGACTCTTTTCACTGCATTTTCTGTCTAATACACGCATCTTTGCATGTACTGTAGCATACACTTTCATTTCAGGTTTGTTTTTTACAAGCCAGTCAAAATCTGTTTTGTCCCATTCTGTAAATGAATCTACATACAGCCTATCTACATTAAATCCATTTTCCACAAGTAATCGTGCGAGTCCTGCTGGTCTCGGAACAGATGTATAATCTATGGAAATCTTTGCATCACCAATCACTTCTTTTGCTTCTTTCAAAGCATTTAAAGCTGCTGATTTTTCATATGCGTATTCTTTTTTTTGTAATCCCAAATATTCATTTAATGTATTCAAATTTTTTGTTATTTCATCAAATCCATAACATAGAGGCAAATGCAAGTGTTTCTGTCCTAATTTTTCTTGCAAATAGTCTCCACTTGGTATTACAGCCGGCAGACAGGATATGTTAACACAACTTTCAGCCATTTTAAGGTATTCATCATATGTTTTGCAAAGAGTAATATCTTTCAATTCATATCCATTTTCACGGATGGTCCGTATCAGTTCACTGCTTTCATCCGTAGGAATATTGTTACCAATAATATTAATGCTTTTTCTATTAACCTTTAGTGGTTCAAGGATACTATACAACTGACGTCTCATTTTCTGGTCTGGTGTTAGACCGCTTTTTCTCATAATTGGGTCCATATAGCATTCTGCAAAAGCCACATCGGGATATCTTTTTCGTAATTCTTTGTAAACCAGATCCAAATCACATCCCATAAAATGATGTATGCAGGCGGTAAATACCAGAACTGCCGGAGGTTTCTGTGGAAGCTTCTCCAGTATATTAGACACACCCTCAATGATAAGTTCTTCCATGTCACCTTCAAGCACATTGTTCTCCTGTACAGCTATAGTTGAGAATCTATCAGATGTGCCCATTTCTGCTGCTGTAAGAACAACACCTCTTAAACAGTTTGCTGCACATACATATATCTGATGTGATTTTGGAATAAGCATTCCAATATGAACTATATTCCATGTTCCCCTGGCGGGGGCACCATATTCCAGCCCAGATACAAAGGGTGCAGGAAATGCAGCATCTTTTATTGCAGTACAGACACCTGTCTCATCAACGTGTCCAGATACATTTATCAGCATAATATCTCCTTTCCACATATCCTCATGATAATTTCTGCCAGCTTCCTATACTGTTTTGCCATATCACTGTCAGGAAATGCTTCTATTACCGTCTTATTCAAAGTTTCTGCTTCCTGAACAACTTCTCTCCTGTTCAGGGTACCAACTATTTCTGAATGAATATCCTCTGCCAATTCGCTTACTTTTTCATATTCATTTTTCACATTTCTTCTGTTAAGAATAATGCCTCCAAGACCTGCATAACCTCTGTTTTTAAAGTTATCTATAGCCATTGCAATATTGGCTGCTGCATGAATAGCCATGTTCTCGCCTGATGTTATAATAAATACTTTGTCTGCGTAGCCCTTACGCATTGGCATGGAAAATCCTCCACATACTACATCACCCAATACGTCATATATCACTACATCTGGTTTATATACCTCATAAGCACCTTTTTCTTTCAATTTTTCTAGTGCTGCTATAATTCCCCTGCCTGCACATCCAAGGCCTGGATTAGGACCGCCTGCTTCCACGCATATTACGCCATTGTATCCAACAGCCACCATATCCTCTAATGTAAAATTATCCTTCTTTTCCCTTACAAGTTCAAGCACCGTATTCATGTTTATTTTACCGTGAAGTGAAACTGTAGAATCAGCTTTAGGGTCGCACCCGATCTGCATGACCCTTATTCCTGTATCAGAAAGTGCAGCCGATATGTTAGAAACTGTTGTAGATTTTCCAATGCCACCTTTTCCATACACTGCAATTTTTATCATAATACGTTTCCCCCATATTCTAACTCACCTTTCGCACATGCAAAATTTTGACTCAACATAAAAATAATGTGACACAATTTAGTGGATAGTTACAAGTGATAAGTGATAAGTGACAAGTGATAAGTGAATGAGGATTTTTTTCCGTTTCACTACAAAAAATCTTTAATTGAATTTTTGATAGCTCGTTTCGCCAAAGCGAAACATTGCTGATTTATAAATTTAAAGATTTTTTGCAATAGCAAAAAATCAACCTTAACTTGTCACTTGCAACTTGTCACTTGTCACTAAAAATATTGTTTCGCATTGTTTTTAAACTGCGAAAGTTGAGTTCTAATTTACTAGTGTTCACCTACTACATTAACATATTCTTGGAAGCAATTCTCCTCCTGGGGGCGGTAATAATGTTTCAGCACCGATTTCTGTTTTTACAATAACACGCCCTGCCATATCGTGGCTTACCTCACCAATAATAGCTGCATCTTTCGAATATTTACCTTTATGTAATGTATCAACAAGCTTTGGAGCAATTTCTTTTGGGGCAAAAACGACAAGCCTGCCTTCACATGCAAGATATAATGCTTCCAGCCCGAGCATGCCACATACACCTTTTACACCATCTGCTACTGGTATACTCTTTGAATCCAGTCTAATTCCAACTTTGCTCTGCTCCGCAATTTCATATAATACCGTGCCGACACCTCCACGTGTAGCATCTCTGATTACATGAATATCTTTTGACGTATCAAGCATAGCTTTTACTGTTCCCCATAATGGTGCACAGTCACTGGTTACATCTGCTTCAATTCCAAATTCATTTCGTGCCAGCAAAACAGTACATCCATGCCGTCCTATATCACCAGTTACAATAATTGCATCACCAGGTTTTGCATTAAAGCCAGAGGTATTAACACCATCTATAATCTGTCCGATACCTGTCGTTGTTATAAATACACCATCAACCTGTCCCTTCGCGGCAACCTTTGTATCTCCAGCTGCTATTTTGACCCCTGCTTCATTTGCAGTCTTTTCCATAGCTGATGCAATTTTCTCTAGCTTGTCCATTGGAAACCCTTCTTCAATGACAAACGCACATGATAAATACAGCGGCCTTGCTCCCATACAGGCTAAGTCATTTACTGTGCCACAAATACTTAATTTACCAATATTTCCACCTGGAAATTCTGGTGGAGAAACAATAAATCCATCTGTTGTAAATGCTAGTTTTTCTCCGTTAATGTTCAATACCGCAGCATCATCTGCTGTCAGGTCAGGATTGGAAAAATGAGCTTTAAAAATCTGCTCTATTAATTCTGATGTTTGCTTTCCTCCAGCTCCATGAGCTAGTGTAACTATTTTATCCATTTATATTTCCTCCATACTGATAATATGCTGAACATGCACCTTCATTGGATACCATGCAGGCTCCAACAGGATGCAGTGGTGTACATCCTTTGCCAAACACTTTACAATCTGATGGCTTACATTTTCCCTGCAGAACATCACCACAGCGGCATGCCGGATTACTTCTTCCCTTTACTTCTCCTAAATGGAATTTAATTCTGGCATCAAACTCTTTATAAGCTTCTTTCAATTTAAGACCTGAATTTTCAATAACGCCAAGGCCTCTCCATTCAGAATCACAGTCCTCCATGATTTCAGATACAATAACGTGAGCCGCTTTACTACCTTCATGTGTTACAACTCTCGGATAACAGTTTTTAAAGAAACTGCCCCCCTCCTGTAATCTTGTGATTACTACGGCAAGTGCTGTCATGATTTCATTTGCAGTAAAACCTGTTATTACTCCGCTAACGCCTTCGTTAACTAAAGCCTCACACAATTTTGTACCTGTAATGGCATGTACATGGCCAGGATATAAAAATGCATCTGCGCTGTCTTTTAAAGTTCTGTATACTCCTGGCATAGTTTTGTTTGCCGTAAGTAATGCAAAATTTATAAGTCCTGCGTCTTTCGCCTTTTTCACCGCCAGGCAGCTGACAGGTGTGGTTGTTTCAAATCCTACTGATAAGAATACTACCTGCTCCTTGCGGTTCCCTTTAGCATACTCATAAGCATCAATAGGTGAATATACTATTTGAACTTTCGCGCCTTTTGATCTGGCTCCTGCAAGGTTCATTTCTGAACCAGGCACTCTTACTAAATCTCCAAATGTACATATTGTGGCATTATGATCAAGAGCCAGCATAATAGCTTCATCAATAAAACCAACCGGAGTAACGCAAACCGGACATCCCGGTCCTGATATCAGTTCAATATTCTCTGGTATGATGTTCCTGATTCCCAACCTGAATATCTCATGAGTATGAGTTCCGCAAACTTCCATAATACGGATCTTAGGTCCCCTGTAGGATTCAATAATCTCCTTTGCGGTTTTCTCTATCTTCTCAGCCATTATAATTCCTCCATGATTTTATCTGTTTCACTCTTATCATCATCCGTAATTTTAGAAATGGCAATTCCTGCATGAACCATAACATAATCGCCTGGTTCCAATTCATCAATTAATTCTGTAGATACCTCTCTTTTTGCTCCTGAAGCATCAATGAGTGCCACCCCTTCTTTAATGTTTACAACTCTTGCCGGCAAACCTACACACATAATTATTTTCCTCTCCTTCCTTTAATTTATTTACATGTTTCATTGCTACTACTGCCTGCCCTAGTGCTATTCCACCATCATTTGGTGGCAATAAACTATGGGTTAAAGCTCTAAATCCCAGTTTTCTCAAACGGTCTACGCTCATTTTTAATAATAACTGGTTTTGATATACTCCGCCGCTTAATGCTATGGTTTTGATTCCAGTCTTTTTTGAAGCATGTGCACACCCAGCTGCAATCATGTCTGACAATTTTTGATGAAAAAAATAAGCAAGCATCCGTGCATCTTTCCCAGCCAAAATTTCCTCTACGATTTTCTTTACTAAAACGTCAGTTGCCAGAATCAACCGTCCATCTGAATTTTCATAAAAAAGATTGGAAACTTCAATGCTATCCACATCAGAAATTTTGCCACAACTATTACTTCCGGCATATTTTTCTGCATAAGCTTCTGCTACAAATTCAAGAGTAGTAGAAGCTTCACCTTCAAAAGATGATTGTTTCCTGATATTCAGGATAGCACTTACAGCATCAAACAAACGCCCTGCACTTGTAGATATTATGCTGTTTATTTTGTTGTCAGCCATCACAAACTGAACATTGCAATTCTTCTCATCACATAATTTAAGCTGTTTTACAATTTCAGCTGCCTTTGATTTGTCCTTGTATATACCATAAATCATAGATACTGCAATTCGCCAGCCCTCTTTAGCTGACATGTCACCACCAACCTGGACAAATGGTTTTATGCTGCCGAGTCTGTCAAATCCATCATAAGTAACTTTTAATAACTCCCCACCCCAAATGGTTGCGTCTGTTCCATATCCTGTTCCATCAAATGAAACGCCTATAACCGGATCAGAATAATCATTTTCAGCCATACAGGATACGATATGTGCATAATGATGCTGAACCTGCAGCACGGGAATTCCAATTTCCTGTGCCACGCACGTAGTATTATACTTTGGATGCATGTCACATGCCACAATGGTTGGCGTAGTCTCAAGCAGAGTTTCCAGTCTTGTAATGGACTCCTTCAAAACTTTTACTGTTCTTAAATCTTCCATGTCGCCAATATATGGGGACTGATAAAACAAATCATTTTTACCTATACAAAAAGAATTTTTGAGTTCACCGCCAACTGCCAGTACTTCCCCTTTAAATCCGTTTGAAATCGTAAATGGCAGCGGTGCATATCCTCTGGAGCGCCTTATCATATAAGGTTTTCCTTCAAAGAAATCCATAACCGAATCATCTGCACGAATACGAATTTTTCGGTTATGTGATAATATAACATCACACATCTTCGATAATTCTGTTATTGCATCATTGTCATCTCTGCATATTGGTGCACCTGATGTATTACCACTTGTCATCACCAGGCAATCCGGCATTGCTATATCATCATCATATGTAAATATCAACAATTGAACAGGAGCATATGGAAGCATTACTCCCACCTTGGGATTATCAGGTGCCACAGCATCACACACCATTCCACTTGGCTTCCTTTTCAGAAGTATGATTGGTTTCTGATGTCCATCCAATACTTCTTTTTGAACTTTCGTAACTTCACATTCACGTTCTACAGTTTCCATGTCCCGCATCATAACTGCAAATGGTTTCGCCGGCCTCGTCTTTAATGTTCTAAGCCGCTGCACTGCTTCCCTATTTGCTGCGTCACAACAAAGATGAAAACCTCCAATTCCCTTTATAGCTACAATCCCTCCATCATTGATTACTTGTCTTGTATAAGTAATTGCAGTCCTGCCGCGCTCATTTCTTCCAATGAGGTAAACCTCCGGACCGCATTCATTGCAGCATACGGGCTGTGCATCATATCTTCGAGTTTCTGCGTGAGTGTATTCATATTCACATTCCGGGCACATAGGAAATTCGCCCATACTGGTACGTACACGGTCATAAGGCATGGAATCTAAAATAGTAAGTCTTGGTCCACAGCACGTGCAGTTTATAAACGGATGAAGATATCGTCTGTCATTCTTATCAAAAAGTTCTCTTTTACATTCTGGACAGATGGCAATGTCTGGAGATACAAAAATCTCACCTTGCACATGTTCACTTTCAATAATTTCAAAGTCCTGAAACTTTTCTGACTCTTCCACTTCATGCACATCAATTTTTAATATTGATGAACGCTTTGGAGGATTGTGTTCTAAATCGTACAGAAAACCTTCTACTCTACTTTCACTGCCCTGCGCCCATATTTCTACGTAAGGTCCTTTGTTGCACACACTTCCAAGTATTTGATTTTTATTTGCATGCCGGCTTATCGTAGGTCTGAAACCAACTCCCTGAACGATACCATAGACTCTAACAAGCAGAGTTTTATACTCTTTCATCTGATATCACATCTTTCCTGAAACTGCAAAATGTGGTGTACCCACATACATTCCCTTGAAGTTAGGTATTGCACGTTTCAATATATTATCGCCTATAATTACATCGTAATTTCCTTGTTCGATGAGTTGCACAAACTGGTCCTCTTCCATAAGAGAAATATCCTGAGCTTCTTTCAATTCGTCCTTTAGCATAAACCAAGAAGCAACTGTTACGTCTGAATTGACATTTCTATGTATTTCATCTCTGATAGAATTCGCTATCACCTGCTGATGTATTACTAAAACTTTTTTACCTTCAAAATCTTTAAACTGTTCTTTCATTTCATCCTGTAATATATCTGAGACCAGCGGATAAAAAACTTCATAAGGTGTCCCGAATCTTTCTTTTAAATACTGTGCAGCCTTTAATCCTGCAGGCGATACTACCACATTTTTGAAAGCGCTCCCGGCAGCTTCTGCCTTTGACAAATCTACTCCCATGCCATAGCAGTAAATATTTTTGAAGCCCTCTTTCTTTAGTGCGGCTTCTATTTTATCTGCTGCCTTTAAGTCACTCATGTCAAGTGGTATTGTTCCAATTACGCCAATAGTTTCTTTCTCTACTGTGAGGCCATCCTTTGCAAATGTTTTAAACATTTTAAGATAAGCTTTTTCAGCTCCCACATCATATAAATCCATACCAGTAGTTTCTATCGTAAGAACAGGTATTTCAAGTTTCTTTTCTGCCATTTTCTTTATTGCATTGTAATCAGTAGCAATAACTGCCGGTACCGGAGTTCCGATAACTGCTGCAAATTTCGCTTCCACTTTTTTAGCGGTATCCACAAGTTTTGCTACAAGCCTGTCATCACGCCCCAATATAGCATCCATATCACGAAGACCAGCACTGAAAATGGTACTTTTTTCTATAACCCACCTAGGCTCATCAAATCCACATACATTACCAGTACATCCTCCTGCATCACAGATAACTATAATTCCATTAAGCTTATAAAGAACAGCTGCCGCACCAGACTGATCTGGTGCAAAAGGTGGTATGTATTTCCTTAACCCTTTCATCTATGCCTCCTTATCAAAACAATCCAATGAATGTTTCAATTCCTCAAATAATTTTTTTACACCAGCATACCCAAATGGCTGAATGTCCTGATTCCAAGGTACATTTACACAATCGGGATGATAGTACTGTGCATCCTTACCAATGGTTATATCAATCTTTTCTTCACTGCAATCATAATAAAGCATCGTAGGTTCAAGATTGGAATAAATCTTAGTCTCAGGGCTCAATTTGGCAATTTTTCTGATATAAACAAAGTCTTCGTAAGTAAGACTAGCATATATTTCAGCTACCTTGAATCCATATCTGATAAGCGCCAAAGACAACTCAAAAGAATTAGCATTCATCGCCTCCCCTACCGCAAATGTTGTATCAGGATAAACAGCTTTCAATTCATCTATCGCTTTTTTCGCTTCATCATAATATTTTTGATCATCAAAGCTTGTACCAAGAGCATTGGTGAAAATCCTATATTGATTCTGCACTTTATCTATCTGATACAGTCTTATAAGCTCTGCTGCCGGAATATCTAGCCGTTTCATAATATCCTGTGCTGCAAATCTTGCTTCTGGATTTAATACAAGATTAAAATTTGCCTCCGCCATATGCATATATTCATCAAAGTCTTTTAAGCGGGAGATTTCATTTATTTTCTTCATGCCAATCTGGTGCAGCAAATCATATAGTTCGCAAGTTTCTATAAGTGGAGCAAAATATCCAAGTATATTAACTGTATCCAGCTTTTTTTCCATTGGTTCAAGCAAAGAATAAATAGACTGCCTTACATGTACCATAGGAGGCTTACGACCTTCTCTTGTTAATGCATACATATAACATGGAAGAACAGGAATATTCACCCTATCCATAGCCTTTCTGCAAACACGCTCCATGTCTGTTCCGAGTAGTGCATCAACACATGTAATACAAATCATAACCACTGATGGCATACTAGGTGTGCACTTACAAATCTCTTCCACTGCCTGTGGAATATTTTTCAAATGACCTCCAGTAACAATATCAGTTTCATCCATCATCAAATAGAAAATTCTATCACTATATCCACCCAACTCACTTAATGTTGTTGTATTCCTGCCGCAGCACCCCGGAGCTACTAAAAGCATAACTGACCCTGGTATTGCTAGTCCTGCACGCTTAACCCCAAACCCTTCAGCACCTGGTGAATTAAAAGAAAGAGTTGCCGGTGAACTGTAAATCAAATGCGTATTCGAAATAAGTTCTGCAGGAATATTATCTTTACCTGCTGCGGCTAAATTTTCTGCTGTAATATAATATGGCTCTTTTTTCATTTCATTCCCTCATCTTTAATCAATAATTTGGCTAAATTAAAAAAGCACTGACTTATTGGAAGGTTAGGATCTCCTTCAATAACTGTTTTCCCCATTTCCTCAAAACGATTGATATCCTGATTTCTTGGAATATCACCTACAATTGGAAGACCAGCCTTATATGCAAAGTCTTTTACTTTTTTCTCTTCATTTTCAACATTTCTATGATTGAACACGATACCAAACACCTTTGCATAACTTCTATCTTCAAAATTTTTAACTGCACTATTTATATTATTGGCTGCATAAAGAGCCATTTTTTCACCCGAAGTAACAATGAGTACTTTTTCAGCATATCCTTCACGAATAGGCGCTGCAAATCCACCGCAAACTACATCACCTAAAACATCATAAAGTACAACATCAGGTTTGTATGTTTCAAAAAGATTTAAATCCTCTAATAGATTAAATGTAGTAATAATGCCTCTGCCTGCACAACCTAGACCTGGTGTAGGACCCCCGGTCTCTATACACAGAACATCACCAAAACCTACTTTTGAAATATCCTCAATTTTTTCTGGATCCGTATCAAATTTTCTTATATAATTCATTACAGGCATTAATGATTCTCCTCCAAGCAAATTGATGGTGGAATCTGCTTTAGGATCACATCCTATCTGAATAACTTTTTTTCCGAGCTTGGCAAAGGCTGCTGACAAATTACTAGTAATTGTAGACTTTCCAATGCCGCCTTTCCCATAAATTGCTATTTTTATCATAAGTCCGATCCCTCCTTGCTAAAATCCCCTTTTCTAACTACCATTTGATAACTAATTTGTGCCATTTGTCCTTTTAGTTTATAATACCTTCTTCGCATTAGTTACATCTCCAGGGCAAAGGTTTGTCCATAATACCAGCTAATATGATGATATTTATACCTTTACCCGAAACTGAAAGCCAAATGAGAAAAACAGCTTTTATGCTTTTGTAATTACGTTGGAATACGAGGTCTTAGTACTGATTCCACGTAGTCTTCCTATCTTCCCAGAAAGTGCACTAATTACATCCTGCGGAGCATCTATGGCAATGCTGATGATATTGATGCCCTTTGAGTGGTATGGAATACCCATACGACCAATAATATATTTTCCGTATTCATGAAGCAAAGTGTTTAATACTTCGACGGAATCCTCATTTTCAACAATAACTCCAATGATAGCAACCCTAGTTTCCATGTTTATTCCCTCCAATAAATAAAAAAATTGCATCCTTGAAGATGCAATTATACCAAAATAATATTATTATTTGCCTATAATATTATATATTTCCGTGCCTTCCATCTCAAAAATATTTCGATGTTAGATTAACAAGAATATTATCTCTTGTTATCTAATATTTGTCAAGTACTTATTCTAACTCGTTTGTGTCAAGTTCTAGTGGGCAATTTCTTTTTTGAAATTTTTCCATTATAAACTCAGTCAAAATTTTTCTCTTAATAGATTTTGCCCTCGACCCAAAAGGGCCCTCTCCTCCCCTTAATTTTTTACTTTAAATTTTTAAATTATCTATAAATAAGTTCGCTAAAATTTCTCTGCTTAAAAAAGCTCTGTATTGATCTCCTACCATTAGTTTTGTTACATATTCCAGGCTTTCTTCTACTTTTCCTTCATTCAACATTCTTATTAGCTTATGGGCTTCCCTTTTCTTCCATCCTTCATAAGTTATCCCAAGTTTAAGTTATTTCTTCTTAGATTTTCCTCTTTTAGGTTTATCTTTTCCCTGGATGCTTAACCAGATTTCATCCATTTCTTGAAATTATTGGCTAAAGTGATATTCATTTTAAACCAAAATCCAATATTTTTCAATAAGGTAAATAATCCTTTCTTTATCTAAAATTTCAACTTTTACCATCAATGTAGATTCTGTGTGGTATAATACGGTTAAGAGTATTTTATAAAATAACAATTTTAGTTTGCAAGGGGGATATATATGATTAAAGAGATAGATGAAAAGAAAAAAATACTTGATAGCAAAAGACCATTTGATAAAACTGCTATTAAAAACTTAAAACAGTATTTTGATGTAGAGCTTACATATAACTCAAATGCTATTGAAGGAAATACCCTTACAATTACGGAAACTAAAGTTATTTTAGAAGATGGACTTACTATTGGAAAAGGAAAAACCCTTAAAGAGCATCTTGAAGTTATTAATCACAAAGAAGCTATTGACTACGTTGAAGATATAGTTAATAAAAATATAGATATTAGTGAAAGTATTATAAAAAACTTACATTACATTATTCTTAAAACTATAAATAATCAAAATGCAGGAAAATACAGAAATGTGAATGTACTCATAAGCGGCAGCAAACATAGACCTCCAGAGCATTTCTTAGTTTCTCAAGAAATGGAAGACTTAATTAAGTGGTATGATGAAAACAAAAATAAATTACATCCTATAAAGCTTGCAGCAGAATTTCATCATAAATTTACTTTTATACATCCTTTCATAGATGGAAATGGCAGATGTGGAAGATTACTTATGAATTTAATTCTTATGAGATGCGGATATCCAATCACTGTTATAAGAATGGAAGATAGGAATGAATATATGAATGCTCTTGAAAAAGCAAGTGTTGAAAATAATTTGGAGGATTTTATAAGTATTGTTGCTGCATCAGTAAATAGAAGCTTAGATACGTATTTATATATATTAAAATAAGTCAGTATAAAATTGAGCGTATAAAAAATTTTGTGTAAAGTGAATAAAAATCACTCTTTCTTGGCAATAATTTTAGGTAATTATATTACGAATATTTACAAGAAGGAGTGAGTTTTTATATCGAATATTTCTAAAGAAATTTTTTCATCGTTATATTTATCCCAAACAATTTTTTTATCATTACTATAAGCTAAAGCTGGAAAGGTTCCATAATATTTTGCTTTTATTAAATAGTGGTAACCAGCACTTCCTATTACTTCAATTATTTCC
>ENA-UOOE01000109-UOOE01000109.1-fermentation-metagenome-genome-assembly--contig:-NODE-109-length-81870-cov-9.906826_pt1 | contig 81870 bp, 75 predicted proteins | sample MGYA00245776_ERZ724021 | MGnify/ENA primary metagenome ERZ724021 (study PRJEB28704, sample SAMN03018321) | fermentation metagenome | biome: anthropogenic terrestrial biome; feature: soil; material... | reverse complement strand
TCGCTTCAAGTACTGAACACAATTCATCTATGCTGCGATTCGTCATCGCTCACTTGCCCCCTCCCTCAATTTATTTTCCGATATTATGTTTTTCAATATAGAATGAGCGACTGTATAGGGGTCCATTTCTTTTTCAAATACAGCCTTTACGTGAACATCTGCGCCATGGTTTTCCCATGAATGTTCAATTTTTTTAGCTATTTCGCGGCTCATAATATCTTTTATTTCCTGGATTACTTTGTCCTTCATTCTCTTTTCCCCATGAGAACTTTGTTTCAGGAATTTTCTATGCTCTTCCATCCCTTCCACGAGCTCCGTAACCCCATCTCCTTTTTCTGCTACCGTAGTATAGATAGGAGGGCGCCAATCCGGTGTCCCTATGAGGTCTAACATGAGCTTTATTTCAGTTACAACTTTTTCAACTCCGGGACGATCTGCTTTATTAACTACGAAAAGGTCAGCTATTTCCATAATCCCGGCTTTCATTATTTGAATGTCATCTCCCATTCCTGGAACGAGAACGAGACAAACTGTATCAGCTAGCTTAACAATATCTATCTCTGATTGTCCGACTCCAACTGTTTCTATAATAACTACATCTTTGCCACATGCATCTAATATTTCCACAGCTTCTCGAGTGCTTCGGCTAACTCCTCCCAAGGAACCTCGAGTTCCCATACTACGAATGAAGACTTCTGGATCGTTAGCATGTCTTTGCATTCGAATTCTGTCTGCAAGTATGGCGCCGCCACTAAAAGGGCTAGATGGATCTACGGCTATGACACCCACAGTACGCCCTTTTTTCCTGAATTCAGCGATGATTTTGTCTACAAGAGTGCTTTTGCCGGCGCCAGGGCTTCCAGTGATGCCTATAATGAGAGCACGACCTGTATGAGGATAGAGATGTTTTATAATCTCTTCCCCCTCGGGCTCTTCATTTTCTACAAGAGAAATAATGCGAGCCAAAGCTCTAACGTCACCTCGTAAAGCTCTTTCAGCAAGGACGCTCACTGTTAAACAGTCTCTTTCGCACGTTTTTCCGCTACTGCTTTTTCTAACCATTCAGCGCATACAGTTGTAGGAGTTCCAGGGCCAAAAATAGCTCCAGCTCCCATTTCCAAGAGGGCGGGTATATCAGCGTCTGGAATAACCCCTCCTCCGAAAACAATAATATCTTCTGCATGACGCTCTTTAAGCAACCCAATAATTTTAGAGAAATAATAAGCATGAGCACCAGACAATATACTGATACCTATAGCATCAGCATCTTCCTGTATTGCTGTATCCACTATTTGCTCAGGTGTCTGACGAAGACCAGTATAAATAACCTCCATACCTGCATCGCGGAGAGCTCGTGCTACTACTTTAGCTCCCCGATCATGTCCATCAAGACCGGGTTTGGCAATAACGACTCGAATTTTCTTTTCGGCCATAGCTCATTCCTCCAATTACAGAATAATATTCTCTGTATATTCACCGAATTCTTCTCGTAGTACTCCGCAAATCTCACCCTCTGTTCCGTAATTACGCACTGCTTCCAATATGAGAGGCATAAGATTTACAGATTCATCTCGAGCAGCTTTTCTTATATTTTCTAAGGTGTTTTTAACCTTTAAATTATCTCGTTTTTCTCGAAGTTCTTTTAATTTTTGAACTTGCCTTTCTCCTACAGACTCATCCACCTTTAGTAGATTCATATCTGCATGATCTTCTTTTATCTGGAACTTGTTGACCCCAACTACAATTGCGTCTCCGCTTTCCACAGCTTTTTGATAAGAATAAGCAGAATCTTGAATGTGTTTCTGTACATATCCTTTTTCTATGGCTATTAACATGCCGCCCATGTTATCAATTTGAGAGATATATTCTTCTGCTCTCTCTTGGATTTTATTGGTAAGAGACTCGATAACATAACTCCCAGCGAGTGGATCAATAGTATCGGCTACCCCTGATTCATATGCAATAATCTGCTGCGTTTTTAAAGCAATGCCGACACTTTTCTCTGAAGGAAGAGCAAGGGCTTCGTCCATACTATTAGTATGGAGAGACTGTGTTCCGCCTAGAACAGCAGCTAAAGCCTGCATAGTTACTCTGACAATATTGTTTTCTGGCTGTTGTGCGGTAAGAGTAGAACCTCCGGTTTGCGTATGGAATCGCAACATCTGAGCTTTACGGTCTGTTACGCCAAAACGCTCCTTCATAATCTTGCCCCACATCCTTCTCGCTGCTCGGAACTTAGCCACTTCTTCCAAAAAGTCATTATGAGCATTGAAGAAGAAAGAAAGGCGTTGGCCGAACACGTTGGGATCAAGGCCTTTCTTCTGTGCTGCTTCCACATAAGCTATCCCATCTGCTAATGTAAAGGCTACTTCCTGAGCAGCTGTGCTTCCAGCCTCTCGAATGTGATAGCCAGAAATAGAGATAGTGTTCCATTTAGGAACATTATTGCTGCAGAATTCAAATATGTCGGTAATGAGACGCATAGAAGGTTTAGGCGGAAAAATATAAGTGCCTCTGGCGATATATTCTTTAAGAATATCGTTCTGTATAGTTCCTGAGAGTTTGTCCATAGACACTCCCTGCTTTTCACCCACACAAATATACATGGCAAGCAAAACACTCGCAGGAGCGTTAATAGTCATTGAGGTGGAAACTTTATCGAGAGGAATCTTGTCAAAAAGAATCTCCATATCAGCAAGACTATCGATGGCTACTCCTACTTTTCCGCATTCTCCTTGGGCCATTGGGTGATCAGAGTCGTATCCAATCTGCGTGGGGAGATCAAAGGCTACAGAGAGCCCTGTTTGTCCCTGAGAAAGTAAGTAACGATACCTTTCGTTCGATTCTTCTGCCGTTCCAAAACCTGCGTACTGACGCATCGTCCAAAGTCGCCCGCGATACATTGTCGGTTGTACGCCGCGTGTGTAGGGGTAACGGCCTGGATACCCGAGATCTCTGGCATAATTCAACCCTTCCAAGTCTGTGGGATCATAGACGCGATTGAGAGGAATATTTCCTCCCGTTCGGAATTCTTTCCGACGTTCAGGGCGTTTTTCCATAGTTTTAGCTACTTGGGCTTCATACGCTTGTTTCAATTCTAGAATTTCTGGGATATTTTCTTTTTTAGACATACATCCTCGCCTCCCATTATAAAAAGCTGCGTAAAATACCACTGTTTTTTAATAGGTTCCTACTATTTCTGGCCATAAAGGCAACCAATTTCGCATTTGTAATAGCCCTAAGTCTATATAAAGAGACAACATGGATTGTTCCGAATAGCCCGATACCCCTTTTACTGCAGGGAGGGACATTTCTATTGAGAGAATCTTGTTTTTTACTTGGGAAGCGGCTGCTAACTCTGGCGTGGGTGCTACGGTTCCACCAGTCAAAGCAGCGGCTCGCTCCATCCACATACAAGCACCGCCATCAGATACAGAAAAAGAGAGGGCTATACCATTATGAATACAAAAAGAAACAAGCGACGCAAGTTCCTCTGGTTCTAAAATAGAAGCTTCAGAAAGAACAATGTGCCGAAGGGTTTCTTTTTGTCGCTCCCATATCTGTCGGATACGTTCTATAAGAGGGACAGCTTTTTCTGCGGTAATTTCTATGAAAGCAATCTGGCTATATTGAATAGAGGGTAAAAGTGATACTGTAGGCTTCATGTTTTGTCCTCCCCAAACAGCAGATGCGATAAAAGGGTTCTGGTTGCTATATGCATAATACGGAGCAGAAAAAGCGCCTTTCAAGCGAAGATAATCGGAGCCGTCGTTGTTTCTTTGAAGAGTAGGTTCATATGCAAAGAAAAAACCTTGTGACAGAGTTGGGTCTGGAAGAGGCCATATTTCCCAAAGATATAGACCTCGAGTGTCCACTCCCCAAATAATGTCTCTATCCCGCAATAGAGACCAACAACCCGACATATCCACAGAGAGAATAGAGGTTTTACTTTCATTTTGAGAGAAACAATTTTTTACTTGCATAAGGCTTCCTTTATCCGAGACAATGAACAAAGATCCATCTATTCCCCACTCTATATCCCGTGGCTGCGAGATGCAAATATTTTTAATCTCACGAGTAACTTTATTAAGAAGAAAGACAGTGTCATTATTGCGATCAGCAATAGCTATCCACGGACCATAAGAAGCAAGAGCCGAAGGTTCAAAAGGTTTTTTTGTTGACTCTGGAACCCATGTATTTTTAATCTGAAGGTCGGGATAGGAAACAAAAAGAAGATTACGGCCGCTTATATTCGCCACAATAAATTCTGAATCTGATTGCCATACTATGTCTGATACAGTGCAAGAAAGAGCTCCCAGCTCTTCTACTTGTACTTGAGGTGCAGTGGCATTATCTGACAAAGAGAGACGATACACTTCCCCCCTTCTTCCCATGACAAGGAGGATTCGCTCATTCATAAATACTGCTGACGCAGGTTCTTTTACAGGTGAAGAAATGACAGAACCGGTTTCAGGTGAAAAAAACCAAAGAATATCGCCTATTTGATCAGGAAGCGCCCATAATCCATTTGAAATTACCCCCTTACCTAAACCTTGTATATTAATAGGCTTAAAAAGAGATGTGTTTGCTGTCTGTTTTAGTTTTTTTTGTAGGATTTCCCACTGAAAAGAAGAGTCTATATTTTTGAAAAGACAAGTATTGATATAGTCTTTTTCCGTAGTTAAATCTCCAAGTAAACGTTGAGCTGAACTATCGTTGGGGCGCACTTCCATATAATATCTTAAGGTACGTTTAGCTTCATCCAACTGACCTATAGATTGTAAGTTAAGGGCCTTAAGCAGATAATAGTCAACCATATACGTATTTAAATCTAACGCCTGATTCAAGTAATCACAAGATCCCCAGTAATCGCGAGAGAGAAAAGCAGTATAAGCCTTAAGAAAATATTTTTCGGCCTCTTGACGTTGAGCTGGAGGCAATTCTAACGCATGTATTTGAGAAGAGAAACATATTAGTATAGTACTTACAAAAAAAATGGGAAGGAAGATAATTATAAATTTTTTCATAATGTCAATTCACTCCTGCAAAAGAATAAAGACCTAATATAATAGCACCAGCAATAAGGAATCCTAAAAGCATGCGGAGATAAAAAACCCATATTTTACCTCCAGGCAAATCTCCTTTTCTGATTTTTATTACTAATTTAGCAACAAAAAGGGCACCTAAAAACATCCCTATAGCAGTAAGAGCATTAGAATTTTGTACGGGCATATTTAATCCCTCTTTGTAAGATATTTTATCAAAATCAATGTAAGCATAACGCATATAAAACTATAAAACTACTCAAAAAGTATATAGTGAATTATATAACTATAAGATAATAATGATAAAAATAGAAAATACAGAAAGCCGGAATATATTCTTCCGGCTTGGAAAGGTTTTATTGGGAGGAAGCTTCTTTGACGTCGTTTTGACCGTCAAGATGTATTTGTTTTAACACAGAGATAGCTACTTCAAGAGCTCGTTTCCCATCCATAATTCCTACAAGCGGTTGTTTCCCTTCCCTTACACAGGTGACAAAATGCTGTAATTCTAATTTAAGAGGTTCGCTTTTGGGAAATACAGGATGTTCTATAACTTCTACAAGACTTCCATTTTCATGTCTTACGCAACGGTTGATAGATACATCTTGTGTTTCATAGTTGATAGCTAGATACCGTTCAGGTTCCATTATTTCAAGTTGCCGAAGCCTCCGCTCAGAGACTCGGCTTACAAGGATATGAGCCATAACTCCATTTTTAAAAGTTATTTGAGCTGAAGCTATATCCTCATGATCAGTTCGTATACATCGTCCCGTGGCTGAAAGGTTTTCTATCTCCGAATGAACCAAAGATAGGATGATATCAATGTCATGGATCATGAGATCCAGCACAACACCAACATCACTAATACGAGGAGAAAAGGGACCTAGACGTCGAGACTGAAGAAATAAAGGTTCCTTTACTACTTTCGATGTGTATTGCACTGCACTATTGAATCTTTCAATATGACCTACCTGTAAAACAAGATCTTCTTCAGCAGCTACCCGCAGAAGCTCTTCTGCCTCTTGTACAGTTGTCGTTACCGGCTTTTCTATTAAAACATGAATCCCATTCAAAAGGGCTTTTTTAGCAATTTCAAAATGAAGGCTTGTTGGTACAACTACACTGACTGCATCTGGCCGTGCCTTTCGAATAAATTCATCCATGTCGGTAAAAAAGGGGACGCCTAAATTTTCTCCTATCGCAGCTGCTCTGGCCTCGTTCTGGTCGACTACTCCTACTAATTGAGTTCCAAGCAACTCGGTATAAACTCTGGCGTGGTGCTGTCCCAGGTGCCCCACACCTATGACACCCACTCGTTGCAGATCCATTTGGGGATCACTCCTTGCGACTTTGTCGGTAATACTCTATGAGTCTTCCTCTTTATATATTCTCACAGTTATATATTTAAAAGTGGCATAATTATAGCGAGGCAAGAAAAAACATTCGAGAGTGCAGGTCGCCTCGCCTATAAGAATAACAAATTTTTTCGTCTTTATAAGTACAAATTGGTATAGAGTTAATGTTTTTTCCCTGAAGCCCCTCAACCTGAAGCTGCTCTCTTATGGCTCCAAGTAAGTTAAAATAAATTCGTTTTCCCTCTTTTCGATAAAAAAAGGAGGATAAATTTTTAATCCCTTGGTGGGACCATTCATCACCTTCGTCCCTCCAATATGTCTCCGTCCCTATGCCAGGACCCACCCAAGCGTAAACTCGGTTGAAATTTTGTTCTTTTATATGAGAGCGTACAACAGCCATACCAGAACTCACTATGTTGCGCACAGTTCCTTTATATCCTGAGTGCAACATAAGTACCCATGGTGTCGGTACAGGAGACGCTATAAGTACTGGCATACAATCAGCATAACGTAGACTCCCTTCATAATCTGTACCTGATAAAAAAATACCGTCAGCATGAGGTCGTGCAGGTAGTATATTATTTTGAGATGGTAAAAGAATATCTACCCCGTGTACTTGGTGAGGGGCTATGGTTTGTCCTGAACCCTTTCCTATAAAAGCTATATTCGCCTCAATAAGCTGACGAGAAAGAAATGGATCTCCCTTTGCCCTTTCCATGAGAGGCCCCTTCATAAAAATACGGGCTCGGAAAAAAGGCTTTTCTTCCGGACAAAGATAGGTTAATATATGCTGTCTATCAATACATGAAAGATTATAGGCGCGTTTCATGATAGAAAGGGTAACAATGGTCTCTCTCCATAAGACGTGTTCTTACATAGCCTATAAGATAAAGACTCCCACAACATACAACTATATCGCTCGCTTCTCCAGCTTTTTTTATGGCTTCTATAGGATCAGAAATACCCTCTGGGGTAAAAGTCCATTCATAATGACTAGCTTCAGCGCAAAGAGATTCTGCTAGAGCAGATCGCTCCATCCCTGGGACCTCTGTGCATATTAATCGAGGTCTTAGATGACTCAATCTTTCGAGTGCCTTGTTATGCTCTTTATCTTTCATGGAACCATAAACAATGGTTAGCTTTTTTTCGGGTCTATAGATACCGAGAAAAGAAAGACTTTCTACAAGCCGGGCGATACCATCATCGTTATGTGCTCCGTCAAGCAATAAGGGAGGATCATACGGGACTAGCTCCATTCGACCTGCCCATTGTGTGTGAGTAAGTCCGTCGTAAAGCGCTTGTTCCGAAATTTGAGGGAAGACAGAGCGTAAAATAGAGAGACTTGCTATAGCCAAAGATGCATTTTGTATCTGATATAAGCCAATGAGAGGGGTATGGATATGAGGATAACATTTCCCTTCATTCTCTTTGTTTTTTAGAGAAAAGGTGGAGCCTTTTAAAGAAGATTCTTCCTGTTGCCACTCATAAGATTTAGAGACAACTACTCCCTTAGAATGTTTTTTATCTGCTTCTTTTTCAAAAAGAGATATGAGAGAGGAAGGTTCTCCTGTAAATATCGCCGGGGTTTGTTCACGTATAACGGCGAATTTCTCCATGGCTATGGCTTCTAACGTTGTCCCTAGAAAATCCATGTGATCCATGGAAATAGAAGTAATTACTGTAAGGAGGACATTCCCTAACGTATTGGTAGCGTCTAATCGTCCTCCCATTCCCGCTTCTATAACAGCGATATCTACATGAGCCTCTGCGATGAGAACAAAGGCGACAGCAGTAAAGACTTCGAAGTACGTGGGAGGATCTTGTGATAAGGCTTTGTCATTGCAAATGGTATTTATAACCTTTTCAGCGCCACGCTGCCATTCTTCTGATGTAAGCATACTCCCGTTTATTAAGAGGCGCTCTCCCATATGAATGAGATGTGGACTTGTGTACATGGCCGTTTTAAGCTCAGCATGGCGAAGGACCGACTCCATGTACGCGGAAGTAGACCCTTTCCCGTTAGTTCCTACCACATGTATAGCGGGAAAACTATTTTCTGGATGGCCTAACAGAGCAAGCAAACGTGATATACGCTCCAAGCCCGGGTGAACACCCGGGCTTGCATAAAGAGCCAATTCTTTTTCTATATTTTCGTACTTATAATAGTTGTTCATTATCCTCAGGACCTTTTTAGACTGCTAATATTGTCACGTATTCTTTGATAACGGTTCTGGTTATCAGCTAATCGGATGCGTTCTTTTTCCACTACTTCTTCTGGTGCTTTTGAGATAAAGTTTTCGTTTGCGAGTTTTTTATTCATTTTTTCTATATCTTTCGCGAGACCTTGAAGCTCTTGTTCAAGGCGCTCTATCTCAGCTTCGATATCAAGTAGCCCGCCTACTTCAAGGCTAATTTCTCCATTTGCGACAACAGAAGCCAAGCAACCGTGAGGTTTTTCATCGCTGTCTCCTATAATTTCAACAGCTTTTACTTTAGCGAGAAGTGAGATCATATCCATGTTTTTGTGAACAATATCTCTTAGTTTTTCGTCGTCTGTTTGTAAAATGACTCGATCTATCTTCTGTTGAGGGGCTACTCGAGCTTCGGCTCTCAAGTTACGAGTAATTCTAATGAACTCCTGTAATGTGCTCATTAGACCATCGTCTTCTACTGAAAGCAACTCGGCAGAAGAGACAGGCCACGAAGTTCTCTCAATAGAGTCTTTGCTGAATCCAAAGATGTGCCATAATTCCTCCGTGAGGAAAGGTATAAAAGGATGCATCAACTGGAGCACTGTCCTGAAAACATATTCTACAACTGCCTGAGTGTCTTGTCTGCGTTTTGCCCCTTCATCGCTTTTCAATGCGGGTTTCGACATTTCCAGGTACCAATCGCAGAGATCCCCCCAAATGAAGTCATAGAGCAACCGAGCCGCTTCCCCGATAAAATATCCATCTAGAAGTTTTGTTACTTCGTTTATGACATACTGGGTTCGAGAGAGAATCCAGCGGTCATGAAGCCTCATGGACTCTTTTTGGGGAAGAGGCTTTATTGAACAGTCTTCTTCGAGATTCATCAGAGCGAAACGACTGGCGTTCCATAGTTTATTCATGAAAAGTCTGTACGTTTCTATTTTATTAGCACTGAGCAAAACATCTCTTCCTTGAACTGTAAGAGCTGCCAATGTCATGCGAAGAGAATCGGCCCCGTATTTCTCGATCATAGTAAGAGGATCGATAACGTTCCCTTTTGACTTGCTCATTTTTTGCCCGTCTTCGTCTCGAATCAACGCATGGATGTACACTTCTTTGAAGGGTTCCTCATCCATGAACTCAAGTCCCATCATGATCATTCGAGCGACCCAAAAGAAGATAATATCAAAAGCTGTAACGAGTAAAGATGTGGGGTAAAAATATTTCAGCTCCTTTGTTTCATCTGGCCAGCCAAGAGTAGAAAAAGGCCATAAAGCACTACTAAACCACGTATCAAGAACATCTTCATCTTGATGTATGTGAGAGCTTCCGCACTTTTCACATGTGGTGGGATCTTCTTCAGAAACTGTGATGTGCCCGCAGTCATCGCACGTCCAGGCAGGAATTCTATGTCCCCACCATAGTTGGCGAGAGATACACCAATCTCTAATATTCTCCATCCACTGATAATAAATTTTTTGCCACTGCTCAGGGATCCATGTTATTTTTCCTTCTTCTACCGCTTTTATTCCTGCGTCAGCAAGTGGTTTAGCTTTAACAAACCACTGTTCAGAAAGATACGGCTCAACCATGGTATGGCATCGATAACAATGCCCTACTGAATGTTGTATTTCTTCAATTTTTTCTATAAGATTTTGTTTTTTCAAGTCCTCTATAGTATGTTCCCGAGCTTCCATAACAGAGAGCCCCTTGTAAGATAGGGCGTTTTCGTTCATAAAGCCATCGGCATCTATCACCTGGATTTGCTCGAGGTTGTGACGTTGTCCCACAAGAAAGTCGTTCGGGTCATGAGCTGGGGTGATTTTTACGCAACCTGTCCCAAATTCAGGATCCACCATGATGTCTTCAATAATAGGAATCTCTCTATTTGTTAGAGGAACCCGAACTTTTTTCCCAATAAGATGTTTATACTGCTCAGCTCGAGGATGAACAGCTATTGCCACGTCGCCAAGAATGGTTTCTGGACGGGTTGTTGCAACGATAAGAGCCCCTTCTCCATCTACAAAGGGGTACTTCACATAGTAGAGATGACCTGCTACGTCTTCATGTTCCACTTCTATGTCAGATAAAGCAGTATGGCAGCGGGGACACCAGTTAATAATATAGCGCCCCTTATAAATAAGCCCTTTCTTGTAGAGTCGTACAAAAACAGTACGAACAGCTTTGGAAAGACCCTCGTCGAGAGTAAATCGCTCTCTATCCCAATCACAGGAGTTGCCAAGTTTTTTCATCTGCTCAATAATGCGGTTACCATACTCTTCTTTCCACTCCCAGACTTTTTTTACAAACTCTTCCCGTCCCAGATCATGCCTAGAGATACCCTCTTTTGCCAGAGAGCGCTCTACCACATTTTGAGTTGCTATACCAGCATGATCTGTGCCTGGCAGCCAAAGAACGTTATATCCTGCCATCCGTTTGTATCGACAAATAATGTCTTGAAAAGTATTGTTGAAAGCATGGCCTATATGAAGAGAGCCTGTTACATTGGGAGGAGGTATCACTATAGAAAATGCTTCCTTTGATGGATCTACTTCAGCATGGAAAAGCCCTGTTTTCAACCACCATGAATACCATTTATCCTCAATGGGTGTAGGATCGTAGTTTTTTTCTATTTCTCTAATACGTGTAGCCATTGAAAGTCCCCCTCCATAATCTATTTCTTAATTCTTCACTGGGAATTTACAGTATTTACTCTCCGTCAAGGTAATTTGTCAAGAATTGCCTAAGTTCGACAATTCCCGTTTTATCTTGGGCAGAAACAATAAATGGGACTTCTATAGATTTTAGTCCGTCTCTAATATAGGCATGAAGGAGCCCTTTACGGCGTCCTTTCGCTATTTTGTCGGCTTTTGTAAAAACAACAAGCACAGGGACATCTATTTGAGCTGTCCACTCTTGTAATTCTCTGTCTTTGGGCAGTAATCCGTGACGGAAGTCCACAAGATGAATAAGTAATCTAAGTGTTTGACGCCGAAGGATGTAGTCTTCTATAAGATGGGCCCATATGCCTCTCTCTTGGTGACTCCTTGCAGCAAAACCATAACCAGGAAGATCTACAAGTATAAAATCTTTTGCAGCCGTTATCTTATAGAAATTAACGCTACGAGTTTTACCTGGAGTAGCGCCTATATGAGCAAGCTTACTGTCTGTTAAAGCGTTAAGCAACATAGATTTACCTACGTTGGAACGCCCAGCAAAGGCAATCTCTGAAAGAGATTCCCCTGGGAATTGGTCTTGTTTAAAAGCTGTTGCAAGAAGTTTGGCATTCCAACTATAAGACATAAAATATTAGTCCTCCATTGAAAACTTAAAAACGTCAGGAATGGTATCCACAAAATGGAATTCAAGCCCTTGTGTCATCCAATCTTCCATTTCTTCTACATCTATTTTATTGGCGCTGGGCAAAATGATCTTCTTTACTTTTTGTCTCTTTGCCGCAAGCACTTTTTCCCGTATCCCCCCTACAGGGAGGACTCTTCCCTGTAAAGTTATTTCTCCTGTCATAGCTACCCCGGGCAGTACTTTTCTGTTGCTTAATGCGGAAAGCATGGTTACTGCCATTGTAATCCCTGCTGAAGGACCATCTTTGGGAATAGCGCCTTCCGGTACGTGTAAGTGAATATCTATGTTTTTCCAGTTGATATGGTCGATTCCCAAAACTTCAGCGTGAGCTCTAAGATAGCCAAGAGCTGTTTGTGCTGATTCTTGCATTATATTACCCAAGTTACCTGTAAGTATAATGTCCCCTTTCCCTCGCATAGAAACGGCTTCTATAACAAGAACATCTCCCCCGCTTTCTGTCCAGGCTAACCCTACGACTGTGCCAGTTTGTTTAGTTCGAGGCAGATGAACATCGTAAAGATGAGGAGCTCCAAGATAATTCTTTAAGTCATTAACTCCTACCTTTACTTTTTCTTCTACTATTTTTTCTCTCATTCCTTCTTCAACTATATGACGAGAAACTTTCCTGCATATGGTAGCCAGGTTTCTCTTCAGATTACGCACGCCAGCTTCACGAGTATAATCTGTAATTACTTTTTCCAATGCTTTAGGCGTTAGTTGTAAATTCTCCGTCGATAAACCATGTTCTATCAAAAGTTGAGGCAGAAGATGTTTTTTAGCGATGTGAATCTTTTCTTCTGCAACGTAGCCAGGTAAACGAATCACTTCCATTCGATCAAGAAGTGGCGCTGGAATTGTATGGGTTACATTGGCAGTTGTAATAAAAATAACATCGCTTAAATCAAAGGCAGCCTCAATATAGTGATCGGCAAATTCTTGATTCTGTGAGGGATCGAGAACTTCCAGAAGAGCTGCAGCAGGATCCCCTCGAAAATCTTGGCCGATTTTATCAATTTCATCCATAAGCATAACAGGATTTTTGGTTCCTGCTTGGCGCATCTTTTGGATAATTCGCCCTGGCCGAGCCCCCACATATGTACGTCTGTGCCCTCGTATCTCTGCTTCGTCCCTTACCCCCCCTAAAGAGAAGTTTACAAAACGTCGCCCTAGAGCCCTTGCTATGGATTGGGCAAGAGATGTTTTTCCTACCCCGGGAGGGCCTACGAAACAAAGAACTTGCCCCTTCGCCTGTTTTCCTGCTAAAAGACGTACGGCTAAAAACTCGAGAATACGTTCTTTCACCTTTAAGAGTCCATAGTGATCCTCATCTAAAATTTTCTTTGCTCTTTTCAGGTCAAGGTTTTCTTCGGTGTTCTTTTCCCACGGCAAAGCCAGAATCCAATCTAGATATGTGACTAATACACTTGCCTCTGAGGATATAGATGGCATTTTAGAGAGGCGATTTGCTTCTCCAAGTGCTTTTTTTCGAACATCTTCAGGCATAGGTGTCTCTTCTATTTTTTTTATGTATCCCTGGGAATCGGAGAAAGGGTCTTCATCCCCTAATTCCCCCTGTATAATCTTGAGCTGCTCTCGAAGATAGTACTCGCGATGACCTTGCTCCATTTTCTGCCGAACTTGTTCCTGTATAGATTGTTCCAATTCGAGCAGGTCAATTTCTTCCATAAGAGTCTTTATGAGTTGTTTCATATATCGTTCTGGCTCAGTTATTTCTAGAAGCGCTTGTTTCTCCTCTGTTTTTATTCGAAGATGAGATGCAACTATATCTGCAAGTTCGCAAGGGTTTTCTATGTTCATTACAGCAATTACAATTTCCTTGGGTATCTTGGTATGAAGAGAAACATACCGCTCGAACAGTTCATAAATGCTTCTTTTGAGAGCCTCATAATTTTCTGTTTGATTCTTTTCCCAAAGGACAGCTTCTACCTCTCCTTCAGTGCTTTCAGCACCTTTAATATATTCGCAAAGATGCCCTCTTTGTTGACCCTCTACAAGAACCTTGACACTCCCGTCCGGGATGCGGATCATTTGAAGAATACGGCAGGCAGTTCCTGACGTATATAAATCCTGAAAATCGGGATCTTCTATGCTTAAATCCTTTTGAGTTACGATAAAAAGAGGTTTTTCCTCTAGTTTCGCTTTTTCAACTGTTTTGAGAGAGCGTTCCCTACCAACATAAAGAGGCACTATGACGCCTGGAAATATTACTATGTCTCGTACAGGTAGAACATAATATCGTTCCGCCTTTTGTGAAACGATAGACATCGATTAGGCTACCTCCTCTTTCCCTTTTAGTTTGATAATAGGAGATATGCCTTTTTCCACGGCATCTTTCGTTATGATTATTTTTTCTACTTCTTCCGATCGGGAAGGAATTTCGTACATGAGATCAAGCATGATAGATTCCATAATCGATCGCAGCCCTCGAGCACCCGTATTTTTTTTACGCGCCAGAGTTGCTATCGCTTTAATAGCGTCATCTTCAAAAGCTAAATTCACGCCCTCTATTTCGAAAGTTTTTTGATACTGTCGTACCAATGCATTTTTCGGCTCTACAAGAATACGTGCCAATGCTTCCTCGTCTAATTCTTCCAACGGTACTATAACGGGGAGTCGGCCAATCAACTCTGGAATAAAACCGAAAGACATGAGGTCTTCTGGTTGAACTTGTTTCATAAGCTCATATTTACGTCGGTCTTGAGCGCTAAGAACTTCTCCTCCGAAACCGATCATTTTTTTGTTAACTCTTCGCCCAATAATATCTTCTACCCCATCAAAAGCGCCTCCGCAAATAAAGAGGATATTAGTGGTATCGATTTGAATAAAGTCTTGATAGGGATGCTTGCGCCCCCCTTTCGGGGGTACATTAGAAAGAGTTCCTTCAAGAATCTTAAGTAGGGCTTGCTGAACCCCTTCGCCAGAAACATCTCTGGTAATAGATGGCGATTCAGATTTACGAGTTATTTTATCAATCTCATCAATATAAATAATGCCTTTTTCTGCAGCAGCAACGTCATAATCAGCAGCTTGCAGGAGTCTGACGAGAATATTCTCTACATCCTCCCCCACATATCCAGCCTCGGTTAAAGTTGTGGCATCTGCCATAGCAAAAGGAACATTCAATTTCCTGGCAAGGCTCTGAGCTAAAAGAGTTTTGCCAGATCCTGTAGGGCCAAGAAGAAGGACATTGCTTTTTTGTAGTTCCACATCATTTTCATCTCGCGGAGCGCTAATTCGCTTGAAATGATTGTAAACAGCCACAGAAAGCGTTTTTTTTGCATCTTCTTGACCAATAACGTATTGATCTAAAAAAGTTTTTACCTCAACTGGTTTGGGTATTTCTTTTAGAGAAAGAGTAAATTCTGGACTCTCTTTTACAACTCCCTCATTTGTCTCTTCGTTGAGGATCAGGTTGCACAGATGGATGCACTCGTCACATATATAAACTCCAGGTCCAGCTATGAGTTTACGTACTTCCTCTTGTCCTTTTCCACAAAAGGAACATCGTAAAACATCTTTGTTGCCGTCTTTCCCTTTATTGTCAAAAGTAACCATTCTTCTAACCTCCTTAAAGCTGGGGGCATCAAACAGAAACAAGGGAGCACCGCATGAGGGCTCCCTTCCTAAAATCTATAGGCCGCTATTACGGGAAAGGCTTATACTCTGGACTGTATAACTTTATCGATGATCCCGTAGGCAACCGCTTCATCTGCTGACATAAAAAAGTCTCTTTCAGTATCGGCCTTAATTTTTCTTCGAGTTTGCCCCGTATGTTTAATCAGTATATCATTGAGACGCTCACGCAGCTTCAATATTTCTTTGGCATGTATTTCTATATCTGTTGCCTGCCCCTGCGTTCCGCCAAGAGGCTGATGTATCATGATTCTGGCATTGGGAAGAGCTATTCGCTTCCCTGCCGCTCCGCCAGTAAGAAGAACCGCTGCCATACTTGCAGCTTGACCGATACAAATGGTTGACACAGGGCACTTGATATATTGCATCGTATCATAAATTGCCAACCCTGCTGAGACCACGCCCCCGGGGCTATTTATATATAAATTAATGTCTTTATCTGGATCCTCACTTTCTAGAAACAATAGCTGTGCTACAACTGTATTGGCTATATTATCATCGACAGCATCACCTAAAAAAATGATTCTGTCTTTTAAGAGGCGACTATATATGTCATAAGCTCTTTCGCCTCGTCCGGTTTGTTCAATCACCATTGGTATGAGCATATCTTCACCACCTACTCTATTTATTCCAAACGCTCACCTCGGTGCGTGTTTTTTATGATTATTCAGCCTGTCCTTCCTCTTCAGTAGGAGAAAGCTTTTCCACATCCCTTACTATAACTCGGTTTAACAGCTCTTTTACTGTTTTCCTATATCGAATCCTGTTGCCCATCTCCATGATTCTATTTTGGTCTTTAAAAACAGCGCGGAGTAAATTATCCGTACTAAGCTTATATGCAGTTGCTAAGGGAGCCAGTTCTTCTTCAAAATCCGACTTCTCCACAGAAATATCAAAATCTCTTGCTAAAGCATCAAGAACAAGATATTGAAGAACAACTACTTCCGCCTGTTTTCGAATCTTCTCTTCATATTCTTCTGGGCTCATTCCAGATGCTTGTAATACATCACTCATACTTTTCTGAAATCGCTTCTGAGCTTCTTCTGCATCCTTCTTTTTCGTACCTTCCATCTGGCGACGGATGAGCGTTTCAGGTAACTCCACCTGAGCTGTTTCCGAAACTTTTGCTATAGCCATATTTTCTGCCATAGTATCGCTTTCCTGCATCATCCGATTCTCTAGATGTTTTCGAACTTCTCTGTGGAAAGTGGCCTCATCTGCCACAGGTTCCCCGAGCATCTTTTCAAAAAAAGCTTCGTTAAGTTCCGGCTCTTTTTTCTCTTTTATTTCTTTGATTGCCATGTCATAGCGAACTTCTTTTCCGGCTATGCTTTTGTCGGAATAGTCCTCTTCTACTTTTACAGTAGCAGAGACTTTTTCTCCCGTTTCGCAACCAATCAAAGCGTCTTTAATCTCTATTCGCAGTTCGTTTAATTCTAAGTCTACGTTAGCGTCAGCCTCTTCGTGGCTTTTTTCTACATTGCCTTCAGCATCAAGAACGCTCGTAACATATCCAATAGTCACTACGTCACTTTGCTGAGCAGGTCGCTGAACAGTTTCGAGCTCTGCATTTTGCTTTCGCATAGTCTCTATAGACTCTTCCACCATTGCATCGGTAACGTTTACTTTCAACTTCTCTATCTCTATCTCCTCAAGATTGGGCAATTCCACTTCAGGAGTAACTTCAAATTTTAAAGTAATGGAAACATTGCTGCCCTCTTCTATCTTATCGACGTTGAGTTCCGGCTCTGCAATAAGATCCAAATCGTAGTCTTGCACAATCTGGTCAATAGCTTCAGGAACCAAAGACTCCAAAGCTTCTGCATAAATTCCCTCTTTCCCCAATCTCATTTCAAGAATGTTACGAGGAACTCTTCCCCTTCGGAATCCAGGGACGTTCATTTTCTGGGAAAGTTCCCTAACAGCTTTATTGACGCTTTCCTGGAACTCCTTCGCGTCGAATTCTGCCTTTATGGTGACAAAATTTTTTTCTTGAGATAATAATTCGGACCTCATATTCTAGCAACCCCTTTCAACTTACGGACAGCATTCCGTAGTATAGCACACCAAGATCTATCTATAATACACAAAAGGACAGACCTATCGGAATAGAAGGTCTGCCTATAGAAACTGTTACGCATTGTACACGTTTATTTCCCTTATTGTAAAGGTTTATAAAAAAGAAAAAGGCAGCACTTTTTTGGCGCTGCCTTTTATTGACTTCAAGTTTGAGGAATAGATTTTACTAAAGCTTTACGACATTAGCGGCTTGTTCGCCTTTTGCTCCCTCTACTATGTCAAAAGACACCCGCTGGCCTTCATCAAGAGTCTTGAAACCGTCTCCCTGGATTGCACTGAAATGAACAAAGATATCTTTCCCATCGTCGGTGGTGATGAAGCCATAGCCTTTCGCCGCGTTAAACCACTTGACTGTTCCCTGAGTTGTCAAAATGTTGCCTCCTAGAATCTTTTACATGTATTACTGATGGCGCCTATCAGCAAAATTACAATAAAGTATTTATAAATAGCTGTCAAGTGCCGATAAACACGGTTTTTAGGGTGAATTGATTTTTTTCAGAAACCTTTCTAGCAGATGCCGCGTTCCTTGTTTCCGGGAAGCTATGGGTGGGAAACTTAATAATATCAGACGTAACCTTGTCTTCAAGAAGAGAATACAATACATCTTGTCTCTCTAGCAATGGCCACCATAATATTGGCTCCGGTACCACATTGGGGGCAACTCCACACATTCTCCTTTCTATTTCGACCATGGGAAAGACTCCTTTCTGCTTTCTCTTATAAAGCGGTTATGAAGGCGAGAGGCTGCTTGTTTTGCCTTCTGGAAAATTTCTTCCTGGTCTAGCAGAAAGAACTTTCCATCTTTCCAAAGAATTTTACCGTCACAAACAGAAAGAAAAGCTTTCCCTTGTTCTGCGCCATAGATAAGATGTGCGATGATGTTGTTTTTGTTTATAGTTGTTACAGGCCGATAATCAAGCACTGCTACATCGGCTGGTTCCCCAATTGCGAAGACACCTTGAAATCCCCAATATCTTTCTCTGACCAATCGGGGCCATTTCCATATGAGAGCTTCTATTTTTTCGAAGGGCTCGGGACTATGAGTAGCGGTAATGACGTAATTTCGGTAAGAAGATAAAATGTCGTCTGATAAACCATCTGTCCCAATAAGAAATTTACTGATCTTCTGGCGATCCATATTCCCTACTCTATTATTAGCGTTAGATTCGGGAGTTGTAATAACCCATGGCGAGAAGTCTTTTAATATGGCATAGTCGTAATCTGAAAGATGAAGGCAATGGACAAGAAAAGAATCACAGGATAACAGACCCAGGGCTGCCAATCGATGGATGGGCCCTTCATAACCGAGATTTTGACAAAAGAGAAGATCGTCTTGGGACTCTCCACAATGTATATGAATAGGTAGATATGAAGGTTTTTCTTTTTTCACAAGATGTAACGTCTCTTCTGAAAGTGTGAAGTTAGCGTGGAGTCCGAGCATTCCCTGAAGTTTCGTATCTTTCTTATGCTCTCTCCAGAAGGAAAGATTTTCATCAAGCTGTTTCATTATAAAATCTCTACCTCCGCGTTCTGTCATTTCATAGCATAAAACACCTCGAATTCCACTTTCTCGAAAGGCCGCAGAGATAGTATTTAAACTCCCTTTTACATGTCCTAAGGAAGAGTGATGATCGAAAATAGAGGTTACTCCAGCTTGGATAGACCTCATAATTCCATATAGAGCAGAATAATAAATAGACTCTTCATCAAGAACAAAATCCAACGGCCACCAAAGATTTTGTAAAATCCCAGTAAATGTGGATGTTTCCCCTAAAGGTTGTAACCCTGTAGCCAGAGAGGAGTAAAGGTGATGATGAAAGTTTGTGAATCCAGGAACAATAAGGCGTCCTGCTACATCTATAACTGGGGTGTCAGGCCATTTTTTTCGAAGAGGTTCATAAGACCCCATATCTATAATGACTCTGTTTTCGATGAGTAGGGCTCCGCATGTATAGAAAATATCACCGTCTGTAAGAGGACCATTAGCGACAATATAGCGATGAAATTTCATGTCTCTATCCCCTCTTTGGGCTCGCCTTTCTCCAAGAAATGGGCCGTCTCTTTAAGAAAATGAGTATCCACAGATGTCCTCCTTACAATCCCTTCACGATTTCTAAAAGGTTACGGCCAGTAATTTTTTCTATTTCTTCTTGAACCTCCATTGCTTTTTGTAAACGTTGTAAGGCTTTTTGGGAAGCTTCTCCACATCTCCCTCTGTCAAGGTGCTCTCTCATTCGTTTTTCGAGAGGCACTACAGAGAAGTTTTTTACAAATTTGTCAGAAATGTATAGGATTTTAGCTTCCCATGAATTTGTCTCTCCCAAGAGGTCCGTATGGCTTCCTACTAGTTCTCCTATTTGACTAAATCCCCATTTAGACAAAAAAAGTCTACCAACATCTGCATGGCGAAAACTCTTTCGACAAATATCGTGAAGAAGGGCGGCTTTTAGCACTAATTGAAGATCACATGGAACAAAATGGGGAAGTTCTGATGCTATGCGTAGAGCGACTTTCTCTACAACAATGCAATGATCCCTAATTTTTTTAGGGGTTCCTGCTAAAGCGAAGAGCTCGGTACATTCTCCTTGGGAAGGAATATGTCGTGTTCCATAAAGCTCAGAGAAAGCTGCGAAGTCAGAGGAAGTATTTACATCATACAATATAAATTGATCAGGGACAAAACATTCTTGGGCAGTCTCTCCTTTTAAAAGATCAGCGAGGCTGTTTCCTCTATTCCGCTTAAGAATTTTAGAAATCATTCCAGAGGAAATTAACGAAGGATGCCCTCGCTTAGATTGAAAAACGGGGTAAAGAAGGAAGCTCGTGTCTTCCCAGAGAGTGAGCATATGGTGAAGTGTAGATGAACGCACGAAGGGAGTATCTGAAGAATGAAGAAAAAATGCTTTTACATCTGAAGGAATAGCTTTAATACCTTCTATGACAGAGGCAAATATGCCTCGATGACAGTTTTTATTAAAAAGGGACATACGCTTTAGAAACCGGTACCCGTTCTCAACCAGTTCTCCTTGGGGCCCAGTTACAACAAAAAGACGGGATATACCTGCATCTCGATAGGCTGTTACGATACAATGGATGAAGTTTTGCTTACTTAGCGAAAGCAAAGGGTTGCATGTCCCCATGCGACTTGAAGAACCATCAGCTAGAATAATTGCAGCAAAGTGGCCTTCCGTATCTGCCATGCCTTCCCTCCAGGGTGCAGATATTTGTTAGTATTATACGAAGCGTCAGAAAGGAGCGTAATAGAAAAATGGTGCGAGAGAGGGGACTCGAACCCCTACGGAGAAATCCACTGGATCCTAAGTCCAGCGCGTATACCAGTTCCGCCACTCTCGCACGAAAAGAAAGAAATAAAAATGGTGGACCGTACAGGAATCGAACCTGTAACCCCCTGATTAAGAGTCAGGTGCTCTGCCAATTGAGCTAACGATCCTTATCATATTGCTAAGGAGGCTATAACGGGGGAATAATACCATTAAAAACATGAGATGTGAAGAGGGGGCAGGGAATAGTCTGCTCAGTAAAAGGCGCCTACATGAAGCTATAATAAACAAATATTAAAGGGAGGGGGAGGACTATTGCGTTTATCTCTCAAGTCTCTTGTTATGGCATTTCTAATGGCTATTATCATTTTTTCCATTCCATGGGTATGGGTTAATATCGAATCTATTGCTGTGAAAACTGCAGCTGGCGATATAGCCTTTTTTCACACGGCATTGAAGCTTTGTAAACTCTTATGGGCTTTGTTTAAGGAGTATATCCCCTATATTTTTACTCTTTACATTATTACAGCAGCAGGTGTTATTTTTTTGGAAGAACGAAACCCTGACCGAACAATAGCCTGGCTCTTAGCTTTAGGTCTTCTACCAGGTATAGGCTTTATTTTCTATTTTTTGTTTGGCCCTGATCCCAAGCGAAGAGCGGTTTTTAAAAAATATAAGAAAAAACGGTTCTACCAGTCCACCTTTTCAGAACAACTTCCAGAGAAAGAAATTTATACGAATGATATTGTCCCCAGCAAACTTGTTTGTCTACTAGAACAAACGGCTCACTCGAGGCTCTCTCATTGGAATTCTCTTGATATGCTCCTTAACGGAGAGAATGTCTTCCCCGCTATAGAAGAAGCCTTAGAGAGGGCGCAACGATATATTCATTTGGAATATTTTTCTATAGCTAAAGATGAGACTGGCCTTAAGCTTTTCGAGATACTTAAAAAGAAAGTTCGAGAAGGGGTTCCTGTACGGGTTATTTATGATAGCGTGGGCAGTTGGCGTTTAGGAAGAAAATTTATAGCAACGTTGCGGAATGAGGGAATCGATATTCAACCTTTCTTACCTGTTTCTTTCCCTATGATACGGCGAGATCTCAATTTTAGAAATCATAGGAAAATTGTTGTAGTAGATGGAGAGGTTGCATTTACGGGTGGTCTCAATGTTGGTGATATGTATTTTGGGCGTAATCGCCATATGGGGTTTTGGAGGGACACCCATGTGCGCATAAAAGGAGAAGCTGTGGCAGCCATCCATGAAATTTTCTTAAATGATTGGTTTTTTTGTACGGGACAGACATTGTCCGAAAAAGAAACATTCTGGGATAGCAAAGGTATACCCGATACCCCTCTCCCCATGCAGATAGCTGCAAGCGGTCCAGACTCGAACTGGCGAGCTATTCTACAAGGTTACTTCCATCTTTTCACTATGGCTCAGAAACGCATTTGGATAACAACTCCTTATCTTGTACCAGATGAAAGCTTGAAAATGGCTCTGACAACGTCAGCATTGAGTGGGGTGGATGTTCGTATTATAATCCCGTCTCGTGCCGATCATCGAATGGTTTTTTGGGCAACTCGATCTAATATTGACGATCTTTTAGCGGCAGGAGTCCGTATCTTTGCCTATCAAAACGGATTTATTCACTCTAAATTAGTCATGGCAGATGGGAAATGGCTTTCTGTAGGAACAACTAATCTCGATAATAGGAGTTTGGATATTAATTTTGAAGTTCAGGTTTTTGTTTACAACGAGAAGAAAACTAGAGAGTTTGAAAAACAATTTTTGCTGGACATGGATCAATGTTTGGAGTTTAACTTGCGTCACCGCATGGAACGACCAATTTGGGATCGCATTCGGGAATCTTTGGGAAGACTCTGGTCCGCTTTGTTATAAGTTTTGTTTATAAAAAAGGAGACAGGTATTATTGATAAAGATTAAACGTTCAGAGGGTGGGTTTATAGGGGCATATATTACTCTCTACGTGGTATTGTTCCTATTTTTTTATCATTATTTTCGTTTTAAAGGTATACCTCCTCTCTCATGGAACACTCTCTTTTGTATATGGAGCAGCGGTGCCTTGCTTATGATGGCTCCCATAATTCCTCCTCGGTGGCGCTTCTCTTCTCTTCGTTATATACATACAGCTTTGGCGTGGGTCGGGACTATAGGATTAGCCTTCGGGCTTTATTTTGTCCTCGCTTCTCTTGTCATAGACACAACTGCTTATATCTTTTCTTTATCATGGGAGCCGCCTTTACCCCGGTGGGATCTCTGGCTGGCTTTTTGTACGGCATTTTTTATTTGTCTCTATGGGTATAAAGAAAGCATGGCCGTTCGAGTAGTAAGTATTCAGATTCCCACAGAAAAGTTGCCTAAAGAATTCTCTCGTTTCCGTATTCTCCAAATCTCCGATTTACATCTGGGAATTCTTATTAATAAAAAGATGTTACGACAAATTATGAAGCAGATACAAGAAGAAAACCCTGATGTAATAGTTTCCACGGGGGATCTATTGGATGGTGAAATAGAAGATGTAGAGACTATATCTCAGATGATGCTCCACTATCATCCTCCATATGGGAAATTCGCTGTAACTGGGAATCATGAATTTTATGCCGGAATTGAGCACGCCCTATACTTTACCGGCAAAGCCGGTTTTCATGTGTTACGAGGAAAAATTGTGGAGGCAGGTCCAATATATATAGTGGGAGTAGACGACCCAGGTGGACGTTTCCTTAAAGGGCAGCCAGAAGTTGAAGAAGATCAGCTGTTAAAAAATATCTCTGATCGTCGCTTTACTCTGTTATTAAAACACCGCCCACTCCCCCATAGAGGCGCAGTGGGGATGTTTGACTTACAACTTTCCGGGCATGTTCATCGAGGGCAATTATTTCCATTCATGGCCTTTACTTGGCTTTTCTACCGTCATACAAAGGGTTTATTAGATTTAGGGAAAGGATCGTTGCTTTATGTAAGTCATGGAACAGGGACGTGGGGGCCCCCAGTTCGTGTTCTGGCATACCCCGAACTGACAGTTATCGATCTCGTTTCTAGATCGAGCAAAGAGGGTAAATAAAAATAAAGGCAGCCTCTATTTCAGAGACTGCCAGTTTATTTCTTTATGGTGGACCGTACAGGAATCGAACCTGTAACCCCCTGATTAAGAGTCAGGTGCTCTGCCTATTGAGCTAACGGTCCCTTTTCTTAAGTGGCGCGCCCGGCAGGAGTCGAACCCGCGACCTACGGATCCGAAGTCCGTCGCTCTATCCAGCTGAGCTACGGGCGCGTGCAACTTTATTTTAAATGGGGTGAGCGAGGGGACTTGAACCCCCAACCACTGGAGCCACAGTCCAGCACTCTAACCAATTGAGCTACGCTCACCGTTTCAAGTGGCGCGCCCGGCAGGATTCGAACCCGCGACCCACGGCTTAGAAGGCCGTTGCTCTGTCCAACTGAGCTACAGGCGCTTTTATTACTAGGACTAAATGGAGCGGGAAACGGGATTCGAACCCGCGACCTACGGCTTGGAAGGCCATCGCTCTAGCCAGCTGAGCTATTCCCGCTCGTTGCAACGAAGTTGTCTTCGTTCAGCACGGGAAATACTACCATATGACCGGCATTCCTGCAACCTTTTTTTGGGCCTGTTTTTTAAAGAAATAAGGTGTAGGCCGTCGCTGTAGAATTCTCTAGACCCCATCTTATGTTGAGATGTTAGGCGAATCTACAACTGACATGAATAATAATGATTGAGGTAGAATTAAGATAATACGTTGCAGTTACAAGGCCGTCTAAATTCCCGCTCTAAACTCCTGCGATGAGAGAAAGTATTTTAGCCACAAAAAGACCTCCCCACGTGCCCACAACATATCCCATAAGAGCCATAAGGACTCCTATGGGAACTAAAGTTTCCTTGTATGCCGCTGCAATAATGGGAGCTGCTGCAACTGCTCCAATATTGGCTAAACTTGCTACAGCACACGTAAAAAGATCAAGCTTGATAATTTTAGCTATGATAGCCATAAGCAATGCATGGATTCCTAGAATAACAAAACCGGCTGCTAAGTAGTAAGGGGCATCAGTGAGTTCTTTAAAAGAGGCTCGGGAAGCGATAAGGCAAATAATAATGTAGAGCATGGTTAGAGATACAGGAGATGAACCAGGGATGCTGTTCATGGGTGTCATGGCACATAAGATGCCGAGGAAAGTTGCTACGATGATAGTAACCGTACTTACCGACAGGAAATCGCTCTTCCCAAAAATGTTAATAAGCATAGGCGATATAACTGAAGCAACATGACTTGATATGGCAGAAACAAAAAGGCCGGAACCTACTAATAGGGCTAAGTCTGCTGTTTCCATTTTCGTGCGAGTATTTTCTTTGATTTCAGAAAGCATTGTGCCTACAGAATCAATGAGGGAAGTATCAGTTTTCGTCCATTTGTTGAAGATTTTTGCATAGGGAACAGTAGCAAGGAGAAGAATAACCCAGATAGAATAGTTTACATTATCTACGAGAAGTGTATATCCCATAGCAGAGTCGCTGATGCCCAGGGCCCCCTGAATGGCCACCATATTGGCTGTCCCTCCTATCCAACTTCCAGCCAAAGCTCCCCATGTTTTCCACGATTCTGGAGGGAATCCATTTTTCATAAGGAGAAACATCACCACGAACCCGACCATAATGGTGATAGTTGCAGAGAAAAAACCGATGAGCATCCGAGGGCCTAGTTTGAGGATCTTTCTTATATCACATCGCAGCAACATAACGAAAATCATCGCAGGGATAAGATTGCCCCTTACTACTCGATAAGTAGCCTTAATGCTGTCATTATTTTCCCATAGCCCGACTGTAGCAAAAATCATACATGAAAGGTAAAGAATAACAGGAGGTGGCACATACTTGAAAAACGTGGAGTCCTTAAATTTCATTTCTAAAGCTGAGACAATTCCAGCAAAACAAACCAAGAACGCAAAATATGTGAAACCATTGGTGATCACTATAAACCCCTCCTTATAACGAAATATTGAGACTGCTTTTGGAGTTGAAACTTCAACAAAAAAATCCAACAGTTGCCGGCACTTACACGCCAGTAACCGCTGGATTTTATCCCCTGATATCCGTGAGCCAAACTCAAACGAACGTTAAGGACAAAGCAGCTCTATCTTTATTATGTTTTTCGTGGAGCAGTGACCTCTTTATACTTCTTTATTGCGTCTCGGTATGCTACAATAATGGCTTTTTGAGAAGATCCAAAATATCGTGCCTGCACATCAGAAACAATAATCTCTTCATCTTGAACCAAACGACGTCCTAAAAAAATACCCTGGACAAAACTTTCCGTCACTTTAAGGGTCATAGAAACACCACAATCAAGAATCTCTTCTGTATCCTTCAACAAGATGAAAGAGATAAAAACGCACCAAATTGTTGATTAATCGGATTTAAACTAGTCGTTTGGGAGTTCCCTACTATGAGAATAGAGTTCTCCGGATATTTTGTATTATTCGACATAATGAAATTTTACCATGCCCTTATCGTTTCTGTCTACCTTGCTAAACTTCTAAAGACGGATCTCGAATCATTATGTTATAAATTCAACTGTCAATTGAACAAAATGCAACTCCCCCCTATTTGAGGTAAAATAAATAAAAAGTTTTTTGATTTTTTAAGCGAAGGGGGAATATTTATGGTAGTGTTGCTTGTAATTCTTGCCTTTATAGTCCTCATAGTTCTTGGGGCCATTTCTATTTATAATAGACTTGTTCGTCTGGACAATCTGAAAAATGAAGCTTGGAGCGGTATTGATGTGCAGCTTAAACGACGCTTTGATCTTATTCCCAATCTTGTGGAAACGGTAAAAGGATACGCTACTCATGAACAAGAAGTTTTTGAGCGGGTCACAGAAGCACGAGCGTCTATAACTAGAGCCTATACAGTTAGGGAACGAGCGGAATCAGAAAATATGCTTTCTGGAGCGCTCAAATCTCTTTTTGCGGTGGCAGAAAATTATCCCACCTTGAAAGCAAATACAAATTTCCTTCAACTACAAGAACAACTTTCTTCTCTGGAGAATGATATCCAAATGTCTCGTAGATACTATAATGGTGCAGCTCGAGACTACAATATTGCTATCTCTACATTTCCTGCAGTGCTCATAGCACGAAACTTTGGCTACGGGAAAGCTGATTACTTTGAAGCAGCAGAAGAGACACGAACAACACCCCAAGTATCATTTTGATATTCTCAGTATGAAGAGAGGGCTTTTTGTAAAAGGGCTTTATAAAGCTGTCCTTTCTTTCTTTTTGTTTGTCTTTCTGGCATTTCCAGTGAGAGCAGAAGAAAAGATTCTTTTGTTTTCTTCTGCTGCCGCAGTAAAATCTGATTCCTCTCTTGAAGTGAGAGAAAATATTACAGTAGCTGTGGAAGGCAAAAGTATTCGGCGGGGGATATTTCGCGATTTTCCTACTATCTATAAGGGAGCGTCAGGGCGAACTGTGCGCGTAGATTTTTGGGTGAAAGAGGCGCTACTTAATGGTAACGAGGTTCCTTATAGAACTGAACCTCGTTCCAATGGAGTTCGCATCTATTTGGGTGATCCTGATAAGCTTGCACCTTTAGGGACGCAAACCTATTCTCTTTCTTATGTAACAACAGGTCAAATTGGTTTTTGGGGAGAGTACGATGAACTTTACTGGAATGTTACGGGCAACGATTGGGCATTTCCCATAGAAAAGGTAATTTTTTCTGTTACCCTTCCCGAAAAGGTCTCTTTTCTATCGGTAGATATTTATACTGGCTTCCAAGGCGAGAGAGGAAAAGATGCTAGGCTTCTTCCTGACGGATCAGTAGAAACAACAAGGCGTCTTTTGCCAAATGAAGGTCTCACGGTGGCTTACTCATGGGCTAAAGGCGTAGTATTCCCTCCAAAGCAGCCCCTTCGATATACTTTCTTCGATAAATTCGGCATCTGGTTTTTTTTAGTCACACCTCTTCTCCTCTTAACTTATTATGTGATAGTGTGGCGACGATGGGGAAAAGACCCCCTTCGGAAACCGGTAATCCCCCTCTTCTATCCTCCCGAGGAGTTAGGCCCAGGATTTTTAAGATATGTAAAGCAAATGGGAATGGATAATGTTTGTTTCACAGCCGAAATTCTTAATCTTGCTGTAAAAGGCTTTATTGTCATAGAGGAATTAACTTTAGAGGAAGCAATGGAACGTTTGAGACAAGTAGGAGAGAACGGTGTTCTCAAGGGAATCGTAGCTCTTTCTTCTAAATTGGCTGGAAGACGATATTCATTAAGACTTGTAAAGGAACGAGCTCTTTTTGAAAATTTTTCCTCAGAAGAAAAAATTCTTCTCTCTAGCCTCTTTGGTAACGGGAGGGAGGAATTATTGCTTCGGCAAAGTAATTATAAAATTTTAGAAGAAGCTCGCGAGAGGTTGGAGCAATATTACAGACAGTCTGCAAAGCCGCTTTTCTCAAAGAATACTCTCCTGTGGGCCGGAGGTTTTTTTATTCCCCTCTCTTTCTTTCTACTTCTCAGATGGGGTGGACAAATTCAACTTGCAGCTTTCTTAATGGGAGGGACAGGAGCACTTATGGTCATTGGTTCTGTTATTTTATCTGCTTGGAGAGGATTTCATAGAAAAAGGCGATTTATACCCCAAATTATTACTATTATCATGCTTTCATTATTTTTTTCTAGCCTTGCGGGGAGTTTCTTGTTTACACTGAGTAGTGCGAAAAAATCTATGCTTTTACTTCCTCTAGCCATTGCGGCTATAGCTCTTGTTTTTCGAAAGTTAATAACAGTTCGGACAGAGAGAGGCAATGATATCCTTGGTGTAGCTGAGGGACTTGCCATGTACATAAATACAGCAGAGCGGCACCGACTAGAAATGTTCAATCCTCCGGAGGAAACACCGGAAGTTTTTGAGCGCCTGCTTCCCTACGCTTTTGCCCTCGATGGAGCAGAAACATGGGCAAATCGATTTAATGAGTTACTTCGGAAAAAAGAATATCATTCCACATGGTATGTGGGGAAAGACGCTTCTATTTTTTATACCGGAGAAGGAATATCTGATATCACATCATCTGTGGCTAATTCCATCGCCTCGTCTTCTGTAGTGCCGGGCTCTTCTAGCGGAAGGGGTGGCGGCGGTTTCGCCGGTGGCGGTGGCGGCGGTGGTGGTGGTGGTGGCTGGTAGGTCCCTCCCTTTTTTTTGGCAATAGCAGTTAAAGGGGCTCTAAAAAGTACAAACAATTGAATTGACAATACCTCTGAAGAAAGATATATTCCTCATTAAATACAGGAGGAAGTAAAACAATTGGGATTTATTGTTACTTTCTTCAAATCTAAAAGGGAGGGTCTTAATTGAAAAAGTTCATCGTTTTCTGCCTTGCCTTATTCTGTATGCTTACGGCTTCAATGGCTGCTGCTGATTCTCCGTCTCAGCTTCGTTTTATGGCGGGACCTCCGGGAGGCAACTGGTTTGCTCTAGGTGGTGCCCTAGCTGATCTCTGGTCCCATGACACAATCCCTACGACGAGTATCACAGGTGGTGCTGTTGCCAATATTATCAATGCTGATAAGGGCAAAGGCGATCTGGGTTTCTCTAATACGTCCATGGTTGCCGTAGCCCAGAAAGGCGCTGGTGCTCCTTTCGAAACTCCCGTTGACAATGCGACGATCTTAGCAAACCTATACACTCAATATACCTATTTCATTGCTCGCAAAGATTTTGTAGAAAAACATAACATAAAATCCTTGGATGATCTGGTAGCTCGGAAAATCCCAACTCGTTTTGCTACGTTGAAGACTGGTACAGGATCTGAGTTCATCGTCAATGGCATTTTTAAGTCTGGCTTTGGGCTTGACTACCGCGAAGCTCTTAAAGAATGGGGTGGCTCTGTAGAGTATGCTTCTTACTCTGGTGGAGCAGATCTCATTGCCGATAATCATCTAGATGTATTTGCCTTCTCAGTGGGCAAAATTGCTTCTATTGTTATGCAAATTGAGAGCCAGACCGATATCGTTATATTGGGAATGGAACAAGAAACTCTCGATAAGGTGGGATCAGTCTACGGTACTGTAACATTTACGGTAGATCCTGGTATCTATAAGTCAGTTACCGATACGCCTATTAAGGTGGTAGGAGACTACACCTGTATCGTGGTACGTAACGACTTGGATGAAAAAATTGTTTATGATCTCTGCAAAACGATGTATGAAAACCAAGAAACTCTATCTAAGGCTGTTGTAGATATGAAGGAGTTAAATCCTGCGACAGCAATTCCTGCAGCTCCTATTAAAAGTCATTCCGGAGCTACGAAATATTGGGCAGAGGTCGCTGCGAAATAAAATTAGGGGATGTTGCACATTCTTGACAACTAAAGGCGGGCTTCAAGCCCGCCTTTATCGTTCATGTTTTGTTGGAGAGGAGGTTGTTTTTTAATGAGAAAACTTGATGGCATTGTGGCAAAGGTTCTATATGTCTACATTCTAGCTATGGGATTTTTTCATCTCTACACAGCTGTTTTTGGATCTTTTGAGGCCTACCTCCAACGGGCAATTCACCTCACTTGGGTGTTGCCTATGGCTTTCGTGATCTATCCCTTCAAATCTTTAAAAAAAGGCCAGCTTCCTGAAACAAAAGTCCCTTGGTACGATTGGATATTAGCTGTAGCATCAGCTATTCCGGGTTTGTATATTGTAATGAACTATGAACAAATCATGATGCGCATGCAGGGTGTTGACGATCTCACTGCTGTCCAATTAGTTCTTGGTACGTTACTGATCATATTGTTATTGGAAGCAACGCGCCGTATTGTAGGGCTGCCTCTTGTGATTGTAGCAGTGATTTTTACAGTCTATACCTACGTATGTGACGCTAGTTTTCTCCCTACAGCACTTCGTGGTGTCCCTACAGAATTTGATAGGATCATAGAAGGGATGTTTCTCACAGATGAGGGAATTTTCTCGTCATCTTTGGGAGTATCAGCAACTTTCGTTATGATCTTTCTCATTTTTGGTGGGTTCCTTGAAAAGAGTGGTGTCGGCGAATATTTTATGGAGTTTGCACAAGCCTTTACGGGAACAGCAGCTGGAGGTCCCGCGAAAATAGCTGTGGTTAGCTCTGCTCTCTTTGGATCCATTTCTGGCTCTGCTGTGGCTAATGTCTATGCTACAGGTTCTTTTACAATTCCTTTGATGAAACGTATTGGCTATAAACCCCATTTTGCGGCTGCTGTGGAAGCTGTTGCCAGCTCTGGAGGACAGCTTATGCCCCCAATTATGGGTGCAGGGGCATTTGTTATGGCTGCCCTTTTAGGTGTCCCGTTCAACAAAATCATGGTTGCTGCTATCCTCCCCTCTTTATTCTATTATGGAGCAGTACTCTTAATGGTTCACCTCGCTGCCGTGAGAGATGGGCTTAAGGGACTTCCTGCAAAAGATCTTCCCTCTAAAAAAGCTGTACTCAAAAAACTCTACATGATGTCACCAATTGTTCTCTTAGTTTATATGCTTCTAGCGGGATATACCCCAATGTATGGGGCTATTTCGGGTATTGTTTTGGCATGGGGTATGTCTCTTCTCGACCCCGCCAAACGCATGGGGCCTAAACAAGTTATAGAGGCTATTCACGATGGAGCCAAAAATATCCCTATTATTTGTACAGCATGTGCCTCTGCAGGGTTAGTAGTTGGTTCCGTGGCTTTATCGGGCATTGGGTTTAAGTTTGTCGGTGCTGTTATTGGAATTGCTCGTGGAAATTCTTTCCTAGCATTGATCCTTATCGCCTTGGTTTCTCTAATTCTTGGCATGGGGTTGCCTACTACTAGCGCATATATTCTTGGAGCAGCGTTAGGTGTACCGGCCCTTGTGAAAATGGGCTTTCTGCCCTTAGCAGCACATCTATTCGTATTCTACTACGCTATTGTATCCAACATAACTCCACCAGTGGCTCTTGCTGCTTATGCTGCTGCATCCATCGCAGATTCGTCACCTAATAAGACAGGTTTTACAGCCTGTAGATTAGGTATCCTGGCTTTTATTGTACCTTTTGCCTTTTGTTACGATTCAGGCCTTATCCTTCAGGGTTCTTTGATGGAGAACCTTATGTCTGTACTTAGTGGCGTAGGGGCACTTACTGGAATAGGATTTGCTTTGACAGGTTATGCTCGTGGACCTCTACCTTTATGGCATAGAGCCGCTTTTGTTGTTTCTGCTCTCGCAGCCCTTTATCGACAACCTTTAGTCTCTATAGTTAGTGTGATACTCACATTAGTTTTATTTTTGTTTTCTAGGCCTAAACCTATTGAAGTTTCCAATTAATACGTCCTGTAAGTAAACATAAATGCAGGAGGATGGCATAAAAGAGCCACTTCCTGTATTTATGTTTTGTGTTAATAGTTTCTTATACTGGCAAAGTCATGACATCCAGAGGATTTATACGAAGCCCGACACTGTCTCCTTCAGAGAATATGGGGATGTCTCTGGAATAAGGTTCAAAAGCATGAATGAGGTTGCCTGGTTCTATTTCTATAGCATATTCCATTTTATCTCCAACAAAGACCCTGCTCAGCACTCGTCCTTTTAATATAGAACCCTCAGGAGGGCCTAAACGAACAGACTCGGGCCGAACTACAAGAGCCACTTCTTCCCCTTCTTTAAAGCGTTTTTTTTCATTGTTACGAATAGCCATTACATGCCCGTAAATAAAAATATCCATTTCTTTATCTCGAAAAGCCTTGACCTGCCCCTTAAATATGTTGGCCTGTCCGATAAAGTCAGCAACAAAAAGAGTTGCAGGGTTTGCATAGAGTTCAAAAGGAGTGGCAACTTGTTCCACTTTCCCCTTATTGAGGACTACAATTCTATCAGCTATAGAGAGGGCTTCCTTTTGATCGTGAGTAACGTAGATACACGTGATACCCAGTTTCTTTTGCAACTGACGAATTTCAGCGCGCATATATATTCGTAGTTTCGCATCGAGGTTGGATAGGGGTTCATCCATTAACAAAACGTTAGGATTAGTAACAAAAACTCGAGCCAAGGCTACGCGTTGCTGTTCTCCACCTGAAAGTTGGTTAGGGAAACGATTTTCAACTTCTTCAAGTCCTACCATATGAAGGACTTGAGCTACAAGCTTTTTCCTCTCTTCTTGAGAAACACCCCGAATTTTCAATCCATAAGCCACATTATCGAAAATATTCATATGGGGGAAAAGAGCGTAATTTTGGAAAACGAACCCAATCTTTCGTTTGTTCACTGCCATTTCGGTGATATCTTCCCCATCGATCAAAACGCGCCCTTCAGTAGGTCTCTCAAAACCAGCTATCATTCGCAAGATCGTTGTTTTTCCACAACCAGAGGGGCCTAATAACGTAACAAGTTCTCCAGATTTGACATGAAGATTAACGTTATCTACTGCTTTAAAAGCTTCTTTTCCTCTGTGAAAAATTTTTGATAAATTGTGGAGAGAAATGGAGAGAGACATTTCTTACGGCCTCCTCAACTGACGGTAATAATTTGGGTAGATGATATGAAACAAAACTGCTATAGCCCCTATAGCGATAAAAACAATAAGTACTAGAACTACTGAAAAGGCTGCTGCCTGAGCGAAGAGAAGTTCAGTAATACACTCAAGAATACGGATGGTCAGCAAGCTCCAACGCACCGATACTAAAAATATTGTGGCACTGACAGCTGTCATGGAAACCACAAAAAGGTAGCGCATACCTGTGATAACTGCGGGCATAATCAATGGCAGTGTTACCCTGAAAAAAGTTGTAAATCGAGAAGCTCCAAGGCTTAAAGAAGCCTCCTCTATAGAAGGATCTATTTGCTGCAACGATGCTATTGTAGCTCTTATTCCCGTAGCATCATAACGAGAAACACAAAGAGCAACAATAATAGACATGGTACCGGTGAGCACTATGGGGCCCGAGTTAAAGGCTACGGCATAAGCAATACCTATAACTGTTCCGGGCAAGACGTAGTTTAGGAGGGACGTAAACTCTAATGTTTTTCTCCAAGGAAGATCTTTACGATTTATCAAGTAGCCGGTAGTTACTCCTATGGCACTACCTATAAAGGTCGATATAACAGCTATAAGAACTGTATCTTTTACAGCTTTCCACCCTACCGTGAAAACATAGACATAGTTTTCTAGGGTAAAGCTATTATCTACCCCCCACACTTTCATTAAAGATCCTAAAAAGATAATGGAATAGAGGAATATTATAAATAACGTTATAGCTGAAATAATTATCAACATAAGTGTCTCTGCAAAAAATCCTCCTCCCTTGACAACAGAAGGGGCTCCAGCTTTACCTGTAATTGTTATATAACTACGTTGCTCCACCCAGTAGTGTTGCAGCAAATATACTAGAAGAGCGGGGACCAACAGTATAAAAGAAATGGTGGCTCCACCCTGGATATCGTACATGCCCGTAATCTGCAAGTAGGCTTGAGTAGTTAGTACTGGAAAGGTATGATCTGCCATTACTAGCGGTGTGGCAAAATCTGCCAGAGAGCTTCCAAATAAGAGCAGGAAAGCATTAGCAAGCCCTGGTATGCTCAGTGGTAATGTTACAGTTCGGAAAGTCCCCCATGGAGTATTGCCCATGCTCATGGCAGCATCTTCTAAGTTAGGGTCAATGGCTTTGAGCACTGCGGTAAGAGTCAAAAATGCTACGGGGAAATATGTGAGAGTTTCAGCTATCCACGTTCCCCAAAAGCCGTATATATTAAAATCTGGTGCGTGAAGTAATTTCAATAACAAACCGTTAGGCCCTAACACCATAGTAAGAGCAATGCTGCTCGTAAAAGGTGGTGAAACAAAAGGAAGCACAACAACAGCTCCCAAAAACCACTTGACAGGTCGGGGCAAGGGTATCCTCGTTACTGCGAAAGCAAAGAGAAATCCTATAAAGGTTCCTGTAGTGGCCACAGCCGCAGCTAGTGCGAGGCTATTAAAAAAGGCTTTACGATTGTACCAGCTCGTAAGTACCTTTATCAGGTTTATTAAGCTTGCTCCGCCATCAGTGGTAAAGACTATATAGATCAACCGCACTAATGGGTAGAGTACGAAGAGCCCTAAAAACCCCCATAGCCCTACCCAAAGTGGTACGAGTGCGGGATCAAGTCTTGTAGATTTATCGAAGGACCTCATTTATCCAGCGCTCAACGAGGCGATCGCGGTTATCTCCAGCCCACTTAATATCTAGGGGGAGCACGTTAACCTTCGACATATCCAGCCCTGGATTAGAAATTTTCACATCGGGATTGCTGGGAATCAGATTGATTTGGCTTCCCTCATAAATTCTCTGCATCCGTTCTGTGGAGGCCCAATCCAGAAATTTTTTTGCAAGGTCTGGACTTTTAGCTCCCTTTACAAGAGCCATAGCCTCTATCCCAGCTACAACACCTTCCTTGGGATAGCTAATAGTCACATCGTAGCCTTTCTGTTGCATTTCAAGGGCATCTACAAGGAAGAAGATGCCACCTGCAGCCTGTCCTCTTGCTATAGGCAATGCACCACCGGCACCGCTTTTAGTATAGATTTGAACGTTGTCGTTGAGTTTCTTCTGGTATATATAAGCTTCATCTTCGCCCATAGCTTCGATAATACTAAGAATACGATACATAGCAGTTCCAGATGTTCTGGCATCAGCCATCTGAAGCTGGCTCTTGTATTCTGGGCGGAGTAGATCTTGCCAAGATGTGGGGGCTTCCACATTGTGATCTTTTAAAAATTTGGTATTGAACATAAAGCAGATAGGATCTATTGCAACACCAGTCCAATATCCATCAGTATCTTTAAATGTGTCTGGAATACGTTCGGCCCCTTGTGGCTTATAAGGCTCAAATAGCCCCTTAGGAATGCCATTGACGAAAGCTTCAGCCATATTCCCAAAAACAACATCGACCTGAGGATTTTTCTGCTCTGCTTCCAGCCTGGCTTGCACTTCTCCAGAAGAAAATCTCATCCAATTCACTTTAATGCCTGTATCTTTTGTAAAAGCACTGAATATTGCTTGAGCATATCGCTCAGACCATATGGTATACGCATTGAGTTCTGGTTGCGCTGCTGTAGCAATGCCCGATAAGAGAATAGTTCCTAAAATAGCGAGGGTAACTACTTTACCCATAACACCGTTCTTTTCCATGTTGCACACTCTCCTCTTTGTCTATTGTTTCTATAAATTTAATATAGCGGTTAACCCTCTTACTCTCTATATCCAGATATGGGCTAAAAAACAAGGAATGTGGCTCTATCAAGGCATGCTATCAAAAAAGTTTTTTAAAAAGTTTGTCTCTCTTCTTCTGAAAGGTAATCAACTCCTGCTAGGGATTCTATATGATGACGAAGTTCATGAATAATAGTATCCTCTATTTCCTTTCCCCATTCTTCTAAAGAAGCGCCCTCTAATATGTCGACAAAAGATCCGTAATAAAGAAGGATGGTCTTCCCCATAAAGGGATCCTCCACATATTCCCCCATTATCAGACTTTCAGCCTCTTCTTTTTTCTCGTCAAGAACAATAATTCCTCCGTTAAGCTGCTTAAAAAGCTCTCTTGGCAATTCTTCCACGATCTCATTTGTCGTTTTACGAAACTTATTAATATTCATGTCTGAATGCCTCCAGAAGGATTTTTTAAAATTATATCCTATCTCCTCGTTAATCTTGACAATGCCACTTTAAGAAGATAATGTTGCCAATAATATTCTACAAATTAAACATCGCATGAAGGGCGGATATTACTTCTTCAGGGAAGGGGCCTCTGTCCTGAAGAAGCTAACCAAAAGGGGGGATGTAACCGTATGTTTAAAGAAATGAGACGTAAAGACCGGGAACTTTCTAATAAAGAGGCTCTGGCACTGCTTGAATTGGGAAACTATATGGTGTTTTCTACCCTTTCGCAGGACGGATATAGTTATGGGGTTCCTCTCCATTATGTTTTCATAAACAACACCATATATTTTCACTGCGCTATGGAAGGGCACAAACTTGAAAATGTCGCCCACAACGACAAAGTGTCAATTTGTGTGATTGGTAAAGTTGAAGTAGTGCCGGAAAAGTTCGCTACGAACTACGAGAGTGTCATAGCTTTCGGAAGGGCTAAAGAAATACTCGGCGAAGAAAAAGAATGGGCATTGAACGCCCTCATCGCGAAATATTCACCGGAGCATATCTCTGAAGGGAGAGAATATATAAAACGAGCTTCCGACAAAACAAAAGTTATAGGCATTACTCTTGAAAGGATTACCGGAAAGGCTAGAAGGGGCTAAAAGTTAATATCTTTAAAGGGCTTTAGTTTTTTAGTCGGATGTTGTAGGTTACGGGGGCTATCCCTTTTTGTGAAAGGTGTTTCAGCAGGCAATCACGACAAGCGTCGCTCGGCGCTCTGGGGTATCTTTTGAAAAAAGCCTAACATTTTCGACGTATCCCTTAATTGTATAAGGGGCGGCTTGTTCAGCCCTTCGTAAGGCTATGAAACGCCGTAGGGTAAATCTCCAAGTTTGAGGCGCAACCGACTTAATGTTAACCACTGTGGCATGGTGGCAGATTCCATGCTATTATTCCCCTCTTCAATGCAAGGTTTTGACATGGAAAATCCGCTTGTTTTTGACCCCCTGCCAGGGGTTTTCCCGAGTCTTTTTGGGGAAAGTCAGGAAAAGGTTAAAAGACATGAAAAATGGGTACTGTCTATATTCAGTACCCATTATCTATTCTTGGTCGGGGCGAAAGGATTCGAACCTTCGACCCCCTGCTCCCAAAGCAGGTGCGCTAACCAGACTGCGCTACGCCCCGACATCCTATACCTATTATATGGTGGAGCTGGGGGGATTTGAACCCCCGGCCTCTTCCGTGCGAAGGAAGCGCGCTCCCCCTGCGCTACAGCCCCATATGGCCAACGGCGATTATTGTAATGATGGGGAGAGATATTGTCAAGGTGCTCTCTACCAAAAGAAGCCCCCTCTTGCTCATTATACCCTTATTCCTTAAAATGAACCTTCTAGAACGTAGAAAAGAAGGGGAAATTATGACGTACGGTCCAGAATTAGTATATGCGTGGTGTAGAGAACTTCTTAAAAAAACAATCAATCAACGAATTACCAAGGCAGAAGGGGCTGAAAATTGGGTTACATTGCGTTTCTCACAGCTTCCTACTCCTTTTTTTGTAACGTGGGACCCTCGGTACTATGGATGTGGATGGGTTACAAATGAAGATATAGGTATTTTAGGCCGTTTTTCTACGGGAAAATCCCGTTTTGTTGAGGCTTTGAAGAGCCATCTCCTGCGTTGCGAACTTATAGATGTGAAACAACTTGATTTCGATCGAGTTCTGGTGCTTTCCTTTTCCAGAACTGTAGGAGCAGGATTCCATGTCCAGAAAAAATTAGTTATAGAGTTTATGGAAAGAAATAGCAATATGATTCTTCTTGATGAAAATAACGTTATTATTGACTGCGCAAAACATATACATCCAGACGTTAACCGTTATAGAACTATCGCCCCTTCGTATTCTTACGTTTCTCCTCCTCCCCTTCAAGGGAGAACCATAACAGAACTTTCTGCTTCGACAATAACACCAGAGGTTGTTTCTGAGATAAAAGGCTTAGGAAAAGGACTTCGACAGTATATTAGTGAGCATTGGGCTATAAAATTACCCTCTGAATGGATGCAGATTCTCAATTCTATTTATGACGTGGCGCCAAGAGAAAGTTCCGTTATGCAATATTTAAATTCATACCTCACCATCTTTCCTTTCTTGCTGCTAGGAGCTACTCCCGTAGTAACACAAGAGGCTCTTCATGCGGGGAGGTTGTGTATGTTCTATCCTCTGCTAAAAGAGAAAAGCAAGAATCTTAAAAGGGGAACGTTGAAACTCTTAAAAAAAGAAACCCGTTCTTTAAAACGTCATTTACAAGGTGTGGAAAAGCAAAAACGAGAGGCGGGAAAAGCTGATTGGTATAAAAATTGTGGAGATTTGATTCTAGCCAATATCAGGGCTATTCCGTATAGAGCAGGTATGGTTCGCCTTTCCGGATGGTCTGAAGAGGGGGAAATTTCTTTGGAAATACCATTGGATCCTGATAAAAACCCCTCTGATAATGCTGCATGGTTTTTTAAAAAATATAAAAAAGCAAAAGGGAATCTTCTTGAAATAGAAAAGAACATTTTGAAGTTGAAAGATAAAATAGAGGACTTAGAAGAACAAATCGATGTTCTCTCAGACCTTGAAATTCCAACAGTCATTGATTCAGTATGTAGAGATATCCAAGGATGGGTTCTCCCTACTCAGAAAAAGGCTAAAAAGGGGAGAAAGGAAGCTCCTAAACCCCCTCATTTAAGGATTGAATATGAAGATGCTCAGGTACTGGTAGGGCTCAATGCGAAAGGGAATCGCCATGTTACCTTCAGAGAGGCTGGATCTGAAGATATTTGGCTACACGTGCATGAAATTCCAGGTTCTCATGTGATTATAAAAGGTTTTACCGGAACGAAAGAGGACCTTGAAGGATCCTTTCTTCTCCTTTTGGCAGCCTCACTAGCGGCTTATTTCAGCAAAGCTAGACATACATCAAAAGTACAAATAGATTATACAGAGAGAAAACATGTGCGGCATATACCAGGGGGGGCTCCAGCACATGTTACCTATACTCATCCTTTTACTGTTATGGCAAATCCAATGGACTGGAAAGAGTTTTTTGAAGAAAAAGGCGTAATTCTTGAGGAAGAGTGACTCTAAAAAAAAGCTTTTCCCCCGAAGATGGATGGGCAAAGGCTAATTGCCATGCGTGAAGGAAAATGCGTTCTGCTTTACGTTTCAGGCTTTGTTTCGTTCCATATAAAGTGTCTCCCACTAAAGGACAGCCTATAGCTTTCAAGTGAACTCGAATTTGGTGAGTTCGTCCTGTGAGGAGGTGACATTGAATGAGACTTAGGCCTTTATGGGTCCACAGTACCTTATATTCCGTTATGGCAGGACGTCCGTTTGAGATAATAGCCATTTTTGTACGATTACGAACGCTACGCCCTATGGGCGCATTGATAAAACCAGAAATAGAAGAAGGCTTCCCTACAGCAAGGGCCAAATATACCTTCTTAACTTCTCTCGAATGGAATTGATGCTGAAGATTCAAGAGAGCTTTCTCATTTCTAGCAACTACAATAAGTCCTGAAGTGCCTTCATCGAGACGATGAACAATGCCTGGGCGAGTTGTATCTCCAAATTTTCCTATATCAGGATATTTATATAAAAGCCCGTGTACTAAAGTTCCGTGCCAATTGCCTGGAGCTGGGTGGACTACCACACCTGAAGGTTTGTTGATAACTAAAATATCTTTATCTTCATAGATGGTATCAAAAGAGACAGGTTCTGGCTCCACTTCAAGTTTTTCAACGGGAGGCAAACAGACTGAGATCTCTATATCTCCAGAGAGCTTTAATGCGGGTTTTACTTTTCGTTGGGAATCTGTTATTCGAATGTTTCCGGAAGATATAAGCTTTTGTGCGTAATTTCGTGTGATTCCTAACTCTGAAGCAAGAAAAACATCCAAGCGCATCTCTAGTTTCGCTTCGCTGGGATTTAGAACTATAAGTTGTTCATGGTTGTTTTCTTCCAGAAAATCCTCATTTTCATAGTTTGTTTCTTGCATAAGAATCGCTCCTGTAAAAATACCAGAGGCGGAATGAACTCCGCCTCTGGTAGGTAACTCTATCATGTTTTGTATTTTTTTATTCCCCTACCACTTCAGTGCAACGAGGGCACAAACCATTTTCATTATGCTTTTCCGAGAATTTCCAGCACCTTGGGCACTTTTCTCCTAAAGCTTTGTCTACACCTATAACTAGACCTGTCTCCTCATCTTCCCATACTATGGCACAAGACGAAACAGTTTCAACCCATTTAAAGTCAGAAACGATGGCAAACATTGCCCAGTCCTCTGAAGAAAAGGCCGCATCAGTATATTCTTTTTTCTTCTGTACCTCTACTCTTGCTTCGAGAGCATGTCCAATAATACCAGACGTTCTTGCTGTTTCGAGAGCTCTACTAACGGCTCCTCTCACAACGAGAACCTGCTGCCACTTTTCTTCCAAAGAAGGATCTATTTGAGTAGAATCGATTTCCGGCCAATCTGAGAGAAAAACACTCTTCGGCAAAGTGCTATCAATTTTTCTCATCTCCTGCCAGATTTCTTCAGCAGTGAAACTGAGGATTGGGGCAAGCATGCGAGTCATGACATTAAGTATTTGCCACATAGCTGTCTGACAACCACGGCGAGAAACAGAATCAGTAGCATCTGCATAAAGCCGGTCTTTACTTACGTCTAAAAAGAAAGAACTCAGCTCGTTTACGCAGAACTGATGGATCACAAAAGTGGGAATATGAAATTCGTAGTTCTCAAATCCCTGCGTGGAACGATCGATCACTCCGTTAAGAACAGAAAGCACCCACTTATCTATTTCCAGCAAGTCATTATAAGCCACGGTATCTTTTGCAGGATCGAAGTCTGTTAAGTTCCCAAGTAGATAACGAGCCGTATTCCGGATACGTCTGTAAGATTCTGTCAAATTATTGATGATTCCCTGAGAGATCCGAATATCGTTTCGATAGTCGGTAGAAGCGACCCATAGTCGTAGAATATCAGCTCCGTATTTATCGATAACTTCCTGAGGCCGGATGATATTCCCTATAGATTTCGACATTTTTTTGCCTTCCCCATCTACGATGAACCCATGGGTCAAAACACTCTTATAGGGGGCCTTATCGCGAATAGCAACAGACGTTAACAACGAGGTTTGGAACCAGCCACGGTGCTGATCACTGCCCTCTAGGTAGAGATCGGCAGGCCATCGCAACTCGGGGCGAGTCTCAAGCACTGCAAAGTGACTGACTCCAGAGTCAAACCATACGTCCATAATATTTTTATCTTTAGAGAGGTTATGGCTTCCGCAATGAGGGCAGACAGCGAGATCTCCTAACAGCTCTTGGGCAGAAAGTTCCCACCAAATATTCGTTCCTCCCGTTCTCACCTTGTCCTGAATTACACGAATAAGTTCCGGTTTCAGAATAAGCTCGCCACAATCATCACAATAAAACGCCGGGATAGGAACGCCCCAGACTCGCTGCCGGCTAATGCACCAGTCAGATCGGTCTCGTACCATGTTGTAAATTCTGTCTTTTCCCCAATCGGGGATCCAATTCACGTTGTTTTCAATAATTTTAAGAGCTTCATCTCTAAAGTCCGCTACAGATATGAACCACTGTTCAGTGGATCGGAAGATAACAGGTTTCTTACATCTCCAACAATGCGGATAGGAGTGTACTATCTTCCCCTGTCCAAGTAGCCTCCCATTTTCAGTTAAGACACCGAGGACTTTTTTAGCTCCTTCATCTAGAGAGAGACCACCAACAAGAGGGGTATCTTTAAAGAAGTGTCCACTCTCATCTACGGGGTTGTATATATCTATACCGTACCGAACCCCAGTCTCATAGTCTTCCACTCCGTGGCCAGGTGCAGTATGTACGCATCCGGTGCCTGTGTCGAGAAGAACATAATCAGCCAGCACAATGGGTGTTTTCCTTTCAACGTAAAAGGGGTGAACTGCTAATTCATTCTCTAATTCTCTTCCTTTACACGTGTATAAAACACGACCAAACTCCAGACCTGTTTCTTTTGACACAGATTCAAGAAGTTCTTGGGCTAATAAGTATACTTTATCGCCACTTTCCACAAAAACATAGTCATATCCAGGACCGATAGCAACAGCCATGCTAGCAGGAAGGGTCCAAGGTGTTGTTGTCCACACTACAACATTAACATCTCGGTCCTGTAGCACCTCTATTTTCTTTCCAATCTCGGGCAAAGAGTAGGCTATGAAGACAGAAGGAGATGTTTCATCCCAATATTCAATTTCAGCTGCTGCCAGAGCTGTCTGACAATCAATGCACCAATATACCGGCTTGTGTCCTTTGTATACCAACCCTTTTTCTACGAGGTCTGCAAAAGCCCCTAGTTGCGCTGCCTCGTACCCCGGCTTCAAAGTGATATAAGGATTTTCCCAGTCGCCAAGAGCTCCTAGGCGGATAAAATCATTCCGCTGAATATCCAGAAACTCATGAGCATATTTTTCGCATTTTTTTCTCAATTCCAAAGGATCAACAGTATCCTTTGATAGGCCATGAGTTCTAAGAACGTGAAGCTCTATAGGAAGACCATGAGTATCCCATCCAGGAACATAGGGAGCAAAATATCCCTTCATCATCTTATATTTGGGAATAAAATCTTTTAATATTTTGTTAAAAGCCGTTCCTATATGTATATTCCCATTGGCATAAGGGGGTCCATCATGAAGAATGAAGGACTCTTTCCCTTCCTGTTTTTTTAACATCTCGTGGTAAACATCAATATCTTTCCAGAACCTCAAAAATTCGGGCTCGCGTTTCGCCAAATTGGCCCTCATAGGGAAAGACGTCTGAGGGAGTTTGAGAGTATCCTTGTAGTCTTTTGCCAAAATATATACCTCCTTTCAAATAGGAAAACGCCGTCTCCATAAAGCAGAGACGGCAATTTTATAACTTGTAGATTCTAACACAACTTTGATTCTTATGAAATGCTATCCTGCCGGCTCAATCTCTTTTCCCGCTTTTTTTACCTGGATAAAATGGGTAATTATCAAAATAATCAACCCTAACATGTCACTTTGCCATCCAGGTATCAACAATCCAAGAGCTCCTCCTAAAGCGATAAGTCGCAACCACCAAGCCATTTTTGTTTTGTAGAATCCTATAGTACTCATACCAAGGAGGAATACACCTAGTATAGCTGTAATAATGGCTAAGGTAAATGGCCATGGTTTGAAACCGACGAGAACAAGCATTGGATTATATACATAAATAAATGGAACAAGGAAACCCGCGAGAGCCAACTTAACAGCCGTAACTCCTGTGCGCATAGGGTCAGCTCCAGCTATTCCAGCTCCTGCATACGCTGCTAAAGCTACGGGGGGGCTCAAATCAGCTGCTATACCGAAATAAAGGACAAACATATAGGCTGCCATAGGTGGAACATTGAGTTGAAAAAGCGCTGGCGCTGCGATAGTGCTTGTGACAATAAAATTAGCTGTTGTTGGAAGGCCTGCGCCGAGCAAGATACAGGCTATCATAGTTAATACTAATGTAAATAAAAGATTACCACCTGCGATAGTGACAATAGCACTTGCTATTCGTAACCCCAACCCCGTAAGGGTGGCCGTTCCTACTACGATACCTACTGTAGCACAAGCACAGGCTACACCTAGCGCACCTTTTGCTCCACTTTCCAACGCCATTTTTAGCTTAGGCAACGTTAAGCGAGTTTCTTTGTTGAAAAAAGAGATAATAACTGTAGCGATAATTCCATTATAAGCTGCTTTTAAGGGAGTGTACCCAGCGAGGAGGAAATAGATGATCACGACGAGCGGGATAAGCAAATGTCCCTTGCCTCTCAATAATTTGAAAAGGTTAGGAAGTTTTTCTCGAGGTAATCCTCGTAACCCAAGTCTCGTTGCTTCAAAATGGACCTGTACCATAACTGCAAAATAGTACAGGAGCGCAGGAACGACAGCGGCTAGGGCAACTTCAACATAAGGTACGCCCATAAATTGAGCCATAATAAAAGCGGCAGCTCCCATAACAGGAGGCATAATCTGTCCCCCTGTCGAGGCTACTGCTTCTACAGCCCCGGCAAAATAAGGTTTGTATCCCACACTTTTCATGAGAGGGATAGTGAACATGCCTGTAGTACATACATTGGCCACAGAAGATCCTGAAACAGATCCCATCAAGCCTGAGCTTAGCACGGCTACTTTGGCTGGTCCCCCTGTAGCTCCACCAGCCAGGGCCATCGCAAGATCAATAATAAAACGCCCCATTCCAGTTTGTTCCAATACGGATCCGAACAAAATAAACATAAACACAAAGGTAGCTGATACGCCTAGAGGAATACCAAAAACTCCTTCTGTGCCTAAATACATATGGTTGATAATTCGAGTGATATTAAATCCTCGATGTTGAAAAATTTGAGGAAAAGATCTACCAAAGTAGCAATAAATGAGGAAGAAAATAGCAATACATGGCAATACCGGACTCGATACTCTTCGTGTCGCTTCGAGAAGAAGAGCTATGCCGATAAAGCCTACAGCAATATCCATACTTGTAGGGAGCCCTGCTCTATTCACCATTTCTTCGAATTCTACAACAAGATAAAGCGTAGCAAAGGCCGCGAGAACAGCAAAAACAAAATCATACCACGGGACACTGTTTTTACTGCTCTTTGCTGTTGCAGGATAAAGTAGAAAAACAAGTACGAGTACAAATGCGAGATGCGTAGCTCCCTGCTTCATAGCTAAAAGCAAGCCAAAACCTGCAGTGTAGAGATGGAAAAGAGACATTCCAACTGCCAAAACGGTAACAAATACTGCTTGCCATCCAGAAAGATCACGATATCTTGCTTCTGTGTCGAATTGGCGCCGAAGTTCATCAAGGTCGATAATAGAGATTGGTTCAGTTACAAGGTCTGGATTAACATTGTTGTTTTTTTCATCCAAAAATCTCCACCTCCAGTCTTTTTCGTTCCTCTAGGTTGCTTTATTTAGAGAGGTATTTAAAGCAAAGAAGATTCTTTCTTAAAAAACAAAGGAGATTGTGTGATTTTCAAATAAAGGACTCTGTCTGGTACAATCTCAAACAGATTCACTTTTCCAGTGATCTCTGAAGAAATCCAATTACGACCTAACTCTTTATTCCCTATACGAACTGCTAATTGTTCCCAACGATATGTACTTCCACGTATTATCATCCAATCTTTTTCCATAAAAAAATGACTACGCAAAGGAGCTTCTGTTGGTAACCCTGCATTATGTGATCGGAACCGTTCTTCCCATAACCATAATTGTGGCCCTGAAACAACATAAATGTCTTCCACAGGAGTTTGCTCTACTGAATGTACATAGCCCATGGAAAATCTTGTTCCAGACGGTATTACTGCCGAAAATACCTCACGGTCTTTTGTGTATAGAGAAAGCTTGTAAACAGGGGCAAATGTTATAAAAAGAATTGAAGAGACAAGGGTTAAAATTAGAATTTTTAGAATTCGGCAATTTTTCGTCAATTGTCCCCCCTTCCGATTTTTCAGTCTTTTCAACAGGCCACAAAAAGGATTATACTCGCATTACATATTGTTTGACAACTGAAATACGGAATCAAACGAAGAATGGGCCTAAAAGCCCGATATCTGAAAGTTATATGGCGGACCTGAGGCGATTCGAACGCCTGACCTACGGCTTAGGAGGCCGTCGCTCTATCCACTGAGCTACAGGCCCGCTCGGGACGGCGATTATGTTATCACGAGGCTGGGAAGAGTGCAACTATCACTATGAGCGGCAGTATTTTGCAAAATGTAGGTATAGATCGTGCTCTTTTGCAAAATTTTTCTCAAAGAGCTTTACTGAAAGTTCCGTATCGGAAGCTAGTTGGGTTGATAAAGCTTGGCGATTAGGGAAACGTCGCTCACCCCGTAAATATTCTTCTACAAATACCAGAATTTTTTTATAATAAAGATCTCCATAAAAGCCTGCGATATGAACTTCTATGCGGAGGCTTTTTACGTCTGGAAATGTGGGATTTGAACCAATATTTAGGGCCCCTGGATAACATTTCCCATCCACGATAACCGTAGCAGCATAGACTCCGGAAGGAGGAATTATTTTGTGTGAGGGAACATTCATGTTCGCTGTGGGGAAACCGAGTTCTCGACCTCGGCGATGACCTGGAATAATCTCCTGATACATAAAAAACGGATATCCTAGAAGATATTTTGCCATCTGCATACGACCAGATAGCACTTCCCCCCTAACGACTGTACTACTTACTGCTAAGCCATCTATTTCAAGAGTAGGTACGGGAGAGAAAAAAAGTCTATTATTATGGCAATACTCTCTAAGAAGTGAAATATTGCCCTTTCTTCCTGCACCAAAACGGAAATTTTCGCCTACAACAATGCCTGTTAAGTGGACTTTGCTTTCAAGAAAATCAAGAAACTCAAAAGGGGATAAGGAAGCAAAACGCTCATCAAATGGAACCCACAGAATGTGAGGAATATCGAGTGCCGATACTATGATTTTTTTCTCTTCTTCTGAAAACAGCAAGAAAAGCCGTCTGGGATTAAAAACAAACTGAGGATGAGGAGAGAATGTAACTACGCCCCATTGGTCATTTTGTTCTCTTGACAGACGCGCCGCTTCTTTAAGAAGTAATTGATGCCCTTTATGAAAACCGTCAAAAGCTCCTATTACTTGGATCATCAAATTATCCCTCTAAAAAATATTTGTCCGAGGACGAAAGAAAGTGTTAGTTTCAATTAATTCTAAAGTTCCTAGGGAAAAAAGTTTTTTCCCTAGGACACATATAGCAATGTTCGTTGGGACAGGACCTCTCGAAATAGGAAGCATCTCCTTAATTCTTATTTTTAACCCATTTTTTATATTTTCTTCTTGTATCGTATTTGCTTCATAAATAGTGAAGTGTGCAGCAAAGTCTTGAAGAGATAAGGTCTTGTTCAAGACTTCCTCCCAATTATATTGTTCTGCTTCCTGATAAGAAAGAGCGCTTTCTAACTTCATGGTTCCTGTAGAAAGTCGTATCAGCTCCGTAACTGTGGCTCCACATCCCAGTTTTTCTCCGAGATCTCGCACGATACTCCGAATATACGTACCTTTATGACACCGAACAAACAGAGAGATTTCCCCTTCTTTCGATATATTCGATATACGCCGAATAAAGGAGACGGTAACTGGACGAGGGGCTAGGATTGGCGAGCACCCACCACGTTTGAGATCAGAAGCTCTTTTCCCTTGAATTTTAATGGCAGAAACTGTGGGAGGCAGTTGCATCCGCATCCCTTGAAAAGCAGGTAATATGGCATCTATTTTTTCGGAAGTTATGTGAGAGAAAGAGGATTGACTCACTATTTCTCCTGAATAATCAAGAGTTGATGTAGATACCCCCAATTTTAAGGTCACTTTATACTCTTTAGGCAGCATCATAACATAATCAGAGAGACGAGTGGCATTTCCCAACAAGATAACGAGAAGGCCAGAAGCCGTAGAGTCTAGAGTTCCACCATGTCCTACCTTTACCCTTTTAGGGAACTTAGTTCGAAGGAGGTGAACGCAAGAAGCACTTCGGATTCCCGTAGGTTTATTCAATAGCAAAATCGAACTAACCATCCATATCCTCCGTAATAACACGGATGATATGTTTTTTGGCCTCTTCCAGCGAAAGGGAAAGTTGACAACCAGCGGCTTGTTTATGCCCTCCTCCGCCAAAACGATGAGCTACTTTTTGCGCAGAAATTTCTCCACGGGAACGAAGGCTTATTCGAATTCGATCTTTTTCTTCCACAAGAAGTACTGCAAAAACCACGTCTTTTACCTTAAGTAGCTCGTTGACCAAGCCTTCAGTATCGGCTGGGTCGGAGTTGAGGCATGAAAAATCTTCAAGAGTTATCCAAGAAAGGCAGGCTTTTCTTACATTTCCAAACAAACACGTTCTTTCGAAAACTCTTCCCCATAAATGAAGGCTTTGCAGAGGTTGATTATAAAATATCTTTTGACTCATTTCTGCGGGGGGAACACCTCTCCTGATAAGATCTGCCGCTGCCTCATGAGTACGGGGAGACGTGGATGAAAAAGAAAAATTTCCACTATCTGTAACGATAGCGGTATAAAGCCCTAGAGCTGATTGGAAACTATATCCTGTCGAAGAGATTAAGAAAAGGCTCCATAAAATTTCTCCAAGGGAAGAAGATGTTTCATCTACGTAATAGTAGTCACCAAATAAAGTATTATCACCGTGGTGATCTATATTTATGAAAGTACACATATTTTGCAGTTCCTGGATATTAGATACAGATCGTTCTATGTTACTTATGTCTAAAAATATGATGGAAGTTTTTCCTTCCACTGGCGGCAAATGATTATCAAAAACCTGGTATTCGTCCCCAAAAGGGAGAAACGCATACGTATCAGGCAGAGGATCAGGACCTCCCCAAATAACACGTTTCCCCCTCTCTTTTCCATGAACTACAAGAGCCGACGCTGAACCGAGAGCATCGCCGTCTGGCTTTTGGTGGGTTAGTATCACCCAAGAGGATGATGCATTTAAAATGGAATATAAATCCCCAAGGCTTATATTACTCCTCACGTTCATCCACTCCGTTAGTATCAGAAGAAGGATTAGTCTCTTCTTTTAAACTGTCCAAAAGAGCATCAATCCGTCGTCCATAATCTACAGAAGGATCAATAGTGAAGCGAATTTCAGGAATTTTCCGAAGACGTAACTTCTTCCCCAACATGCTGCGCAAGGGACCTGCTACACTCTCTAGAGCCTTAAATACTACCTTACGCTGTTTCGGCTCAAGAGTAATAAAATAAACTACTGCAAATTCGAGATCTTTAGAACATTCGACCTCGGTTATGATAGCTTCTTTAGCTGTTTCATTTTTAATTTTATACTCCAGAAGCATGCTTATCTCTCGCTGGAGTTGTTTGTTAATTCTCTGCATCCGGTAATTCGTCATACTTATCGACCTCTTGCCAATAATGAACAATTACGAAAGTCGACATATCCTCTTCTTTTTGTAGAAAATTCCAAATCGCATCTATGCGTTCTTCACACATAGTATATGTAGTTCCTACAAGAGAAAAGGCTAAAAAAACTTGATCCCATCGACCTTCAGGACCTATATCGACAACGGATACATTCCATCGTCGGCGAATCCTATCTATTAACGACCGAACTACTTGCCGTCGTTCTTTTATGCTTCGACACCCAGGTATGTCTATTTCTACCTGGAACACCCCTACATAGGGGTATAACTCATTCTGTTTCATATAAAAGTAAAAGGATTGTGCCATCCCTAATCGAGATGGCGTCGCTCCTCTATAAGTTCAAAGGCTTCTATTACATCTCCTTCTCTAAAATCTTGGAAGCCAGCGAAATTAATGCCACACTCATACCCTGCGTTTACTTCTCGAGCTTCATCTTTAAATCGCTTCAGATTTGATAAACTGCCTGTCCATACAACAACTCCATCTCGGATCACTCTAGCCCGCGCACTTCGCTTAATGATGCCTTCCGTTACATAACAGCCAGCAATCTTACCAGCTTTAGGAACCTTGAAAACCTGACGGATTTCTGCCTGTCCTAAGGGCTCTTCTCGAATAGTGGGAGTTAACATACCTTCAAGGGCGGCTTTTACATCATCGATAACGTCATAGATAACGTCATAGAGTCGAATCTGTATACCTTCAACTTCCGCTATCTTTTGAGCATTTTTATCTGGCCGAACATTAAAGCCGATAATAACAGCATTAGAGGCGGAGGCTAACATAATATCAGATTCTGCAATGCGACCTACTCCACGATGGATTATATTAATACCTACTTCAGATGTTCCCATTTTTTCAAGAGAGGCACATAAAGCTTCACATGTGCCTTGAACATCGCATTTTACCAAGAGATTCAGCTGAGGAATTTCTCCCTCTTTCATTTGAGAGTAGAGCTCCTCCAGAGTCATTCTCTTGGAAGTTGCGGTTTCAGCCTCTCGTTTGATTTGTTCCCGTTTTGCAGTTTCGTCTCTAGCTTCTCGCTCATTTTCTACCAGAATGAAACGTTCGCCAGGTTGAGGCACTGACGTTAGGCCTAGAACTTCCACAGGTGTACTGGGACCAGCTTTTGACACCTGACGCCCTCTGGAATCAAGCATGGCTCTGATCTTTCCCCATGTAGAATCAAGGAGAATAATGTCTCCACGGTGTAAGGTCCCTTGCTGGACGATAACAGTAGCCACAGGCCCCTTTCCTTTATCAAGTTTTGCTTCAATAACAATTCCTTCTGGGGTAACAGTCGGATCAGCCTTTAATTCTTCCATTTCTGCGACGAGGAGGACCATCTCCAAAAGTTGGGGAATTCCTTGCCCTGTTTTTGCAGATACATCTACCATTATGGTGTCGCCACCCCACTCTTCGGGAACAAGGCCAATATCTGATAGTTGTTGTCTGACCCTGTCAGGACGAGCAGCAGGTTTGTCTATCTTATTTACAGCTACAACAATAGGTACTCCGGCTGCTTTCGCATGGTTAATAGCTTCCCGAGTTTGAGGCATGAGCCCGTCATCCGCTGCAACTACAAGAATAGCGACATCAGTAGCCTGTGCTCCTCTTGCCCTCATTGCAGTGAAAGCCTCGTGTCCTGGTGTGTCGAGGAAAATTATCTTTTTCCCTTCATGATCAACAGTGGAAGCTCCTATGTGCTGGGTAATTCCACCTGCTTCTCTGGCAGATATATTAGTTTTTCTAATATAATCCAAAAGTGTTGTTTTCCCATGATCAACATGTCCCATTACTGTTACGATCGGAGATCTTGGTTCCATGTGGTCTCCATGAAATACGGGTCTTCCCGCAGAAAGAGTTTTTCCCTCTTCCTTTGGTGCAGATCCCTCTTCTTCAAACTGAAACTCTATGTTATAGGCTTCGCCTAGCGCGAGAAGAATAGCTTCATCAATGCTAGTCCCTGCTGGAGCCATAATCCCAGCATCAACAAGAGTTTTAACTGTTTCTGCCACAGGGACATCGATAAGTCTGGCTACTTCTTTCACCGTGGCAGTCTTACGAACACGTACGCATTGTTTTTCCTTCACCATTGTTTCCTCTTTCTGCATTTGAGGTGTATGTTTGCCCTCCTCGCTTTTAACAGTTTCTTCAATGAGCTGGGCTACTTCCGTATCGATAGAACTCATATGAGTTTTAACTTCAACACCAAGATCTTCCAACATGCTCAATAAATCTTTATTACTTTTTCCTAACATCTTGGCTAGTTCATAAACTCTTATTTTACTCAAATATATTTCCCCCTTCCGCTAGCATGGCTTGTATTTTCACAGCAAAGCCACTGCGTGACGGTAAAGCCACAATTTGTGTATTTGTGGTTCCGATAGCTTTCGATAATTCCTCTCCCGTGAGGGGGATTGTTTCTATTTTGCATTGTTTCCGCTCTTCATATCCAAGAAATTTACGTCTAGTGCTTTCAGAAGCATCCTCAGAGAGAAGAACAACTAACCCCTCGTTTTTTATAAAAGCTTTTTTTATCTGGTCCTGCCCAACAAGAAGTTGCCCCGAACGACGTGCCAAGCCTAAATAGGTAAATAAAAGATCCTTACTCAATTAAGGAATCGCCCCCCTTCTCCTTTTGTTCAAGAAGGGATAGTAGCTCTATATACACTCTCTCATCCACGTTGCATTTAAGTACTTTCGAAAGAGCTTTCCTTTTTTGGGCCTCCTCAATACACTCTCTGTTCAGGCAAACATATGCTCCTCGCCCAGACATCTTACCTGTAGGATCTATAGCTATTGAGCCGTCAGGCGTACGAACAACCCGTATAAGATCCTTTTTAGGACTTTCTCTGTGACAACCAACGCATGTTCGTGGCCGCTTCCGCTTTATATGCACCACTAATAAGGCACCTCTTAATCTATAATGTCCTGAAAAATATCTTGAAGCGTTGGCATCCGATCTGGCTCCAAGGCTTTAATGTCTATCTTCCACCCTGTTAGCCTTGCTGCTAGTCGAACATTCTGACCAGCCTTACCTATAGCAAGAGATAACTGATCAGGGCGAGCATAGACAGTCACAGCCTTGTCCTGCTCCAAAACAGGCTCTATTTTGACTATTTTGGCTGGAGATAATGCATTACGAATAAAAGTTAAAGGATCACTGTTCCATATAATAACATCAATTTTTTCATTCGAAAGTTCCTGGCTAATAGACTTGATTCTAGCCCCGCCATTCCCTACGCAAGCGCCTACTGGATCCACATTACTATCCAAGGTCTGAACCGCTACCTTTGCTCTCGTCCCAGCTTCTCGTACAATCCCTTTTATTTCAATAATTCCTTCCTGAATTTCAGGCACCTCAAGTTCCATCAGTTTCCGAAGTAATCCCGGGTGAGTCCTGGATACAACTATTCGAGGTCCTCGGGTAGTTTGACGCACATCAAGGAGGTAAAATTTTAATCGTTCTCCAGGGACATAAGCTTCACTAATAATTCGTTCTTCCCTAGGTAATATAGCCTCTGTTCGATCATTAAGCCGCACTAAAACTTGATCGTTTTCAGCTTTAAAAATAACACCATTCACCAAGTCTCCCACTCGACCAGAAAATTCTTCAAAAATTATTTGTCGCTCTGCATCTTTTAGTTTCTGTATAATAACTTGACGTGCTGTTTGCGCTGCTATACGTCCAAAATCTTCAGGGTTTACTTCAATTCGAATGTACTCGTTGATCAATACATCCGTGTAGCCCATTTTCTGCACATCATCAAGACTAATCTCTATATCTGGCTGTTTTACATCCTCTACAACAAATTTCACTTCACAAATAGACACATTCCCACTCTCTAAATCTATATGCACTTCTACGTTTTGGTTTCCACCCTGATATTTTTTATATGCGGAGATTAGTGCCGCTTCTAGACTCGATGCGATCACTTCCGGTGTCAGACCACGCTCTGCTGTGAGCTGTTTCAGTGCACGGATGAAATCACGTCCAAGCTGCATATTTCTCATCCTCCTCCAAAATTTCCACAATAATAAGTTTAATCGCCCTCGTAAACTAAGTTGCTTTTCTGTATAGAGGCCCACGGGATATCGACTTCTTGTGTGGTCTCTTCAAGGCTTAGGCGAATAGAGCCAGTATCTTTGTTGACCCCGAGTATTTCTCCTTTAAATCTTTTACGTCCCTCCACTGGCGCTTGGCACCGAACTTTAGCCTTGCGTCCAATAAATTTCTCGAAATCCTCTATCGAGAAAAGAGGACGATCAAGACCAGGGGATCCTACTTCTAAAAAATATCGCTGAGGAATGGATTCGTCATGAGCATCAAGATATCGACTCACACTCTTCGAAACAATCTCGCAATCTTTCACAGTAATGCCACCAAGCGTATCTATATAAACCCTGATATAAAAGTTATGCGCTTCTCTAGCAAAAATAACTCCCACACATTCATAACCATTTTTTTCCACTATATCGCAAATGGAAGTCCTGAGATTTTCTTTATCAAAGTTTGCTGTCATTATAAGACCTCCTCTACGTGGAATGATGATATACACAAAAAACAAAGAGTGGGGAAACCCACTCTTTGGAAAATAACCAGATCCTCTCACCTATCACTCATACAAAATAAGTATAACATGTTCTTGCATTTTCTTACAACTATCATAAATAGCTATCAACAATAAAAGAACTCCACCAATCTATAAGAGATGTTTCAAACTCTCGGGAAGTATTAAATCCTATTGTCGTTTTATCTGCAAGAACTTCTTCAATCAAGACTGGAAGTTCCAGAATTCCTCGCCAATATTTTGACTCTGTTCCTACATCTCGAGTAAATATCCTGGAAACTTTCATGAATTACACCTTCTATTCAATCCAATAGTTAGGAGCCTCCTTAGTTACTACTACGTCATGGGGGTGATTTTCTTTAACAGATGCTGGTGTGATCTTTACAAAACGGGACTTGGAGTGAAGCTCCTCTATATTTGAAGCTCCAACATAGCCCATTCCTGCCCGCAATCCCCCTAAAAGTTGGTATACTACCGCAGATAAAGGCCCTTTATGCGGAGCCAGCCCTTCTATCCCTTCAGGAACAAGTTTATCACTACTTGCTGATTCTTGGAAATAGCGGTCTTTGCTGCATCCTTCCCGCATGGCGCCAAGAGACCCCATTCCTCTATAACTCTTAAAGGAGCGTCCTCGATAGATTACTACTTCTCCAGGACTTTCTTCCGTTCCGGCAAAAAGAGAGCCGATCATCACACTATCAGCTCCACCTGCAATAGCTTTTACAATATCTCCCGAGTATCGAATTCCCCCATCAGCGATGACTTTCCTTCCGCGAGCGTGTACCACCTTAGCAACGTTAAAAACAGCGGACAGCTGAGGAACGCCAATCCCAGCTATAATTCTTGTTGTACAGATAGATCCTGGCCCTACCCCTACTTTAACAGCATCCACTCCTGCATCAATGAGGGCCTCCGCAGCATCAGAAGTAGCAATATTCCCCCCAATTAAAGGAATGTCAGGATACTGTTTTCGTATTTCCTTCACGGTCTGAAGAACTTTTACTGAGTGTCCGTGTGCCGTATCCACAACTATAATGTCAACCCCGCTTTTTACCAACATTGCAACTCTATCGTACACATCAGTCCCTACGCCTACTGCAGCTCCTACTCGTAAACGACCATGTGAGTCCTTGCATGCATTAGGGAAGTCTCTGACTTTTTGTATATCTTTAATAGTAATAAGACCTTTTAACTTCCCTGCTTTATCGACGAGAGGCAATTTTTCTATTTTATGTTTCATTAAAATATTTTTCGCTTCATCTAAAGTAGTTCCTTCCGAAGCAGTTACAAGCCGTTCATGTGTCATAATGGCAGAAATATCCTGTTCGAAATCAGTAACAAAGCGAAGATCCCGGTTAGTAATAATCCCAACTAGTTTCTGTTCATGGTTCACAATAGGAACCCCTGATATATGATAGTGCTCCATCAAATCCACAGCCTGCTGAACCTTATCCTCAGGATGAAGAAAGAAAGGGTCCACTATAACTCCAGCTTCAGAGCGCTTCACTTTATCGACTTCTTTAACTTGTCTTTCTATAGGCATATTTCGATGAACGATTCCTACTCCTCCTTCTCGAGCTAAGGCGATAGCAAGCCGTCCATCTGTAACAGTATCCATGGCGGCACTGCATATAGGAGAGTTCATCTCTATGTCAGGGGTTAAATAAGTACTTACGTCTACTTGAGAGGGGAGCACCTCACTATACCCTGGCACTAACAGAACATCGTCAAAAGTGAACCCCTCATAAGGAACAAATTTACTCTCGATCGTCATTTATGTGACCTCCTCATTCCACTTCTCTACCTTCTAGCCAACCGCAGAAGGGTCTCCGTTTTTCCCAAAGCTGCCATTTCTAATGGTAGTGCCGGACCTTGCTCTTCTCCGGTGAGTAAGAGCCGCAACGGATGATAAAATTCTCTGCCTTTTAACCCTTTTTCTTTTTGGTACATCCGAAGTGTCTTGTTAATGATTTCAGACTCCCAAGTATCATTAATATTTTCAAGTACGCAAACCACTTCAGGTATCCATTCTGGAATTGGAACAGACAATGCTGAAGGGCTAAAAAACCATTTGAGAGATTTTAAAACGTCTGAAGGTGTAAGGCAAGCCCCCGAAATGTCTTCAAGCAATAAAAAAAGATGTTTTCTATCTTTTCCTCGAAAAAAAGCCTCTTTATCCGGTGCTAAGCGGCAAAGTTCGTCAAAAAGCCAGCTTGTCCCTCTATGAGCCATGGCTTTCTTTTGCCAAAATTCAAGATGAGCCTCATCGTGGACTGGAGAAGATGTTGCAATCCTGCTAAGAGAAAATTCCTCTATTAATTCATCCTTGGAAAGTAGATTCAATGGATTTTCAGGCGTCCAACTTAATGTAGATAAATAAGCTCGTAGAGATTCAGGCAAAAAGCCTCTTTCTCTATACTCCCGAACAGATTGTGCGCCTGTTCGTTTGCTCAGTTTTTGGCGATCCATCCCGACAATCATAGGCACATGACCATAGCGAGGCGAGGGTAAATCCAATGCTTCCTGTATAAGAGTTTGAAGCACGGAATTTATGAGATGTTCATCACCGCGAATAACATGTGATATTTCCATAAGGGCATCATCAAGGGCTGCCGAAAGAAGGTATGTAGGCCAACCATCAGAGCGTTGTACTATAAAATCTCCTATTTCTTCATAGTTGTACTCGATCTTCCCATGAACAAGATCGTCTAATATAAATACTCCTTTTTCGGGTACTGCAAAGCGCCAGCAAGGTTTCTCCCCACTTAGAATTTTTTCCTGAATTTCCTTTTCAGAAAGGCAACGGCATCGCCCCGAATAGCGAGGAGGGAGCCCCTGTTCTAGTTGGAAATGCCTGTCTTCTCTAAGCTGTTTCGGAGAACAAAAACACGGGTAAATAGCTTCTTTATCTTTTAGAATTTGAAGATAACGGGAGTAAATATCCATACGATGGCTTTGAGTGTAGGGACCATATGAGCCACCCTTTGCGGGGTTTTCATCAGTATCAAGTTCCAGCCATTCCATATCTTCATAAAGCATGCGGGCATAAGATTCTTGAGAGCGTTCTTGATCTGTATCTTCTATTCGCAGAACAAACTGCCCACTATGTTTTTTGGCAAAAAGCCAGTTGAAAAGAGCAGTGCGAGCTCCTCCTATATGAAGGAAGCCTGTAGGTGATGGGGCAAAACGAGTTCGTATCATAAAATTCACCTTCTCCATCGAGAGAGTGTCGCTACAGCGGTGCACTTCATGCACTCAGCTCTTCCTACAGCACCTATGCGCTCTCCCGATTTAACTTTTATGTTGATTTTCTCAGATTCCATTTCAAAAGCAAAAAGACGTTCGCCTAAATTCTCTTCCATTTGTTTCGTGAAAGAACCAAGCCGAGGAAGTTGGGCTTGTAATGTAACATCAACCCAAAGGATGTCCCATCTACCTTCCTTCAAAAGGGAGGCTACACGAGAAAGAAGGTCGAGGGAAGAAATATTTTTATATTGAGGATCAGACGCTGGGAAAAGTTTTCCTATATCAGGAAGGCCAGCGGCCCCTAATAGAGCATCCATAACAGCGTGAGCAAGTACATCTGCGTCAGAATGCCCATCCAAGCCTAAAGGAGATTCTATTTCTACTCCTCCAAGAATCAATGGTCTGGAAGGCACAAGAGGATGGATGTCAAATCCATTTCCAACCCGATATTCCCTATTATTACTCGCTATTTGATGAGCTAGTATAAAATCTTCCTGATAAGTAATTTTCATATTGCGTCTTGCTCCTGGTATCGTAACAATTTTTTTCCCTAAAGCGATCCAAGCTTCCGCTTCATCTTTAAAAAGTAAATCTTTATCTGTGTCGAGAGCCTCTAGTAATTGCAAACGGGGAAAACATTGTGGAGTTTGTGTAGTATAAAGATGCTCTCTAGAAGTTGAAGAAACACGCTCTTCCCCTTCAACAATTTCTATCTTTTTCAGTGCATCGGATATTGGGACTACCGGAATAACGCCCAAATTGGGTTTCACATGATCCATTATAGTTATGCAAAGTTCTTTATCTATAAAAGGTCTGGCTCCGTCATGAATTAAGACATAATCAGAGGATGCCATTGCTACTCCGTTTCGAACCGATTGAGAACGAGTTGTGCCTCCTGCTACAACAAGAAAAGACGTTTTCTCTGATAACGTTGATAACGTTTTTTTTATGCGGGTTATACTATCAGAAGGGACAACTAAAATGATCTCCTGAATTTTCCCCAGAGCGAGGAGTTCTTCAGCTACGTGGGAACTCCATTGCCAAAGAGGGGTGCCACCAAGAAGCCTAAATTGTTTAGGAGAGCCTCCTATGCGCTCTCCTAAACCGGCTGCCGCTATTATAAAAGAGAAAGTCTTCACGGCCTGACCTCTCTACGGATACGACCGAAAACCATTCGTCCCGCAGATGTCTGAAGCATGGAGGTCACTACCACTTCTACTCGTTTTCCTATGTAATTCTCCCCATCTTCTACTACCAGCATCGTGCCGTCATCTAAATATCCAACACCCTGATGAGGCTCCTTCCCTTCCCGGATTACATCTACGATGATAGACTCTCCGGGAAGAAGCATTGGTTTCATCGCATTCGCTAAATCATTGACATTCAAAACAGTAATTCCCTGGATTTGCGCTATTTTGTTAAGGTTATAATCTGTGGTAAGAATTTCTCCTCCAATTTGCTGCGCTAATGCCACAAGGCCGCTGTCAACTGTCTCTACTTTCAGTTGTTTAAGGGTAACTTCCATAATTTCCACATCAAGAGAGGAGAGCTTTTGAAGCTCATTCACTACATCAAGGCCTCTTCGTCCACGCGTTCGGCGAGCTGGGTCCGTAGAATCTGCTACTGCCTGAAGCTCTAATAAGACGAAGCGGGGAAGAACTAATACACCTTCCATAAATCCAGTCCGGGCAATGTCGAGAATTCGACCATCGATAATAACGCTCGTGTCAAGAATTTTACGGGGTGGGCAAAGATCCTCCTCTCCTTCAATATCTTCGTGAATGGCGCGTCCTTTTTTAGTTTTTCGGGTAGCTAGACGCTCCTTAAGAGCGCCTAAATTAAAAACGCCACGAATGTCTTGCTGACGCTTCCAAAAAATTCGCGCGCCTAGGTAACCCAGAACTATATTGAGTACAATTGCAATATAGTTCCCAACAGGGAGATCGGAAAAAGGAACTGCGATAAGATTTGCAATAAGAAGACCGACAATCAGTCCTAAAGTAGCAGAAGATATATCCTGCCAACTAAGAGTTTTTAGATGATATTCCAATAAGGCCCCAATAAAGCCAAGTCCTTTGAGAAGCAAAGGCGTAATTGCCCAACCTATAAGAGCAAAAATCCCCACACAAGCGAAAGTGTAAAAAACCTGTTTTGCTAACCATGCAGGGAACCATGCTCGCACTGATTCTGAGACAGGTGCCGGAATATAGGGAACAAAAAGAGACGCTAATTGGTACCCTGCAATTCCAAAAAATATCATCATCAAAATTCGACATACCCGTCGCAACACATTGCCAAAACCATCAGCCATACCCCTCACCTCCTATTTTCTCATATTCTTTTTGACTTCAATTCGGGATTCAAAGGCTGCATGCAATGTAATTCTGTCGGCAAATTCTATACTTCCCCCCACAGGGAGTCCATAGGCTAGACGACTGATTTTCACATGTAGATCACCTAATTCTGACAATAACGAATAAAACGTCAGGTCTCCTTCCACTCGAGGATTGGTAGCAATAATAACCTCTTTGGCTTCTGTTTCAAGAATACGTTGCCGAAGATGCTCTACCTCGGTAGAAGATAAATCCTCCCCATCGAGAGGAGAAACTCTGCCTCTTAACATGTAATACAACCCATTATATATTCCTGCTTGCTCCATGCTTAAAAGATCTTCTGGCGACTCTACAACACACAACAGGCGTCTATCTCGTAGAGGATCGGCACATATGGAACAAGGATCAACATCTGTAATATTACCGCAAAGAGGGCACTCATGAAGACACTCCTTTAATCCTTTGAGTAAAGAGGCAAGTTCTTTTGAATATGCATCTGGCTGCTGTATGATAAAAAAGGCCATCCTGCGGGCACTTTTTTCGCCCACGCCGGGGAATCGTTTTAAAAGAGATATTAGCTGTTGTAGAGGTTCCGGAAGAGACACGTTACATTAACCCCAATGCTCCAAGAGCTCCGGAAACCTGCCCCATTTTTGCGTTGGCAATATCCCTGCTGTTTTTAAGAGCTTCTGAGACTGCAGCAAGAACCATATCTTCCAGCATTTCAACATCGTTAGGATTCACAACTTCTTTCTCTATCTTTATAGATAAAATATCTCCTTGACCATTGGCAACGACTTTAACCATCCCTCCCCCAGCATTTCCTTCCACTCTCTCTTGTGCCAAATCTTCCTGAATCCTCATCATTTGGGCTTGCATTTTCTGAGCCTGTTTCATAATTTTGTCCATTTTCATAACATCCTACTCTCCTTTATAAAATAATTAATGATGATATGCCATTCCTTCGTGTATTGCTATAGCTCGATAAAGTTGTTCTGAAAGAAAGAGAAGACATAACTCATGAGGAAAAGTCATTTCCGATAGAGAAATTAATTCTCCACTCTCTTTTTTTATCTTGTCTGAAAGACCATATGCTCCTCCAATAACAAAAACCAGCCTCCCATGTACCTCTTCAATATGGCGATAAAGCCATTGAGAGAACTCCCGGCTGGTAAAATGTTGCCCTCTTTCGTCTAAAAGAACGAGAAAATCCCGTTCTTTTACTTTCTTCAGCAAAGCCTCGGATTCCCGTTCTACAACCTTCTCCGGACTGGAAGCCCTTCTTCCTTCAGGAACATAGTCTATTTCTATAGGAAGATAAGGCTGACAACGCTTCAAATATTCGGAGACCATGTTTCTAAGAGCACGGTCCCGAGGTTGCCCTATAGTTATTATAACAATTTTCATCACTCTTACTCCGGGAAATAAGAAAAACCTTGCAACTTTTTCTTTTTGGAAAGTTTTTTAACCGCATATCGTTCTTGACGTTCCCGCTCAGATAGGATATCACGAATTCGACTCTCTTCCTTATGAAGAGTAGGAATTAAAATATATTGTAGAGTATTAATTTTAAGCATTGTTTTAGAAAGCTCCTTTTCGAGAGCGGATAGTTTAGCTTTCAAGTTGATAAAAAGCCATACTTTCTCCTCTATTTTTTTCATTTCGTTGAGTAAATCATCTACATATAACGATGCCATCGCCGGGTCATAGGCAAGCCCTGAGAGAGAAAATACTTGTTCTTTTAACGGTTTGAACTGGGAATAACGGCATCCCATAAGGGTATGTCGTTCCACATCTACTTGAGTATGTTCTCTTTCTGGCTTTATGAATTGTAAGACCAATTGCCCTTCATACATTCGAATAAGAGCATATATAAAAGAGATATGGCGCATCTGTTCTCTAAAGAAAGATTCCAACTTCTTGAAATTTCGTCGATCCTCTTCTAACGTCCTTAAAAGAGCATCTCGCTTTTTTTCGAGAAGCTCTTTTCCATATTGAACTGTGGCCATTTGACGACGGACATCAATAAGTTGTTCCCTGGTCGGTGGTCTAAGGTTCTCGTTCATTGTGAATGAGTCCCAAGTTTCTCTGTAATATAATGCTCCGGTAAACGGTAGAGCTCTCTCGCAGGAAGTTCTGCTAAACATTGCCAAGCTATTTCTACTGTTTCATGAAGGGAGCGATATATATTACCTTGGCTGACAAATTTTTTTTCGAATTTTTCCCCGAACTTAAGGAAAAGATGTTCGGTTTCTGTAAGTCCATCATCACCCACAATTAATCGCAATCTCGCAAGTTCCTGAGCACGAGCATAAGATGCATAGAGTTGGTCAGCCAAAGCCCTATGATAATCAAAAGTTCTCTTTTTTCCAATCCCTTTATTCATGAGACGACTTAAGCTAGGCAAAACATTAATGGGTGGAAAGGCCCCGCGATCGTGAATGCTTCGGTCTAGAACAATTTGTCCCTCTGTTATGTAACCAGAAAGATCCACTACAGGGTGAGTCATGTCATCATCAGGCATAGTAATAATAGGTATCTGAGTAACGCTTCCAGAGCAATCTTTCACGCAGCCCGCACGCTCATAAATCTCCGCTAAATCTGAATACATATAGCCTGGATACCCTCGTCGCCCTGGAACTTCTTCTCGAGCGGCACTGATTTCTCGTAATGCTTCGCAGTAATAGAGCATATCAGTCATAACGACCAAAACGTCGTAACCTTTTTCAAAAGCAAAATATTCTGCAGTAGTAAGAGCCATACGTGGAGTTAAGAGTCGCTCTACAGCAGAATCGCTGGCAAGATTAAAAAAAAACACTCCGTTATTGATAGCCCCTGTACGTTGGAATGTATCGATAAAATAGCGAGCCTCCCTGCGGGTAATTCCCATAGCTGCAAATACGACAAGAAACTCCGCTTCTCTTCCAGGAACTCGAGCTTGCTGTACTATCTGGGCAGCTATCTCATTAGCTGGAAGTCCTGAACCTGAGAAAACTGGCAGTTTTTGCCCCCGCACCAGAGTATTCATAAGATCAATAGTAGATATGCCAGTCTCAACGTATGCATTAGGGCTCATCCTCTGCACAGGATTGATGGGCATTCCTGTTATAGGCAAATCCTTATCGATAAAAGATAAGCGGCCACCGTCAAGAGGCTGCCCACGACCGCTGAGAATTTGGCCTATAAGAGCATCTCCCACTGGCATCCTTACCACATCTCTCTCAAACCACACAGTCGTGTTTTTTATGTTGAGGCCAATCGTTCCATCAAAAACTTGAATAACACAGAGATCTCCCTGTATCTGAAGGATCTGGCCTGTCCGTATCCCTGTAGGTGTTTCTATGCGCACAAGCTCTCCATATCCTGCTTTTCTAATGCCAGACACAAAGAGAAGAGGTCCTGATATGCCTGATACAGATCGATAACCTTCTAAGAAAAGTTTCATTCGGGAACCACCACCAGATCGTTGAGCTTCTCTGAAAAACGGAGAAGCCATGTTGTCCCTCGTTCCTCTAATTTCTCTTCTGCAGCCTCTCGCAGACGTAAAAGCTCTACGCGCAAGGGATAGTTAGCTATTTGATCGTACAAGAGCCCTTCCTCTATTCGTTGTTGAACAAGCGCATCAAGACGTCGTAATATATGAAGCAATGCAAACTGTTTTTTCATGGAACAGCTTGCGTCTGCTTCACTAAAAGCATTTTGTTGCAAGTAAATGACTTTTATCGTATCAGCATGAGTTAAAAGCCATTTATCTTTTTCAGAAAGACCGTCTCTTCCCACAAGTTGAACGAGGTCCATAAGTACTTTCTCTCGGTCTAGCATCTCTTTTAGATAGTTTTTAAGTTCTTTCCATTGAGGGCCGAGTTTTTTCTCGAAGATAGGAGCTAAACTTTCTTCATATAAAGTGTAGCTTTGACGCCAGTTTATAGCTGGGAAATGCCGCTGCTGGGCCAGACGCTTATCTAACCCCCAAAATGCGCCAGAAAGACGCAGGCTGGCTTGTGTAACAGGTTCGGAAAAATCCCCTCCCGGGGGAGAAACAGCATTAATAACTGTTACAGATCCTTCTCGTTCAGGCACACCTAACACGACTGTTCTTCCTGCTCTTTCATAGTATTGAGCCAATCGGGTTCCTAGATAGGCTGGATATCCTTCCTCGCCTGGCATTTCTTCCAGACGCCCTCCAATTTCTCTAAGAGCTTCCGCCCATCTTGAAGTGGAATCTGCCATAATAGCGACATTGTATCCCATATCTCTAAAATACTCGGCTAAAGTCATTCCTAAATATATGCTAGCCTCTCGGGCCGCAACAGGCATGTTAGAAGTGTTAGCAATCAAAACCATCCGCTCCATAAGAGGAGCAGCATGGAATGGATCATTAAGTTCTGGAAATTCTTCAAGAACTTCGGTCATTTCGTTTCCTCGCTCGCCGCAACCGATATAAATAATAATATCGGCATTACACCATTTTGCTAAAGACTGTTGAGTTATCGTCTTCCCAGTACCAAACCCTCCCGGCAAAACTGCCGCTCCACCAAGAGCGATAGGGAACAGGGTATCGAGGATACGTTGCCCCGTGAGGAGCGGGGCATCGAAAGGAAGACGACTTCCTACTGGGCGGGAACGTCTGACTTCCCATCGTTGTTGCATACAAAGCTCTTCTCCACTTTCTAGGCAACACAGGGGGGTTTCTACGGAATAGTCTCCTTCTGGAGCCACCCATACTGCAACAGCTGTTGAAATCTCTGGAGGAGCCATAATATAGTGCCTCAAATAAGAACCTTCTATTACATAGCCTAGAATTGTTCCAGAGCTTATGGAAGTTTCTGGTTGCAGGAGAGGTGTAAAATGCCATATTTTGTTTCTATCTATAGAGTTAAGATGTATACCCCGTTTGAGATAAATACCCTCCTCACCTAAAACTCTTAGAGGGCGACCAATTCCATCAAGGACGCTACCCAAAATTCCAGGGCCTAAATCTACTGCTAAAAGCTCCCCCGAAAATTCTATAGGCTCTCCGTTAGTAACTCCTGATGTATCTTCGTATACCTGTATATCTACAGAGTTCCCTTCTATTCGAATCACTTCTCCTAGAAGCTTGTTATCTCCAACGTAAGCAACCTCAAACATTTTTACAGGAGAAAGAGTAAAGCCACGCACAACTGGCCCGGATATTCCCGTTATTTTTCCTGAAGACACTGCTATGGCCTCCTCTCTCAGTCCCTTCCCAGAAGTAATGAAGGGAAAGGGATCCACACTGGTCTTTGCATCTTCTCAAACCGTTTACGATAGGTATCGGGAAGTTCATTAAACCATTGTTCTTCCACGATAATAAAAGCAATTGATTCTTCCAGTAACTCACGATATGTACCAGCAATATCCGAAGGATTCTCACACACAATCCCTTCAAAGCCTTCCAGACTCCATAGATCTACAAACAATTGTTTTCCTAAAACTATAGCTCGTTTTTCTTGAGATATCATAATCTATTGCCCTCCAGCTAAAAGCTTACAGGAATAAGCTTGGATAAAAGATTTTCTTTCTGCAAATCTATGGAAAGCCCTACTGCCAAGAGATTTAAATTATGCCACTCGATAAAATATTTACCCATAAAACCTAAGCTCACTTCAATCCCAAGAGGATCCCCTCTAAATAAGTTCGCTTGCCACTTCATAAATTCTACAAATAAACTTCTCTGATAATCATGAGGAGATTGTTTCCCTTCCATTTCTAACGTCTTCTGCCAAGGGGTCAAATATACAAGTTCTTTAAGGGAGCTGTTTTTTGATAAGCGCTCTCGAGAAAGCCATTTACCATTCGGTATGTACATACCTACGGCTTCATTCTTTTGAATATACTCGTTTTGCCATCGAAGCCAGATTCCTAAATTCCACATATCTATAGATCGCCCTAAGTATTCTGATAGCATCTGGCTGTTTTTTGAATGAAACGAGGCAATAGTTTGCCAGCCAAAATCCAGCATATGTTGCAATAGGAATCGTTCGGCCTGAACAATGTCTCTGGAATGATCCATCTCGGAAATAGCTCGGGCTAAAATAAGGGCGAAAGGGTGACCATTAGCTCGACACTTCCCAATAATATCTGAGGATGTTATCTGGTTCCCCCATAACTCCCCATAAAACTCTTCCGGCAAAGCCCCATAATTATGCCACTGGGGTTCTCCCCCCCCACGGTTCCCGCTAAAGGAAGCTCTAAGGATCAATCTTCCATTTAGCAGGTCTGAGCGAGCCAATGCTATTTCTAATAGTTTCTGAGCCTCACCTTCCGCCTTTTCTCTAAGGAAACGCATTTGTCGACTAACATGATGGGCTATAGCAGCTTCTATACGACGAAGAATCCCTTTATGGGACATTACTAACTGGAAACGAAAGCTCTCGGAATAAGGGCTTTCGAGGAGGTATTGTTCAAAGGTTTCTAAATCCCCCTCTGCTATTCTCTGATAATCTCCATCTGTAAGGAAATTAGAAATACGAGCCCGAATACGAGCATTAAGATATCCGTAATTCTCGCATGAACTCCGTGTCTTGAAGAATTGTTCGAGCTTCCCTAGAAATCTTTCTAATAATGGCTGGCTCAAGTCTTTGCCACCTCGTTTTAAAGGTATTATCTATAATAAAGATATTATCTTCCGAAGTTACAATACATCCTCCCCACAGCTCTTCAGATAGATTCTCTTTTACGCTTAATATCTCTTCTCTATCTGGAACAAAAGAACTATCTCCTGGGAGGACCTTTACACGACAAGGCCCCGTACATAAATTCATAGCTTCTAATACCAAACGTGCCATAATATCTTCGTAACGAGATGAAGTTTGACGCAATCTCTTGAGGTGAGACTGAGCTTCTATCTCTATTTCTTTTACAAAATAATCATATTCGTCTAAAAATCTTTTACGAAATTGGCTATGTGCCAACGTTACATTGTGACGGAACAAAGCATCAGCCCTGTTTTCTTGATCAGCCCGCATAGTAACTATACGTTTCTCAACAGCCATCCTTTGGGTTGCAATTGCTTCCGCTACCTCCCATTCTGTTTTTTTCCTAAGGTCGTTTAAATTAAGCTCATGCTCCCTCCTCAGAGATTCTATGAACTGTAAAAGATCCTGAGAGTTTGTGCGTTCAGACACGTTCAATCACCTAGGCAAATTGAAGAATTAGCATAATGGCAACAACAAAACCAAGGATGACCATAGTTTCAGGAATTGCTTCAAGAATAATCATGACTCCGGCTGTTTCTGGCTTTTCTGCAACAGTTCCAGCCCCAGCGCTTCCAATTTTTGCTTGAGCCAAAGCTGTAGCAAAAGCTGGGATACCTACCGCTAAAGCCGCCGCCAATGCAATTATCCCCTTCTCCATCTAAATTCCCTCCCCCGAGAAAATGGTTTATAGTCTTTACCACCACCAGAATAGAATTTACCCATAAATTCTACATAGTGGAGACGCGCTGAGTGGATACTAGCTCCTCCAATGGCTAGTACAAAATTAAGTAAATGAACACTTAGAGCAAGAAATATCCCTAAAAGAGACAGCCCAAAAACATCAATAAACTTTGAAGCCACAAGAGCTAAGATAGCTGAAGAAAGACCTATAGCCGCAATTCGAACGTAGCTTAAGATGTTCCCTATAGCCCCCATTGACTCTACTAGCCCACCAATACCTCCTCCAGCTATGAGAAGGATTAACCCTATTATGAGGCTCGACAGGGCAATGGTGAATACCTCTTGAGGCAACCATCCTTTAAGAGTTACGAGAGCCCCTATGAGTGCGAACAAAACACATAAATTACCTGTTTTCTCCATCCACACATGGCGTCTTTTCGTTTTTATTCCTTCGTAAAGACCTATAAAAAGCCCTAAGATTATGTGAGCTGCTCCCATTACGATAGTTAGAATCATAACTGGCATAACTGCATGGGAACGCTCTACCCAAAGAGGTTCCATTCCAAAAAGACGATGTCCAACATCACCAAAAAACTCTCCGTAAGCAACTCCCCAGGCAATGCTCCATATAGCCATGAATATTACAATGACGCCTAAATCATTACATATTCTATTTTGAGATCTTTTGCGAAGGGAAAAACCAAGTAGAAAAATAAGGAGCCCGTATCCGACATCTCCTACCATGCACCCTCCAAATAGGGGAAAGAATAAAGCTATAGCAGATGTAGGATCAGTTGTTTTATAACGAGGTGGTTGTAGTAGCTTTAAGAAAAGTTCGAACGGACGAGATAAATTGGAATTGGAAAGAGAAATAGGGACGTCATTCCATTCTGCAGCAGAGGGATAACGCCATTGAACGAAAACGTCAGAACCATAATTTTCTCTAAGGGAAGACAATACTTTTTCAAGTTCATCTGCAGGGATCCATCCTTCTATCAAAAAAGCATCTCCTAAAGAATGGGCCATTTTCCCTAAGAAAATTTCCTCTAACTTTTCGTCAGCCAATATATAGATAGCTGCAAGTTTGGGCCCCCATATTTGAGCTGTATTTTTTAAATCACTTTCAAGCTCTCTCCGCTTTTCTGGCAGTAAATTAAGGCCTTCCTCAATGGCATCACTGGTCGCAAGGATATTTTCCCTTTCATATCCACTCGGAGCCTTCCAAAGAGCACCATTACAAGATTCCATAATTCGAGATACCATCTCAGAAAATTGTTCGTTCACAGCAACAGCGACTAGCATTTCTCTGTCAGGTTGAATATAAGGATGATAACGCATATATTCTCCCGTTTTTATTGGAGCTATACGAGATATTTCATTTCGAATCAGCGTAAGTGCTTCTGCCATGTCTGTTTTGTTCATCCACCATAAGGAGACATAATAACCTTCAGAAATATCTTTCCTTAAGAAAGAGTGGAAATGAAGCAATATTTCATGAGCATTTTTTAACTTTACGTAAAGATCTTGTAAATCTTTACGTTCGTTCAACGAACACCCTAACCTATTGGAAAATTGATCAAGGCTATGACTAATTTCACTCACTATATCATCGAAGGGCAAATTTAAACTGTAGCGAGCATGAGAAATATCGCTTTCTTTAAGAGTTGCCCAACCTGTCCATTCCAATGCCTCTAGAACGCCAAGCAACTTCCCGCGAAGAAGCTTTAGCCTATCGAGTTGTGGGGATGTTATGTCTAGAGATTTTGGGGGATCTAAATGCAATATGCCTAAATCATGGAGGGTTGCAATAATATCAGATTTACGCCTTGTTACCCCCCATATGGCGAGTCTTAACATATCTCGAATCAATTAAATAAGCATCTCCTTTCCCCCTACCCTCCTCCAGCCTTTGCTTATGGCACTATTTCTTCCACTATTTCTTCCACTATTCGGGCAACGCGACCAGATGTCTTTAACGTCTCCATAACTTCATTTAATTGGCTATGCAACTGTTTTTCGCGCTCAGAGACCCTCATCTTTATAGCAAGCTCTTTTTCATACCATTCCTGTTCAACCTTTTCAATGGAATTTTTCTCCATCAAATTTAAACGGTTGAAAGCCTCTTCTTTTTCTTTTAACAACCTTTTTTTTTCATTTTCAAGCTCTTCTTCTAATTTTTGACGGTAGGTTTCTATGGTTTTTTCTACGAAATCAAGAGGCGTGTTGTTTTCGAGGGGATTATTCGCTTTCGTCACTTTCATGCTCCTCCATAACAAACTCACAGAAAGCATCTCTGTTAATAATTCCAATAAGCTTGTTGTTTTCAACGACAGGGAGCCTTTTTATTTTTTTCCGCAGCATTAAGTCAGCAACAGTCATGAGGCTTGCCGACGAATCTACGAAGACTGGAGATTTTGTCATAAAATCTTTAACTGTTTTTTTGCCGAGGTTTTTAAAACGGTCTACAAGGCGAATTTCTCCGTTGTCAAGAAAGGAACTTTGGGCTAAAACTTCCAAATAGGTGGGAACTGCTGCTTTTAAAATATCTGTTTCTGAAATATAGCCTATAAGTTCCCAGTCTTCTCGCACCACTGGGATACCTGATATATTATGGCTATATAAAATACGAACTACATCTAGGATAGAGTCTTCCTCCATTACTGCTGCGAGGTCCTTATGCATTAATTCACGCGCAAAGGTGTTCACTCAAATATTACCTCCTGATAATACCAATTTTAGTGAGCAAAACGCGCCAGACAAAAGTAAAAAGCTCCAGATCTCTTTTCCACCGCCATGGCTCTTGAATAAGACGATACAACCATTCTAAGCCCATTTTTTGTATAAGCATAGGGGCGCGAGATAGAGATCCGGAAATTACGTCAAAAGAACCTCCTATACCGATAGCAACAACGTTACCAAGAGATTTCATATTCTTATATATCCATTTTTCCTGTCGAGGAATACCTAACCCTACAAACAATAACTGGGTTCCAGACTCACAAATAGACTTTATGACCTTTTCTTCTTCCTTCTCAGTAAAATAGCCGTGCTGAACACCTGCTATAACCAATCCGGGATATTGTTCTTTTAAATTCTCTGTCGCTTTCTGTGCTACCCCAGGTTTGCTGCCCAGAAAATAGACCGGCCACCCCTCTACACTGGCGGTACGACATAGCTGACAGAGGAGATCTATGCCAGTAATACGTTCTTGAACAGGTTTACCTAAGAAACGTAAAGCCCATATAAGCCCTGTTCCATCCGCTAAAGTGAGTGCCGATTGGGCCACAATTTTCCTATACTCCTCATCTTTTAATGCTGTTTGAACGGCAAGGGAATTAACGGTGGAAATAAGGACTCCCCCCTCTTTTTGACTGAGAAGAGAATACACTTTAGTAATAGCATAGTTCATAGAAACATTATCTATAGTCACTCCCCAAAGGTCAGGCTTCTCTCCTTTCACAGACCTGTTTTTCATAAGGCGAGCAAAAACAGGGACGAGGGTTACACCAGCAAAAATAATAATGCCGCTCACAAAGAAAACTAAGGCTTTTCCTTCAGAGAGTTGGAACATGGCTATAATTGCACCTGTTAAAGCACAAATCGAAGTAATAAACTTCACAGCACTAGGATGATCAAGCCCTCTCCCTATAAGGCTACGATAAATAACCATCGCCCCTTTGGGATTTGCAGAGAGTAAAGAGCTGGCAAAATGCAACGATGTTTCCATAAGAGGGATAGCAAATAATCCTAACGGCAAAACCATTAATGTACTGAATGTAATTCCCTTGCTAACGCCGAGCAGAGACGTACCAGCCACAAGAACTCCCCAAAAAGCGGAAAGGGATTCGCCAAGACGACGATACATATGTCCGTGCCGGCTCCAAAAAACGCCAAGCAATAAAAGCCCCGTCATACTGGTAAACAAGGCATCGGGTAGATATTGTCCTGAAAGAGCCGTTGCTATTAACAATATAGAAAAAGAAACAGCTAGCAAATGTCCTGCCATCCCTGGAATATTATCGAGCTCTTGGATGAGAATGGGAAAAACAGCAAGCCATAGGCCCGTTAAAAATACAGCGATAAAATCTGATAAATAGAAGTATTCTCCATGAGGTAGTCCTAAAAAGGAGATTCTTGGGCCAACAGCAGCAAATAAAACACCTAAACCAAGGAAAAGGAAACGTATTTTTTTTTGGGGATAAACGTGTTGATACATTCCTATCACAGCAGCAACAACGGAAGCCCCAATAATAAGGGTCACTTCCGGATCGCCCGACCAAATTCCGCTTACCATCCATGCCCCGATGAGAAGAATATCTCGAAGATAATTGTATTGACTGTTATCGAGAGAACGCCTGCATAGTCTCTGGAAAAGAAAACATGTAATGACGAGAATGCCAATAAAGGCAAAAAGATTCATATCGGGGATTAGCGAATTAAAGCTGACTATGACAAGCCCCACCTTTCAACTAAAGTTTAAAAAAATCAAGCAAAAACACTCACTATGATATTTTATCAATTTTACAAGGCTTTTGCACTCTTTACCATAGGAAAAGGATAAAGATCGCTATAAAAATAGCGATCTTTATCAAAATAGTATCATTTTCAAAAAGGCCTAAGCTAAAGGCAAAGAAATCTCTCGAACTCCTCCCATATAGGGAACAAGAACTTCTGGAATTTCCACAGATCCATCTTCTCTTTGATAATTTTCCAAAACAGCAATAAGAGTACGCCCTATGGCAATTCCGGAGCCGTTCAACGTATGTACGTAACGTGGTTTCCCTCCATCTGTGGGTTTATATCTCGTACCCATTCTACGTGCCTGGAAATCTTCACAGTTACTACAAGAGCTAATTTCTCGATATTTATCCTGGAAAGGAAGCCAAACTTCTATGTCATAGGTTTTACTTGCTCCGAACCCCATGTCTCCTGTACATAAGCATATAACCCTATAAGGGATCTCTAATTTTTGAAGAACTTCTTCGGCGTTATTTGTTAATTTCTCAAGCTCGTTATAACTATTTTCCGGTTTGCAAAGTTTTACCATTTCAACTTTGTCAAACTGATGCTGTCGCATCATACCCCGTACGTCGCGTCCATAGCTTCCTGCTTCTTTACGGAAACAAGGGGTATAAGCCGTGTAATAGAGAGGAAGCTGCTCCTCTGGAATAATTTCCCCTGCATGAAGATTTGTCAAGGGCACTTCAGCAGTAGGGATAAGCCATAAATCTTCATTTTCACATTTATAAAGATCTTCAGCAAATTTAGGAAGCTGTCCTGTCCCGAGCATGGTCTGAGAGTTGACCATAAAGGGCGGCTGAATTTCTCTGTAGCCATGATGCATAGTATGAAGATCTAACATAAAATTGATAAGGGCTCTTTCCAACCTGGCTCCTAACCCCCGTAGTACAGTGAAACGACTCTGGGACAAACTTACTCCTTTTTCAAAATCGAGTATCCCTAATTTTTCGCCTATATCCCAATGAGCTTGGGGATCAAAATCAAATTTTTTTGGAGTTCCCCATTTGCGAATTTCAACATTATCATTTTCATCCTTACCTACAGGGACAGAATCATGTGGCCTGTTAGGAACTTGAAGCAAAAGGGCCTGAAGCTCTTCGTCCAGTTTCCCTACAGCAGCATCTATATCTTTAACCCGTTGGCCCAGCTCCCGAAGTTCTTCCATAAGATCAGTGGCATCTTTGCCTGTGGCTTTAGCTTCTGCAACTTTCCGAGAACCTTCATTTCTTTGGGCTTTTAAGTTTTCCGTTTCAGCCAAAAGTTTTCTTTTTTCTTCATCGAGAGCTACTATACGATCCACATCAAAATCGTTATACCGATTTTTCAGGAACGTCTTCACTTCATCTAAATTGTTTCGAATCCATTTTATTTCAAGCATTATCTGTCTGCTCCTTTCCTGCGCGAAGACCTTTCAAAAGGTTTGCCATTTCAATAGCAGCCAATGCTGCTTCTGCTCCTTTATTACCGGCTTTACTTCCAGCACGAAGCAAAGCCTGCTCTAATGTGTCGCACGTCAAGACGCCGAAAGAGACGGGCACTCTCTGCTCCATTGCTACATACGCAAGTCCTTTTGACATTTCTGCAGATACATAATCAAAGTGAGGCGTATCGCCACGAATAACAGCCCCCAGAGCTATAATTCCGTCATAACGGCCAGAAAGAGCCGCTTCTTTCGCTAAAAGAGGAAGCTCCCAAGCCCCAGGAACCCATATAATATCTATATTTTGATAAGAAACATCATGACGAGAAAGAGTGTCTTTGGCACCTTCGATAAGTTTTGATGAAATGAGTTCATTGAAACGCGAAGCTATAAGACAAAAACGCAAGCCACTACCAATAAGTTTCCCTTCTGATACTTTCATGGAGATGTTCCCCCTTTCTATATCTAACGAAGTATATCTTTAAGATGGAGCATATGACCGAGCTTTTTTTCTTTGGTGCTGAGATATCTTTCGTTGTACTTATTCGGTTCGATGATAAGTGGCACCCGCTCAGTAATTTTCAGTCCATACCCTTCCAATCCTACAACCTTTTTGGGGTTATTCGTCATTAGGCGAATAGAGCTCAACCCCAAGTCCATTAAAATTTGAGCTCCTACACCGTAATCTCTCAGATCAGGAGCGTAACCAAGAGCAACATTCGCCTCCACTGTATCAAGGCCTTTCTCTTGCAGCTGATAGGCTTTGAGCTTATTTACAATGCCTATTCCTCGCCCCTCCTGGCGCATATAAAGGACGACCCCTCGCCCTTCTTCTTCTATTTGAGCCATAGCAGCGTGCAGCTGTGGCCCGCAATCGCAACGAAGAGAACCAAAAACATCTCCGGTTAAACATTCTGAGTGAACTCGAACCAAGACATTTTCCTGACCAGATACTTCACCCTTTACCAAGGCAATGTGGACTCGATCTTGATCCTCATCAAGAATGTTATGGTAGGCACAGGCCGTAAAAGATCCGTAAGCAGTGGGAAGTTTTACTTCTGCTACTCGTTCCACTAGCTTTTCTCGACGACTTCGGTATCGGATGAGCTCTTCTATAGAAATAATGGGAATTTCATGCCTTTGGGAAAAAATCACCAGATCATCCAAGCGAGCCATAGTCCCGTCAGGATTCATTATTTCGCAGATAACTCCCGCTGGAAAAAGTCCTGCCAATTGAGCCAAATCCACCGCCGCTTCTGTATGTCCAGCTCTTTTCAAAACCCCGCCCTTGCGAGCTGCAAGAGGGAACATATGCCCTGGCTTAAGAAAATCTCCAGCACATGAACGGGGATCAGCTAATAAACGAGCGGTTAAAGCTCTCTCATGAGCCGAAATACCTGTAGTCGTCCCTTCCTGGGCATCTACACTAATTAAAAAAGCTGTACCATGACGATCGGAACTATTCGGTGCCATGGGGTTTAGCTGTAGTTCATGAGCCCTCTCTTGTGTAATGGGAACACAAACTAATCCCCTTGCTTCCTGAGCCATAAAATTGATGGCTTCATGGGTTGCTTTTTCGGCGGCAATCACTAAGTCTCCTTCATTCTCGCGATTGTCGTCATCTACTACTATTACCATTTTCCCATCACGTATATTCTCTATCGCTTCTTCTATAGAACTAAAAAGTCGTTCCTGCTCGCTATTCATCCATTCTCGGTCCTTTCTATCTGAAATCACTGCATCCATCCCATCTCACGAAGGCGATCTATCGTAAGACCGTTGGGAGAATCTGATATTTTTTTCTCTCTTCCAAAACTCATAAATTTTAAAACATATTTTCCTAAAATATCAGTTTCTATATTGACAATCTCCCCTATTCTGGCTTGTCCAAGAGTGCAATCTTTCATCGTTGTTGGAATTAAGCCTACCGAGAACCAGTTGCGAGAAACTTCAATAATAGTCAAACTGACACCATCAAGGGCAACAGACCCTTTTTCAACAATCGTCTCTGTAATACTCTCCTCTGTCTCTATGCAAAGCTGCCGAGTAAGCCCTTCATTTTTTATTTCAGCGATCTTCCCTATCCCGTCGATATGTCCACTGACAATATGCCCATCAAGCCTGTTCCCAACCTGAAGAGCCCTTTCTAAATTAAGAAGAGCACCTGGACGCAAATACTTAAATTTCGTTCTTTTTTGTGTTTCTGGCATCAAATCTGCTGTAAAAGAAGAAGTATCATAGGCCACCACACTTACGCATGCTCCTGAAACGGCTACAGACTGTCCTAAGTAAAGGGATGAAGCTATTGATGGGGCTTCTATCGTTATCTTATACACTTCGTTAAAAGGTGTCATAGATACGAGCTTCCCTATGTTTTCTATAAGGCCGGTGAACATGCCAGGACCCCCTCCACCCACAAATCTCCACTTACATTCGTTACTGACCTCAGTTTTACATGAATAAGCTCTTGAAGAGAAGGAATTATAAATTTTTCGAAAGCAGAAATACCTTGTCCCATGAAAGAAGGGGCTATAAAAAGAGATATTTCATCTGCTAGGGCTTCCGCTAAGAGAGAGGAAGTTAACGTAGCTCCACCCTCGACAAGAACCATATTAACCCCAAGATCGGTTAAGGCACACATGACTTTTTGTAAATCTACCTTGCCAGCTTTCTCCGGAAGGAAAAGAACATTCTTCCCTCTTCTTCCCATCTCTTTGGCTTTCTTCGATTCTTTTGACGAGAAACCTGCAATAATAACGGTTCCTTCTCCGTTGAGGATTTGCGCATCTAAGGGGGTTCGCAAATGGGTATCTAAAATAATACGAAGCGGCGATTTTCCAGATGTATACCGAACAGTAAGGGACGGGTTATCATGAAGCACCGTTCCTACCCCTATCATAATAGCATCGTGCTCTCCTCGTAGGAGGTGTGCCATAGTTCGTGCAGATTCACCTGTAATCCACTGACTCTCTCCGTTCTGCATAGCTACGCGCCCATCAAGCGTCGAAGCTGTTTTTAAAGTGACCCACGGCCGCCCATCACGGACTCTTCGAATGAAGCCTCTATTAAGCCACTTACACTCTTCTTCTAGTATCCCCCATTCCACAGGTACGCCAGCATCTTGTAAAATTCTAATGCCACGCCCATTTACTACGTCATGAGGGTCTTTCATTCCTATTACAACTCTCTTTAAACCAGCTTTTACTAATTGAGGAGCACATGGAGGCGTTTTCCCCCAATGAGAACAGGGCTCAAGGGTTACATATGCAGTGGCCCCTTGAGCAGAAGAACCGGCTTTACGGAGGGCCTCTACTTCTGCGTGATGAGAACCATAACATTGGTGATACCCTTCTGCTACAATATGCCCTTCTTTAACCAAAACACAGCCAACCCTGGGGTTGGGGCTCACATGCCCAGTACCACGCCAGGCCAAGCTGATAGCTCTTTGCATGAAGTACTCGTCTTCACGCCTCTGTTTCAGGCTCATGCTCTTCACCTCTAAAAAAAGAAACTATTTTTTTTGCCAACACAGGACCAATCCCTTTTACAGTAGTAAGCTCTTCGGGGGATAATGTCGCTATTTTTTTCATGCTGCCAAAATGAGAAAGGAGCAACGCCGCTGTATGCTTACCTACACCAGGAATATCTTCTAACCTAGAGCGGGTCAACCTCACTCCCCGTCCTCGGCGATGACTTTTTATAGCGAAACGGTGAGATTCATCTCGTACCCTCTGCAAAAGCTGTAAAACAGGATCTGCCCAATCCAGCCGAATTGGCAATTCTTTCTCGCTATGGTATATCAGCTCTTCTCTTTTTGCCAGAGAAATAACAGGAATAGTTACAAGGGCAAGATCAGACAGAGCCTTCTTCGCAAATTCCAGCTGTACTGGCCCACCATCTATAAGAATAAGTTGTGGTAAGGGCTCATTGTTTTCTAGCACCTTCTGGTATCGACGATGAACGGTTTCTTCCATGGAACGGAAATCGTCTATGCCTTCCACCGTGCGGATTTTAAAACGGCGGTATAAAGAAGGATTGGCTACACCCTGTTCAAAAACCACAACAACGCCATATGTTTCCCGTCCAGACATATGGGAAATATCAAAACCATCAATTCTCCAGGGTAACGTATCCATTTTCAGTATCTCTTGTAGCTGGTTTAGCGTATCCCATGTTTCTGCATTCAGATCTTCCTGAAGACTTGTAGGAACTCTCTGTCTCGATAAGCGCCAGATAGCACGAATAGTATCTCGATACCGTGCGGCCTTTTCGAAATCCAGATCAGATGCCGATAATTCCATCCTTTTCCGCATTCGTTCTACAAGTTCAGAAGAACGTCCTTGAAGTAATAAAACGATATCGTCCACTCTTTCTCTATATTCCGTTTCACCGCATAACCCCGCACATGGAGCCAAGCATCGACCTAAAGCATAGTTAAGACAAGGACGCCGTCTTTTATCAGGTCGTACTTCGGCTTTACAAGAACGCAAAGGGAAATATCTCTCTATGAGACGCAACAACACTCTTACGTCTTTCGCGCTGATATAGGGGCCTAAATAAATAGAGCCATCATCCTCTTTGTTTCGTGTAATGACGAGGCGAGGAAATCGTTCATTAGTAATTTTTATATAAGGATATCGTTCGTTCATCTTCAAATCTATGTTAAAGAAGGGCTTATACTTCTTTATAAGTCTCGATTCTACAATTAAAGCTTCAGCTTCTGTTTCTGTGCGAATAGTTGAAATGTCTGCTATAGTTTCAACAAGCTTACGAAGCCGCGGAGAAGCAAAACCCTGATGTCTAAAATATGAAGAAACCCGTTTCCGAAGAGATTTAGCCTTTCCTACATAGATGACATTCCCTTCTTCATCGCGCATAATATACACGCCAGGCCGAAGAGGAAGATTTTTTACTATGTTTTTTATTTTTGGGTTTACCATTAAAGAATTATCGTTGTGCATTCTTTTTTATCACCCTATATCCTTACTTGACGTTCATGGAATATAACACCATATTATAATGTATTCTAGCAATTGGAGGTGGATAGAGTGAGTCTTGTTCTATACAATGATCTAACACGAAAAAAAGAGCCCTTTGTTCCTCTCAAGGAAGGGGAAGTTGGCTTTTACAGCTGTGGACCGACAGTCTATGATTATTTCCATATTGGTAACGCGCGCCCTTTCATAGTTTTTGATGTTTTTAGACGGTATTTGGAAAAATTAGGGTACTCCGTAGTTTTCGTACAGAATTTTACCGATATTGACGACAAGATGATAAAAAGAGCTAATGAAGAAGGTATCTCTGTTGCAGAGCTCGCTAATCGCTTTATCGATGAATATTTTGAAGATGCGGATGCTCTCGGTGTCCATCGCGCCACCATTCATCCCCGAGCTACAGAACATATGGAAGACATTGTAAAAACGGTAAAAACCTTAGTAGATAAAGGACATGCCTATGTAGTCGATGGAGATGTATTTTTTAGTGTAGAAAGTTTCCCTGAGTATGGAAAGCTTTCCAAACAAAGTATTGAAGAGCTACAATCAGGAGCAAGAATCGATATTAACGAACAGAAACACCACCCTCTCGATTTCGTCCTTTGGAAAAAGCAGAAGCCCGGGGAACCAGCATGGGAAAGTCCGTGGGGATTGGGACGCCCTGGATGGCATATCGAATGCAGCGCTATGTCTACGAGATATTTAGGGGACAGTTTTGACATCCACTCAGGTGGAAGTGATCTTATCTTCCCTCACCATGAAAACGAGATCGCTCAAGCAGAAGCAGCGACGGGACAACAATTCGTGAAATACTGGCTTCACAACGGTTATCTGCTTATCGATAAAGAAAAAATGTCTAAGTCCTTAGGGAACTTTCTTACAGTAAGAAAAGCTCGAGAGAAATATTCCCCTTTAGCTATCAGATACTTCATGTTAAGTGCTCACTACCGTTCCCCTATTAACTTTTCCGAAGAGGGACTTAACCAGGCAACTGGTGCAGTAGAGCGGCTAAGAAACTGCTGGTCCGACCTACAGTACGCTAAAGAGACTAGAGCACAAGAAGAAAAAGAAGGTACGCGGGCTTTCGTTGAGGAAATTCGCCAAGCTGACTCTAAATTCCACGAAGAAATGAACGATGATTTCAATACAGCAGGTGCGCTTGGCTCCGTTTTTGAGGTCGTACGCCTCGCCAATACATACTTGAAAGAAAATAATACCCTAGACCCCGAGGCTTGCAGTGCTATAGAAACATTTTTTAAAAAAGTTGACTCTATCATGGGTATTATCAATCTAGAATCTGAGGGCTCAAGCGGGGACATAGATATAGCAGAAATAGAACGTCTTATTCAGGAAAGAGCCAATGCCCGGAAAGCAAAAGACTTTGCTAAATCCGATGCTATTCGAGATAAATTAGCTCTTAAAGGTATTATTCTAGAGGACACTCCAGAAGGAACGAAGTGGAAAAAAGAACTTTAATAAGTGGTATAAAAAAGCGCAGGGGAGGGATTTAATCTTTCCCCTCGCGCTTTAATACTTTCCTTTCAAGAAAGATAACCAACGGAATGCCGAGGAACCCGCATGCTATGATTTCTCCCAATCCTACATACAGGGCCGTGTACGTAAAAGGCATTTTTGCGAGAACAGATAAATATCCCCCTACGATAAGGCTATTGAACACCACAGGAGGGACTGCTGCCATGTAGGGATTGGGCATACGACTGGTAACAACAGCAGCGGCAAGAGTCGCAATGCTTCCAAAAACAACATCTATTAAACCGAACCCCCCGACAAAATTAGAAATGAGGCAACCTATAAAAAGCCCCGGGATTGCCTCTACCCAAAGATATGGTAAAAGAGTAAGGGCCTCAGATACCCTGACTTGTATAGGGCCATAAGAGATGGGAGCCAGAAGGATCGTCAATGTTGCATAAATTGCTGCCATTAAACTCGAAATAACTATAGTTTTAACGTTAAAAAACTGCTTCACTTTTCTATTCATCATTGTTTCCTCCAACAAAAGTTACCCAGGAATCGTTAAAGTATATATCCCCTCATTAAATACCTATACTATTGCCTTGGCTATTTTCATCACTGTTCCTAAAACAACATCTACACCTTTCTTGAGTTGCTCATAATCCGTCCACTCCTCTGGACAATGGCTACGTCCATCTTTGCTTGGAACAAAAATAAGACCTACTTCTGTAAGATCCGCCATAATCATGGCATCATGGCCAGCACCACTTACCATAGAACGATAACGTATTCCCCGCTTTTTCGCTTCTTCTATAAAATAGGTCTGGATTTCTCGCGAAAGACGCACGGGAGGAATAAGAAGTTTCTGCTCTATTTGAATGGTAAATCCCTCACTTTTCTCTATTCTATTAAGAGTATCTTTCATTCGAGAAACCACATTCTCTATGTTTTTCTGCTCCGTAGAGCGTATATCTACAGTGAAAAGCACTTTGCCCGGTACGATATTAGATCCACCTGGATAAACAACCAGTTTCCCGACAGTTCCCACCGTTCCCTCCCCTTTTTCAGAAGCTGCATGGTGAACGTCACGTGCCACTTCCAAAGCTGCCAAAAGAGCGTCTTTTCTCATATGCATGGGTGTGGTCCCCGCATGATCGGCACGACCTGTAATTTCTATGTCATACCGTGTAATACCAACAATAGTATTTACTATACCTACCTCCATAGATTCAGTTTCTAATACGGGTCCCTGCTCTATGTGAAGTTCAATAAATGCTTTTAAATCTTCAGGTTGCCTTATCGCTTCTTTAAGACGAGAAGGAGTTAAACCAAACTCTTGCAATGCTTCTTGAAGGGGAACCCCTTCCTCATCATAAAAGCCACCCAGCTCTTCTTGAGACACTTGACCAGCCATAGCTCGACTTCCATAAAGTCCAGCGCCAAAGCGAGATCCTTCCTCTTCTATCATGGCTACAAATTCTATAGGGTATTGAGTTTGGATATTGTGCTCATGTAAAATCCGCGCTATTTCCAATCCTGTCACAACGCCTGCCAGGCCATCAAACATGCCGCCATTACGAACTGAATCGAAATGAGACCCTACCATAACTATTGGGCCTTGGCCTATTAAACCCTCTCTTCTACCAAAAAGATTTCCTGCGGCATCGGTATATACATGCAAACCTGCTTCTTTCATTTTAGAGCAGATAAAATCTCTTGCTTTTCGATCTTCATCCGTAAAAGAGAAACGAGTAATTCCGTTGCCAGGTGTAGCTGTAAACGTCGATATGGTCTCCAAATCTTGCTGTATTCTACGGACATTAGCTTCAAACATAATCTACTCCCCAATTCTTATAATTATTTTCAAGAAATTATGCCATACTAAAGGTCGTTTTATAAGAGTACGAAAATTGAGCACGAAGTAACTTTTGCATAAGGAACAATTAAAAGTATTATACCCCCTCACCACACCTAGACTTTTTTGCTTTTCCCATTTACAATTATCAATTGTTCTGTGGAGGCGAATGGTTCCTGGTGGGGCCCCCGGACTTCAAATCCGGCCGAGAGGCGGCGTTGGCTGTCTTTGGTGAGTTCGATTCTCACACGCCTCCGCCATTTTTTTATGGAGCCTTGATATTACAGACTTTTCAGAAGCCGATTACTGGAATTTGCACCCTTAAAGCCTTATAAACACTTTGCTACACACATTGCTACACACACTTACCACAGTGTAGTTAAGTTGTGATTAAAAAGGTGAAGAAA
>ENA-UOOE01000107-UOOE01000107.1-fermentation-metagenome-genome-assembly--contig:-NODE-107-length-82321-cov-59.514003_pt1 | contig 82321 bp, 78 predicted proteins | sample MGYA00245776_ERZ724021 | MGnify/ENA primary metagenome ERZ724021 (study PRJEB28704, sample SAMN03018321) | fermentation metagenome | biome: anthropogenic terrestrial biome; feature: soil; material... | reverse complement strand
TAGAGCGTCGCCTTGGCATGGCGGAGGCCCCGGGTTCAAATCCCGGCCAGTCCATTAAATTTTTAACTTGTCTTAAGTCTTTATTAATCTATTTTAAGTTTTAACTCATTTTAAATCTTTAAATAATCATGAACTGTTTAAATGCTTGAAAATCTTTTCTTAATAAGTTCATCTGTTAGTTTCCTATTATTATAACTGGGATGATCCCAAAGTTTAAGTTTCAGTTCTTCAATTATAAAATTTGTTATAAAAATATAAAATTTGTTATAAAAATATAAAATTTGTTATAAAAATAATTAAAAATGATAATAAATCATTAATCAGAGAAAATAAATCAATTAAGTAAAATGGATCAATTAAAAGTTTTATTTACTTCTTTTAAGCCTTTAATCACTCTTTTTAAGAGCTTAACTTGCCAATAATTTTTAACTTGGTAATCATTATTTTAGTATGCAAACACACTTAATTCTTAATTTTTTTATCTTAATTTTTTAAGCATGTCCATTTTATGCCGAGTTGTGGGATAAAAATTCTAGATTCGCTGCATGAAATCAAAAAAATAAATATTAAAAAAAAAAGGGATTAAAAAAAGGATTACAGGTAAATTATCGATCCTTAATAAACCCGTCAATAGCACTTATAATCTCATCTAAACCTTCACCGGTTTTGAGACTGCTTTTTATGACATTTATATCAGGATTGATCTCTTTAACATCTGCGACCATTTTATCCGAGTCTGCACCAACTGCATCTGCAATGTCAACCTTGTTTATGATAACAAGGTCTGCATCCTTGAATATTAATGGGTGTTTCTCAGCTGTGTCATCTCCTTCAGTAACGCTTATTACAACCATTCTTATGTGGGATCCAAGGTCGAAGTCCACAGGACAAATGAGGTTTCCAACGTTCTCTATGAAAAGCAGGTCTATGTCCTTAAGGGGCAGGTCAGGAAGGGCGTGCTCAACAAGATGTGCATCAAGATGGCATTCTTTGCCTGTGTTAAGTCCCACAACAGGCACGTTATATCTTTCAATTCTTCCAGCATCGAATTTACTTATAACATCCCCTGCTATCACACCTATCTTGTAATCCATCTTCTGTATCAGGGTTTCTATGAGTGATGTTTTTCCAGAGCCTATGGCTCCTAAAACATCTATTGAAAATGTGTTGGCTTTATCGAATATTTTCTGGTTTCTCCTTGCAAGCTTTTTGTTTGCAACCATGATATCGTGTTGTATCTCAATATCTGCGATTTTATGCATTTAATCACCCTCTAAAACGAATCGAACTTCATTATAAAGTCCGTTGTTAATTTATCCTACATTAAAATTCATATGATTTTAAAGTTCGTATCTTAAAAAAAAATTCATGTTTTTTATGTTAAATGTTTTTTAAAATCTATTAATTACCTTCCTGTCCAAACCATTTAACCTGTTAATAATATATTAATATTATGTTAATATTTGGTACAGAAAAAATATTTGTCCACCAATAATTTCATCATGAGATCTATCTGGAAGCATTCTAATAAACTTTATTTACCACCAGATTCATTCACTACCTGAAGCGTCTGCATCATCTTCCTGTTCTATTTTAATTGTTTTAACGTTGCATTCACGTCCTGCAGTTATTTCAAGATTTCTTCCACCACATTCAGGACATCTTACAATTGCCAGATAATGATCAGAACCATCCATGTTAGGCAGTCCTTCATAGTTACATGTTTTACAGTCAATTTCCACTGGAACTTCTTCTATATTAATTTTTGAGCCTTCAAGGAGTGTGTTCTCGACAAGAACATCTAAAAGGAATTTAAGCTGCTCCGGGTTGAGCATGGTGAGTTGCCCAACTTCTATAGTTACTTCAAGTATCTCTGTAGCGTTGTTTTTCTCTGCAACATCCAGAACTGTTTTAACCATAGCATTAGCCATTGAAAGTTCGTGCATTCAGCCACCTCTTCTATGCTACTTACGTTGATCCTACTATTGGTGGAATCTGGTTAATAAAGTTAACAAATTAATTTTTCAGATAACTTATTTTATTTATCATTCAATTATCTATCATTCAAAATAAGTAAAATCTACGAAAAAGTTTTGTTGAACACGCCAGCAAAATTATTAACAAACAGCTCAAGTCTCCCTAAAATGAAACTTTGGTTGGTAAGGAATTTAGAAAATTTTTGTAGTAAAATTATTTTTGTAGTAAAATTAAAATGCAACTTTTAATCAATGAAAAAAAAATCTTTTCCAGAAGTTATCCATATTACTTTGTCTGCATAGTTATTTAATTGAAATTGATAAAATACCTATAATTGTTTACTTGATAAAAAAATTGATAAGTACTAGTTTGAATAATCTAGATCTGTGATAATTGAAGTTTACAATGATTTTAGGAGTAACAGGTGATATTTTTGATAATTGGTGGATCCGCTTCACAAAAATTAGCTGCAAAGGTTGCATGGAAATTACAAGACACCTTAAGTCCCATTGAAACCAGGAAATTTCCTGATGGTGAACGTTACATAAGAATAAAGGGTGACATCCCCCAAGACGTGACTGTGGTCCAATCAACGGGTTACCCCCAGGATGAAAACCTCATGGAACTCTTCCTCATCCTGAAAAACCTTAAGGATCTTGGAGTTAAAAACATAAAGGTTGTGATTCCCTACTTTGGATATGGAAGGCAGGAGCGCAGGTTCAAAGAAGGAGAAGCTGTCTCAGCAGCTATAGTTGCAGAACTCCTTGAAGCTGCAGGGGCATCAGAGATATTCTGCATAAACCTGCACGAGAAAGACATGAAAAAATTCTTCAACATTCCTGTACACGAAATATCGGCAATGCCCACGATAGCAGAACACCTCAAAGAAATGGACAATCCAATTATAATCGGACCCGACAAGGGTGCCCTTGGATTTGCAGAGGAAATTGCAGGGATCCTGGACTGTGACTGTGATCACCTGGAGAAGGTGCGGCTCTCACCAACGAAGGTTGAAACCAAACCGAAAAGCATTGATGTTAAAGGCAGGGAAGTTGTGATAATAGATGACATAATAAGTACGGGTGGAACAATCGTCAACGCCACCAAGATCCTAAGGGAACACGGTGCCAAAAAGGTTGTTGTTGCATGCGTACATGCAGTACTCGTTGAGGATGCACTATTGAAGATCTTCGCAGCAGGTGTGGACGATGTGATCGCCACAGATACCCTTCGATCAGAGGTTAGTGCTGTTTCTGTAGCTTCTCTTATTGCTGAAAAGTTAGAAGAAGTTTAATTGAAAGAAATAATTGAAAAAAATGAGATTTTGTAGTTGAGAAATTGATATTTTACTTGAGATATTTTACTTGATAACATCAAGTTTCAACAATAATTTGCAACAAATCTAATTTATTTTTAAATTTATCGTACTGCAACAAATGGAATCTTATATTTCTAGATTTATAGATTCTCTTTCTTCTTCAATTCTTTTTTAACCATAATTTTAACTTTTTTTTAAAAGATTAATTAATCTTTCTAAACAAAGACAAAAAAATGGATAAAGACAAAAAAAGACAAATAAACGTTTTTAAAATAGTAAAATTAGGTTAAGATCCACTTTAAAAGTCTCAGTAAAAAGAGTTTTTGAAATTGTAAAAGAGTTTTTGAAATTGTAAAAGAAAGTCTTTGTAACATATTTAAAATCAGACCTTAAAAATCAGACTTTCAACAGGGAATACTTAATCAACTGCCCAGGTCTGTTTTCAGGACTGCATATTCCCTCAGATGTTTCACCTGCATTTTTCGCCGCAGTCTTTTGCATTTTTTCCTTCTGTTCGGGAGTGTAATCGCCAAAATACAATCCTTCTTCATCTTTTTTCAGCACGTCGTATTCTACAGGGCAGTCTGCAACAGAAGGTACTAAAAGACAGCCATCTTCACTTACATCCTGTTCAACTCCAATTTCCCAGCCCCTGCTGAGTACCGCTGCATGATTCAACATTTCAACAACTGCATCGTTCTCCGCTGTCACGTATCTGGCCGTGTTCTTGAAATCAGCACATGTTGCACCATTTACAATCTTTGATTCCCCACCAAGAACGAATTTACCGGTTGCACGCACCTTAAAAAGGGGGTACTTGCATGCATCATCCAGAAAAGTTTTGATGACTATTTCCCAGTTATCATCCTCAAAGGATGCTTCCCTTTTAACATACAGTGTAGTTTCATCCTGATTTTTAATAGGTTCGGGTTTTTTACTCTGCCATTTACCATTTAAGTCAGCGTATTCAAGCATTTTATCACACACCTTGAAACATTTAGTTAATGAAACATTTAATCAGTAAAATATCTTCAGATAAAATCTTTATAAAAGAATATCTTTAGTATTCTATTCTTTAGTGTTCTATTTATTTCTCGTATTTTATTATTCATTCAATTAATCCATTTGATTGAATGATCTAAAAATCAGGTTATACACAAAAAAACAAGTTACAAAAAATAGAATATGCAAAGAAAAAAATGGAATAAAAATCTTATTTCCTTTTATTTGCAGGTTCAACATTTACAGATTTGCCTTTTATTCTGGATCCACTCATTATAGAGATAAATTCACTTGCGCTGGCTTCAGGAACTTCCACAAACGAGAACTTGTCAAAAACATCTATTTTCCCTATTGTTGAACTTGAAAGACCTGTGCTGTCTCCTATAGCTCTTATTATGTCTTTTGCTTTGATCCTCTGTTTGCGTCCCACATTCATGAAAAATCTCACCATACCCGGGCTTGCACCAGTATCACCAAAGTCAGCTGCTGGTTCAGGAGTTTCTTTTTTCCGGGTCATGACAATTTTAAGAAGGGCTGCAGCCAATTCAACAGAGCTGTAATCTTCTTCCATCATTTTTTCAACAATATGTATCTGTTTTTCCAGATTTTCTGCGTTAATAACATGTTTAACATTTTCCAGGAATTTGTTGGTTTTGATCTCTTCAACATCCTTTATGGACGGTATCTGATGCTGTTCAATCTTGGTTTTGGTGTACTTCTGTATATCTCTGAGCTGGTATATCTCCTTTCCAGACACAAACGTAAAGGCCATACCTTTTTTACCTGCCCTACCTGTTCTTCCAATCCTGTGAACGTAATACTCATCATCGTTTGGCACGTCGAAGTTGAAAACCGCTTCAACGTTTTCCACGTCGATTCCCCTTGCAGCCACATCCGTTGCAACCAGGACATCGATCTTACCCTTTCTGAACTTGGACATGACCCTGTCCCTCTGGTTCTGGGTCATATCTCCGTGGAGGCCGTCTGCGGCATATCCTCTTATCTGGAGGTGTGTTACAAGTTTGTCCACCCTTCTTTTGGTGTTGCAGAATACCAGGGAAAGGTCGAAGTTATTTATGTCAAGAAGGCGTGAGAGCAGCTCCAGTTTCATTTTCTCCCTAACCTCAAAGTAGACCTGCTGGATCTCAGGTACAGTGAGCTCCTGGTGAACCACTTTAAGGAATTCAGGGTCGTTCTGATATTTACGGGTTAAGCTGAGAATGTCACGTGACATTGTTGCAGAGAAAAGGAGTGTTTGTCTTTCACGTGGCATGTCCCTTAAAACAAATTCGATATCGTCCCGAAATCCCATATCCAACATTTCATCAGCTTCATCCAGAACCATGAGCTTTACATTTCCCATTCTCAAGGTTCCTCGCCTCATGTGGTCCATGACACGGCCAGGTGTTCCTATTATGATTTGCACTCCCTTTTTAAGGGCTTTGATCTGTCTCTCTATTGGTTGACCACCGTAAACTGGCAGTACCTTGATCTTATCCATGTACTTGGAGAGTTTCCTGATCTCCTCTGCAACCTGAATTGCAAGTTCCCTGGTTGGACAGAGTATCACTGCCTGCAGATTCCTGTCTCCCGGATCAACCATCTCAAGTATGGGGATTCCAAATGCAGCTGTTTTTCCAGTACCTGTCTGTGCCTGCCCTATAACATCTTTACCAGCCAATATGTGAGGTATTGCCAGAGATTGGATTGGTGTAGCTTCTTCAAATCCCATATCTGCAACAGCATTCTCTATTTCAGTGGATATATTCAAATCTTTAAATTTAAGTTTTTTCATTTTCGTATCTTCCTTTATTTTACGTATAACTCAATTAAATAGCGTTATATCTTGTAAGCTCCTAAATCTTCAGTAAAATTAGTATGAGTAATTAATGAAGTTCAATTGAGAATTCATTCAGAGTCCAAGATCACCATTCTACTAAAATTTATATTGAATATGTTTGTTCATCCATATAACATTATGTCAGAACGTCCCCTAAAAATGGATCTTTAAGTGCCAAGATTTTTTTTCTTTAGGTTTACAGTTTTTCTTTATTTGAGATGAGAGGACATCCAAAATTCAAATTAAAACATCAAACCAGATTATTTCCCATGAAAACCTTGAAAAATGAAGATTAAATGCTTTAAATTATGATTTGACCCAATAGATCTTGCATGTAATTAATAAGTTTGCATGATATTAAAATAAAATCCTTTTAAATAAAATCCTTCCAAAATTATTTTAAAATTATTTTAAAATTAGATCAATGCAATTGAAACCTTAAAAAACCAGACTAAAAAAAGTAGAAATAAAAAATACCTAAAAAATATTAGGAATAACCTGAACTCAAAGTTTAAAAACTTCAAGAGTTATTCAAAGGTTATTCAATGGGTTGTAGGGTTGTTGTTAATAATTCCCTTTGGAACCATTTCTGTAATTCTTCGCATCTTCTCAATCAAACTCTTTTTGCCCTTTCCAACCAGTGCGTATTCAAGAACATCACTCAGGGTTTCAACTGGTATCACTTCAATTTTGTCCTTGTATCTTTCCTCGATCAATACATCAGCCATGTTAGATTTTGGTATTAAAACCCGTTTGATGCCCGCTTGAGCTGCAGCCTCAATTTTGCCCGTAACACCGCCCACAGGGAGCACGTCTCCCCTGACACTGAGTGATCCGGTTAATGCCAGTGATTGGTCCACAGGTATGTTTTCAAGTGCAGAAACAACTGATGTTGCAACTGAAACACTTGCACTGTCTCCTTCAACACCTTCATAGGTCTGGAGGAACTGTATGTGTATGTCATATTTGGATATGCTGGTTCCTGTATTCTTTTTAATAAGTGCACTCACGTTCTGCACTGCTTCTTTAGCTATGTCACCAAGCTTACCCGTTGCTATTATCTTACCTTCTTCTATACTTTGGGCAGGTGCTGCTTCTGCTGCTATTGGAAGGACTATACCGCTTCTATCTCCAATTATGGCCAGACCGTTCACCCTACCAATTTCAGTGCCCTCTGTTTTGAATACACTGTATTCCTTCCTTTGAACTATGTAGCGGTCAGCTATCTGCTGTTCCAAGGTTCTTGCAAGTTTTTTAGCATTTAAGACGTGGTCAACTGTGACGAATTCTGCGTTTTCACCTTTAGCTATGTCACCAGCAGCCCTTACAAGCCCTCCCAGATCCCTCAACTTCAGGGTCAACGAATCTTTTTTACCGGATCTTCTCTGAGCTTCCCTTATAATTTCTGCTATAGCTTCTTTACTGAAATGAGGTATTCTACCATCTTTTTCAACTTCCTGAGCAACAAATTGGACCAGTTTATTCCTGTTTTCCTCTGTGTCAGGCATTGAATCCTTCATGAAAACCTCGTAACCATATCCACGTATCCTTGATCTGAGTGCTATGTGCATGCCCTCAAGAACTTTGAGGTTTCCAGATGCAACCAGCACAAAGTCACAGGGTACTGGCTGTGAACGTACCATGGCTCCACTGCTCGTCTCGCTCTGTCCTGTTATGGAGTACTTTCCTTCCTGCATTGCAGTTAAAAGCTCCTGCTGGGTTTTCATTTGCATGGTTCCGATTTCGTCTACGTAAAGCACACCCTTGTTTGCCCTGTGTATCATTCCAGCTTCAACACGTTCATGTGCAGGTGTTCCAAGTCCTCCAGACTGGTATGGGTCGTGTCTGACATCACCAAGTAAAGCTCCTGCATGGGCTCCTGTAGCATCAATGAAGGGTGCTTTAGTGTTGTTTTCATTGTTTACAAGAAGTTTTGGAACCATTACAGAAGTTCTTGGTTTTATCTGTTGAAGTGCAAGGAAAACGAAAGCTGCAGCAATTATCGCAACTAAGAACTGGTTGAGAGCGAATCCAATGACCATGATCATGGTTATGGCAATGATCATGAACATGTTCTTCTTTTCTTCCTGTCCTTTGGCCTTTACCTTGTAATTCATAACAACTTTTTTACCCTCTCCAACAGGCATTGCACCTATAAGGGGATTGTTGTTGTCTTCCACGTTGGGATAAACTAGTACATCCTGAAGTTCTTCTGGTGGGAGGAGTTCTGCCATTCCTTTGGCAAGCATGGATTTGCCTATACCCGGTTCTCCAATTAACAGAACATTTCTCCTCTGTTTTGCTGCTTTTTTTATGGTTTCAACAGCTTCTTCTTGACCTATTATCTGATCTATGATCCTTTTAGGGACTTCTATGTCCTGAGAGGTTTTGTAAGTCTTAAAATCAGTTTTATTTTCCGATGGAGTTGTAGAATTTGAATTTAAATTTGCCATAGTTTGTGACAACCTCCTGAATTTTGCATAAATACAAAAATCAAAATGCTCTGGATGATATTATATTGACATATTTTATATTGATATATAATATCTTATGTATTGTATATGAACGTTTGCTTTTAACTTAGAAAATAACAAAAAATTGTTTCTTTCCATTAAAAACCTTTTAATTAACATTTTTCAACATAATCTGGATTTTTTGGGGCCATTTCTTTATCTGATCATTTTTGACCTCTTGATTTGATCATGCCTTTTGATCATGAAAAAATTTATTTCATTTTAATAACTTTAAGTATATAAAATCATTGGTCTTAAAATCATTGGTTTGTGAAAGCAAAATATGGTTTATGAAAGCAAATACAAACTAACCAAAAAAATGGTAAACCAAAAAACATGTGGTAGTTAACAAATAAGGCGATGGATCCAAAAACCTTTTTAAAAGGTTCCCATTAATTTAAAAGTTTAAGTAAATGGATGTGAACCCTTAAACAGCCACATTTTAGGCATATAAAACCCGGTTAACTATCGTGTCATGTTTAAATGGCTGCAGATAAATGAAATGGAAGTTCTAACAGTAAGCCTATAAATTTTTATATAAATCAGTTGAATTTAGATCATGAAAAAGTTGGGTGAAGGTAAAAATTTCAGGAGATGGAAATTTGAATTCAAAGAATAAAACAACTTGCATCATGGTTCAGGGAACCTCATCAAACGCAGGTAAAAGTGTAACAACCGCTGCACTCTGCAGAATTTTCTCGAAAAGAGGTTACAGGGTTGCTCCCTTTAAATCCCAGAACATGTCACTGAACTCCTACACAACAAGTGAAAAAGCAGAAATATCAATAGCACAGGTACTTCAAGCCGAGGCTGCAGGGGTTGAACCATCCTACAACATGAATCCAATCCTCCTGAAACCCAAAGAAGACTTTGTATCCCAGGTCATTGTCCATGGAAAACCTGTAGGAGATATGAATTTTTACCACTACCAGAACAACTTCCGTAACCAGGCTCTGAAAGCCATCAAAACATCACTTGAAGCCCTGAAAAATGAATATGATATAATCGTGATTGAGGGAGCAGGATCCCCTGCAGAGATAAACATGCTGGACAAGGACCTTGCAAATATGCAGATAGCCCGCATTGCAGATGCAGAAGTGCTTTTAGTGGCTGATATTGATAGGGGCGGAGTCTTTGCATCCATTGCAGGAACATTCTCCCTTCTACCTGAAGAGGACAGGAAGCGGATTAAAGGGATAATCATAAACAAGTTCAGGGGAAATCTGGACATACTCCTTCCAGGAATACGTAAAATAGAAGAAATCGTGGGCGTGCCTGTTTTGGGGGTTTTACCCTATGATAACAGCCTTAAACTCCCTGAAGAAGATTCAGCATCACTTTCGGAACATAAATACCGGAAAAATGAGAAACTGACAGTTGGAGTTATGAGGCTTCCTAGAATCTCCAACTTCACAGATATAGATCCCCTTGAGTACGAACCAGATGTTGGTATAAAGCTCATTGAACTGGGGGATGAAATAGGGAATGTGAACGCCCTGATCCTGCCGGGTACAAGAAACACCATAAGCGATCTTTTAGCCCTTCAAAAAGCAGGTTTTGTTGATGAAATAAAAGAACTGTCAAAGGAAATCCCAATTTTTGGTTTATGCGGAGGATATCAGATGCTTCAAACGAAGATCATCGATGAAGCACACAAAGAATCAAAGTACGGCAGCATTGATGGAATTGGACTTTTGGACGCCAAAACACGTTTTGATTCCACTGAAAAAGTGGTTACCCAAAGTCAGGGAAAAGTGCTTGGAGGAGGAATCTTTGAAGGTCTTAAAGGAAATAATGTGAAGGGCTATGAATTACATGAGGGCCTTACCACACTTGGAAATTCAAAGCCCCTTTTTAGAGTTATTGAAGGGTGTGGAAACTGTCCTGGCTCTGGATACGATGGCGCTGTAAATGGATACAGTTCAGGAACCTATTTCCACGGCATATTTCACAACTTCCAGTTCAGAAGGTTTTTCACAGATTATCTGAGGGCTTCAAACGGTCTTGAAACCCTTGGATTTGTTAACGACAATTTTGAAGACATGAAACAGTTTTCAATTGATAGACTTGCACAGATCTTCCAGGAAAACGTGGATATGAGCGTTTTAGACAAAATGATGGGAAACAGTGAATTTAAGGGACGAGATTAAAAATTTGGTAAAAATTACAAACAAAATAATAGAAAATAATAGAAATCCAAAGTTGATATTATATCTTAAATTAAATATCTTGATTTTAAAATTAGATAATTATCTTTAAATTTATTAAATTTTATTGTGGAACTCTATCCTGCCTTTTAAGATATAAATTTATTTGGTAAAAACGCCAGTAACCTTCTTAACCTTGGGTGTTTTCACAAGTACCAAGATTCTATCTCCTGACTCCAACACCATATCATTTTTAGGGATTTTTAATTCATCATTCTTGTATACGGCAGTTATTATATAATTATCAGTTGGACTGACATCCTTTACCATTTTCCCCACTGTTTTCTTATTGTTAACAACCAAATCCAGAAGTTCTGCATTTCCCTTTCCAATTACACTTAGATCTGTTATTTTTGGCCGTGTTATGAGCTTTTCAAGATAACCTGCAGCCGTAAGCTCTGGACTTATAACTGCATTTACTCCCGCCTTTTTAAATGCTTCTTCATGGTCGGGATTGCTCACCCGTGCAATTATCTTTGGTACTTTGTAGTCCTTCGCAAGTAAAGAAGCGAGTAAATTAGCTCCATCGTTTCCAGTGGCCGCCACAAAAACCTTTGCATCACCGATATTCGCGCCTTCAAGGATTTTGGTGTTTGTTCCATTGCCATGGATGACCAAAGCATCCAGTTCGCCTGCTGCATTTTCACAGAGAGTTTTATCATTTTCAATTAGAGTTACATCGTGTCCAACAGAAATCAAAGCAGATGCCAGGTTCAATCCTACCCTGCCACCACCCATTATTACAGTATACATAGTAACACCTTTTCAACTTAAGATTGCTAATTTAAAACAAAATTAGACAATACTAAGACAATTAATAGATTTAGTTATAAAATTTTGAATTATAAAATTTTAATTACCGTGTTAATATTGTTCAATTACATAAAATTGGATTAGTAACCACAAAAACGTGTTACTGGATAAATTCAAGTTCACGAGAAAGATTCCAGCCATTAATTATCTGTACGGGTTGAATCATTTAAAATTTTATTCAGAATGATTTCATCAGGAATTATTCTATTTTCTGGGATTTTCTCTCAATAAAAAGTCAATTACAGGAAAATTATTAACTTACAATCTTGAATTACAAAAATTATTAAGTTAAAATCCAATTAATTTGATTAGAACTTTTCATCCTATTAAAAAAAGTCATATATAAATTTTTCTATCCTCATTATCTTAAACAGATTTTAAACCTCTGATAGGACATGGATAACTGATTAATCACTTGAAATTTTAAATTAAAACAGTATAATAGTTTAATATTCGAAAATAAAAACAAATAATCCAAATTTTCAAAAAAAAGAGTAAAATATTGCAGGCGTATTGAATTTTATCCAGGTTAGGCCTCAATCATATTAACAATAGGCGTAATTTCGATTAATTCGAATCCCACCAGACCTAAAAACTTATATACTATAAACCCAAAACCATGATATGCGGTCACGCGGTGTTAGTCCAGCATGGTTAAGACACTAGCCTGCCACGCTAGTGACCCGGGTTCAAATCCCGGACACCGCATTGCGGTTGTAGTCTAGTCTGGTTAGGACTTGGGCCTTCCAAGCCTACGACCCGGGTTCAAATCCCGGCAGCCGCACTTTTACATTTTAACATGACCTTTTTTTGCACGAACTTTTTTTTATCCGATTTTTGCAGTCCAACAGTTTTAGATCCAACAGTTTTAGATCCAACAGTTTTAGATCCAACAGTTTTAGATCCAACAGTTTTAGAATTTATATGGCTAGATCAAGCTTTGTTAAGTATAATGTTAAGTAAAATTATGTATTAAGTATAAATGTATTAAGTATAAATTAGCGCTGTAATCATCTATTTAGACTAGCAATCATCTTAAATTTTTAATTAACTGCTGTAAAAACAAGAGAAAGAATTAAAAATATGAGATTATAATGGTACCAAAAGTTCTGCAGCCACCATTCTGCAGATATCTGTTTTGGTAATCACTCCCACAGGTTTTTCATCATCTAAAACTAGAAGCCCTGAAACATCTGCCCTAAGCATTAAATTTGCAGCGTCTTCTATGTTATCCTCTGCAGATATGGTTATTATATTTTCAGACATTATATCCCCAATTTTTGGGGGCGTGTACTTATTTAAGGTTGGTCTGAGACTGCCAAAGACACCTATCAAGTCTGAGTAAGATAAAACCCCAATGGGATTTCCATCATCATCTACAACAAAGATTCTTCTTATACCTTCCTTATACATCTTTTCAAACGCTTCCAGTGGCCTTATATTGAAGTTTACACTTATAACATCCTGATTCATTGCCTCTCTAACTTTCATGTTACCACTCCCACAGATTATACCAAAAGTTTTATTAATCATTAAGGTTTAGATGTAATACTTTATTGGCATACCCCGTACTTAATTGTTTAACCCGTATCCTAAAGTGTTGTATCCTAAAGTATATTGGCAAAGTTACTTTTAATTTGTGTTGTACATATCAATAGGATATCTTGTTACTCCTGAACAATATGAAGATCAAACTGAAAAATATAAATAAGGATGCGGGTAACAAAGTTTAATACTAAAAAAATATAAAATATTATTAGAATATTACTAAATTCACTTTAGGTATAACTGTATGAAATTAAGTAACAATATTGTTCATGACAAGCAATATTGTTGCTTAGGGGTAAGATTTATATTAGTAACTGTTCGTATTATGATAATATAATACATGGAGGGAAAATTGTGATGAGAATTAGTATGTCACTACCAAAAAAGCTTTTAAATGAATTTGATGAAGTATTAAAGGATCGAGGATATCAATCCCGATCAAAAGGGATCCGAGATGCCCTCAAAGATTATATTGTTAGGTATCAATGGATGAATGAAATGGAAGGTACCAGAATAGGAATTATTGCTGTTATATATGATCACCACTACACAGGGGTTATGGAAGATCTTACAGATATCCAGCACGATTACAGGGATTACATAAACGCTGTTATGCACGTCCACATGACAGAGAAGTACTGTCTTGAGGTCATAGTTGTAAAAGGAGACGTGAAATACATCCGCGACTTAACGGAGAAAATAATGAGATTAAAAGGTGTAGAACACGTTAAACTCACAAGTACAGCCAGTGGCGAAAAAATAGATAGAAGCTAGTTATTTTTTACTCAAATAATAAGTTTAAGCCAATAATAAAGGCTTAAGTTAATCTGAAGGTTTTTGATGGGTAAGAAAAGATTTGGTAATACAAAATAGAAGTTACAGGATTATGAGACAGATTATCAACACGTATCACCACGATCTAACATCAGACCCTGAAAGATTAGCTGGTTTCTATGAGGCCATACAAAATAAGGCTAAAGGAACTGTATACGACATAGGTGCTGGCTCTGGAATTCTTTCCATCTGGGCTTCAGCCCATTCAAATTTTGTTTATGCTGTTGAAATAAATAAAAACGTTGCAAAACGCACGAGATCACGTCTAAAATCCTTTAAAAACATCAAAGTGATCACTGGCGATGCAAGGGATACCCTTTTTTTAAAGAACGCTGACCTGAAGAGAGCAGATCTTATAATATGTGAAATGTTGGACACTGCCCTCATAGATGAGGAACAGGTCCCTGTTTTAAATTCCGTCATGAAATACCTGAAAGAAGACGGAGAAATCATTCCATATGGTGTTATTAACTGTGTCGAACCAGTGCAGACGGCAGTGGAACATATATGTTACGAAGAACATGGTAAACCTGAAACTGAGGTTCTTGGAGATCTTACAGCCTACAGCACCATTAAGTTCAAGGGCAGCCCAACTTCAAAACTGAAACCAATTGAAGAAAAGTTTGACACAGTTGTTGATCTTAAAATAAACAGCAAAGGGATGATTTCAGGGATGAAAATTACAACTTTTACATTGATAACTCCTGAAATAATCTGCGGTCCCACTCCAATGTTAAACCCTCCTTTGATTATTCCAACAAACAGTTTAAAGGTTGATTCTGGAGACAATATTAAACTCAAGTTAAGCTACGTTATGGGTGGTGGATTAGATAGCATTAAAACTTCAATTAAAAAAATTTCTTGATGGCTCAGATTTACCCCACAAAAAAATCGTTTTTTTATGCATAGGAAATGATATGAGGGGAGACGATGCAATTGGCCCGGTTACAGCAGGAAAATTATCAGAGATATTCAGTGGACGTAGGGATATCACGGTCATCAACGCTGGAACAGTGCCTGAAAATCACACAGGCGCAATTCGGAGGGAAAATCCATCCCATCTATTTATCATCGATGCTGTGGACATGAAGAAAGAGCCAGGACATCTTAGGCTTGTTAAAAAAGAGGAAATTGCAGATTATAATATTTCAACCCATGCAATGCCTTTATCATTTCTAATAAAATATCTTGAATCTTCAATAAATGCAAAAATTATTTTAATTGGAATTCAACCAAAAGCAATGGACATGGTTCAAAGTATCCGGAAAAAGAACCCAATTTCAAGGGAATCTGAGGAAGGTGTTGAAAAACTTCTGGAAGTACTTCAAGACGTGCTTTAAGAAATTAAGATCTAGCTTTTTTATATTCCTCTTATGCTTTATACTCCTTTTATAAGATCAGACTTTTTTTTTAGGTACGTAAATATAAAACATGGATAACACTAGCTGCAACCCAAATAGCACATCAATCATAATATAAATAAAAGGTTGATCTAAAATAGGAAGGAATATCTGAACTGGTATCTCATGTTTAGCTTGAATCATGTTGATCTTATGCATCTTAAATTTCCAGTAGTATTCTAGTAATATTTTAAAGATAATCCGTGATAAAATGAAGATATTGTTTATAGGAGCCCGACTTTTTGATGACGTTGCATTGTATGCAAGAAAAAAAGGAATAACCACTATTTTAACAGAATCAAATCCTCAAGCAGCCCACCTCAAACTTGCTGATTCTTACCATGTAGTTTCACGCGGAATGGAAAACCCAAAGGAAATAGCTCTGAAAGAGGATGTTGACGCAGTAGTACCCCTCATGGGCGTTGATGGGCCCCTACCAGAAATTGCAATGATGAAGGAGGAGCTTGAAAGTGTATACAACCTGCCAGTCATTACATCAGGGGTTAATGCAACCTCAATTTCAGGAGATAAACTCAAAACAAAGGAATTTTTAACATCAAACGGCATAAAAACTCCTGAATTCAGGAAAATCAGTGAAAACTCGGAAAACATATTAAAAAAAGAAAACATATTAAAAAATGATTTAAAAGGTAAATTACCTCTTGTTCTGAAAAAAAGTAGAGGCCAGGGTGGATCTGGAGTAAAAATTGTCTCATCTTCTGGAGATGTTGACAGGTGCCTTGCTGAATGGAACGATGAAAGTGAAATTTTCATTGAGAAATTCATGGAGGGTGTTGAAGTTTCCATAGAAGTTCTAAGGTACAACAATGAATCAGTTCCCCTTGTTCCTGTTTACAAAGGAAACACCACCCTTGAAGGTGTCCATCCACTTAAAAAGGTTAAAAAAGCCCCTTTAAACTTGGAAGGTGTTGATAATCAACAGAACAACCAGATGATAATGGAACTTGCAGATCGAATTGCCCAAAACATGGGTACCGAGGGAACCATGGACATTGACATCATATTTGACACTGAAACCAAAGAAAACTATGTCATAGAGATGAACACAAGACCCAGCGGTACAAGATACATCACTGCAGCCTCAACAGGAATAAACCCAATCCATGAACTGGTTGACATGGCATCTGGAGAATGGAAAGCTTCAAAGGTTAAAAAAAGCATGAAAAATTTTTCTGCCTTTGAAATACCCGTTGGAAGTTACAGAAGTAACAGGAACAATTATAAATTCCGAGATTTTCCAGGAGAAAACTCATGGATCGTTCACGGCCCGGAAAACTATGAAAGAGTAACAATCCGGGGCAAAACATGTGCAGACGTACTTGAAACTGCCCAGAAGTTGGGTATAAATCTGCATTCTAAGCTGCATTAATAAAAAACAGTTACTGCCTTGAACAAGGCTGGAGTCGATCTTGGTAAACAATTTTCTATGAAATAAATTTTCTATAAAAAAATAGTGGTAAACAATTTTACGGAATAATTTTTATGGAATATCTTAGAGATAAAAAAAATAAATGTAAGGTGGTAATTTGAACAGTATTCATACAGAACTTTCTATATTCATTATTACACTTTTATCAACACTGCTTTTCACTCTCTTCATAAGGCGGGTGTTAAGATACGCAGATGTGAGAGATAACCCCATAGTAACAGAACAGCGCTACAAAGCAGGAACCCCCACCATGGGTGGGCTTGCAATACTCCTTGGAGTTCTCCTGGCAGCATGTGTTTACATCACAGACAAAAACTTAATCATCACAGTTGTTATCATGATGGTTGGAGGAATCATAGGACTGGCCGACGATCTCATAGGCCTTAAAACCAAGGAATTCCAGAAACTTGTGAAAAGTGTGTCACCAGACCCTATAGAAATAGGCAGATTAACACTTAAAACTGGTGAAAATGCCAGAGTCACAACACCTAAAGCAAAAAAAGACTTTAAAAGGCTTCTTGAAGAGAAAAAGATCGAAGTGATCGATGAGGTTCCAATAAAAAAAGAAGAAAAGGAAAGCGAAAAGATCTTTGCCCAGATACTGGTCTCACTATTTCTTGTGGCAACAGGAGCTGTTAGCACATCTGTAATGGGATTTAACCTTGGCCTTCTTGTTATCCCAGTTGTTATATTTGGTGTTGTAGGCTCAATAAATGCTGTAAACCTTATAGATGGTATGGATGGACTTGCAGCAGGCATAGTCGGCATAGCATCCGCTGCATGTGCAATCTTTTCCATTTCAACAGGCAACTTCGCAGGTTCAACACCATTTTTAGTGATAGCTGGTGCTTGTTTTGGTTTTCTGGCTTTCAACAGGTATCCCGCAACCATATTCATGGGAGATACAGGTTCTATTGCACTTGGAGCCGGTTACATTACGGCAGCATTTCTGGGAAATGTGATATACTTTGCAGTGATCGCACTTGCAGTTCCAATAGTTTCAGTTATTGTGAGTCTGATGCACAGAGCTCATATAATAAAGTTACCAGTTGAACCACTGCACCACACATTAAATTATAAGGGACTATCAGAAAAGAAGATAATAATACTTTATTGGGGCTTAACCCTCATAATATGTGCTGCTGCAATTTATTTTTACCATGCACTTTAAATTCTGTCTTAATCCCCTTTTAAAGTTAAATTAAAGCACCAAGTTAAAAAAAATGGGTTGTAAAAATAGTTTCTAAAAACAGGTTGTTAAGTTGTAATTTCAAGCAGTATCAAACCAATAATTGTAAAACAGCAAAACTCTAAGGGAACAGTGAAAAAATGGAACACGTTACCACAGCTTATCTTGCAGAAAAGGTGAATGGAAAACTTATAGGGCCTGATAGGGAAATTTCAGGGATATTTAATTTTCTTCATGACGCAAAAGAAGGCGATGCTGTAATAAGGCACAGGATAGATGAAAAGGGAATTGAAATTGCAGCTTCCAAGGGTGTTTCATGCTTGGTAACTCAAAATCCCCATGAAAAAGCCATTGAAACCGCCAAAAAGCTGGAATTTCCCCTTATAGTTACAGAAAGAATAGAGCTTGCAAATGCATTTGCAATTCACTGGGCAGTTGAAAACTTTGCAAATGATTCTCTGCGCGTAACTGTAACAGGTACAAATGGCAAATCCACAACCACCCACATGATCTACAGCATTCTTAAAGAAGCGGGTTACAATACCTACACCAACACAGATTCTAAATCTGAATTCAACACCCTGATTGACCCTATCGTTTCAAAACAGATTGCAGAGTTTCCAGGTAAAATTGAAGCCATGGCAGTGGAAGTTTCAGAGGTTCAGGGTTGGCTTGGTAAGTTAATGAAAAACCATGCTGGATTGATGACAGCTGCAGTGAATCCGAGTGTTGTTGTCATTACAAACGTCACCCTTGACCACATAGGTCTTGTAAACTCCATTGAAGAAACATTTAATGAAGTATCAGGCTCAGTAAAAGCTCTCCACAATGGAAACCATACATTTGCAGTTTTAAACCATGATGATCCACGCGTGAGGAAGATGGAAGCTTTCAAAGGCAAAAACACCGCGGTTATCTTCTACGGTGCTGATGCTGATGTGGAGTTTAAAAATGAGGGAATCTTTTACAGGAAAAAACTTCTAATAAAGGGAGAAGATCTGCCTTTTAAAAGTCAGCACTTCATACAGAACATAATGGCAGCCATAAGCGCAGCTATAACCCTTGGTATTGATTTAAACATCATAAAAAAAGCAGTGTCAAATTACAGGCCTTTAAAGAGAAGGTTCAACATATTAAGCCGTGAGCCCCTCATAATAGATGATTTTGCACACAACCCAAATGGGATAGTTTCAACGATCAAGAGCGCTGCTAAGTTGTGTGAAGGAACTTTACATGTTGTATCTGCAATAAGGGGGTCCAGAGGAAATTCTATAAACCGTTTAAATGCAGAGGCAATTGCTGATGGTCTTGAAAATATTTCTAAGGATGTTGATTTTACCCTGACCTTGACAACAAGTAGCGACGTTGTTGACCACCTGAACACGGTTGTGGACTCTGAAAAGGCCGTCTTCACAGATACGCTCAAGGATAAAGGTTTAAATTACACTTTACATGAAACACTGCAGAGTGCATTGGAAGAAGCTTTAAATGCTGCAGCAAAAAATGACACTGTTCTGCTCGTTGGAGCTCAGGGAATGGATCCTGCATCCGAAGTTTTAACAAAAATTGATAAATTTAAACCCTTAGAGTAATCAAATTAAGGGCAAAATGAAAAATTAAACTTAAAAAGTAAATTAAACTTAAAAAGTAAATTAAACTTAAAAAGTAAATTAAACTTAAAAAGTAAACTTTAAAACTTAGTCTCAGAAGTAAAATTAAAAAAAAACAATCAATTTCTTATTTTTTTCTTATTTTGATCTCAGTTTTTAAATCCTCTGATTCTCCAGTTAATTTATATTCAGTTAGTTTATATTCAGAGAGCTTCATCTCACAAGTTAATTCAAAAAAAACATGCTTTCACATTTTTTTCAAATTTTGCTATTTCGATGCTTCCAATGTGTTTCAAACTGTATCTCTCAATTAACTGTTATGATTTCATAAATTTAATAGTGGTTTTTAATAGGAGCAGCAATTTTATAGGGCAATTTATAATTTTATAAGTGACTGTTACAAAATTTAGATCACAAAATAAAACTTCAACAAAACATTTTTAATGGTTCATGAGAATTAGGGAGTAGAAATATTTTTTAAAAAATATTTTCAAAAAAATGTTCATCCAAGGCTTGAGTTAAGTACAAGAAAGGAAATTAAATTTTTAAAATTTCAAGGGCCAAGAACCAAATCAATAGATTTGATTTTTCCATGGTATCAGTACGGATGTTAGGTATCAGTACGGATGTTAAAGTACTAAAAACATTCATCTTGTATCGAAGTTTCCCTGGAATTTACGCCCATTAATACACATTAACCCGTTATGGATTTTAAGTTTCATAAAGACATTTTAAATACATTTAATCTGATAAACACTGAAAAAACGTTGAAAAAATTAAAGAGGAGCTTATTATGAATTGTATAGTTATAGGTGCAGGTAATGCAGGACGTCCTGTTGCAAGGATTCTGAACCATGTAGGCAACAAGGTAAGGATCACAGACAGCAAAAATCTGGAAAAATTCCCGGAGAAGGTGCAAAAAACTCTTCTAAAAATGGAAGAGGAGGGAGTGGAGCTACAACTTGGCTCGAACACTCCAGATTTTAATGGTATGGACTCTGCATATGTTTCACCTGCAATACCCAAAAAAGCCCCGATTATGGAAGGAATAGCCAGTAAAATAGAAAACAAGGAATTAAAGTTAATTAGTAACGAAGATGTATCATGTATAATCAACGATCTGATTGATATAGATACTATAGGAATAACAGGAACCGTTGGTAAGACCAGCACCAGCCATGCAATTTATGAGATATTTAAAAACGCCGGGTACAAGGTTTGGCTATGCTCCTCCAGGATGGGCAACCTTTTAAGTGAAACCATAATCGATGGAATAGTAAAAGGCCTTCCCAAAGAAAATGACATTGCAGTGCTTGAAATACCCCACGGAACCTTAGGAATAATGTTCAAGGTTCATCTTAAGGTGGCTGTGCTTACAAATATTTATATTGACCACCTCGACGAATTCGACAACTCCATGGAAAAATATGTGGCTAGAAAGCGTTTGATAACATGTTCAAGCGATGTGCTGGTTGCAGGTGCACCCTGCAGGAAATATGTCGAGGATTTAGATGATACAGTGTTTTACTGTTTTAATGAATCCAAATCCGCTTCAGAAAGTACAAATATCAGAGAGTACAATTCAAATGACACCTCCAAAAAATCCGAATCTGAACATGAAAAACCTGAACATGAAAATCCCAAATGCCCTGTCTCAGGTTACTACAAAAATGGCACATTGGGATTGAAATATAATTTAAAAGGAGTTCCCCACCTATCAAGCGGTGAATCTGGCGAACTCAAAACCCAGTTTAAACCCTGCGGATATTACCTCGAAAACTCAGTAGGTGCAGCTGCAGCTGCACTGTGTTACGGTTTAGATAAAAAAGCCATCGAACATGGTCTAAGCAAATTCAATGGAGTTCCAGGACGCATGGAATACGTTGGAAAGTATAATGGGAGGGACGTTTACATTGATCCTTCCCATGTGATTGAAGGATTTATAAAAACCCTCAGTCTCTTTCCAGAGCGAACCCTCGTTGTGTTGGTGGAGAATCTTGACACAGCAAACTCTCGAGACAAGCAGAAACTTGGAGAAGTGATTGGCAGATATGCAGATGTCATGATCTGTAGTGCATACAATGAAACAATGAACAAATTGGACAGAAACGCTGTCCAAGAGATTTTCAAAGGTGCTAAAGACTCAAATGCCCTCAAAATTGGGGTTGATGACCTGAAAACAGCTGGAGAAGTTTCAATCAAATATTCAAAACCAGGGGATGTTATAATACATGTGGGTCCCGGTGCCATAACCACCTACGATAGCACCAAGTTCAAGATGATGTCTGGAATAGAAGAAGGATGTAAAAAATATGAGTAAACAGAACGTAGAAAACATGAATGAACCCGATTCAAACATGAAACATGAAACATATCCAAGAACAACCCAGGCATCATCAGAGGAAAAAGGACCACTTCCACAGGAGGGCACCTACGGAGTTGTGGGTGTCTGTGGAGTGGTTGGAAACCTCATCGCAAGGGTGCTCATGGACCATGGCTTCAATGTGACCTGTACAGACATGAAACCTGAGGCTGAGTGCAGATTCGGGTACACACTGGAACCATACCTAAAAAAGTACAATCCCACCATATATTTTTCAGGCCATCCAGAGTCATTTTTAACTGAACCAGATTACATAATACCCCCACCAAGTCTTCCAAAAACTTCAAAGCTCTTTAAAAAAATAAAAGAAAGTGGAACAAAGATTTTAGAAGTTGAAGATATTTTAAAGAGGGTTAAACCCGATAAACCAGTTATTTGCATCACTGGAACGAACGGTAAAACAACAACAACCACCCTTCTAAAACGTATATGTCGATCTGCTGGTCTGAAACCCACAGAACACGGTTTCAGAGATCTTCAGGGAAACATTGATTACATACCACCCTTACAGGGAAGGCTCAATGGAGATGTTGCAGTGCTTGAAACTGGAACTTTCGGATTTCCAGAAGACCTCAAACGGATGGTAAAACGCTGCGAACCTTCCTGTGGTATCATGACTAACATTACTCCAGATCACCTTGACAATGATCAGGACTTTTTAAGCTACGCAAACATAAAGGGAGATTTCGTTGAATACCTGAAGGATAAACAGCTGATTGTGAACTCAGATGATCCAACCCTCTGGGGCTTGATCAAGTCTAAAAACTGTTCTAACATGACAACCTTCGGTGTGAATTCCAAATCCACAGTGAAAAGTAGGAAAAAATGTTGGTGCGGCCATGAAATTTCCATTGATGAGACCATATCTGGTGTTGGGTATTACGAGTGCGAATGCGGACTTAAAAGGCCTGAACCTGATTATCTGGCAACAGACATAAAAAATGGTGGCTTTACACTGAAAACACCCCATGGTTCTTTGAGGTTAAATCCCAAGATAATGGGTCTTCACAACGTTTACAACATTCTGGGTGCTGTTGCAGGAGCCGTTGAATTCTTCAGGATACCTTTGAAGAATGTAAAAGAAGCTGTTGAAAGTTTTGAAGGGGTTCCAGGACGTCTAGAGCACATATTCACCTTCAATGGGAAGGATGTTATCGTTGACTACGGACACAACCCTGCAGGTGTTGAAACTGTGCTGAGGGAACTTAAAAAGGTTTATGATAAATTGACTGTTGTCGTTACCATTTCATCAGAGTCAGGTGCATCAGGGGATGATGAAATACTCCAGAAGGCCCTTGAACTTGCAGATTTTGTTGTTCCAGCTTCAAGCAGTTCAAGAAGAGCAGCAGAAAAACATTTACCCAATGACAAAATAGCAATGACCAGTAAATCTCGGGAAGAATTCAAAAAGGGAACCCTTGGAGCAACACAGGACCAGGTGATTGAAGGGTTGAAAAAGGGTCTAAAATGTGATGCCCGTGCAGTTGTGTGCCTTGGTGAAGCCGCCTTCAAGTACAAAAAAGCAATTGTCTCCCTGAAAACCATTGAACTGTGATTTTAATTTTATTTTCGTTTTTCCCAACATCAAAATTTAAGTATTAGATATCCTAAAACAAGTACCTTAAACTAACTTTAAAATTCCTTAACTTTAAAAGTTCCTTAAAAGATTTAATGAAAACATTTTAAAATGTGTGAAAAAATTGAAGAAATGTAAAGAAATTGAAGAAATGTAAAGAAATTGAAGAAATGTAAAGAAAGTAGAAAATGTATAAAAAGTGATGAAAAGAACTAAATTTTTTATTAACTTCAAAGCTCTTCTACAAAAAAAATTAATTCTTAGATGAAATTTTACTTTTAAATGAAAATGCAAACTCTAAACCTAATTTACCTTCCTTAATTAAACTGGAAAAAGAGAAAAAAGATAAGAGTAATAACATTTAAATGAACTAAGAATAATCTTGTAAAAAGAATTATAACCTTGTAAAGAATTATATTAGGAAGTTTCTGTAAAAGCACTAACGGTGAAATGTGATGTTCATAAAAATAAGGAGAGACACTCTAATCATTTTAATACTTGCATTCATCCTGATCTTGTCAGGTCAACTAATGACCTACATGGCGTATGCTTCCTCAAATGGAACAGGTAATGGTGTGGCCATATCAGGTGTTATAATAAAGGGAAATGATATAGTGCCCACAGACTCCATACGTTCCAACATAGCCAACACAGGGTTCAGATCAGGTAGCTACATAAGGGGGGACACATTAGTTACCACTAAACAGTCACTGCCCCTTAACGAGGCCATAACAAATGCTCAACAAGCAGCTGTAGCAACTACCATTCCAGGAACAACTATTAAACCAATAGTGGCGGCTGATGTACAGGTTGACAAGGAAACAGGATTGGTTACAGTAACTGTGGTGGAAGACTTCTCACAAATCAATGTAAACGGTACGGTGGTATAAAGCATGAAAGCTGAAAGACCAAAGTTAATAAAAGCCCTTCTACTTCTGTTCATAGTAGCGATAGTCGTTGGTACGTCTTCTGCAACAACAAACATGATAATTATAACTGATCCTACAGGGCAGGATCCCAACGGTGCTGCAGCTGGAAGTATGTCCTACGCTGAAAACATGTTTCAATCAACCTTCATCTACTCAACAATGAACCATTTCTGTGTTCTCTCTGGTGGTGAAGGCGACTCAACACTCAGACTTAAAGCAACGATTGCAGTCATAGATGCACTTGAAAAAAATGCAACTCCTTCACAAGCAGCTTCAATAGCATCAGGTTACTCAGGAATCAGGATCATGTGCGGTACTCCAACAGGTGGTGCTGCAGTTGGCGGATCATTTGATGCATATGTTGTCACTGTTTCAGGTAACGGCACAATAAACATCACACCTTACTCCACTACATCAGGAGGCGTTGCAGTACTGCCTGCAGGCACAAAGGGAGCCATCATACACCTGAGAAACTGTGAAGATAACCCTAAGTTTGGAACCGCTGATACTGTTCGTCTACAAACTGCTGAAAACATTGGAAAAATGATAAGGGATGGTTACCCAGCAACCTACATCTTAGGTCAGGCCTTTGGAGAAGTTGCAAACGACTCGGGCGAAGACCATGGTGGAGGAGGCATAAACCTCGTCTCAGGAATCACAACAGGAAGCATGTTCACACCAGCAGAACTAAACCAAACCGGATACCCTATGGAACAGGCATACACTAAGGTCTGTCCTGAATGTGGATGGAGTGTAAGTTATCCAGAGGCTGACAACTATCAAACCTGCCCAAACGATGGAACAACACTCAAAACAGTTACTGCTTCTCAGGCCCTTGCAGATGATATAACAGCTACTGCAAACAGTACATCTGTATCAGTTTATGGAAGTGATGAACCTGGAATCTCAGAAACAACCGATGAGATAGTTACGGCTTCCGTTAAAAAGAATGGGTACAACAGTGAAACAATTGCAAAAGCCATAAACTCAGCGATAGACAACGGATTGATCGTTGGGGTTAACTACGTTGAACCAAAGGATATAAACGTGAAAGAAAGTTCTAGAGCTGTGGGTGTTTACTTTAAAGCACTCCCTAACAACAGGTCGGCACCTCCATGGAACCTTCCAATAAGCTCCTCCATTTTGAACTTACTTGGAAATATACAGACAGCAATTGGTTTGATACTGGTTGTGCTTGTTTTATTCAGAAGTAGCCTCATAAATTCCTTCCTTAAAAAACGGTAGTATGAGTTATGATTAATGAATCATACAGGAATTTGAGGACGGGATTGATCCAAGGATCAATCAACTTTTATTAACTTCCTTTTTTTATTGAAGTGTTTTGAAGTGAAGGTGTTTTTGAAGTTTTTATGAGATGAAGCTTCACCATGAAATGAGATTTCAACTTAAAAAAAATAATTTTAAGTACTGAAGGTTATAGAATCTTATTTTGGGATGAAAAGTTAATTATTAAGAAAAATAATCAATAGGTTTACTGTTCACGTTCACGAACTGGATATTTATTATAGTATTATGTGCAGATTAGGAAAATTTAATGGAAGCTTAATAGAAGTTCAGTAACTTAATAATGATCTAAAAAGTTCAGTAACTTAATAAAAGTTTAAATGCCAATTCAGGAACACTAAATTTTCAATTTAGTTTTTATTTGTTTACAGGAAGGTTTATTTGTTTACAGAAAGGTGAAAAAATGGCTTTAATTTTAATAAGGGCTGAGAATCAGAAGAAAATTTTAAACAGTCTTGCAGACATTGAAAGGCATGCAGACTTAAAGATCACAGGAAAACCCAGGATTGTAAATCCAGAATCTGCTGACAGAATTGCACAGGAAATAATTAAACAAAAGTTAAGGTCAAAATCAAAGATAGCTGTTATAGTAAAAGTAAAGGATGATACAACAAAAAGCATAGTTCATATAAGGAAAATACATCCTCCAGCACATTTAATGGTTATAAGTGAAGAGTACAAAGAGTTCAAGGATATTGAAAGGAACTTCAAAAGTTCTCCAGTACTGCAGGGATACTACTCACATAAAAAGGGTAAAACAAAATCCAAAAACTAAAATGAATTTATTTGGTAGAGTGAATTATTTTTTTACTAAAATTTAGCTAAAAAAGGATTTTGATTAGAAGAGTTGATTAGAAGGATTTTAATTAGAAGGATTTTAATTAGAAGGGTTTTAATTAGAAAAAGATTTTAATTAAAAAGGAAGAATTTAAGGAAATAATTTCAAAGTTCAACATCAATTAACTTTAAATCAATTTCCAACCCTTTTATTAAATATTTCATAATGACATTAATGTCTTTTTATTTTAGCTATGTCCCCAATTGTAGCTCCCTTTATCTTTGAAGATCCAAAATCTTCCTTGGTCACGTCACTTGTTTTTTCAAGGAGGGTAACATGGAGGATCCTTTCAAATTTCTTTGCAAGCTTTATATCTGGAACCATTTTACCAGATTCCACTCGACTTATAACAGAGGCCTTTTCATATATTTTTTCACCGAGTTCTTCACGGGACCATTCCTTTTTTTCTCTGGCCTTCCTCACAATCTCGTTGTAATTTTCAAGAACTTCATAGGTAGGTTCAATGGGGCGTGGCTGTCTTCTTACACCGCCTCTTCTCGCAGCTCCTCTGGATCTTCCCAGTTTCTGTGGTTCCCTCTGAACCTTACCAAACTTTGAACATTCCTGACATGTGATCATTAAAGATCCTTCAATTTTCGTTTTCAATGGTTTTCCTGTTATACTTTTTCCACATATCTCGCATCTCATGCTGATCCCTTTTAGATTTGTACTAGTTAAATATATTTTGTACATCTACATTTAAATATTATTAGAGACAATAAGACTAATATTTATCAAAACTCAATATAACATTAGATATATTAACATAAAATTAACTTTTTATATACCAAGATCTAGGAGTGAACGAGGATCATGGAGAACATGTCCCCAACTGTATTAAAAAAGATTGAAGACCTTAAAAAGGAAATAAAAATCCTCAAAGAGGAAAACACTAAAACAAAACGTAATTTAACGTGGAAAGTAAGGAAGCTCGAGAAAGATAAAGTCTTAATCGAAAATGAAAAGATGAGACTGGAGAGAGAAGCAAAATCACTCAGAGGAGAGATTGAACGATTCAGGTCACCTCCACTCGTAATCGCCACAGTAACGGAAGTTTTGGAAGATGGAAGAGTAGTTGTTAAAAGCAGCACAGGTCCCAACTTCGTCATTGGATACTCAAGATTCTTAAATAAAAAAGATCTGGAACCTGGAGTAAGGGTGGCACTTAACCAGCAGACATTCAGCATAGTGAACATATTACCATCCGAAAAAGACCCACTTGTAATGGGTATGGAAGTAGAAGAAAAACCAAATGTAAGCTACGAACAGATTGGTGGATTAGAGGAACAGTTAGTTGAAATAAAGGAAACTGTAGAACTACCCCTCAAAAAACCAGAACTATTCACCAACGTTGGAATTGAACCACCAAAAGGTGTGCTCCTCTACGGACCACCAGGAACAGGTAAAACACTCCTTGCAAAGGCAGTTGCACATGAAACCAACGCAACCTTCATAAAAATCGTTGCATCAGAATTTGTTCGAAAATACATTGGAGAAGGTGCAAGGCTTGTCAGGGGCGTCTTCGAGCTTGCAAAAGAAAAGGCACCAAGTATAATCTTCATAGATGAGATCGATGCCATTGCAGCCAAAAGACTTAAAAGTTCAACAAGCGGTGACAGAGAAGTTCAAAGGACTCTCATGCAGCTTCTTGCAGAGATGGACGGTTTCGAAGCCAGAGGTGACGTTGGACTGGTTGCAGCAACCAACAGGCCGGACATACTCGACCCAGCTCTACTGCGTCCAGGAAGGTTCGATAGGTTCATAGAAGTCCCTGTTCCAAATGAAGATGGAAGGATGGAAATACTTAAAATCCATACAAGGAACATGTCCCTGGATGAAGAAGTAGACCTTAAACTCATTGCATCCCTCACAGAAGGAGCATCAGGAGCCGACCTCAAAGCAATGTGCACAGAGGCTGGTATGTTCGCAATAAGGGAAGAAAGATCAACGGTTACAGTCACTGACTTCATGGATGCCATCGACAAGATAATCGGCATTGAACATGAGGAGGATATGAGAAGAGAAGCTGGAGTAATGTTCGGATAAAACTCTTCTCTTCATTTAATTTTTGAATTTCCATTTTTCTTGAACTTTCATTTAATTTTGAGTTTTCAAAGTTCTACATCCCGGAAAAGGAATCTCTAATTTTAAGCCTATGATGAACCCTATGAGCTCTGATACGTGATGAATGATGGGCGAGCTGAGGCTTACTTAATTTTTAAGTAACCTTATTTTTAAAGCAGTTTATCCACAGCATCAATTTTGTATCAATAATCTATTTTCATAATTGTTTAACATTTATTCATGTAAATTTAGTGCTAAATTTTTAAAAAAAGGTTTAAATGATTTTTTTTTAAAAAATATGTTTTAAATGTATTTTAAATAATAAATTATGGTCTAAAAAGGAATTATAGATTAAAAGAGTTTATCGATTATTTAAAAGAATATTTTTAAGAATAAAGTCTGAAAAACCTATAAACACCTCAACTTCCTGCAGATGGCATCAACATCACCTGAAACCCACTCATTTTTAAGTTCTGCAACCTCAGGGCGCATAACGACAACCACTGGAATTCCAAGTTCCAGGGCAGCTTCTACTTTCTCTGGTGTTCCACCTGTTTCTCCGCTCTCCTTTGTGACCACAGCTGAAACATTGTACTCCTTCATCATGGCACTGTTGAAGTCCTTTGAGAACGTTCCCTGCATTGCAATTATGTTCCCACCAGGCAGACCTGTTTCAAGGCATTTTTTAATGGAAAAAATGGATGGAACAACCCTTGCAATGATTCTCTCAGGTTTTACACGTTCTGTGAGGTAATGCAGGGTTGAAACCCCTGCAAGGTGCATTATTCTTCTGTTTACATCTTCATTGGCTATCTCAAGGGCCTTTGATGCGGCATCCTCAAAGGATCGGACCTTGTAAACAATTTCCGATTCTGGAAGAGGTATTTGCGGTCTTTCGAATCTTAAATATTTTATTCCAGTTTTATGAACTGCTTTTATTGCGTTTTTGGTTGCCTCAACTGCGAATGGATGTGTTGCATCCACCAGTACGTTTATACTTCGTTCATCTATGATTTCAACAATTTTTTCAGATGGAAGTCCCCTTGATATAACATCAGAAGCCCCTGCAGATCTTGCAAGTTCTGCACCATAGTCCGTGGTTGTGGTGGCGAGTATTTTGATATCTTCAAAGTCTGAAAGTTTTTCCATGATACGAACTGCATCATGTGTACCTGCCATTACTATTACATTCATTTTAACCTACCTCATTTTATTAGTCTGTTTGAAACGAATTCACTGACAAATATTATGGCAGCAACAGCAGCTACAAAGAGCCAATCTCCAGCTGAAATTGCAGTTGTCCGGAATATGCCCTGTAAGAATGGTACGTAGATAACACACACCTGCAACAAGAATGATGTTGCAACAGCCACCATTAAAACCTTATTTGAGAAGCTGTTTCTGGATTTGCAGTTGAATACGTTGAATATCTGGAACATCACAAATACCGTGAAAGCCATTGTGGTTGCCTTTATGGTGCTGACGCCTGATGAAAGCTCGAAGTAGTACAGTGCAAGCGTTCCAACACTCATAACAACCCCTGTGATAATTATCCTCAGTAGGTTTCTTCTGGATATGATCTGTTCCCTGCTTGGTGGGCGTTCCATAACATCGGGATCAGCCGGCTCAACACCCAAAGATTGAGCAGGTGGTCCGTCCATTATCATATTTATCCAGAGTATCTGGATGGGGTTGAAGGGTATGGGCATGTTTGAGATGGAAGCTGCAGTTATGGTGATGATGGCACCTATGTTGGTTGAAAGCTGGAACTTCACGAATCTTCTTATATTGTCGAAAATTGTACGGCCTTCTTTAACTGCCTTAACTATGGTTGCAAAGTTGTCATCCTGAAGGATCATGTCTGATGACTCCTTGGCAACGTCGGTTCCCGTACCCATGGAAACACCAATTTCCGCTCTTTTAAGGGCTGGAGCATCGTTCACACCGTCCCCTGTCATGGAAACCACATGTCCTCCTGATTTAAGGGCTTCAACAATTCTGACCTTCTGTTCAGGGAAGACACGTGCGTAAACATTCACATCTTCCACCACTTTCTGGAACTCTTCATCGCTGAGCCTGTCGAGGTCAGATCCTGTGAGAACCTTTCCACCATTAAGAATGCCAATTTCTGATGCTATGGCAGCTGCAGTGTCTTTATGATCACCTGTTATCATCACAACGTTGATTCCTGCATTTTTACATGTTGCAACAGCATCTTTAGCTTCCAGGCGTGGCGGGTCCATCATTCCAACAAGGCCCACAAAGATCAGATCCTTTTCCAGTGCTTCCTTATCTTCAAGGTCTTCCTTATCTTCAAGCTTCCTGTAAGCTAAGGCAAGCACTCGCAGTGCCCCTGCAGTCATGCCCTTCAGATCGTTCACGATCCTGTCCCTATCTTCTAGGCTCATCTGAGAGAGACTTCCCTCTTCTGAAGCATTACCTTTTAAGGTGCTGCCTTCTGAAACACTACTTCCTACAGCATTTTCTCCCACGGCACCACTTTCCTCCATGGCATCTCCTTCAGCTGCACCTTTTTTTATCATGCTGCAGCGTTCAAGAACAAGTTCAGGTGCACCCTTGATGAGAAGGTACCTCTGGCCGTTGAACTCGTTCACTGTTGTCATCCTCTTTCTTTCACTGTCGAGAGGAATTTCAAACAGTCTTTTATGTGTTTTTTCAAGTTCTTCCCTATTGTAACCATTTTCTTCCGCGTAGAGAAGCATTGCCACGTCTGTTGGGTCGCCTATTGCCTTGATTTGCCGAGAATTATGTTTTTTAGGATTATTTTTTCCATATTTTATTTCTTTTTCTTCCTTAGATATGGTGGCGTTGTTGCAGAGGGCAGATATCTTGAAAACCATTTCAGGATCTATTATGCTGGTATTACGTACTGCCATTTTGTTTTTGGTGAGGGTTCCTGTCTTATCTGTACAGATGGTTGTGCAGGACCCAAGCGTTTCCACAGCCAGGAGTTTTCTGACAACTGCATTGTTTTTGGCCATTCTCTGCATTCCAAGTGCAAGTGTGAGGGTTAAAATAGCTGGCAGTCCCTCAGGGACAGCTGCAACTGCAAGTGAAACTGCAGTCATGAACGTCTCAACAATTGGAACATTTTTAGATAGCTGGAGAAGGAAGATTCCAGAACACACAACAAGGGCTATAACACCCAACATTTTGCCCAAACCTGCTATTTTGTCCTGTAAAGGTGTTTTAGTTTCCTCTACCTGGATCATCTCTGCAATTTTACCTATCCTTGTGTTCATGCCCACTTCAACAACCACACCTTTACCTCGTCCTGAGGATACGTTGGTGTCCATGAAGGCCAGGTTTCGGGTTTCATCACCCTCGCAAACATTTTCATTTTTTTTGACAGGTTTTGATTCTCCTGTTAAGGGGGATTCATCCACAAGAAGGTCATAGCTTTTTATGAGTCTAATGTCTGCAGGTACCTTGTCTCCTTCTTCAACTACAACAACATCGCCTATTGTTAGTTCATTTGCGTCTAGTTCCTGCTTTTTACCGTCACGCAGTACAATTGCCTGGGTGGATGTCATGCCCTTAAGTTTTTCCATGGCATTTTCAGCACGGTTCTCCTGCATAAAGCCAACAACTGCGTTTAAGATTACCACCACCATTATAACTGCCGCGTCTGTGGTGTCTCCTACTGCAGCAGCTGCCAATGCTGCCACGATAAGCAATACTATGAGAAAGTCCTTAAACTGTCCTAAAAACCGTTTTATCGGCCTTGGCTTTTCTTCTTCAACCAGCTCGTTTTTTCCATGTTTGAGAACACGTTCACTGGCTTGTTTTGTGTTCAATCCGTTTTCATTGGATTTTACATTTTCTAAAACTTCATCAACGCTTAAATTTTGCCATTTCATCATAACACATCTTGTAAAAAATCGTTCTTTTGTAGTTTACGAGTTTCATCTTCCTGTAGGTATTTATAGAATCCGTTGCTAGGGGTTTTATTATTAAATCCGCTCCAATTTTTTCTGCTAATTTCATAATGCAGGGTTGAAGTTCCTCAGGGGGTCGTATTGAATAGATAAGGGATGCATTCCCATATATTTTTAAGTTAGGATCGCAAATATCATCCTTGATTATGGAGTTATGGGAAGGTTTAATATCCGTTAGAATAATATCCATTTTAAGATGTCTTTGCAGGTTCAAAGCAACTTTAAGGAAGTTTCCCGCACCCACCTCCACTATCTTAGATGCATCAGCGTAGTTTTTGATAATGTAATCTGCAAGATCGTTCCACAATTATAATCACCGCACAAGTATTTAGTTATTTATAGACAACAATATTTACAATATTTACTGGAGACATCCATGATAATAAGAGAATTCAGACGTCCTGACATTAAAAGAGTATTTGAAATTGAGGTGTCCTCATTTGATGATCCATATCCTTCCAGCGTTCTTCTGGAGATCTACAATCTTGGAGCAGGATTTCTAGTTGCTCAGAAAGATAATAGTATCGTTGGGTATATTATATTTTGGATCAGATTTGAAGATGAAGGACACATCATATCAATAGCAGTTGACAAGAATCATAGAAGGGAGGGCATAGGATCCAAACTGGTTGAAACAACCATGGAAATCTTCAAAAAGTACAGCGTCAAAACCATAAAGTTAGAGGTAAGGGTTGAGAACGTACAGGCAAGGAAATTCTACAAAAAAATTGGGTTTAAAGAAGATAGAATCCTTGAAAAGTACTACGAAGACTTTGAGGATGCCGTGATCATGAACAAGAAAATGGATTGAATCCAGAATCTCAAAAGGTGAACACTGGTGGGATCAACGGAAGAAATTGGTTATCCAGTGATCAAAATCAATGCAAAAATCAATGCAAACTTTTTTAAAATTAGTTCTTACAATTAAAAAAACTAATTCTTACAATTAAAGGTTCCCTTCAAATTTAACATGCCTCATGCTCTTTTAGTTCATATTCAATAAAGGATTGTTTTAACCATTTAACTTAATTTTAACAATTTAACTTAATAATACTTAAGTATCTGCAAATATGCAACCAATGTACCAATCAATTACTCGATAAACCATGCAAGATGTGATGATAACTCAAAGAATTAGTATTCAGTTATAAAATCAGTGCAAATTCATTCATAATAATATTTTATAATATAAAAATCAGCACAAAATTCTTATTGCCTGATTCAACAGTTTAATTGAGGATCCATCACAGTACTTCCAAACAGCTATCCAACAAGATTTCAACCACTAAAAATTTTAAGCATGACAAAGATTAGATACATAATTTAGATATATAATTTAAAAAAAATATTAAAAAAAAACTTTTTAAAAAAAATGGATACCTAAAATATTGCTGGAAAAAATCTGGGCAGTACTGGGCTAATTCCAGATAAATGGAATTCCAGATAAAAATAAGATCCTGAACCTGAATCCCCCGGATAATGGTGGGCTAATCGGTAAAGGTACATTTACTAGACTTGAATTTACTGATAATTTTTTTGATTCATTTCAAACTTACAAAACACGGTGATGAAATGCTAAAACAGGCAAAATTGGCTTTAGAAGATGGAACAGTATTAAAAGGAGATGGATTCGGTTTTGAAACCACTAAAACTGGAGAAGTGGTTTTTACAACAGGGATGACTGGATACGTGGAATCATTGACAGACCCTTCCTACAAAGGCCAGATACTCATGTCAACTTACCCTCTTCAGGGAAACTACGGAGTATCCTCAGAGTGGTTCCAGTCAAACGGTATAAAAGCCGAAGGATTCATAGTGAGGGAGCACAACACCCATCCATCCCACAGATCAAAAGAAAAAGGTTTATCAGAGTTTTTGGAGGAATATGAGATTCCAGGCATAAGTGGAATAGATACACGTTCCCTCACCATTAAGATCAGAAGATCCGGTACCATGAAGGGAGCCCTTACAACAGAAGAAATAAGTGATGGTGAACTTCTTGAACTTGTAAGGGGACAGCCGGATATTGAAGATATTGACCTGGCTGATAAGGTCTGTGTTGAAAAACCAACAATTTACGGGGAAAACTATGATAAAAGAGTGGTTATCCTTGATTGTGGAATAAAAAAGAACAGTGTCAATGCACTGCTTAAAAGAGAGATTGGCGCAGTTGTGCTTCCCTACAAAACAGATGTTAAAACCATTTTAGATTACGATCCTGATGCAATGCTGGTTTCAAGCGGTCCTGGAGACCCTGGGCGGGTTGGAGAAGCTATAAGAACAGTTCAAAACCTGTCAAGTAAACTGCCAATATTTGGAATATGCCTTGGACAGCAGATAATCGCCCTTGCCTTTGGAGCCAAGATCTACAAGATGAAGTTCGGTCACAGGGGAATAAATCAACCAGTTAAAGACCTTAAATCAGGCAAAGTTTCTATAACCTCCCAGAACCATGGTTTCAGCATCGACCCAGAATCTTGCAGGGATCTGCCCATAAAGGTAACCCAGCTGAACCTGAACGACGGTACAATTGAGGGAATAGAACACGAAGAACTTCCAGTTTCCAGTGTGCAGTACCATCCAGAGGCAGGACCCGGCCCAAATGATACGGATTACTACTTCGACAACTTCCTCAAAACAGTTCAAAGTTATTAAAAAGGGATATAGAGGATAAAATGGAAGTTAAATCATAGAAACTAATTATTTTAAAGAGGATTAGTTTAAAATAGATTTTAGTGAAGAATTTAACTGACAAGGTTGGTGGTAATTTTATTTTAAGGGTTTTTAATAAACTTCCCCTTGATAAAAAAAAATTCAAGTTGACATCATTTAAATTGACATCATTTAAAGATTTGAAAGAGTAACTTTAATATTAAAAGATTTTCATTCAAAAAATCTTTAAGATATTGGTATGACTAACTCCTGATTTAAACAATAATATGATTAAAACCTTGAAATGGTTGAATACTGATTAATCAATTTTTGAAAATAGATTTTAACAGCTGAAAATTAGAATGTAAGGGAACGCAACTAAGAATGCAACAAGTGAGGAACCTGCAGATCAGTCACCCAATGTCAGGTGGTACAAAATTTTAAATTTTTTGAAATTCCCTTGCAGGGATCTTGAAGGTAAGGATCTTGAAGGTAAGGATCTTGAAGGTAAGGATCTTGAAGGTAAGGATCTTGAAGGTAAGGATCTTGACAGGTATCAAACTTAAAATCAGTATCAAACTTAAATAATCATAAGTCCAATTTTAGAAGGATAGAAGGTCTAGTTAGCTTTTGAATAAAATTCTTAATAATGATAATACAGACAGGAAAATAGGTAGAGGATTGTAAAATGCCAAAGGACGAAGATATAAAAAAAGTTCTTATCATTGGATCAGGGCCCATTCAAATTGGCCAAGCTGCTGAATTCGATTATTCCGGTTCTCAAGCATGTAAATCCCTCATGGAAGAGGGAATAAAGACCATACTTGTGAACAGCAACCCAGCAACCATCCAGACAGATATCGAAACCGCTGACAAAGTTTATGTAGAACCCCTAAGCCCGAAGATCGTTGCTAAAATCATAAAAAAGGAAAACCCCGATGCAATATTGCCAACAATGGGTGGACAGACAGGTTTAAACGTTGCAACGGGTCTTGAGAAGATCAAAGCTCTGGAAGATGTTAAGGTTATAGGATCATCCATAGAGACAATAAGGAACGTTGAAGACCGTGAACTGTTTGGAAAATTCATGATGGAACTTAATGAGCCCATAGCCAAATGCAAAGCAGTTACATCTGTTGAAGAAGCTCTTGAAGCTGCTAATGAAATTGGTTACCCCATGATCATCAGACCTGCATTCACACTGGGTGGAACAGGTGGTGGAGTTGCACACAACAGGGAAGAACTGGTGAAGGTGGTAACAAGGGGGCTTGAAATGAGCTTCATAAACCAGGTTCTCCTTGATGAATCCCTTCTGGGCTTTAAAGAGTTTGAATATGAGGTTATGCGTGATAAAAATGATACATGCATCATCGTGTGTAACATGGAGAACTTCGATCCCATGGGAATACACACTGGAGAGAGCATAGTTGTGGCACCCTCGCAGACCTTATCAGACGTGGACCATCAAAGGCTCAGAAATGCTTCAATCAAAATTATAAGAGCCCTCAAGATCCAGGGTGGCTGTAACATACAGTTTTCCGTGAACCCAGAGACAGGCGATTACAAGGTTATTGAAGTGAACCCGCGGGTTAGCCGAAGTAGTGCACTTGCATCCAAGGCCACAGGATATCCAATAGCAAAGATATCCGCCAAGATCGCCATTGGAATGACCTTAGATGAGATACAGAACGATATAACCAAGGAAACCCCTGCATCATTCGAGCCCTCCCTGGATTACGTGGTCACAAAAATACCGAGATGGCCCTTTGACAAGTTTAAAGAGGTTAAAAGAGAACTTGGAGTGCAGATGCAGTCCACAGGTGAAGTTATGGCCATTGGAAGAACAATAGAGGAATCCCTGCACAAAGCCATAAGGTCACTTGATATTGGAAAGTACGGGTTTGAAGAGGTTCCATTTAACGAGAACCTCCTTGTAAATGCCACAGATGAACGTTTATTCCACATTTACTCAGCTTTGAAATCTGGAATGAGTGTTGACAGAGTTCACGAACTTACAAAGGTGGATAAATTCTTTTTATACAAAATACTTAACATAATCGATTTTGAGAACAGCTTAAACAAAGAAACTATTTTAGATCCGGTAATTCTCAAAAAGGCCAAAAGAATGGGCTTTTCCGACCATGTGCTTGCAGAGTTAACTGGCCACAATGAGAAAGAACTTCGCAGTATCCGTAAGAAACATGGAATCATCCCAACCTACAAAATGGTGGACACATGTGCAGCCGAATTTGAGGCAAAAACTCCTTACTACTACAGTACATATGAAGAAGAAGATGAAGTGGCTGTTTCTGATAATAAAAAAGTTGTTATAATTGGAGCTGGACCAATAAGGATTGGTCAGGGGATAGAATTTGATTACTGCTGTGTTCACGCTGCAATGGCACTTAAAGATCAGGGATTGGAAACCATAATCATAAACAACAACCCAGAAACTGTCAGTACAGATTATGACATATCAAACAAGCTCTACTTTGAACCCTTAACAATGGAAGACGTTATGGGCATTATCGACAAGGAGAAGCCTTACGGAGTGATCGTTCAGTTCGGTGGTCAGACATCAATAAACCTTGCAGTACCACTTGCAGAGGCAGGTGTAAAGATATTAGGCACTCCTCACGAGAGTATAGACCGGGTTGAGGATCGTGAACAGTTTACAAAGGTTTTAAATAATTTGAACATACCTCAAGCAGATTATGGTATTGCAAATTCCTTTGATGATGCCCAGAAGATTGCAGAGAAAATAGGGTTCCCTGTACTTGTCAGACCTTCCTACGTTCTGGGTGGAAGGGCAATGGAAATAGTTTACGACAACATAGAACTCAAGAAGTACATGAAGGAAGCCGTTAAAATCTCTTCGAAACATCCAATACTCGTTGACAAGTTCCTTGAGGATGCAATAGAAGTAGATGTGGACGCACTCTGCGATGGAGAAGAGGTCTTCATTGGTGGAATTATGGAACATATAGAAGAGGCGGGTGTGCACTCAGGAGATTCAGCATGCGTAATACCTCCGCAAAGTCTTTCTGATGAGGTTATTCAAACCATAAAAGATTACACTCGAAAGCTCGCCCTTGAGCTGGATGTTGTTGGACTTATGAACATTCAGTACGCGGTTAAAATGGAAAAATCAGGCAAACCTAAGGTTTACATTATTGAGGCAAATCCAAGAGCCAGCCGTACAGTTCCATTTGTAAGTAAAGCTGTTGGAGTGCCCCTTGCAAAGGTTGCAGCCATGCTCATGATTGGACACAAACTCAGGGATTTCAAACTTCATGACCAGGTTGAGATTAAACATGTGGCTGTTAAAGAATCCATATTCCCATTCATAAAACTTCCACAGGCCGATTCTGTTTTAGGCCCTGAAATGAAGTCCACAGGTGAAAGTATGGGTATAGACGGAAACTTTGGAGTTTCATACTATAAAGCACAGCTTTCAGCGGGTATGGAACTTCCAAAGGGAGGAAAACTCTTCATAAGTGTGAAGGATGCAGACAAAAACAGTATACTTGACATAGTTGAGGATGCTGAAGCTCTGGGCTTTGAGATTGTGGCAACGAAGGGCACTGCAGAGGCTGTGAAGGACGAAGTCAACATTGAAACCATTCGAAAAGTTAGTGAAGGCTCTCCAAACATCAAGGATGCAATTCTCAATGGAGAAATAGATCTAATAATCAATACGCCCTCAGGAAGGCAATCTGCAGATGATGGATACCACATAAGAAGGCTCGCAGTTGAACTGAGAATACCCTACGTTACAACACTTGCAGGAGCCCGTGCAGTACTGAAAGCCATTAAAAAGGTTAAAAATGGTGAAATTGGAGTTAAATCTTTAAACGATTACCATACAGCCATTGATTAACTTAAAAATTTAAAAAAGACGGATCGTTTCAAAATAACTTCTTTTTAAATTTTCTTGAGTTTTTAAAGGTTTTAACCAAGTCTTTCCACATGATTAAAAAAATCTCATTTTATTTCAACAGATTAATTTCAACAGATTATTTCTATTTATTCTTCGAGAAAATATTCTCGGTTATTTTCCAAACTTAAGTTAACAAAATAAGTGGTAATAAGTAAAAATTTTAAATAAAATTCAGAATAAAATAATTGAAGGAAGGATAAAAAAAGATTTGAGGATTAAGTAACTAAAGGGTTAGGTAACTAAGGATAATAACAGTATCGAGCGTAATGGGAAACCAGTATATAACAAAAAAAGAGTGGGCCCGTAACATTAAATTGGAGAGAATCATGATAACCATTGAAAACGCCAAAGTTTTATACGGCAATAATATGGACGTTTTAAAAGCAAATATCCTGGTTGAAGAGGATAAGATCCTTGAAATCTCCAGTGAAGTGCATGAAGGTCAAATAATCGATGCTTCCGGCTGTATCGTTGCACCATCCCTTATAAATTCCCACCTTCACATTGGAGATTCTGTTGCAAAGGATGCAGGTGACGGGGAACCCATAGACAAAATAGTTAAGCCTCCAAACGGTATAAAACACAGAATTTTAAGGGAAACACCGTCAGAGGTAACTGTAGATTCCATGAAAGAATCTATGAATTATATGCTTAAAACCGGGACCACAACATTTGTTGATTTCCGTGAAGGTGGTCTTGAAGGAGTTAAACTTCTTGATGAAGCCTCAAAGGACATTCCAATAAGAAAGATGGTGTTAGGGCGTCACGACTCATTCATGGACCCCGATGCAGAGGCTGCAACCATAAAAAGAAATGCAAGGAAGATCCTCAAATCCTGTGATGGAATAGGTTTAAGCGGTTTCGGCGAGATAACCGATGAAAATGCCAGTACAATCACAAAAACCTGCAGAAAAATGGGCAAACTATCATCAATACACGTTGCAGAGTACAAGAAGCTCCAGGAAGATTCTTTGGATTTGCATGGAAAAACAGAGGTTCAAAGGAGTGTTGAAACAGGCTTCGATCTTCTGGTGCACCTGACATCCCCTGCAGGCTGCGACCTGGAAACTGTGGGCAAAAACCGTGTACCCGTTGTCCTGTGTCCCCGCTCAAACGGGGCCCTCTCTGTTGGTATTCCACCCGTACATGAAATGCTGGACAACAAAATAAACCTCCTTCTTGGAACAGACAACGTGATGTTCAACTCCCCCAACATGTTCAGGGAAATGGAGTACACCCTCAAGGTCACAAGAGGATATTACAAACGATATCTCTCGCCTGTTGAGGTATTTAAAATGGCAACTGTGAATGCTGCAAGGGCTTTGGGGCTTAACACTGGCTCCATAGAGGAAGGCAGGATTGCAGACCTTATGATCGTCAGGGAAATTTCAAAAAACCCATTCCTGTCCTTGATAAACAGGACAGAATCAGGAAATATGGTAGGATTGATGAAAGATGGGAAGATTGTATACAGAAACTAAATCATGCGGAGTTATATACAGAAAATAAATATACAGAAAATAAATCCACGTTGAATTAAAAAGGGAAAATTTAAAGCGAAATAATTTTTTATAAAGGAAAGTAAGGCTTTTGTTTATTAAAAATGAATCAATTTTTTTGTGGTTTATCAATGGTTTATCAATGAGTTACAATTTCATTGTTATTAAAATTTCATCATTATTAGATTATGGAACAATGCATAAGGCTTTAAAAATAATTAAATTCAAATAAAAATTTAAAAGAAAATGATCTATAGATAATCAACAAATTAGATAATCAACAAATAATCAGATAATTACAAAGTTCAGTGAATTGATAAATTAAAACAAATGAATTGGGAATTATCATGCTCGACATTAAAATTTTCAGGGAAAATCCTGATTTAATACGTAAATCAGAAAAAATACGTTTTAGAGATACCAGTAACGTTGAAAAGGTTATTAAATACGATAAAAAATGGAGGGAAGGCCTTCAGAAGCTGAACTCCCTGCGTGCAGAACGGAACAAACTGTCCAAATCCTTCAAAAAAGCCCGTAAAGAGGGACCAGAAGAACTTAAAAAACTTCAGGCAAAGGCAAAAGAGGTTGCCGGGGAAGTTGCAGCATTGGAACCTCAAATAGAGGAGTTCATAGAGAAAAGAGACGAGTACCGGTACAAAGTTGGTAACATCGTGGATGAAACAGTTCCAGTATCTGAAACTGAGGATGACAATGAGATAATCCACAAAAACGGGGTTATACCCTCATTTTCTTTCAAACCCAAAAGCCACGTTGATCTCATTGAGAGCGTTGATGGAGCTGACATCAAACGAGCTGCAGAAGTTGCTGGAGCCCGTTTCTACTACCTGAAGGCAGATCTGGTTTATCTGAACATGGCACTCATGAAGTTTGCACTGGATTTCCTCTGCAAGCAGGGTTACACACCATTCTACACACCTTTCTTCATAAATAAAGACGTTATCAGGGAAACAGCTGAACTTGCCGACTTTGAGGAAACCCTATACAAGGTGGATGGTGAAGACCTTTTCCTGATAGCCACAGCTGAACAGACACTTGCAGCCCTTCATAGAGGCGAAATAATTGATGAACGAACTCTTCCGCGCAGGTACTGTGGTATCTCCTCATGTTTCCGGAGGGAAGCGGGTTCCCACGGTAAGGACACACGGGGCATCTTCAGGGTCCATCAGTTCGAGAAGATCGAACAGTTCGTGTTTTGCAGTGACGAGGACTCTGGAAAGATCCATGAGGAACTGCTTAAAAATGCTGAAATCATTTACCAGAAACTTGGAATACCCTACAGGGTTGTTTCAATAGTTTCTTCAGCACTGAACGACAACGCGTCCAAAAAATATGATCTGGAGGGATGGTTCCCTGGTTCAGACACCTACAGGGAACTTGTATCCTGCACCAACTGCCTGGATTATCAGGCAAGGAAGCTGAATGCACGCTACGGAATTCAGGGCGATACAGATTCCATTAAAATCTGTAACACTTTAAACAGCACTGCCATTGCAACGGAACGTACCATCTGTTGTATTCTGGAAAACTATCAGCAGGAAGATGGCAGTGTCAGGGTTCCAGATGTTTTGGTTCCCTACATGAACGGTAAAACAGTCATCGAAAAATGGCAAAAGTAAATAAGAAAACAAAAATCCTGAAGGATAGAGAAGTAGTTTATAATCCAAGATTTTTGAGTCTCAATCATAATTAAGTGATCGAAAAACATAATAAGTCTGATAACAGAATTAGACTTAGGTAGAGGTGAACCTATGTACAAAAAAATATTGTTACCAACTGACGGTTCAAAATATGCAAACAAAGCCGCAAAACATGCTATATGGCTTGCAAGATCAAGCGGTGCTGAGATCATTGTACTAAACGTGCTTGAAACTTCTTCACTGGTGGGTTTACCTGCAGAGGATCTCATAGTGAGAATTAAGGAAATGCTCAAGGAAGAGGGAAGAGAATCACTGGAGCATATAGCAGGTATGGTTGACGAGTGTGAAGAAGAAGGAAAATGTAAGCACATTGAAGTTACTCTTGAAACAAAAGAGGGATCACCTGCAAATATGATACTTAAAACAATCCAGGAAGAAGGTATCGACCTTGTGGTTATGGGAACTTCTGGAAAACATGGATTGGACAGATTTTTGCTTGGAAGTGTAACTGAAAAGGTAGTGAGATCAGCCAAATGCCCTGTTCTCGCAGTGCACTGATCCAGTACCATACATTATCTAGTACCATACATTTTCTAAAAATTGCTTTTTAGGGAAATAATTTTTAGGGATATATTAAACAGCTTATCAGTTTTATTAATAAAAGGCTGGTGTAACAATGCTTGTAAAAGAAATAATGTCAAAGGATACGTATTACATTCACGTTCCAGGAAACCGTTCAAATGCAATGGAACTCATGAGAGACAAGAATGTTTCAGGATTACCTGTTGTAAAAAAAGGGACAAAAGAGCTTGTTGGAATATTAACAAGAACAGATCTGGTTGAAAACCCGGATGAGGAACAGATAGCTCTTATAATGACAAGAGACCCCATAACTGTGAATCCTGATGACGATGTGAAAGATGTTGCAGCTAAAATGATAAAAAACAGCATAAGGAGGATTCCCGTAACTGAAGATGGAGACCTTGTTGGTATTCTAACCGCATCCGACCTCATAAATAAGGCTTTATGGAAAATGGACATCAAGGATCCTGCAGAAAAGTACATGTTGAAGAAAATTCCAACAACCTGGGAAAAAACTCCCCTGAACATTGCATTTGACGTGATGCGGTACTTCAACCTTAAAGTGCTTTTTACCTTGAACAACGAGGGAAAACTATCCGGAGTACTCACTGAAACAGATTTCATAGCGGAAAGTGAAGTTGTAGCAGAGCAAACTATTCACAATACCTCTGTTGGTACAGAAGGGGATAAATGGTCCTGGGACAGTAAAAGCGTTCTTTACATTACCAAAAACCACCTCAAATTCTCTGACAAAGAAGCGAAGGATGTTGCAACAGCCGACCCTGTTATTGTAACCTCAAAAACCCCTGTAAAAGAATGTGCAAATAAGATGAAGCAGAAACACATTGAACAGATACCTGTAATCGATGTTGAAGGAAATCTTGCGGGACTTGTAAGGGCAATTGATCTAATAAAGGCTATCAGCGATTAAAATGTCTCAAACACCAGTTTTAAAAATAAAGTCAGATCCTGAGGCCATAAGGATCGTTGCCAAAAAGCAGGGTGACGTTTCCATTCAGACCATAAATCTGAGGATCATAATGGCGAACATATGGTGGGCAGAGGTGCCTGAACTTGGAACCTTCTTCAGTGTACTGGAATTAACCATTAAAAAGGCCCTGAAAGAGGTCTGTGACTTTGAAAAACTTACCTTAGGATACACTTACACGGCAAACGATAGAATGGAAGATGCATCAGAGATAGTTGTTGAAATAACCGACGTTAAAATTGATGATGTTGATGTTGAAGTTGCTGGAAGGTTTATACAGCTCACTGGTGAGGACAAGAGGGGATTTTTCAAAAGGCTTACAAGTTCCAAGAGAAGGGTCGAAAAAAAGGTAGTCAAAGAGGTTTAAGTTTTATTCACTCATTTTTTCTGCCTTCTCTTTTTGTTTTTTGATACCCTTTTGATACCTCTTCGATCTTTGATAATTTCTCATCCACATTATCAGTGAAAAAATTAGTGGAAGAATTAGGCAACTCCAAGCCCTTTTAAATATTAAATCCCTTTAATTTTAGAGGAGTCTTCTTATACTTAGTTTAAAGGAGTCTTCGTATACTTGGTAAAATTTCAATCAAGAGCTTTTCTGCATCTTCCCTATTAACAACCTGTCTTGCAACAATTTTACCTGATTTAAAGAAGGTAACATTCCTTCCAGATATTTTTAACATTGCTATTCCCATTTTAACAGAACATTTTACAGTTCCAAGTTTTTTAAGTTCACTGCAGGTCTTTTCAATATTTATCTGGTAGGGGAGTTCTGTTTCAAACATGATCCTGTTTTTCTCATTTTTGCAGGGCTTGTAAATTACCAGATCCTTTTTTGAACCTCCATATGTACTAATATCCAGTGTGACGCGTTTAAATCCAACAGCTTTAAGTTCAGAGTCAAGATGTTTTAATATTCCTTTGTTAAGGAGTTTTTCAAGGTTGCTGACTTCTATTCTTGCATCACCATCTTCATCCCTCACCCTTACAACGTCAGTCCCTGTGAGGCCCTTTAAAAGGGATTCAGCATAGTTTATTCTATTTATTTTTTTAGGTGTTATTGGACTGTTTTTAGATATTCTGGTTGCAAGACAGGTTGTTGAAGAAGAGTAAGATATGTTCAATATTTCGAGTGCCTCTCTAACTTCTTCAGCTGTGAAGCCTGCTTTAACAAGGGGACTTCCAATGTTCTTATCATAGTTAACCATTATTCCAGGTCTATCTTCCATGAAGTCACTTATGTTGGTTCCATCAACTATTTCATCAAAGTTTCCTTCCTCAAAAATTTCCTTAAGCCTGGTGTACATTCTGTTTTTGCAGACGTAGCATCTTTTAGGGGGATTTGAACTGAAGGCTTCGTCCAGCATGAAATCTTCTTTTACAACCTTATGTGGGATGCCTATCTTTTCTGCCAGTTCCTCTGCATTTTTTGTAAATTCTGGGGGCATCACCCCATTATCCAGGGTTACAGCAAGGGCTTCCTTTGAAACTTCATGTGCTGCATGTGCAACCAGAGTACTATCTGCTCCACCTGAAAATGCGACAAGAACCTTTTTATCCTTGAGATATTTTTTTAAGATTTCTAATTTCTCTTTTATTTCCATAACATCATCCTTTTGAAACCTTACGGGATTAAATGCAGTACCAAATTAATGCAGTACCAAATTTACATCTTTATTTGTTTTACCTTTATTTTACTATTTATCTGCCTTTTACTGTCTATTTTTTTAATTACTGTCTCTTATTCATTGTTTAGTTTTTAGGTACTCCAAGACCTTCAATGCATCTTCTCTCTTTACATCCTCAGCATTCTCATCTAAAAATTTTTGAAGAGCTTTTTTTTCGGTTTCATCAATATTTGCATCATGGAGAACCTTTTTGTAGGTTCTTTTAGGATAGTAAATTGATTTTGCAGTTTTAAGAAGGTTTTCAAGGGAATCTTCACATATTATGCCTTCCCTGACTGCCGCCTTGAAGTTGTAGAGCATGCTTATGAGGGCTTCTGAGAACTGTTCAAATGTTTCTGGGTTGAAAACAACAGCAACATCATCATCGGCTTCTATAATTCCATCTCTGTAGTTTTCGTAAACTTTACCTATTCCAATCATTCCAAAGTCTTCCAGTTCAGATGCCCTGAGTGCGCCCATGCTCCCACCACCAACAACCGTCACCCCTTCTTTGAGGGCTTTTAATATCTCTTTATGGGACACAGCAGGTCTTTGATGGAAAACGCCATCAATGATACCTATTAAATCAGGTTTATCCTTTAAAGCTTCAATTATATCTCCTCTACCTACTGGAGGACGGTAATCTGCATCTAAGATCTTGCGGGCATCATCAGGATGTATGGATGTGCCTGTAAACACTACAATCTTTTTGTTACCCAAAAGTCTTACCCCTTATCTCGTTCAATCTGATGAACTCCTGTTAAAACATGTAATTAAAACAAGCATTTCATCATTGAAAATTTAATGGAAGTCAATTCATTTTCTTCTCTTTTTTTCTTTCTCTTATTTCCCTCTTAAAATTTTACATGTCAATTCATTAGCCAAATGCTCTGAACTTGGAACTAATGAAAAAAGGTGAAACTGAACCAAAGTTGAAAGTGAAATTAATGAGGTTAAAGTTTAAAGTAATTATGTAAAGTAAAATAGGAATTAAAATAGGTAGAACAAAATTAATAGAGAGAACAGAAATTTTATAGAAAGAACGAGGATTAACCAGAAAAATGACATAAATAAAAAAAACTAAAAACTAGAAAAATAAGAGAATTCAGAACTGTTTAAACTTTGTAACTTCTAAGTTTTTGTAACTTCCAAGTTCACTGTCAAGTTTTAAAATTCTTCCAATGGAGGGATGATCCTTCTCAAGCCTTTTTTCCCATTTTTGAATGACAAAATCAATGTCAACCTCCTTTGTGCCGCTTGTGAGGTTGTCTGCATGTGCAACAATTTTTTCTTCCAATGTTAAGGGCATGTAATCCTTCACTGGTAAACCGAGGATTTTTGCTTCATTTTTCGGTATTCCTGCACCTATGTGTCTTTCAGCAATTTTCTGGACTTCAACAGGAAATCCCTTTTCCTGAAGTATTTCTGCACCTAAAATACCATGTTTTATACCCTGTGTCCTCGATCTGCCAATATCATGCAGAAGTGCTCCGGTTTTGACAAGATCCGTATTGACATCATCAAAATTGGAAGATATTTCCATTGCTTTCCTTGATACTACTTTACAGTGCTCAATTATGTGGGGAAAGGCTTCAAGTTCCTTCAGAGTATTCAAGATCAGGTTGTTATTCAAGTACTTGCCTTCTTGTTTTTTTTTAAAGTTTGATCCATTATTCAATTCACTTTATTTAACTTATATTAAATTCAAGCTATTCTAAGTTAAGTATTCACTTATGAATTCATAGGATAAATTCGTAGGATGAAAAATCATAAGATTAAAAAAATAAATTCATAAGATAAAAATTCATGAGTAAAACTGCTTCAAAAGAATGTTAAAGAAAAAACGGTCTTTCAAAATAAGAATTCCATTAGTTTGATTAAATTTAAATTGGGATGGAAATTTAAATTGGAATAGACCAGCTTAAGATTAATATTAACTGCTGATCTTCTCCATCAACTCTCTTAATTCTGTTACCACAGCTGAATTATCCTGGTATTCAAGTACACCGCCACAGTTTGGACATATAAAATTATTTTCAGATGCTTCCTCAAATCTGTACCTGCATCCATTGTCCAAACATACAAAGAACATGTTTCCCTCTTCAAACTCTAGAGACTCTTTAATTTCATCTGAAAATTCTTCACATTTCTTTGCTAAAATCTCTGCAACTTTACCTTCATCAAATTTCCAGCTGTAAGTATACCACTGAGTTTCAGGGTCTTTACTGCGTTTGTAACTGGCAATTCCCGCATCATAAAGCTTGTAGAGAATCCTTCTCACAATGTTAAGCCTTATTTCAGTTTCCTCTGTAATTTCCTCATCAGTGGTTTTACCACTCAAAAGCGAAGCAATAATTGCAATGCTGTTCTCTTCTTCACCTGTTACGTCTGCAAGAACCTCGTGAACTGTGGAGTCAGTCAGCATTTCAGCTCCCTTTTTACCCTGTGAAAATTTAATTAAATCTTGGATCATGGGGCTATTCACATCAAGCATGTTATTCCTCCTCCGGCGATCAAATCATTTAAAGCTAGTTTAAACCATTGAATTTTAAAGCCATTAAACCAATTGCACTTTAGATCAAACATCAATTAATGATTCAATTCTTAAAAAATTTGAATTTTAAACCTTGAATGTTATTTTTAAAGTGCAAGTTGGTTACCCTCTAATCAATTCAAAAGAATGAACTTTGGTGTCTATATAATTAACTTTGGTGTTATATAATATCAACAAGATAGTATTTATATTTTTTTGATGGACAATATTGTTCACTGAAAGCAATAATTTTAAGCAAAGTTTAGAGTTTTCTAACGATAACAGCCGGTGTATGCTCAACAGAATTGAGCATCTCAACTGTTACACCATCAATATCCCCCTCAAACATTTCCTGCATTTCATAAACAGTTTCTACATCCATCTCATTTTCTTTATGGTAATCCTCAGCAGCCTGAGCTATATCCAGCACCTCATCCAGATCACAGAACTTCGAAATTCCAAGGGGCGTTGGCCCTATAATATTTCCAAATCGGCCTAAAATGTATCCAAAAACTCCAAGATCACATTTTATACCTTTTAAAGCTTGAGGTAGTGATGTGAACTTCCAGCCTCCAAGTTCATAACTTGCATCAGTGTCGATTATCATGACAGTCACATTGAGACCCTGACGAGAAAGTTTTCCTGCAATATCCTTTGCAACCATTTCAGGCTCTCGAGGAAGCAATGAAACAAATGTGCCTGGAACGTTGCTCAAATCCACCCCTGCCTCAGATGCAGGTTTAAGAGCATGTTTCAATCCATAAAAATCTAGAATAACCTTCTTGTGAGATCTGGCTTCAGGGGGCAGTTTCCGCAGGTTTTTTACAGTTCTTTTCTTTATCCTGAAGAGTGGTCCCAGAAGGTAGCCCCAGATGTATTTGGACCAGACATCTGCAAGAAATGTGGAAAGCAGTGATGGTTCAAATTCAGACTCATCCACAAGCATGCCCTGGGATACAGATACAGGGGTTTCTGAAAGTACAAGGAAGTCTCCATCTTTTAAAAGATCTCTGGCCCTCTCAACAATAACATCATAGGATTCACCAGGTTTTATGTACCCTGTTCTAACAGGTATGGTAGTGTAATTTAATTCTTCTTTAGGTTCATCAGTTTTTAATTCCATTTTCTTACCCTTACAGCTGGATCTGTAGTCGTGTGAATCACCAGGTTCTAAAGAGATTCCATTTGTAACTCAAATTCTTAAATTTCGAAGGTAACTTTCGAAAAATAGAAAAAGAAGTTTATTTGAAGTTTTATTTTAAGATTTCATGCTCATTTTTTTTAGGATTCCTATCCCTTTATGGGTGGAGCCCATACCTTAAGGTCTATTCCTTCTATTATGGCTCTTTTACCTTCAAGCTGCACAAGAACCCCTGAATGAACTTTCTGCATCATGCAGTGGCCCGGCAGGAATCTGACAGTTTCACCAACGGAAGGTAGCTTGCCCTCTATTACTCCCTCAAATCCACCAACCATACAAACGCCGATGTCCATGAATTCAAAGTCCGCTTCGGGGTCAAGTCTGTGGCACGGCCCTATCATGTGCACTGTTATTAAACCGTTGTCCTCATTTAATATCTTTGCAAAGTGGGTTATTGGACATGCCAGTGGCCTGTACCTTATTATGTCCCCTGCCTTGAGCACTTTACGCGTGAATGGGTAAAGAACCTCCCTGCAGGATCTCTCCCCTGGAAGGGGGTGAAGTACAAAATCTGCTTCGTACCCATCAAGAAGGCCCACATAACTTTCTTCTTCGGGAATTACCTTTTCTTCTTTAAGTATGGTTTCAATTTCTTCTCTGTTTTCCCTGAATATTTCCTGTAAAAGAAATCTGCACCTTTCAGGTTTTATTCCACCTTTAAGGAGGAAATGAGCAAACTCTTCACACCTTGCGTATCCACAGACTCCACAGTTAAATCCAGGAAGCAATTTTGAAACTCTGGAAAGCTGATCTGAATTGGAATCACCCATTAAGAACACCTTACCAGTTTATTTATTAAAGAATTATTTATCATAGAATTATCCTTTAAAGTGAATTCATTCGCCTTTATAACTTTGAAAACCGTCAATTCCACGCAATATTCCCCTATGGTACTTTTTATTAACCTTTCTTTCACCAACACACAGTGTACAGACTGCAAGTGGTGCAGAATGCCTTAGTTTCTCCTTGTCAAGTGCCACTTCCTTTGAGTTGAGCATTTCCTCCCCAAGCTCAACACATCCCTGACCTGATAGACCATTTGCCTCGATTACTTTACATTGCGGGTTTACCTCAAGTACCCTTTCCCTGAATATCTCACGTTCGGCCTGGGATATCATGTCTCCCTTGGTTATGACAGCAATGTCTGCAGTGCTTAGAAATGGACCCACCTTAAGGGGTGTGTTGGGTCCGCTGGTTGCATCTATAACACAAACTCCCAGACAGTTCTCTGTGTAAGGTGCGCACCTGTGGCAGAGTCCTGCAGTTTCCACAACAAGAAAATCGGATTGGTTATCCTCTGCCCAGTTTATCATGTCTTCAATGTTGTAGATTGCATAGTGGTCCGGGCACATGTCCATAGAAAGACCTACCTTTGTGGGCACGCCGATTTTGGCAAATTTTTTATCATCGTCCGTGTAAAGACAATCAATTTTAACAACTGAAGGCTTCAAACCCTTTTCTATCAATCTTTTAAGGGAATGTATAAGTACAGCTGTTTTTCCAGAACCTGGGGTTCCGGCAACTATTACCATCCTCATACTACCACCAAAATGTAGGATTTACTAACTTTTTTATTATAAGAATCCATATAAATATCACCATGAAATTTTCAAAAGCAGATATTGGTATGGATGACCTAGTTAAAGAGTTTTTCCATGGAAAAAGTATACGGGACTCCACAAAAGATCATTATTTAACGCGTTTAAGTTATTATTGTAGTTTTATTAATAAAACGCCAAGTGAAATGATAGAAGAAGCCGAAAATGAAGAGGAAGAACGTTTAAGGATGAGAAAAAGGAAGATAAAGGAATATTTTTTATCCTGGTTAGATGAACTACGACAGAATGGTTACTCCAGAAATAGTATAAGCTCCTATTTTGCATCAGTAAAAGCATTTTACAGGTTCTTTGAAATAGAACTACCACAATTTACAATAGAATCCACTGGAAACAACAATAAATCCTTTGAGAAGATCCCAACTAAGGAAGACATTAAAAAGGCACTGCAATATGCAAACATAAAATATAGAGCCATAATTCTATTAATGGCCAGCAGTGGGATGGGATCAGCTGAAGTAAGGAATTTAACCTACAAAAACTTCCTAGAATCAATAGAAAAGTACTTCAAACCCTCTAAAAATGAACAGTTTGATATTGCTTTGATAACCGAAAAATTAACAAGTAGAAGTAATGTGGTCCCAACCTGGAAAATAACCCGATACAAAACAGGAATGCACTACATAACATTCTGCACTCCTGAAGCTTTAGAGGCCATCCTAGTTTATATGAAGGGGAGGTGTAAGGATTATCCATTCAAATCATTAAGTGATTGGATCTTCCTGGCAGATGGTGCAAAAATAACAGGTTCAACACTTTCAGCATACTTCAAAAGATTGAACAACAAAGCAGGATTCCCAAAATTGGATCATTCCGTATTCTTCCATAGCCATGCCCTCAGGAAGTTCTTCGGTACAACATTTCAAAGGAAGGGCATCCAAAAATTAAACTATGACTTCATGATGGGACACCAAATTGATAAAATAACAGAAGCCTACATCAAACCCAACCCAAATTCACTTAAACATGAGTACATGAGATGCCTGGAAGATCTAAGCATAGAATCTGTTAAAGTCCGCCGTATAGAATCAGAAGAAGTAATAAACATTGTTAATAAATTAAATGAGAAAGATAAACGGTTAAAAGAGATGGAGAAAAAACAGGCCATAATGGAGGAAATGATAAAGAAAATGATGGAAAACCAAATAAAATAAAATTCACTTTGTACTTTTTTACCAGTTCCTCTTTAAAGTGTGTGCTTTAAAACCTTCCTGTACATCTTCTGGCTTTTTGTAAGATTCCCATTCATATTTAGGAATTATGTTCAATGCATCAGATAACTTATTTACGAGCGATGGGAACATTGGCGGCACATTTTTAATGAAATATTCAAACCAATCTAAAGAATCTTTATCATCACTTAAAGCTAAAGAAAAAAAGTATTTTAACAACTTACTATCTTCCTGAATACTAATATAAAACAGTATTTTATGGAACATGTCAGTTATTTCATCTTCCTTCATTTCAACTGGAGGGAACCACTTTTTTCTTGGGTTAAAAACTTCCATGGAAACTTTTAATGGATCCCTTAACCCCTTATCATCAGAAACTTCCTTCTTTAAAAGTATTTCCTCCAAAACTTTCTCTGGATTCATTATTCCTTCCTTATCTAAATACGTGTTATCATCAAGATACTTAAAGTTGTCATCATCCATATTTTTGATAAACCAATACTTAGCATCGGGATTTTCTTTGACAACTTCATCAAATTTATAAATCCAGCCTAAACCTACTCTTATTTTAAATTTTAACGCGTTTTCTGTCTCTTCTATTATATTGAATTTTTTTTGTACGGTTTTTAATTTTAATTTATCACGATTCCAAACTTTAGATTCTCTTGTACTTAAACAAACTTTAGATGGGTTTATCTTTTTTAATTCTTCTAATTCAGACTTACGTTCTTCAACAAATTCTTTCCATGACTTTATTTCATCAGAAAGTACCCAATAGTCAAGTTTTTTAAGGAGGGTATTCCACCCATCACGACAACTGCTTTCAAATTCTCTTATTTTCTTACAAAAAAGTACTTTTAATTCATCAAGTGCACTTTTATTTCCTGAAGTTTCCAACTCATTTAATAAGTTAATTATTTCATTCGGTCCTGTCTTAACCCATTCAAATATTACTCCCTCTTTAATAAAAGATTGAACTCTACCATCTTTCACATCATTAACTTTAGAATCATAACCTGATATTGCTACCTTATTTTCATTTAATAGTTCCACTAAAGCCTCATAAAATGAAGTATCTCTTCCTTTAAATTTTTTAACATTTTTAGCAGTTTCATAAAGTGTTTTTAGGTTATGGGATGATTCAATTAAGGCAGATTCAATTTTTAATTTATATTCTTCTTTTTTTGACATGTAATCACTGTTTGATTTTATCTTATGGGATTATCTGTCCATTATCACCAATAAATGTTGATGCTTTTGGGATTACTGATTAAGAGATAACAAAACGTAAAGGAGAGATTTGCCATGATGTGTTCTAAAACCATTTCGATTGGACTGAAAGACTTGACAAAAATTCAAGAAAAAATAGAAGAGGATGAATATGCCACATTTTCAGAGTTTGTACAGAAAGCAATTAGAAACGAACTAGAAAGGGATTAAACATGAGCGAAGACAGTAAAGACTTTAATAAATTATTAATAGAGGTTTATAACCGTTTCAAAGACGAACCAGAGCCCCCAATACCAATCAAGGAAGTTAAGGAACTATTATCTCTGGATGGAATTGAATTAAAAACAGAAGAACAAGACAAGAAAGGAGCTGATACAAATGAGTAAAACAGAAAATAGGGGCCGCATAAACCCCCAGATAGAACAAACAGAACAAAACTTGTTATATAAGGGTTGTCTCTGTCAACATATATACTTTTCTATGAAGAATGAGGAGAAACCATTCAGTTTACACCTGAAGATCTCAGAAAGACAATTACAACAATTAATCCAGATCCAACGTGGACTTAAAGAAGATGTGGGAATTCACAAATCCCTGGTAGATATAGCTGGTAGGGCATTAAATCTTGCATTATGTGAAACTCTAAGAACATGCTGCAGGGAAGGTGTGTAACTATGGCCACACCCAACCAGTCCATGGGGAATCTTCCAGGTCAAGGTGGAGATGATAAAACTAATTTTGATCTTACAAAGATGGACCTTATCAAACTATTTGATCAGGAAGATTCTGTGAGGATCATCAAGGACCCAATATTTGAAATTGATGGTCACATATTTTTTGCAACAGTATTAAAAGAGAAAGTAGAAGTTACTACCCAAACTGATGATCAAAACCCTTCACCTGCCCCCGTAGAAGTCAAAAATGAGAACGCTTTTTACGGCGTTAGAAGCGGTATAGGGCTGTCCCCTTTATCTTCTATCACAAATAAGAGAGATGTCATAACAGATTTTACAACCCATAAATCAGAAGGCGTGAAATATAGGGTAGAGAGCTTCTCACGAATCCAAAGTAAAAACCAACATGACGCAATTCTTTATTGTGGTAGAGATGTAGTAAAGCGTGGGTCGTTGGACTTCTTAAGGCCGGGAATCGCTTCTTATTCTTTACCTCAACGGGTGGGGGATGACCCCCAAGAAAGTATAAAAAATAAAATTCAGTATTATGTTAAATTGGGCAATGAGCTTGAATATATTATTGCCACATGTTTTGTACTTGGAACTTATCTATTCCCACTGTTCACATGTTTTGGCTATCTTATCATCTCAGGAGAAAAGGGGGCAGGTAAAGGGACTTTCTTAGATATTCTTTATAGAACTTGCTGGAATCCATCAAGTAAACTGTTCACAGTCACAGAATCCACACTATTTAGGATTATAGAGACACAAAAACCAACCCTTTTAATAGATGAATACCATAGAGCCGTTCAAAATGAAATTAATGGCATTGGAATTATATCCATAGTTGAAGGGGGCTATGATAAAGGTGGAGCAGTCCCAAGAACTGATAAACAACCAGATGGAAGCTTTAAAGTAGTTGAACATCCCATATATTGTCCTAAAGTTCTTGTAACACGTAGACCTGTAGAAGCAGATGATAAAGGTATAAAAATAACACTTCCTAAAGTTACAGGTGATGTGATATATTCTAAAAGGAAAATAGAATTAGATAGAGACTCATTTTTTGAAACCATCCGTAGAAATATCATGGAATGGATTGTACGCCATGACATAAAAGTATTGGAAGCTTATAAAACCATTGAGCCAACTTATAAGCTTGGAGGCCGTGATTTTCAGGTTTGGGCCCCTATACTGGCCATTGCTAAGATTGCTTTTCCAAAACGTTACAATGATCTTTTTAAGTTTGCAGAAGAGAGTGTATCAAACAAATTATCTAATGGCACTGAGAAAGAAACGTTAATCCTTCAAGCATTGCACTATTTATATTCAGATGATAAATTAGAGGATGGAGGAACGGCAATCCCACAAGTAGAATCATATAAGGTTACTAATAATGAAATTAATAATGCATTAATAGATTTAGAATTAATAGAGAATGAATATGAAAAAGTACACCATAACACAATCAAATCAGCACTAGAAAATCTAAAAATCCTTGGAAGACATAAAAAAGTGTACTATCTTAAGAAAGATAAGTTGATAACTCTTTTCAAGGAAAGAGGCTTTATTAAGGTTAATAATCCTGATAGGGCCGTAAACCATGAAGGTAAGGATGAAGATCTTAAGGCTGCAGCTGCCAACCCTGAAAATCCAGGATCCTTAGATGCAAGTGAAAAGTTAGCACAAGAACAGTTCCAAAATGAAAAAATGGTAAAAGAGGTTGCAGACAAGAGGAAAACCCATGATGTCCCACCTGGCGATGAGCTGCCAGAAGAACCAAAACCTCACCTAAAACCTGTTACCTCTGAACCGAATTATGAAGAAATGAGTACAGATCAACTCTCAGATTTAACAGGCATTGGTGATAAAAAGGCATCAAATGAACTTGAAAGGAGACAGGAGGAGATGGGATCATGATGTCCCATTCACATGTTCAGAGCAAGTTCCACCCTAAGATGGTCATTGTTAACAGGGCCAAACAAGTAATCAATGAACATCCTGGAATGTATACTGGTAATCTCAAGTACCATTTACAGGTGGAAAATGATTCTTTAAGTGGAGAGGACATTAGACAAGTATTCTTCCAGCTCCTCAGGGATGGTTATGAACGTAAAGGATCATTACTTTATCCACCAAACACCCTGGACCCTGATTATAAGTTGCTTAGAAGATTCACAATTATAAATGATGATCTTGGTGAGATGGATCTTGAAATACTTGAAACTATTAGAGACTTGAAGGAAGGGGCCAATGTTCCGGACATTGCAAGAAGGGTAATCTCCCAGAATGTGGCTTACAGTGAGCAGGTGGTTAAGTATAGGATTGGAATACTTTTTATATATGATGTTATCATTGCAAAGCCATCCAACCAAAAACCTGTATATTTGGATATTAATTGGGACCTAATCACTGGGAGGGATTAAATCCATGAAGTACTCCCTTACAAGCTACCCTCTTACAAGCTTTTATGGTGATTTCTATGGTCTTAACTTTTTCAGACACTTCAGAAGATTATATGACTTCAAAAATGATAAGATAAGAAGACAGTTCACAGTTAAAGATCCTAAACAATTGTACCTTCAGGTACATAGGAATAGTGGACACCATGCCTGTATGATACATGTTTATGATCATGGAAGCTACGATAATCTAAACGGCCATGACCATACTTCAGTGTGGTATGATAGGGCCTTTTTTGATTTTGATGTGGAGAACCCGGAAGTCAAACAGCTAAAAAAACAGTTAATCTCATTAAGAAAACATGGACCACGTTACAAGACAGATTTACAGGCTGAACTTAAACAACAACTTGAGGATCTAATAATTGATAAACAAATTGCAGAACCGGCCATAACAGAGGCTAAAAGGTTCTCCAAAGAATTTAAAGAAGCCTTTGGATCTGCACCAGCCCTATTCTTCAGTGGATGTAAAGGATGCCATGCTTACACCTTCTTTAACCCTTCAAAGTACTATAACCTTGACACGGCCATCTCATGGTTTACAGAACAACAAAAGAATAACTACAAAACCCTGGATCTGGCCGTGGCCCGGGATGCAACAAGCCGTCTATCAAGAGTGCCCTACAGCAAACACCAATTAACAGATCTGGCCGTAGTACCCTTCACCCTGAAGGATAGTTACAAGGATATAATGAGAAAAGCCTTTAAACCAACAGTACAAGCATTTAATCAGTTTAACTATTTCTCCAGTTTTGATGAACATCTCCAGAAGATTGACCGTATTCTTAAAGGACAAAGGAAGATCCAGGAAGCTGAAAGAAGACAGAAATTAAAACTAAACCCTCACCTGAGAACTGGCCATAATGTGGAAGATCACAGAACCTTTTTTAAAGACCTTTTGGGAGAACCTGAAAGAAGCTATCCAGATAAGGAGTATGTAATGTATAATTGTCCCTTCCAGGACCATGAGGACCATAATCCAAGTTTCAGGGTGCATAAGACAGGATATTACTGTTATGGTTGCCATAAACATGGTAATTACTTTCAATTCCTTAAGGATTACAACCACTGGACCAACAGGCAGGTTAAAGAATGGCTTAAGGATAGGTTTAAAAAATAAAATGCCAACAAGATGCACCTAAAGCCAAATATTCAAGGTTTAAAGTGCAGTTAAGAAATGAAAGGGCCAACCAGGAAGGCGGAAATATATAGACCCCCATACACTCATAAAATAATAAAAGGAGGATATAAGATAAATGACAGGAAACAATACAGCACTTAAAATAAAAGAGGATACAAACAACATAGACCTACCACGCTATGATAGTAGGCAACTGGTGTTAAGCCAGCTACATGATGCCATAGAATGCATGCACCATAAAGCCATGAACGGCCGGATAACCAAACCAGAAAATGAAAAGGTAAGAATACAATGGTTTAAAACATTCGCATACACCTGCAGCATATACAACCAGATACAAAGAGATGTGGAGATGGATGAACTCCGGGAAGAAATAGAAACACTTAAAAAACAGATAGAACAGGTTAATAACGGCCAACTGGAGGAATAAGCAGATGAGGGCCGGATTACAGAAACTAAAAAATAATGTTAAACAAGCAGTCTCCACTCTACCACCTGAAAACAAGGCAGAGCTCTACTTTGAAAAACGGAAACACAGCTTAAAACTTACAATGCAAGGAGAACAAAAGAAATTCCTGGAAGCTATCAGGGAAAATGATGAATTCTACAAGGAAAACGCAATAGGAGAAGATTATTATAGTTTCCACAGAGCACACCACAAATACCTGAGCTGGAGCACTGATTATGTATACTTCCAAGGATTCCAACAACTACTAGCAGGTGCAGACCGAAAACGAGAAATATACAAACGGGAATTAAAGGTAATGAATACTTTAGAATTCATCCTAAAACATCATGAAGAATTAGGTCCAGACTTTACAATAAGTAAGTGTTTATGGGCTGTAAGTAAAGTTAGAAAACGTTATGAAACAACCATCAAGGAATATGATGAAACCATCCCCCAAATAGAAGAACAGGTAGAAACTAATGAACACTTCCAGAAGAATAACTACTTCCAGGATGTGGACACCTTAGGTTATAAGGATTTAACCTGGAAAAAACTCTTGGATTACATGTGTAACGTTGGAACTAATAACGGTCCTGTTAAACCTGAAGATTAACCTTATATTTTTTCTTCATGATCAGCCTGCTTTTTTTTGGAACTTTTTTCTATTTCCTTGAATTTTCCTTGAATTTTCGTTGAATTTATGTGGAAATTTTATGGTCATATTCCCGGGAATTTCTCAGAAATTTAGAACTTAATAATTGCTTTTCAAAGCTAAATAAGAGCTCTTATCCCTTTTTTTTATTCAGTTAATTCCTGGAAGATTTTCTTAATTCAGGAAATTTTCGGGAAATTTTCCTTGAATTTTCGTTGAATTTATGTGGAAATTTTATGGTCATATTCCCGGGAATTTCTCAGAAATTTAGAACTTAATAATTGCTTTTCAAAGCTAAATAAGAGCTCTTATCCCTTTTTTTTATTCAGTTAATTCCTGGAAGATTTTCTTAATTCAGGAAATTTTCGGGAAATTTTCCTTGAATTTTCGTTGAATTTTATGGTCTTATTTCTTGACAATTATTTGACAAATCCCTATTTCTTGACAATCCCTACAAAGTCTTGTTTTACAATTTCTTTACATTTCTTATTTCGTTACATTTCGTTACACTTTTGTTACAATTTCGTTACACTTGAAACTTTTACAACCTTTACAAAAACCTTGGTAACCTTTACAACCTATTACAAAAACCTTGGTAACCTTTACATTTACCAGGTAAAAAAAAGGTCTAAGTAGGACAAAGTAAGACAAAAAGTGACATTGTCCTTAAGTACCCCCCCCTTAGGATCCAATATAGTTAAGACAAGAATCAGTGATGCAAATTTAAAATCTGAAATTTCAGACTTTAAGGAATTAACAGATAAATAATTTCTATTAGAAACTATCATAAATGTACCGTTTGGTACATACTTAACGGCCCATTTTCATGAAGTTTTACTGACTTTAAGGAGAAATAATTACTTTTAATTTTAGGAATTTCTTGAGTCTATAAAAAAAGGATCTTTAATACGGCCAGATCCTAGGTTTATATAAACTATTGCCAGATCCTGTAGTATGGCCGGATCCCCCCTATGCGATTTGAAATCAGGAAAATCTGGAATTAAACAAAAATTACATTTGCCCGTTTAAAGGGCAAGGCCCATGAAAGCCGTAAAAGACTAATTAAGTCTTATTATATTCCTAAAAAAACTTTTAGATATTTAAATAAGTTAAGCTTCTTTAATCGTTTTTTTTCTAAGTGTTCTGTTTTTTTAGATACTTCTTAGTTTCTTTGTCAAAGTCTGAAACATATAGTTTATCCTGTAGTTTTCTGTATTTGTCAAATTCTTTTATGGCTGTTTTTTTAGCTACTTCAGCTGTGATTTTACCTGCATCTTTTAGGATGTTGTATTCATTAAATTCTAGAAAGGCATCTAATTTATCTATCCAATCTTTCATTGACATTGGTCTATGCCTTCTAGCTTGATTTTCAGCATAATCCAAGTACATGTTAACTACATTGTTAAGTTCGGATAGCTCTTCTTTAGTTAAATAGTTCTTCGCAACGGTTACATCTTTTTTAAGAATCTTACCATCAGGTGAGTTTTTCCATGTTGTAAGTCCCATGTGGTCTTTAGTGCTATCTGCACGTTCATTTATGATTTCTGCAGCAGTATGTTTGGTTATTGCCCAATGAAGCTTGTTTTGTACAGTTGCATAGAATTTATGGGTTATTTCAGCGTTTTTATCGTAATCATAACTGCACTGAGCGTATATATCCGTTATTTTCTGGTAAAACCTGCGTTCACTGGCTCTTATCTCTTTAATACGTTCTAATAACTCATCAAAATAATCCTTACCAAAACGTGTACCATTTTTTAAGAGTTCATCGTCAAGAACAAAACCCTTGGTTATATATTCCTTTAAGGTTTTTGTAGCCCATTTTCGAAAGTGAGTAGCTTGTTTAGAGTTTACACGGTATCCCACAGCAATTATAGCGTCTAAATTGTAAAAATTCTTATTCCTTGAGACATTTCTATTACCCTCTTTTTGAACTATCCGGAAATTCCGGATAGTTGAATTTTCATTTAATTCCCCACTTTCAAAAATATTTATTAAATGTTCATTAATTGTTCTAATGTTAACTTCAAATAGTTCTGCCATTGTTTTCTGTGTTAACCACATTGTTTCATCTTTAAGTAAAACTTCTACTGTGGCTGCACCTTCATTACCCATATAAAGAACAATATTGCCTTTTTCCATGTTATCCGGCCCATCACTCATAATTAACATACTCCCCGTTTTAGATTAAATGATATCATATTGGGTCATATAACTTTTAATTTAATAGTTTCAAAAAGGGGGGACCTGAAAACTAGAGGTAATGTTTAAAATTCTAGATTGCAAGATCGGGCAATTCCAAAAAATTAGATACAACTTCGCATAATCCTATAAAAATCCAGTTTGTAGAGTTTTAGATTCTGGTCAAACCGACATCCCATAACGGCCATATCGGCCATTATACAGTTATTTTAATGGTTCTGAACTGTTTTTAGTTTTAAGTTAAATTTTTTATTTCAGGTCTCTGAACTTCGCATTATATTTTTTTTGTGAAGTTTATACAGGATCCTGGATTATGGCCATAAGGGCCGTATTCTGTTATTTGGTGGGTTTTAAATCCGTTTTTACTTTTAGGGTAAACTTCGTAATATAATGATATAACGCAGTTAGATATTCTAGGCATTTCATTCAAATATAAAATTCAAAAAAGTATATAAAAACCATCTAACATAGACACCATCAGGTGAATAATAGTGGAAAACGAACAGAAAATGAAACAAATCAACCTGAAACTAACAGAAAAACAGCTCAATGACCTGGAAAAATTATCAAATGCCATGGGTAATGTTAGTAAATCAAATCTAATTAGGATAGCAATAACAGAATATATTATGAAATATGAGGAGTTATTAAAATAAATTAACGACCCCTAAATGAATCTTTTTATAAGATTCCATCATCTTCATACGGTTTCATTGTCCTCAAATATTCTCTGAACATTCTATCCCTAAGCTTATATCTACCCCTTGCTTCTTTTAAAATGAGATTTTTTTCAATCATATTCCCTAACACTTTAGATGGCTCTGATTTAATATTTTCATTATCCTTAATTGTTTTATACTTTACAACTTCAGAATCACTCTCTGCAATTATCGCAAGGATCTTTTTTTCTTCATTTGCAGCTGTTTCATACATACCTCTAAATTCTCTTTGTGCTAAAAAACTTAAAGCGGTAGGAAATGCTTTTTCAAACTCTGAAATGCTAACTTTATTATCAACGGCTTCTTCAAAACAATTGTGGGCTATAATCTGCAAATAATAGGGGTTTCCCTCTGAAACACCATATATATTCTTTAGGACCTCTTCTGTAAATGATATTCCTTCTTTTTTTGAAGGGGTTGTAATAGCTTCTTGAACTTCATTTAGTGATAATGGTCTTAGTTCATAAGGATCAAAGATTCTAACAGCAGAATCAGTATGTTCCCGTATTCTTGAAAATATATCGTAGGAACCTGTAGCTACAAACATTATTTTTAGACCATTTAGATTAAGTTCTACTAAAGCGTTTTGAAGTATGCTTAAAACTCTTTGAGTATCCTCATCTTTTAATATTCTTTGTAAATCATCAAATAACAGAATTAATACTGGATCTCTTCCTTCAAGTTGGTTATATATTGTTTTTAGTATTTTTTCTATAGCAACTGAGGGAGATGTTGGGGGAATGTCTCGGGATACGGTAAAACCACCTGCTATAACAGGTATATTGACACCCATTGATTTAATTGAACCCCAAAAACTACTAACTTTAATATTTAATGAATCCGCGCATTTATCAACTATTAAACTATAAATATCATTAAAACTTCCTTCAACTAATGGGATTCGTATGGCATATACTTCTTTTCTATTTTTTAATTCTTCCTGAAATTTTAATAGTAAACAAGTCTTACCAATACCCTTTGGACCATATATTATTATATGGCCCGAATCTCCTTCTTTTGTTGAATCAAATATTCTTCTCAATTCTTTAAGCTCATCCTTTCTACCTGTAAAATATGAAGGAAGTACTCCTGTTCTCTTTTTAAATGGATTCATCAATATCACCATGACATTATAAACATTATTTTTTTTCATGTTTGTTATGTTTGTACTGTTTATTAACTCCTCCTTAAACAGTATAAACATTATTTTGTTGCATGATTGTTATGTTTAGTATATATTCAAAATTTTTATAGAAAACATACCAAACAGTATAAACATTATTTTTTTTCATGTTGGGAATGTTTAGCATGTTCTGAACTATTTCATATAATTATTATTTAAGTATAAGCAGAGTCGAAGCGAAGGAAGTATGGATGTATCGATGCCAAACTTGTTAAAGTACTTGTAAACTGTTTGTAAAAATATTGTAAAGTTTACACAAAATAGTGAGCTAGCAAATTTAAAGCATATAACAGAGAATTTTTATGGCTCTCACTTCTGTAAAAAAATGTAAAATAGGTAAAAGTCGTATTGTATTTATGGGGTTTCTACATTAAATATTCAAAGTTGTTGGGAGAATGATCTATGAGGAACTATATATGATGAAATTTATATCCTGTAAGGCCGCATAGAAAATAGTATAATTAATTATAATTTTGAAGGTGATTTTCTATGTCAAGACCAATAAACCCAACTCCAGTACTCAAAGGTAAAGATGCTGAAAGGTTCCTGAAGAAGATAGAGGAACCTCCAAAGAAGGGAGAAGTTGAATTCCTTAAGAAGGCCATAAAAGCCTACAAACAAAACCCATTTTAAATACTATTTTTTCATCCTAAAGAAAAAGAGTAGAAACTAACTTTTTTTAGATTAAAGCTTCAGCAAAGTGAGCTTCACAAGTTGATAAACCCTTATCATTGATTACTTGTTTATTTAAGGATAATGGTGTTGGTTTCTGGTGTATTGAAATTCTGAATTTAGCTTCTAATCTGATCAGGTCCTCACCAACTGCAATATGCATATCAATACCTACAGGATGGGTTAAGGAGGATCTTTTAACATGGAATATTTTAGATGCATTTAAGAGTTCTAAAGCTACAGGAACATCATTTTCATCAAAATCAATAATTATATTATCATTAACTCTTACAGATTTCCTGTACTTATAATCTTCAGTGATATTAAAAAGCAAGGAGTCTCCTTGGTAATCATAATCTTGTTCCATTGTAAATTGCTTTTTAACTTTAGTTGTATTGATCATAATAATCCTCTCAACTCTACTATTCTATAATAACGGTAACAACCTTTATAATTTTTTCGGGAATATTGATAGGCATAATTATAATTATAATATCCTCTTTTACTAATTTATCGGGATTATCATAAGTTATTTCAAATTTAACCACATCACCAGTTACTTTTTTCTGAATATGCTTGTATCTACGTTCAATGAGAAATTCAAGAAGGATCTCCTCAGAAAGCCCCCTTAATCTGGACCTTTTACGTGGATGTTTATCTATGATTATTTTCTCCCTGGTAATTGTGGATAGCCAATTAGAAATGTCTTTTTCAGTTAAATCCATCATTCTTTCCATTATCCCACCAAAAATAGTCCATAAAAGCTAATAGAATCATGTGAAAATAGGGATCAATCTTCTTCTTTCTTAGGTGATACAGATACTATAACTCCCCTCTCATCAATATTCACATTCCAAACTAACTTATCCCCTTTTTCAATTTTTAATAAGTTTACCACTGCAGATGGAACAACCGTAGTTATGGATCCTCCTACGCTTCCAGCTTTTGTTGTATATTCCATGTTCATACCTCCCTTTTTGTCTTTAATCTATTGATAAATCTATATAGTAGCTATATACTTTTATACTTATTTTTCTATAGATAAATCTATATATTTTATATACTTGAACTTCCAATCTTAGTACTGATCTATATAGAAATCTATTAATTTGTTGGGACGACCGGCTATTACAGTTTAGGTCCGACGGGCCAGTGTACGCCAATCAAGCTGTAGACCAACGACAAAGAATATTTTGTTTTTTTAAACCCACATTTGGGACTTTAAAAGTAGATTAAGAAAGAATTGGAGGTGAATTAAAAGATGGTTGTGATTGAGACTGAAAAAATTGTTTATGGAAAAAAAGAATGTGACCTGGAAAAAGATGAGATAAGACTTATTGAGCTTCACAAGGACGAACAATTAGAAAAACCGTTTTGGGTTCAAATAGCAGACCATGAAGGAATACTATGTGAAAACACTTCAAACGGCTTCAATTACTACAAGGAATTCAAGACAATAGGAGAAGCTCAAAAATACTATGATAAAGAAGTTGAATACTTCAAAAAAGACCTACAAAGAATAATTAATGAAAGAAACAGGATTAAAGACCCAAACAATGCTTTAAGCCGATTAATACGTGAAAAAAGGAGATTAATGAAAGAATAAGAGGTAGATAACATGGTAAATGTATATGAAGATGGAGAAGTAATAGCAGTGGTGGATTATAATAACAACCTGGACACATGGGATGGCAACAACTGGAGCTGTGGATCTACAGGAAGACATGAAGGAATAACAGAACTAGAAGACGGCCGCCTAATATTAATTAACGGTACAGACTGGCAAGGACAAGAAGACTTTGCAAACATCATAACAAAAGAAGAAGCCATCCAGAAAATCCTACGATCTGGTAACCTGAACCTTCTAGATACATTTGGCCTAAAAGAGGATGCAAACAAAGCTTTAATCAAAGAAAAAAAGGTGAAATCATAATCCCTTTTTTTTGGTTTTAAACCAAAATATCTACTTTTTTTTTTAAATCTTTCTTAGGAGTGGGAAGAGATGAAGATGAAAGTAACTGGAACCATTGTACATGAAAGCGGCCCTTACACATTCAAAAGGGTTTACAATAAAAGACAGCTTGAAGACTGGTACATAGCAGAAGATAAAACCGACGTTTCAGAGCATCATCCTGAAACCGATGAAGAAAGATGGTATTATATGCAGAAGATGGTTAGAACAGGCCGGAATAAATGGATGCTCCTCAACTCCATTAAGGACCTGGAACATGTATCCTTTGAAGAGGACAAAGTAATCTTATTCATAGACGGCCAGAAAGTACCCGTCCATGAGGTAGGTTATTGCCTTGAGGAATACCACTTCCAAAGCTAAACAATTATATTTCCACGTCTAAAATTTCCGACGCGAAAAAATAGAATGGGAATCATAATAATACAGGTGGAGGAAATAAAAAAAAATGGTATTTATATTTACCATCCTTAAGCTTCCTCCAGGGCCTGCTTTTTTGGATTAATAATATGGAGTCCTAATAAGAGTACTGCTAAAATAAAAGGGGGTTATATGGTGATTAATGTTAAAAGAGAACTTGGAAACCTGAACGGCCTTATCTGCCAGATAAATGTCTTATGTAATGATGAAGAACTGGAGATCCTGAGAGATATATTAACCAACAGGATCCAGGAGTTAGATCAGGACCATTTATCCCAAGAAGGCCGGGAAGATTTGAGAGTTTTAAGAGGATCCTTTAATGGGGAATGCATAAAATTAAGTGAACTCTCATCTACGAATCCTAAAAGAAGGAAGTGTTATAATAAAGCCATGAATTTGTTAGATAAACGTTTAGAACTCATTTTAAAATGTTAAGGGATTTTTAAGAGAAAATAGAGAATAAAATATTACTTTTTCTGTAAATTGTGCATCAAAAAAGGTGATAAATTACACATTTCGGAATGAATACCATCCTCATAGTTTCACGTCTTCCAGTTTTATATCCTCAATAATTTCCCCATTTCGAACTCTGTCCCTTAAACTGAGCATCAACTCATCTACCTTGTTAAGCTTCTCAGCTATGACTTTTTCCTGAGTTGTGGTATTTATAACCTTCTGCATTCCACCATTTTTCATGACTATTCTCCTATCCGCCATGAGGGCGAGTACAGGGTCATGGGTTACAACCATGACAATCTTTCCATGTCCTGAGAGAATCTGCAGAGCGTCATGTTTTCTTATGCCTGCATTTTCTATCTCATCAATGAGCACTATGGGTGAATCACTTATTATGGCAATGTCTGCAACCATTAAAGCCCTTGACTGGCCACCGCTTAAAATGGTGAGTTCATGTTCTTTCTTTATTGGTTCGCCTGTGAGTGTGTTGGCAAGTCTTATCACGGCATCCACGCATTTGCTGCTGGCACCACGACATTTGGCATGAAGGCTTAAAAAATCACCCACAGACATGTCAGCAAGGAAGTTCATGTTCTGAGATAGTTGAGCCACCATTTTTTTTCTAGGATTGGTTCTGTCATCGTAACTTGGCTCTTCATCATTTACAAGAACTTTTCTCTTTGAAAATGTGTCCTCCTGTGCTAACTGTTCTATGTCCCCTATTAAAGAGCTTTTACCACTGCCAGTGGGTCCTACAACTCCAAAGATCTCACCTTTCTTTATAACTATCTCTTCCACAGGTTCTTTATTTCCCTGCTTGTCGTAGCCACCTAGAACAGTTATCTTATCCACCATTAAAAGTCCACCTTTCCTAAGGTATCTCCCCTCAATCCACGTCTCATTGTTTCAAGAGCTGTTATTTCTTCTGGTGGGATGTTACCCAGGTTTACGTTGGCTCCGAATTTGAGTATGAGGTAAACCTGCTGATTTTTTTGAGGTGCTTCCCAGATTACGTTTCTGATATCTGTGTTGTCCGCTATTATCTGAACATCTTCACCCTTAACATTTCCTGCATTGTCGTAGATACCTATACCTTTTCCGCCTTCCCTTGCTTCGATCAGTACCTTATCTGCACCCATCTTTACATCGTGTTCAATTAGTTTTGCCCTTTCCTGAGCTGTGTATCTTCCATCCTTTTTTGGATCCTTCTTCCCAACCTCGGTTATGACAATGAAACCACTGTCTTTAACTTCCTGGATCACCTCAGTCCTATCTTCAGTGGAGATGTCAACAGAACCATCTGATATTTCAATGGCTTTAAATCCAAGTTTATCTGCCTCATCTAAAAATTCTTTGAGTTTGTTTTGAGTGTAAGCAACTTCAAATAATGTTCCACCGGGATATGGTACAACATCATGGGCTATGTATGATTCAACTTTAGATTTTACAATCTCTCTATCGTAGATGGCAGAGGTACACCATCCAAATTTCGCAAGATCAATGTATTCGCCTGATATCTCAAGTAGGTCACTTAGCATTTTAGGGCCTATCCCCTTATCTAACATCATGGTGATTCCATTGTCAGGTTCTTTAACGCGGTCCTTTGTGAGAAAATCAAATGCATTCATTATATACATCACCTTTTGGTTGTTATAGTAATCCAATTGTACACTTTGTATATAAGGTTGTGTGTGAAAATGGAGATGGCAGTACAAGACTAGATACACATTACAATGTATCTTAATAGACCACTTCTTAATCTAATTTATTATACTTACATCAAATATATTACTTTAATTTAGTGCCCTACTACAGAGCAGATCGCTCCACAAATAATATAACCTACCAACTGTAGACCCCATCAAATTTTTCAGTCGCCCATATTTCCCCATAAACTTGTATAAACTTGTAATAAAAACTTAGGGACATATCATGCAAAAGTAACTGCAGTATTATGCTCTACGATTAATTTTCCCAGTATATTTTCCAATTTAATTGTATTTATCAGTTTACATTCTTCATTCAGTTCAAATGCTAAAAATTTTATTTTAAAATATTCACAAGTTACATCCACAAAACATGTGTCAGCAACATGTTGTTCCCAAAAATTTTTGTCAAAAAAAAGGAAAGGGGGTAACACGATCAAAAACATGCCATTAATAAAAAGGAGTGCATTAAACATGATTTTTAACAGAAAAAATTTTTCACATGTTTAATAAATAAAATTATAGGTAACAAATAGTAAATAAAAGAAATAATGTAAATAAAAGGAGATAATTTTTAAGGAGGGTTAAAATGGAAAAAACCGTTCATTACTTTGAAAATCCGGGTATTGAAAACACAGATAAAACCATAGAACTGGTAAAAGCCAGAAGCCAGGAGTTGGGTATAAAAAATATTGTGATAGCATCTGCATCTGGTAAATCAGGGGTTAAATTGGCAAGAAAGATAAGTAATACCCATATCGTGAATGTAACCCATCACGCCGGATTCAAGGGTGGGGACAAAATTGAAATTGAACCAGAGTATCGTGAAGAGCTTGAGGAGAAAGGAGTGGAGATTTGCATGGGTTCACATGCTTTAAGCGGTGTTGGAAGGGGTATTTCCAACAAATTCGGTGGTGTAACACCCGTTGAAGTGGTGGCACAAACATTACGTCTCTTCTCACAGGGAGTTAAAGTCTGCGTGGAAATAAGCATCATGGCAGCAGATGCAGGACTTATACCAACAGATTCAGAGATTATAGCCATTGGAGGTACTGGAACTGGTGTTGACACAGCCCTTGTTCTTAAACCAGTGCACATGAGCAACTTCTTTGACCTTAAAGTACATGAGATAATTGCAATGCCAAGACCATAACCATTTAAACCATATTTTTGTGATGTTTTACATCATGAGTTCGAATGATAATCAGTTAAAACAGACAAGTTCACAATGCCTTCATGATGATATATTTCATGACATTTGATGCTAAAAATAAGAAATTGTTTGTTTATGGTGGATTATTCCTAAAAAAAATCATTGCTTTTAAATACAAGTTAGTACAATAACACAAATAAATTTAAAAACATTTAGCTGTGGGGGTAAGAATTGAAATCTCTTATAAACAATACCATAAAAGAATCTGAAAAGAGAAGGGAAAGATCTGTCGTTGAAGACCACAAAACATATGACGACAACATCGACAACGATCTTAAAGAGATTATACAAAGAAGCCGGGCTAAAATCTTCGTGATTGGAACTGGAGGGGCTGGAAATAACACAATTTCAAGACTTATGGAGATAGGAATTGCAGGCGCAGGAACCATTTCAATTAACACTGATGCGCAGGATCTTTTTTATTCAAATGCGGATCAGAAGTTACTCATAGGCAGATCCACATGTGGAGGTCTCGGTGCTGGAGGTATGCCGGAAGTAGGTGAAGAAAGTGCTGAAGAAAGTGAAGAACAGATAAAAAACAAGTTAGACGGAGCTGACATGGTTTTTGTAACCTGTGGTCTTGGTGGAGGAACCGGAACAGGTTCTGCTCCAGTGATCTCTAAACTGGCCAAAAAAATTGGGGCACTGACAATAGCAGTTGCAACAATGCCTTTCAGTGCTGAAGGCCTTAAAAGAAGGGAAAATGCTGAAAAAGGATTGGAAAAGCTCCAGAACGCTGCAGACACCGTGATAGTAATACCAAATGATAAACTGCTTGAAGTAGCACCTAACCTACCGATAAACAAGGCTTTCATGGTGGCAGACGAACTGCTTGGAAGAGCTGTCAAAGGAATAACAGAGCTTATAACCAAACCTGGTCTTGTAAGTCTGGATTTTGCAGATATAAGAAGTATAATGGTCGGATCTGGAATGGCCATGATTGGAATGGGTGAATCAGATTCTGGTGACAGGGCAATAGAATCTGTTCATGAAGCCTTGAACAGTCCACTGCTGGACCTTGATATATCAAACGCCAAAGGAGCTTTGATAAACATATCAGGAAGTTCAGATTTAACTCTGAACGAAGCTGAGAAGGTTGTTCAGATCGTTGCTGACGAACTCGATCCAGACGCAAACATAATTTGGGGTACACAGATACAGGAAGACCTGGAAAACACCATAAGAACAACTATAGTTGTGGCAGGAGTGAAATCTCCACATATATTCGGACTACCAGAAGAACGTGAATTTGTTCAGGAAAAGAAAAAAGAAAAAGAAAGCGTTCCAGAATATGCTCTGGAAGAATTCCTTGATGGTGTTTTCTAATTAATGTGTCAGCATTGAAAGGAAAATAAAAAAAATGAACATGCATTTTTAGATCAAAATGCTAATATTCACGATCAACTTATAGGGTAGCTACGATCAATAGGGTAGCTTGTACTATCTTTCAAGGATCAAAAGGTTTATAAATCCCTAAAGAAATAATTTTAATTCTGGTATATTCCAATGATATTTATTCAAATTTTTAAAAATATCTCATTCTTAATTAGTAGGTCAAGTAGGTATTCTTATGAGTTCAAAAGAGTCTATTGCCAATTTTTTAAAACAGTGCGAAAGAGTTTTGCATGTGTCAAGAAAACCAGGTCGAAGTGAATATATAAATGTTGCAAAGGTAACTGGAATCGGCATTATCCTAATAGGAGTTGTTGGATTCATAATCAGTATCATAGCCCAGCTTTTAACAACCTAAATGTTTTTAACGAAGTAAACTTACTGGACCTCCAATATAAACTCCAATGATAAAAGTTAACTGTAAAGGTTAACTATAAAAGTTAAATTCAGATTCAACAGCTAAAAAACGGTTTAAGCCTTAAGAAATATTTTTTACATGTGCATTTTAATGTGTACAACTCGTGATGAACAAAAAGGGTTTAACCTAAAAAAAGGGTTTTTAACCTAATACATAAACTAGTAAATAAACCAACACATAAAGATCCACCACAGACCATCATTTTAAAACATAAACCAATCATCATTTTAAGATCTTAACCATCAGATCATCACGAACATCATACTCATCAAGTAATCACCTAGATCTTGATATTTATACAAGTTAATTGAAAATATTTAATGGGATTAACAAGTGAAGTTACAAAATTTTTAGTTATCAAAGTTCAATCAGGTAAGTGATAAATTGATTTACGCTATAAGAACCCTTGTAGGGCAGGAAAAAAATGTTGCAAGAATCATTGCAAGAAATGTTAAAACCAGTGGGATTGAAGTGAGTTCTATCCTTGTACCTGAATCTCTCAAGGGATACATTTTAATTGAATCATCAAGTAAAATTGACATGCAAAATCCAGCCTTTAAAGTTCCTCATATGAAGGGCATTATCGATGGTGAGATACCCTTCGATGAAGTGAAAACCTTTTTAAATCCTGAACCTATATTAGCTTCTGTTAAAAAAGGAAGTATTGTGGAACTGATATCAGGACCATTTAAAGGTGAAAAGGCCAAAGTTATCAGGATAGATGAATCCAAAGAGAACGTGGTCTTAGAACTTATTGAGGCTGCAGTTCCAATACCTGTTACAGTTAACGGTGATCAGATCAGATTAATACAGAAGGAGGCAGATTAATGGTAAAAGAAACCGTAGAAATTCTTATAGACGGTGGTAAAGCAACACCAGGCCCACCATTAGGTCCTGCAATAGGTCCACTGGGCATTAACATGATGAAGGTGGTTGAGGAGATCAACAACAAAACCTCAGACTTCAGTGGAATGAAGGTTCCTGTTAAGGTCATAGTTGATGTAAGCACCAAAGAATTTGAGATAAAAGTTGGTACACCACCAACAACAGCACTCATAATAGATGAACTCGGCATAGACAAAGGTTCACAGGATCCTGGAATGGACAAAGTAGCAGATCTCAAGATGGAACAGGCATTGAAAATTGCTCGTATGAAATTTGATGCACTGCTCTCAAACGATTATAAAAATGCTGCAAAAGAGGTTATAGGAACCTGTGTGAGCATGGGTATAACTGTTGAAGGAAAGGATCCAAGAGAAGTGCAGGAAGAAATAGACCAGGGTGCCTATGACGATACACTCGTCCAGGATGCCTAAACTTATTTCAATTTTTTTATAGTTCAAAGATTCATAGGATCATGTATCAGATACCAGATCAAGTATCAAATAACATCTGTTAAGTATCAAACGGTGCTTGGTACAGGTACTTTGATCCATCACAACTCATCACAAATTCAATTTCATGGATATGGCATCATATCAGTGAACAATTAGATAATTCATGTGAACTTTCATTTGAGAGTTCATGGAGGAATTAAATGAAAGAAGAGATACTAGAAGCGGTGAAGAAGGCTAAAGAAGACTCAAAGCCGAGGAACTTCACACAATCCATTGATGTTGTTATAACACTCAAGGATTTAGACGTGAAAAAGCCAGAAAACCGTATAGACGAAGAAGTGTTTCTCCCAAATGGTCGTGGAAAAGACGTGAAAGTCGCCTTTATTGCCGATGGGGAACTGGCACTTCAGGCAAAAAATGCCGGTGCAGATCTTGTTATAAACAAGGAAGAACTTGAGAGACTTGGAAAAAACAGGAAAGAAGCCAAAAAAATTGCAAATAAACATGATTTTTTTGTTGCACAAACGGACATGATGCCCCTTGTGGGTAGGTTCCTGGGACCAGTTCTAGGTCCAAGGAAAAAAATGCCTAAACCAGTTCCAGCCACAGCAAAAGCCAAACCTTTGATGGAGAGATTTAAAAACACGATAAAAGTACGAATAAAAGATCAACCAGTTATTCAGGCACTTGTTGGTTCCCAGGATATGGATGATGAACTGATTGCAGATAACATTGAAGCTGTGCTTGACATACTGGACAGGAACCTGGAAAAAGGAAGAAGCCAGATAAAGGCCATGTACATTAAAACAACCATGGGTCCAGTAGCGAGGGTGATTTAAATGCCTCATGTTGCTGAATGGAAGAAAGAAGAAGTTGAAGACCTTAAAGAACTCATTAAAAGTCACAACGTCGTAGGTATGGCTAACCTTGCAGATATACCTGCTCTTCAGCTCCAGAAGATGCGTAAAAACCTTCAGGGAAACGCAACCCTCAAGATGTCAAGGAAAACCTTCATGAGTCTTGCACTTGAAGAATCAGGTAAATCAAATGTGGAAGGTTTGGAGGATCATATGGAGGGACAACCTGCATTGATCTTCACAGACATGAACCCATTCAAGCTTTACAAGATTCTTGAGAACAGCAAGACAGAAGCTCCTGCAAAAGCTGGAAGCATAGCCCCAAATGACATTGTAGTGCCAAAGGGTGATACTACATTTAAACCGGGCCCAATACTTGGTGAGCTTCAAAAAGCAGGCATACCAGCAAAGATCGACAAGGGTAAAATAGTTATAACCAAGGACAGTACAGTAGTTGCTGAGGGAGAGGAAATTTCAAAGGAGATAGCAAGTATATTAACAAGACTTGAAATTCATCCACTAGAAGTTGGAATCGACCTCGTAGCTGCTTATGAAGATCAAACAATTTACACATCTGATGTCTTAACAATCGATGAAGAAGAAACATTATCAAACATACAGAAAGCTTTCACACAGGCATTGAACCTTTCAGTGAACGCTGCAATATTCACCAAGGATTCCATGCCTTACATACTGCAGAATGCAAACACCAAGGCAATGAACCTGGCTTTGAATGCAGAGATACTCACATCAAAAACCAGGGAACTTCTACTTGCCAAAGCTTACTCACAAATGCTTGCAGTTGCAGGTGAAGTATCAGCTAAAAATGCGGAAGCAGTTGATGATGAACTTCGAGAAAAGTTGAGTTCACAGGCAGCCCCTGTCGAAGCTAAAAAAGCTGAAAAAAAACCAAAAGATGATGAAGACGAAGAATCCGAAGAAGAGAAAGAGGAAGAAGCAGCAGCAGGACTTGGAGCTCTCTTTGGTTAATGTTAAACAAAATTTAGGAATGAATAATTCAAAAAATTTAATAAATTTAATAGTTTAGAAATTTGAGGTGAATCATATGGAGTATATATACGCAGCAATGTTATTGCACACAGCAGGTCAGGAAATTAACGAAGAAAACGTGAAAAAGGTATTAGAAGCAGCAGGCGCAGAAACAGACGATGCAAGGGTTAAAGCATTAATCGCAGCACTCGAAGATGTGGACATAGAAGAGGCTATGGAAAAAACAGCTGTAGCAGCCGCAGCACCTGCAGCCGCAGCCGCAGCACCTGCAGCCGCCGCTGAAGAAGAAGAGGAAGAAGAAGAGGAATCTGAAGAAGAGAAAGAGGAAGAAGCAGCAGCCGGTCTAGGCGCTCTCTTCGGCTAAGATCTTTTCAGATTTTCTTGTAAGCCAATTCTTTGGCTTTTTTCTATTTTTTTATTTTTTAGGGTAGTTTGTACAACGATATTTTATACATTAATGCTGTATCGTTAATCGTTAGTTCTTTTAACATATTTTTTTAACAGCGCAACTTTTAAAAAATAGCGCAACTTTTAAAAAGAATTTTGACCTAAACTAAGTTCAGTGATTTTTTTTAAAGGTTAAACAAAAAAACACTTTTTTAGAGATCTTAATTAATCTTAATTAAACCTAACAGATTAGAAAAAAACTTTTATTGAGGATAACTATGTCTCATCAGCTTGAAGAACTTGGATTTACAAAGAAAACCTGTAAAAAATGTGGAAATGAATTTTGGTCAATAGACGACAGAGATACATGTGGAGATGCCCCCTGCGATAAATACGAATTTATTGGGAACCCTGCAACATCCAAAAAGTACGACTTATTTGGTATTCAAAAAGAGTTCACAAAATTCTTTGAGAAAAACGGACACACAGCCATACAGAGGTACCCTGTTCTTGCAAAACGCTGGAGAAACGATGTTTTTCTTGTAGGCGCCTCAATCTACAACTTCCAACCATGGGTCACATCTGGAATGGTTGAACCACCTGCAAACCCCCTTGTGGTTGCACAGCCATCCATAAGACTCAACGATGTGGACAATGTGGGCCGTACAGGCCGTCACATGACATGCTTCACAATGGGAGCACACCACGCATTCAACTCTCCAGAAAACCAGGTTTACTGGAAGGACCAGACAATAAAATACTCCCATGACTTCATAAAACACCTGGGAATAGATCCAAGGGAAATAAGTTACATAGAATCCTGGTGGAAAGGCGGAGGAAACGAAGGCCCATGCTACGAGATATGCGTCCGCGGTGTGGAACTTGCAACCATCGTCTTCATACAGTACAAAACAACACCCCAGGGACTTAAAGAAATACCTCTAAAGATAGTTGATACAGGCTACGGCCTTGAAAGGTTTGCATGGGTATCACAGGGCACCCCCACAGCCTACGATGCATCATTCGGACCAGTAATAGACCAGCTTAAAGATATATCTGGAGTGGAACTTGATGGACACATTCTGGGAGAGAACGCCCGTGTTGCAGGAATGATGGACATAGAAGATATTGCAGACCTTAAAACCCTCAGATCAAGGGTTGCAGACAGGCTTGGACTCTCAATCGACGAACTTAAAAGGGCAACAGAACCAATGGAAGCTGTTTACATCATCGCAGACCACACAAGATGTCTCAGCTTCATGCTGGCAGACGGAGTCATACCCTCAAACGTCAAGGAAGGATACCTTGCAAGGCTAGTCCTCAGGAGAACTCTAAGGTTCATGAATGACCTCAAACTTAAAGAATCACTTTCAGACATCATGGACATTCAGCTGGACTTCCTCTCAAAAACCTACCCTGAGATCAGGCACAGCCAGGACCATATCATGAACGTCATAGACCTTGAAGAATCCCGCTACCACAAAACAATCAAAAAGGGAAGAAACCTGGTTAAAAAGAGCATAAAATACCTTAAAAAGGAAAACAAAACTGAAATGCCCCCAGATATGCTTATAAAAATGTACGATTCCCATGGAATTCCCCCTGAAACTATTGAAGAAATTGCAAAAGCTTCGGACTTTAAGGTAAACGTTCCTGACAACTTCTACACCCTTGTTGCAGCAGAACACGAAGAGGAAGCCGTTGAAGAGAAACCGCAGATAGAACTGGATTTCCCTGAAACTGAACTCATGTTCTACGATGAACCCGAAAGAAAAGAGTTCACGGCCAAGATACTTGGATTCCACGAAAACAACGTAATACTCAATAGAACCGTTTTCTATCCGGAAGGTGGAGGTCAACCATCAGACGTGGGATTTTTAGAGTTAAAGGAACTTGATAAGTCCTTAAAATTCAGGGTTCTTCATGCTGAAAAGGTTCAAAACGTGGTTTTACACAGGCTGGACGAGAAGGATATTGAAACCCTGAAAAAACACGTTGGATCCCAGGTTAAAGGTGAGGTTGACTGGAAACATCGCATCGCCCTTACAAGGAACCACACAGCAACACACCTGGTTGTTGCAGCTGCACGCCGCGTGCTTGGAGACCATATCTGGCAGGCAGGAGCCCAGAAAGGTGTTAAAAAGTCAAGGATTGACCTTTCACACTACAAAAGAATTGGAAGTGACGAACTCCAGAAGATCGAGTTAATTGCAAACCAGCTGGTCATGGAAAACCTTCCCGTTAAAACAAGGTGGATGACCAGGACAGAAGCCGAGAAAAAGTACGGTTTCATACTTTATCAGGGAGGTATCGTTCCTGGAAAAAGTATAAGGGTTGTTAAAGTGGGTGATGTGGATGTTCAGGCATGTGCAGGTACCCATGTTATGCACACAGGGAACATTGGCCTTATAAAACTGGTCAAGACCGAAAGGATCCAGGACGGAGTTGAGAGGATCGAGTTTTCAGCTGGAGAGGCCGCAATCGAGGCAGTACAGAAAAACGACGACCTCCTCAAGGAAAGCAGCACCACTTTCAAGGTGGAACCGGTGCAGCTCCCAAAAACCTGTGAAAGGTTCTTTACAGAGTGGAAAGCCTTTAAAAATGAAATTGGAAGGCTCCAGAACCAAATTGCAGCACTCAAAGTGGAGGGTCTGGCAGGTAAGGCCGAAAAGATCGGAGAATTACATGTTCTGAAACAAAACATGGACTCCCAGATGGGCGAACTTATCAAGATCGCGACTGACCTCACGGAAAATGAAGAGAGCATCGATGTAATTATAGTTGGAAACAATGATGGCAAGATCGTTGGGGCTTCCTCCAAGAAAGCTTTGGGTATGGGTGTGAAGATGAATGAGATCATCAAGGGTGCAGCCAAAATACTTGGAGGCGGAGGCGGTGGAAGACCAAATCTGGCCCAGGGTGCAGGTCAAAACTCCGAAAAAATGAGTGAAGCACTTGAATATGCCCTTGAAGCTGTGAAAAGGATCGTTGAGTGACTTAAAAGATTTTTACCAGTTCTTTACCCGTTTTTTTTTACTTATTTTTATTTTTAATTAGTTTACTTAATTTATTTATTTTTAATTTTATTTTACTCACTTTATTTTACTCACTATTTTTAATTAGTTTAATTATCTTTGTTTTGAATCCCCCTATTCTATTTTTATTCTATTATTCCAATTTTTTTCCTGTTTAACTTCTTTATCCCTATTTTTACCTTAAATTAAATTATAAAAAGAACAATGTTTTAATAACCCATACAAGAACATTGAAAGAAATAGTTTATAAGAAAAGGACAAAATAAACAATTGTTATATTGAAATGCTTAGAGTACACTTCGAAGCACTGATTGAATCATAAAAAGTTTTGAATTATAAAAGAAAATTTTAACTTGTATAACTAATTTATAGATCAAAAATCCAAAAAGAGTTAATCCGGAGAAGCACTATGAGAATCCGCACCATAGAAGAGATAAACAAGAAGATCGACAATGGAAATGCAACGGTACTTACAGCAGAAGAAGTATCACGGCTTGTAAGAGATGGTGAAGAACCTAAAGCCGAAGATGTGGACATCGTAACCACAGGGACATGTGGAATAATGTCTGGAACGGCTGCAATATTCCACATACCCGTAGCTGAAGCTGGAGCATTTAAAAAGGCAAAAAGTGTTTTATTAAATGGAGTTCCTGGATTTCCAGGACCATGTCCCAATGAATGGCTTGGATCCGTGGACATGATCGTCTACGGAACAAGCCACAGCATCCGAAAATCCAAGTACGGGGGAGGATTCCTCTTCAAGGACATTGTAAGTGGGAAAGACATAGAAGTTGAGGTTGAATCCACAGACGGTGAAAAACTGAGATCCACCGTCAACATCAGTGATATGGGCACGGCCCAGATGATCGGAACAAGGCTCGCCTTCAAAAATTACAACTCATTCGTAAATCCAACAGATAAACCTGTTTCATCAATATTCCATGCCATAGACCTTGAAGGACCATTTAAAGGTTTCACATTCTCAGGGTGTGGGGAGTTGAACCCGCTGCAGAACGATCCCTACATGAAAACCATATGTGCCGGCTCCAAGGTGCTTTTAAATGGGGCTGAAGGTTACGTAATAGGCCGTGGAACCAGGAGCAGCGATGAAAAGCCCAACATGATGATAACAGCAGACATGAAGGAAATGGACCCCCACTACCTTGGAGGGTTTAAAACTGGAGCAGGACCCGAAGTTTTTGACAGCGTGGCCGCTGCAATCCCAGTTATTGACGATGCAATCTTGAAGGAAACTTTTATCCGGAACAAAGACATAAAACTTCCAGTTGCCGATATAAGAGGAAGACACCATGTTTTAGGTTTCACGGACTACAACGAAGTTTGGGGCTGCGCCGATGAAAGGCCAGTTTACCATTCAGAAAGATGTTTAAACTGCGATGTTTGTATTGTGCGTGAAAGATGTCCAACTGGTGCCTACAGCGATACTTTGAATACAAGAAGATGTTTCGGCTGTGGAATGTGTTCCTATTCCTGTCCTAACCATGCTTTCACCATGGAATCTGGAAGCGTACAGTTTGAAACCGATGATAACACATTCAACGTTCCAGTAGTTTGCAGGCAGTCCGATATTAAGAGGGCACGTGAACTTGTGGCCGAACTCACAAGACGGATCAAAAATGGGGATTTTTTCTTAAATAGATGTTAAAATCAGTGCATTGGGAATTTTTATAGTGAATGACCTAATACTTTAGATTAATTATTTAGAAAAAAATTTGTTTATATGCTTTAAATTTGTCAAATCTATAATTTGATCAAGTTATCCAAAATTTATAAGTTTAAAAAGTTATGTCATTCACTATAATTAAAAAGAATTTAACTGAAAAACCATTGAGTAATCCCATATAATTTCTTTTTTTTCTTCTTTTTTAATTATTCAACCTTGGTATTTTAGGTAGATAACCCAGTAGATAACCTCGATGTTTAGCTGCCCTTTTATTAAACTAAAAATCCTTTTAGATCCTTCAATATTTCTTCGCAGAGAATATCCCGGTTTTCGTGTGTAACCTCAAAGATTAAAACATCTTTTCTTGCTTTTATTTTGGATACAAAAGGATGGGATGACCTTTTGTGTATCACTGCAGCAACTGGCTTCTCACTGTCCATGGCAGCTTCCACCGCACTGCAGAAACGTTTGCTGTGAAGTTCCATAGGAGCTATCTCATCTATGAATATGAAATCCGAATTTTTAAGGGCAGTTTCTATTGCATTAGTCCCTATCTCATCTAAATCCCTTAAGTTAACCTTATACCTGCCAACATGAGGGCCTTTACTTTTTACATGAGCCAGTATTCCCTTTTCATTGTTAGAAATATTTATTATGCTGAAACCTACCCTTTTACCGTTTTTTCTTATTTCAGGACAGGTTACTCCCCCAACATCGTAGTTTTGACGGGCTATCTCCGATTTAATCCTGTTTAAAACCGTTGTTTTACCAATTCCAGGACTTCCAGTTATTAAAATGTTAAAAGGCAACTAAAACACCTGTCAAATTTTTTTAGGACATTCCTGGAATCATCTTAGTTGAGAAGACTATGAAACCTACCACAAGTCCTACAAGCAGAGCTACGATAAGTAGAAGAACTACGGTGCCCCATAACCCGGCTTTTTTTGTCTCCTCTTCATAGTAATACGGGTCATCGTACTCTTCTGTATATCCAGATTGGTATCTGGAGCCTTTATACCTTGAATTTTTGTATTCCGGATGTTTATACTGTGAATCTCTGTACCTTCGATTCCCATCTCGGGAACTCTCATAACGTGACCCCTCATACTCCTGATTAAACCCGGAATCTTCATAGCTATCACTATACTGTCTTTTAGAGGTTTTATGATCTCTATAATCGTGTTTATCCCCGTAATCACCCTTCAAATATCTTTTTTTAAGCGGTTTGTAGTTTGATACTAGAAGTTCCATTCCACATTTTGGGCAGTATTTTTCACCCTTTTTAACCTTGGCTCCACAGTTTTCGCATATCACTCTACCACCTACTGGTATAATATTTGATTTTACTGTTATATTAATTTTTAACAATTTTTAATAGATAAATTGGATTTTTGAGCATATTTCATTCAATTTTTTTTCCAATAAACTTTTTCAATAACTTTATCTTTTGTTCTTGAATTCACGATTTTAAAAACCTTTGGGGTAATTATTCAAATTTACTTTATAAATATTTAAGTAAATTTTATATAGGGGCAACAACTGGTTTATGATACAATTTAAACCACAAGTAATTGCAGGGTCTAACCTCTAAGAGAAAAAAATATGTTGTCTTTGTAGTGATATCTTAATCTATTTGTTAAATTATTCCTCAGGTTTTTTTATAACTAATAGTATGGTAAATACAAGCGAAACTAAAATGGTTATTATAAAACCTATAAATGTGACACTTAAAATACTTTCAAAATGGGCAATATTGAATTCTATAGCTTGTACAAAACCTAATAAATTAAATCCTAAGATGATTAATATAGCAAAAACGAGGTTTTTCCAATTTTTCATGATATTAACGTGACTATAACTTCCTTTACCTTCCAAAAATCCAAAAATTGATCTCATCAGGCCAGCTGCGGATATAAAAAGTACTACATCTAAAATTACTAAATAAACCAACTGATAACTTGCATTTTCCTGGACAAAATAAAAAATAAATGATACAATACCTTGCCCAGTTAATGCGATTGCTGCTACTATCACTAGTATAAGCAGTGACGTAAATATAAATGCCTTATTTTTCTCCATGTTAACACCTCTAATTAAAAAAGATAAAACTAAGAAATTAGTTATATCTTCTTAATATTCTCTGTAATGGATGCGATGATTTTTTCCTATATATGCTTTTACTTTTTTATTGGGATCATGATAAGAAACGTATTTCCAATATTTTTGTGGGATATATTTATCTCTTATTGATATAACAGCACATCCTATACCTATAAGAGTCAATGCAAGTTGCCAAAATTTACCGTTGATATTTTGCATATCTTCATTAGTCAACGTTCCATTGTTTGATTGTGCATCCGTTGGAATTGTTTCTACACTGGTATCTATAGAATTTAATGGAGTACTGCTCTCATTTAAGTTTATTGGAGTATTTACCTGATCTGTACCACTATTAACTTGTGTTAATGTATTTGGATTACTTATAATCAATGCATAACCACTGTAAACTCCTGTAAAATCTATTAAACTCATTTCAATATTTCCAAGGGATGGATCTGCAAGTTTGACACTTTCGTTGGTTATTTCAAGAATTACACTGTAATGATTAGTACCATTGATTGTTAAGACGACTAGTATAAAAAGACTTTCAGAGAAATTAGATCACAAAGCGGAGAATGTATACCATCTAGCACAGGATTTCAAGGAAGATTTGACTAAAAAAACCCCGAGATCCCGAACTTCAAGGTAAAATTGAAATCGACAAAATGTAACATTCCATGCAGAATCTAA
>ENA-UOOE01000105-UOOE01000105.1-fermentation-metagenome-genome-assembly--contig:-NODE-105-length-82518-cov-4.253483_pt1 | contig 82518 bp, 79 predicted proteins | sample MGYA00245776_ERZ724021 | MGnify/ENA primary metagenome ERZ724021 (study PRJEB28704, sample SAMN03018321) | fermentation metagenome | biome: anthropogenic terrestrial biome; feature: soil; material... | reverse complement strand
AACGCGTGACCTCGTCCTTACCAAGGACGTGCTCTGCCAACTGAGCCATAGCAGCGACACTGGCGACTCGGATCGGGATCGAACCGACGACTTCCAGCGTGACAGGCTGGCGTTCTAACCAGCTGAACTACCGAGCCATTAGCTGCCTAAATAACGGCAACACTAGGTATTATACTGATTTTTGTTTCACTTGTCAACGCTTTTCTTTCGGAAACTGCAAAGTCGGCACCGGATTAACTGCAAAAAGAGGAAAAAACAGGATGCACTGCAATGATTCCTGAACGGAACATGATGCGACAGAAACGGCGGACACGGTGCATTATAATGGAAGCTGTCCCGGCGGGGGAGGCTTCTAATTGAAGCAGACAATCTATGTTGATGTCCTTGTGGCAGTGAATTTTTTCATCAATTACTATTTGCTGCTTGCGTGTGCGAAGTATCTTGGAATTCCGGCAAAACGGGGCAGGCTGGCTGCAGCATCTGCACTGGGAGCAGCGTTTTCCCTTGTGATTCTTCTGCCTGAGCTTCCGCCCCTGGTTTCAGCAGCCGAAAAGCTGGCGATGTCTGCCTGCATTGTTCTTTGTGCTTTTGGGTATGATGGGATAAAACAGTTCCTGCGCCGGACGGCGGCATTTTTCCTCATCAATTTTGCATTTGCGGGATTGATGATTGCCCTTTGGTATTTTCTGGCGCCGCAGGGGCTTCTCATTCGCAATTCAGTAGTTTATTTCAACATTTCTCCTGTCCTGCTTGTACTGCTTTCAGTGGTGTGCTATGGAATTATCAGCCTGATTAACCGTCTTGCGGGGCGTGAGGAACCCAAGAAACTATTTTGCCGCACTGTAATTTCATGTGGTGGAATCTCTTGTGACTGTACTGCACGGGTGGATACGGGGAATTCTCTCTGCGAACCTTTTTCGGGGGATCCGGTCGTTGTTGTAAACCGGAAAGCGGTGGAGCGGATTATCCCACCGGACGCGGGTACAAATTTTCGCCTAGTGCCTTTCCATTCTGTTTCCGGTTCCGGACTGCTGAAAGCGTTCCATCCAGATCGTCTTACAATTTACTGCGGAAAAGAAATCATACAGGCCGAAAAGGTTTACATAGCCGTTTCCGAGACTAAGCTCGAAGGCTGCGACGCACTCTTAAACCCCGACCTAATGCAAAAAAACACCCGGCCAAATTCGGCCGCGGCCGGGCGGAAGATATTGCCGGAGCGGCGCGGCAGAAGGAAATGAGGAATATGAAAACAACCGAGCGGATTTGGAAATGGTTCGCAGGGCTGCGGCTCAGGCTGCTTCTGCATTTTGGCGCAAACGGAGTCTACTACATTAATGGGCCGGAGACACTTCCTCCACCGCTTACGCGGGAAGAGGAAGAACGTGTGATGGACAATATCATGAATCACGCTCCGAATGCACGCGAACCACTCATTACCCATAACCTGCGGCTTGTCGTTTACATTGCAAGAAAGTTTGAATCCCCCTCCGCCAATGTAGAAGACCTAATTTCTATTGGAACGATTGGGCTTATTAAGGCGGTCAACACGTTTTGCCCGGAACGCAATATTAAGTTTGCAACTTATGCTTCACGCTGCATTGAAAATGAAATCCTGATGTATCTGCGCAAAACGTCCCAGCTCCGGAATGAAGTTTCCATTGATGATCCCCTCAATGTGGACTGGGACGGAAATGAACTCCTTCTTTCGGATATCCTCAGCAGCGGGCAGAATGAAGTTACGCTTGACCTTGAAGATGAAGCAGAGCAGGAGCTCCTTCGCGGCGCCGTGGCACATCTTGCCCCACGTGAGCGGAAGATTATGCAGCTGCGCTTTGGCCTTGGATGTTCCCGCGAACATACCCAGAAGGAAGTTGCCGACACGCTCGGTATTTCGCAGTCCTATATTTCCCGTCTGGAAAAGCGTATCCTTTCGCGGCTGAAAAAAGAGCTGGAGCGCGTGAGCTGAAAGTTATCCGGTGTATTTCCGCAGCACACGGTAGGCAGCGAGCAGTGTTTCATAGGTCCAGTTCCGGCAGTTGGCTGGGCTGGTGGAAGGGAGCGCGATAGCATCAATGCCGGTCGCTGTGCGGCAGAAGCGCCGGTAAAGCAACGAGGCTTTTGTCCCGGTAGTAAAGACTGTGCAGATACCGGTTTCCTTCAGCAGCCCGGCAATGTTGTTTGGAACAGGGTTGCGGATGCTTGCGTCATCCGCTCCCTCAATTTCACAGCTTTTCAGCACGTCCCAGAGCGCAATGTGGTGCCAGAGCAGGAAAGCTTTCTTTTCTTCCTTTGTGCAGGGCAAAGCCTCACGGTAAAGCTCTGCGAGAATCCGCCAGAAGCGGTTCTGCGGGTTCGAGTAATAAAAACCAAATTCCCGGGATTTGGGCGAGGGCATGGTCCCAAGCACCAGAACCCGGGAATTTTTATCATAAACCGGTGCGAGTGGATGAATGATGCGCGTCCTCATTCTGTACCGCTTCCCTTCAGCTTTTTTGCGGTATCTAGGAGTGCACTGCGGATATTTGGAATTTTCCCGTCTATCACGTTGCTAAGGAGGGCGTGGAGAATCCGTCCGATTTCTTTGCCTCGCGGGATTCCAAGCGCCAAAAGGTCATTCCCATCGACTGCGAGGCTTTTCAGGGAAAAACACTGTCCTTCTGCTTCCATTCGGTCCAGCAGGGCAGGAATCTGTTCAAGCGAAGCAAGGTAAGCTGCGCTTGAAGATGCTTTCCCTTTTGCGTCGGCTTCCTGCACTTTGATAAGGAGGCGCAGATTTTCGTCACCGAGCTGGTTCAGCCTCCGCCGCAGGCAATGTTCCTCCGGAAGAAGCGGCAGGCTGTGGCTGCGGACAAGCAGGATGACAGTTTCCGCAGTTTTCCGGTCAAAGCGCAGACGTGTGAGAATCTTTCCTGCGAGAAGCGCGCTCTTCACCGGATGTCCGTGAAAATGGCCGACGCCGCCGGAGTCGAGTGTGAAGCATTCCGGCTTTCCAAGATCGTGCAGAAACATGGAAAGGCGTACAACAGGCTGAGGTTCCGCTGCACTGATGCAGTGCAGCGTATGCTCCCAGACATCGTAGATATGGTGCGGGTTATGCTGCTCAAAACCGAATGCGGGGCGGATTTCCGGGACAAATACAGCAATGATTTCCCGGTATTCCCGAAGAACGTTCGCAGCGTTTTTCCCACAAAGAAGCTTTACAAATTCATCACGGACACGTTCCTGTGAAATATTGCCGAGAAACTTCCGATTCCGCAGGGCACTTTCTGTAGTACACCGTTCAATCTGAAAACCAAGCTGCGATGAAAACCGCAGCAGGCGTAGGATACGGAGGGAATCTTCCTGAAAACGCAGGCCTGGTTCACCAACACAGCGCAGAATGCCGTTTTTCAGGTCATTCTGACCGCCAAAATAGTCTATAAGACCATTTTCCTGATTGTATGCAAGTGCATTTACTGTAAAATCCCGCCGCGCAAGATCGTCACTGAGCCGCCGCGTGAATTGCACACTGTCCGGATGCCTTCTGTCGGTATAGGTACCGTCGATGCGGTATGTTGTTACTTCTACCGGCATCCCTTCTGACAGGACAGTGACAGTGCCGTGCTTTTCCCCCGTCCTGATGACCGGGAAGCCCGCGAAGATGCACTGAATTTCCTCCGGTAGCGCGTCGGTTGTCACATCCCAGTCATTTGGCTCACGACCGAGGAGCGCATCCCGCACACATCCGCCAACTAAATATGCCTGCCACCCGCCGTGCTCCAGCATTTCCAGCACAGCCCGGACATAGCCCGGGACCGAAAGGAACAAGCACCCATCCCCTTCCTGCACTTTTCAAAGGCTTACTGCCCGGAAAAGACAATCGTTACACCTTTCGGCAACTGATAATACTGGCCGATTTCATAGCGGTAAGCTTTAGAAAATGCGTTATAGTAAAAATAATATTTTTGGAACCTTTCCTCATCAATCACCACAGTCTGTGATTTTCCCGCTTTTGCTTCGTCAACTCTGCGTACGATCCCTTGATATTCGGCTGCGTTTGCACGGAGCGGAATAAAGGTCCAGAGGATGGCGCACAGCCCGACCGCAGCAGCAGAAAGCTGCATAATGGCGGCATGCCGGTTCCCAGTGCATTCTTCCAGCGTACACAGCATGAGCAGAATGGTTAGAACGGCAAGCGGGAAAGCCGCCCTTCCGCTGGAGCCAATGGCTGCCGGGATTGCTTGGCTGCCCCACATGCAGAGATACAGCGCCGGCAGGTACCGGTGACTTTTTTCCCAATGGGCTTCCAGGACAAAGGCCACAAAAGCGGCTATATAATACAATACGCGGAGAGTCAGAAGGGCAAATAATGCTGGAAAGGAAGAAAACGCCGTTCTGATGCCGGAGAGCGGCAGTATATCCGAAAGAGGGAAATACAGCACTCCGAAGCAAAGAAGGAATTTTAGAACTGCCGGGAACCTTCCATGGCGACGGGAGAGAAAGAAAAGTGCACAAAGACCGAGAACCAGCGGAATGGGCCACAGGTTCCCGCTAATCGATGCAAAATAGTTGGAGAGGTTATAAAACAGGTGGGAAAGCGGAGTCCCGGATTGGGGGCCCTCTGCTTTGTGCAGCCGGTAATAGGCTCCGGGACAGGTAAAGGTGTATACCATGACAGCAGTGCTGATGACAGTCATGAGAGGGAGCAGTGCGGATTTGTTCCCATTATGCCGCAGGAGAAAAAGAGACACTACAGCCAATGTGAAAAGCGCTACCGCCGTTTCCTCGTGCAAAAGCCCGGCCAGTGCAAAACAGACCGGGCACAGCCACTGAAGCCCGCGCGGGAGGCTGCGCCTGCGCAGTGCGTTCCAGAAAGGAATTGCTCCCAGAAGCGCCAGAAACAGCGGGTACAGATAGTTGCAGGAACCGTCCATCCAGAGAAAGGTATCTGCAAAAAGGTTGTTGGCCAGCGGAATCAGACCGGGGGAAAAAGCGCAGAGACTACTGAGGGCAAAATCGCGGCCGAAGCATCCTTTTTGCGGCTTCAGGCGTCCTGCTGCCCAATAGAAAAGCAGCATGGAGCTGCCGACGCAGACGAACGGCGTAAGGATTTTCCAGATGGAAAGGTCTTTCAGCAGAAGCACCTGCGCAAGCATATTGGCCATTCGGGAGCCTGCATATTGGTAATAGTACTGGTAATAGTGCCAGATGTTTGCCATATTTTTCCCGTAGACAACGAATGTAAAATCATCACCCTGGGGAAAATCATAACGGTAAAGTATGAGAAACAAGATCAGTTCCAGAAGGAATGGGACGTAGAAAAAGGATTTTTTCAGGCGGCTTTTTATCATGTATTTTTTCCTCCTGATGTTTCAGGTAGAATGGCAGTCTCTGCCGAGCGTTTACAGTCTATCATATTTATTTTATCAAAGCAATATTTTTTCCCGCATACCGCCGCACCGGAAGGGCCATACTTTTAGCTGGGAAGGGGCGGTATGTATAATGCAGTATAACAAAGTGGAAATCTGCGGGGTCAATACTTCCAAGCTGAAGGTGCTGACGGAAAAAGAAAAAATGGATCTGCTTCGCAAAGCCCGAACGGGGGATAACGAAGCCCGCGATGAACTGATACGGGGCAACCTGCGCCTTGTGCTGAGCGTCGTGCAGCGCTTTACCAACCGCGGCGAAAATCTTGATGATTTGTTTCAAGTTGGGTGCATCGGCCTTATTAAGGCGATTGATCACTTCGATATCAATCAGGGGGTGCGCTTTTCCACTTATGGTGTTCCCATGATAATTGGAGAAATCCGCCGCTATCTGCGTGACAACAACAGCATCCGTGTGAGCCGCAGCCTGAGGGATACAGCATACCGTGCCATGCAGGTCAAGGAGAAAATGACCGCGGAAAACAGTCGCGAACCCAATGTGGAAGAAATTTCAAAGGCGCTCAACCTGCCGCGTGAAGAAGTCGTCATAGCACTGGAGTCCATTGTTGAGCCGGTTTCACTTTATGAGCCTGTCTTTTCTGACGACGGGGATACCATTTATGTGATGGATCAGGTTGGGGACAATAACGAGGACACCAACTGGCTTGATGAAATTGCCTTGAAGCAGGCAATCCAAAACCTGAACCCCCGCGAAAAGAACATTCTTTCCATGCGCTATTTTCAGGGAAAAACACAGATGGAAGTTGCGTCCGAAATTGGCATCAGCCAGGCACAGGTCTCGCGGCTGGAAAAGGCCGCTCTGGATAAGATTAAGAAAGAAATTTAACTGTTTCCAGCACCGCCCCGCTTCACTTTTGGTTTTCAGGCCGCCCTTTCCCACATAAACATATAGTCTGGGAGGTGATGGGGGTGAACTGCAGAATTGAAGATATGCGTCACAAGGAAGTTATCAATGTGAAGGATGGCATGCGCCTTGGCAACGTCTGTGACCTGGAGATCGACACGGCGACAGCGCGCGTTGCAGCGATTGTAATTTACGGGCGCCTGCGCTTTTTCGGACTGTTCGGGCGTGACGACGACATTGTAATCCGCTGGCAGGACATCCAGGTTATCGGGGATGATACAATCCTCGTCAACTACAGCACTCCGATCCGCACAAAAGGCCCTCCGCGCGGGATTGGAGCCATTTTCCGCGACTAAAAGGGGGGTGCTTTTTGGGGGAGCGGCCAAAGCGGCTGCGTCCCCCATTTTTCTTGCAGCCGTACCGGCAGTATGGTATAATACAATAATAACCGCCCGGATACCGCAGGCCGCGGATATCCAGGCTTTACAGGAGGAATTTCCGCTTGGCAGAACTTTGTCCGCAGCGGCTGCCCGCCCCGGAGCATCCGCAGGATTTTTATATTTCCGAGGTAAAAAAGATTATGGAAGCCCGCAAGGATGGCACTGTCCCGATGGCGTATGTCCATACTTACGGCTGCCAGCAGAATGTGGCTGACAGTGAAAAGATTAAAGGCCTGCTTGCCGAGATGGGCTTTTCCTTTACCGATGACGTGGAGAAGGCCGACTTCATTCTGTTTAATACCTGTGCAGTGCGCGGCCACGCTGAAAACCGCGTTTACGGCAATGTCGGCGCGCTGAAAGAGTTAAAGCGCCGCCGCCCTTCCGTCATTGTCGCAGTGTGTGGCTGCATGATGGAGGAGGAAGAAGCGTCCCAGTATGTCCGTCGCAAATTCCCGTTTGTGAACCTCGTTTTCGGCACACATGTGCTGCACCGTTTTCCAGAGCTCCTCTGGACGGCGCTTGCCGGCAGCAGCCGCGTCTTTGAACGCGGGGACGACCGGGAAGATGCGGAACTTGTGGAGGGGCTTCCAATCCGCAGGGATGGGAAAATCCGCGCATGGCTTCCCGTGATGGTCGGCTGCGATAATTTCTGCTCCTACTGTATTGTGCCATATGTCCGCGGAAGGGAGCGCAGCCGCCAGCCGGAAGCAATCCTCAGGGAATACCGGGGGATTGTGGACGGAGGGTACAAGGATATTACCCTCCTCGGGCAGAATGTCAATTCCTATGGCAAGAAGCTTAGAAAGCCGGTGAATTTTTCCGCTTTGCTCCGCATCCTGGACGCCGTGCCGGGCGATTACCGTCTGCGCTTTATGACGTCCCATCCAAAGGACGCCACGCATGAGCTGATAGACACCATGGCTTCCGGCGAGCATATCTGCCACCACCTGCACCTGCCCGTCCAGTCTGGAAACAACCGTGTCCTGGCAGCAATGAACCGGGGCTACACGAGGGAGAAGTACCTGTCCCTTGTGGAGTATGCGCGGGAAAAGATTCCGGACCTTTCGCTGACGACCGACATTATCGTCGGCTTTCCCGGCGAGACCTACCAGGAATTCCGGGAAACGGTGGATTTGATTCAAAAAGTCGGCTTTACTTCGCTCTTTACCTTTATCTATTCTCCGCGCGAAGGTACGCGGGCCGCACAGATGCCGGATCCCGTCCCGGCAGAGGAAAAATCCCGCTGGCTTCAGGAGCTCTGCGCAGAGCAGGAGAAGATTTCCGCGGTCCGCTGCGCGGGGGAAATTGGGGAGACGCGCCGTGTACTGGTAGAGGGGCGGAACCAGAAAACCGAACTGCTTGCAGGGCGCACGGCCGGGAATGTCATCGTGAATTTCCCTGGCAGTGATAATGCGGTCGGCACTTTTGCGAATGTAAAGATTACTTCAGCCCGCAACTGGATTCTCGACGGCGAGCTTGTAAAATAGTGGCCTCGTTTTATACTGATTAAAAAATATAAAGGAGAATTTTCATGGACATCATTGAGCAGGCAAGAGAACTTGGAAAGACCATTCAGCAGGATGAGCGTTACCTGAAAATGCAGATTGCCATCCAGAAGGCTGACGAGGACAAGGAACTTCAGGACCTGATTGGCCAGTACAATCTGAAACGCATGTCAATTCAGAATGAGATGCAGCAGCCGAAGCAGGATGAGGACAAACTGAAAGGCTACCAGATGTCGATGAATGCAGTCTATGAGGCTATTATGAAGAAACCGAGCATGATTGAGTACAACCATGCCCGGGGAGACCTTGAGCTCCTGATGCGCCGTGTCAATGCAATTCTTGAGCAGAGTGCAAACGGCGGCAACCCGGAGACGGCGGACTATGACGAGCATGCCTGTGGAGGTAACTGTTCTGCATGCGCAGGCTGCCACTGACCGGAAATCCCCAATCACATAAAGCGAGGCGGTAGTTTTGGCAGCCCTTTCCCCCATGATGGCACAGTACTTTGAGATGAAGAAAAAATACCCGGATACCATCCTGTTTTTCCGTCTCGGCGACTTCTACGAGATGTTCTACGACGACGCAAAGCTCGTTTCGCGGGAGCTGGACCTGACTCTAACGGGGCGCGACTGCGGGCAGCCGGAGCGCGCGCCCATGTGCGGCATTCCGTTCCACAGCTATGAGACCTATGTCGCCAAGCTGATTGCAAAAGGCTATAAAGTCGCCATCTGTGAGCAGATGGAGGACCCGGCCCTTGCAAAAGGGCTTGTTAAGCGGGATATTATCCGTGTCATTACACCGGGCACGGTGCTGGAGAGCAGTATGCTCGACGAATCGCGCAACAACTATATCTGTTCCCTGAATGTCATGGAAAACCGCGCGGGCATCTGTTTTGCAGATGTGTCGACGGGTGAGCTCCACGCGACTGCGCTTTCCGGGGAAAATGCCTCCGAACTGGCCGAGCAGCTCAAAAATGAGCTTTCCCGCTTTTCCCCAAAGGAAATCCTCCTGAGCCAGGGTGTGCTCAGCCTTTCAGGCCTTTCGGAATTTATGAAGGAACGCCTCGGCGCAAGCGCTGAGCTCCTGGAGGAAGAAAAATTCAACCCGGCTTCCGCCGCGCTGGCAGTTTCCGAACAATTCCACAAAACGCCGGAAGGCCTTGGCCTTTCAGGGAAACCTGAGATTGCCGGGGCGCTCGGCGCACTGCTCGGCTATCTGAAAGAGACCGAGCGGACCGGGCTTGAAAGCATGGACGAGCTTGACCTTTACAGCGGCGAGCAGTATATGAAGCTCAACCTCACGACGCGCAGAAATCTCGAACTGCTTGAAACAATGCGGACTAAGGAAAAGCGGGGTTCCCTGCTCTGGGTGCTTGACCGCACCCGCACGGCGATGGGCAAGCGCCTTATCCGCAACTGGGTGGAGCGTCCGCTCATGAGCCCGGCTAAAATCGGCCGGCGCCTGAATGCCGTGGAGGAACTGGTCGGCGACAGCATCCTGCGGGACAATCTTTCCGAGCAGCTTTCCGGAATCCATGACCTTGAGCGCCTGATGTCCCGCATTGTCTATGGCTCGGCGAACGGCCGAGAGCTCCGCAGCCTTGCCGATGCGGCAGACCGGCTGCCGGGCCTTAAGAATCTTCTGAAGGACTGCAAATCCAATCTCCTGCAAAAAATTTACGGGGGAATTGATGGGCTTGATGACGTCCGAAGCCTGATTGGAAAAGCGATTGTTGATGAACCGCCGTTTTCCATCCGGGAAGGCGGCATGATCCGGCCGGGGTTCAGCGAAGAGCTTGACGTCTTAAAGGGCGATATGAAAGACGGACGCGGCGTGATTGCAAAAATCGAAGCGCAGGAGCGTGAAAAGACCGGTATCCAGAAGCTGAAAGTTGGTTACAACCGCGTTTTCGGCTATTACATAGAGCTTCCGAACGCCTACAAAAATCAGGCACCGCCGGAATATGTCCGCAAGCAAACGCTCACAAACTGTGAGCGGTTCATTACTCCGGAGCTCAAGGAGCTGGAAGGGCGCATTCTCGGCGCACACGACAAATCCGTGCAGCTTGAATATGAGCTCTTTGACTCCGTCCGGAAACAGGTTGCTGCACAGACGGACCGTGTACAGCGCACGGCACAGGCCGTAGCGTGCCTGGATGTGCTGCTTTCATTTTCACAGGTCTCCGCAGACCGCAGCTATGTGAGGCCGGTCATTAACCTCAACGGCAGGATTGTCCTGAAAGCGAGCCGCCACCCTGTTGTGGAAGCCCTGCTTGATGAGCCGTTTGTCCCGAACGATGTTCTGCTTGACAGGGACGAAAACCGGGTTGCCATTATTACAGGGCCGAACATGGCCGGAAAATCGACCTACATGCGCCAGATTGCCCTGATTGTCATCATGGCGCAAATTGGCTGCTTCGTGCCGGCCGACAGCGCGGAAATCGGCATTACGGATGCCATTTATACCCGCGTTGGTGCTTCGGATGACCTTGCCGCAGGCCAGTCCACTTTTATGGTGGAGATGGCCGAAGTGGCGGATATTGTGAAAAATGCAACGGCTGACAGTCTGCTGATTCTCGACGAAATCGGGCGCGGCACTTCCACATTTGACGGCATGAGCATTGCTCGGGCAGTCCTCGAATATGTTGCGGATAAAAAGTCGCTCGGCGCGAAAACCCTCTTTGCTACCCATTATCATGAACTGACCGCCCTTGAGAGCCTTGTTCCAGGCGTTAAAAACTATAATATCGCTGTAAAAAAGCGGGGGGACGATATTACATTCCTTCGGCGTATTGTCCGCGGCGGAGCCGACGACAGCTATGGCATCGAAGTTGCAAAGCTCGCCGGTGTTCCGAATAAAATCATTGTCCGTGCAAAGGAAATCCTTTCGGAACTGAATTCCGGCAAGAATGTTTCTCTGCCAAAGCACCTTGCTAAAAGGGAAAACAAGAAAAATCAGGACGAAGAAATGCAGATGTCCCTTACGCCGCCCGGGGAAGCTGAAATTATGAAACGGCTCAAGGCACTTGATGTCAATACCCTGACGCCGATTGAGTGCATGAATACTCTGTTTGAGCTTTGCAGGCTGGCAAAATAAGTGCCTGACCGGAAATAAAACGGAGCTTGCGGACCGGATGATGGAAAAGGAGGCGCGCCATGGGGAAAATCAATGTTCTGGATAAATCCATTGCAGACCTGATTGCAGCCGGTGAAGTAGTGGAAAGGCCGGCATCCGTTGCAAAGGAGCTTGCGGAGAACTCCATTGACGCAGGTGCTTCGGTCGTGACCGTTGAAATCAGCAACGGCGGCTCAACTTTCCTGCGTGTGACGGATAACGGCTGCGGCATTGCGCGGGAGGACGTGCCTGTTGCATTCCTGAGCCATGCTACCAGCAAGATCTCTGGACGGGAAGATCTCTCAGCCATTGCAACACTCGGTTTCCGTGGTGAAGCGCTTGCCTCTGTTGCGGCGGTAGCACATGTTGAGATGTTGACGCGCACGGCAGAAGAGCTTGCCGGGACACGTTACGGTATTGACGGGGATGGTGAGCAGCTCTGTGAGGATGCGGGCTGTGCTGTCGGGACGACGATCGTCGTGCGCGACCTGTTTTACAACACTCCCGCCCGCATGAAATTCCTGAAGAAAGATGTGACGGAAGGCAATGCGGTTGCGGCTGTCGTGGACAAAGAAGCCCTTGCCCACCCGGAGGTGTCAATCCACCTTGTGCGGGACGGAAAGGAAACCCTTCACACTCCAGGTGACGGCAAACTGAAGTCCGCCATTTATGCTGTTTTTGGGAAAGAGTTTACATCCGGCCTGATTCCCGTCGATTATGAGCTCAACGGAGTCAAAGTTTCCGGCTTTGTCAGCAAACCTGCCTCTGCCAGGCCAAACCGCAGCATGCAGAATTTTTTCCTCAATGGGCGCTATGTAAAATGCCGTACGGCAATGGTTGCGCTGGAAGAAGCGTTCAAAGGTACGCTGATGGTTGGAAAAGTGCCGGCCTGCGTGCTGCATCTGACAGTTCCCCTGCAAACAGTAGACGTGAATGTCCACCCGGCGAAAATTGAAGTGCGTTTTCTCAATGAAAAGCCCGTCTTTGATGCAGTTTACCATGGTGTCAAAGCCGCAGTCGGAAAGAATGATACACCCCGCGAGCTGAAACTTTCTGATTCGGCTGCGCCGGTATCCCGTCATTTGGAGGCATCCGGTGGCAGACAGCTACACTTTGCCGCACCTGCACCGCAGATTATCCGGCCTTCGGCGCCGCCCACTCCGGTACCTGCTCGGATGCCTGCTCCGGCTGTCGGGACGGAGCCTCTTCCTGCCCCTGCCGGGGAAGCGCCGTTCCGGAGCTCCTGGTACCGGGGAACCCCTGCTGCACCGGACATTGAATGTGACGATGAGGAAGAGGGAAAGCCTGCCGCAGTTCCTCCTGCCCTAGGGGAAGAGCCTGTGCAGGAAGCAGTTCCGCCGCAGCCTGTGTCGGAAAAGGATGAAGTACCGGAACGTCTGATTGGCGAGGCATTTGGAACTTATATCATTCTTGAGCGGGGCGGCAGCCTTGTTTTTATCGACAAGCACGCTGCACATGAGAGGCTGATTTATGAGCGGCTGAAAGCGCGAGGCGGCGAAGCCGACCGCCAGATGCTTTTGGAACCTGTTTCCGTAACGCTTGCGAAAAACGAGTATTCCGCTGTCCTGAATTCGCTTGATGCCTGTGCCAGGGCAGGCTTTGAGATTGAAGACTTCGGCAGCGGGACCGTGCTGGTCCGCAGTGCGCCGATGGTTCTCGGAGGGAGCGGCGTTGCGGAGGCTGTCATGGAAATCGCGGGCTACCTTGCCGCGAACAAGACGGATCTCACAACGGAAAAAGTGGACTGGCTCTACCACAATATTGCCTGCCGTGCTGCCGTTAAGGCTGGGGACCCTGCTTCTCCGAGGGAGCTGCTCGACCTTGTCCACCGTGTAGAAAAGGAGGACGTCCGCTACTGTCCGCATGGCCGCCCGGTCTTTTTCCTGCTTCCACGCAAGGCATTGGAAAAGAAGTTCGGGAGGATCCCATGATGGAAAAACTGCGGGTTGCTGCTGTCGTCGGGCCGACGGCTGTCGGGAAAACCCGGCTTGCTGTCAGCCTTGCTCTCCGCTGCGGCGGAGAAGTCGTTTCGGCAGACTCCATGCAGGTCTACCGAGGGCTTTCCATTGGCACTGCACAGCCGTCGCAGGAAGAGATGCGGGGGGTGCCGCACCATCTTATCGGCTTTCTTAACCCGGAAGAACCGTTCAGTGTCGCGGATTATGTAAAGCTTGCTTCCGGAAAAATCCGGGATATTTCAGCGCGCGGGAAACTGCCAATCGTCACGGGCGGGACAGGGCTTTATGTCCGCTCCCTGCTTTCCGGCGTGTCGTTTTCGCCGGAAGAAGGCAGCAGCAGGCTGCGTGCAGAACTGCGGCAGAAAGCAGAGCAGGAAGGCCCGCAGGCGCTCTGGGATGAGCTCTGCTCTTTTGATCCGGAATCCGCCGCCCATATCCATCCAAACAATATTGGCCGCGTCGTTCGCGCCATTGAGGTATACCGCCTTTCCGGCGTCACAATGTCAGAGCGACAGAAGCACTCGCGGGATAACCCGCCGCCTTACGATACCGCCGTGATTGGCCTTGCTTTCCGGGACCGCGCAAGGCTATATGAAGCGATTGACCGCCGTGTTGATCGGATGGTGTCGGACGGTCTCCCCGCAGAGGCGGAATGCGTATACCATATGGAGCATGCCGAAACGGCTTCCCAGGCAATTGGCTACAAAGAGTTCTTTCCATATTTTCGCGGCGAATGCCCGCTTGCCGATGCTGTGGAGGCAGTCAAGCGCAACAGCCGCCGCTATGCAAAGCGACAGCTTACATGGTTCCGGCGGGACCGGCAGATTCACTGGCTCTTTGTCGATGAATGCACGGAATCGGAACTCTTCCGGCAGGCCTGCGGGGTTTTAGCAGAAAAGGGGTGGGACCTGTGAAGGACAGGGCGTTGAATCGTGTGATGCCCGGTATCCTGGCAATTCTTCTTCTGCTTTATGTCGGATATCAGGTCTACCATTCCAAGCATACGGAAGTCCAGACAGAAACAGTGGAGTATTACACGGCCTCCAATTCCGTACAGGCTTCCGTTGTGGCTCTTCGGAACGAAACACTCCTGAAGGCTCCGGCGGCCGGTGCAGTGGATTATATCGTTTCTTCCGGCGATAAAGTCTGTAAGGACGGCGTAATTGCGAAGATTTATGCGAACGAATCCCAGATTACCGCCCAGCATGAACTGGAAGATACGGACAGTGCTATTACTCAGCTCCAGAATCTTCAGCAGCCGGGCAGTACTTATTCCTTTAATACAGACACTGCAAACGAGCGGATCCTTTCCCAGGCTGCATCAATCCTGAGCGGTATCCGTTCCGGAAACCTGACAGAAGCTTTTTCCGGAAAAGGGGATATCCTTAATCTGATGAACGAAAAACAGATTGCCACGGGTAAAGTGAAAAATTTTAACACCCGTATTGATACGCTCAAGGCGCAGCGTGAAGCGTTTGCCTCCAAGGCAGGCAAACCGACTGGTTCGGTTACGTCCCCGGCCGCCGGATATTTTATCCAGGATACTGACGGAATGGAAGATGCCTTCGATATTTCCAAGATTACGGCTATCACCTGTAGCCAGATTCGCTCGCTCCAGAACTTTAAGCAGGCGCCTGTTCCCGGGACAGTCGGAAAAATTGACGATAATTTTAACTGGTACCTTGTCTGTATTGTTCCCTACGACCAGCTTGCAGGCTTTAAAAATGATTCGGACGGAATCGTTTCTGTCCGCTTTCCGTTTGTTTCTGGTACTCCGATTAAGGCGTCTGTAGAGGCAGTTAACCAGTCGGAGGCGAACGGCGAAGCAGCCGTCGTCCTTTGCTGTGACGAGATGAACTCTGCCCTTGCGGGGATCCGGTGCGAAACGGCAGATATCAGCCTTCAAGAGTATACAGGGCTGCGGGTAAGCAAAAAAACAATTCACTATGAAACCCTGCAAAAAACCGTTGCGGACAAAAATGGAAAGAAATCCACCGTAAAAAAAGAAGTGGAAGGTGTTTATGTGATGCATGGCAGCCAAATCAATTTCCGCCAGATTGTACCGCTGTTCAGCACGGACAGCTATGTAATCTGTCAGGCGAAGCCGACAGAGGGCAGCCTGATGACCGATGAGACTGTAAAACTCTATGATGAAGTTGTTGTGGAAGGGACCGATCTCTATGATGGAAAAGTTGTCAAGTGAGGAGCTGGAGCAGCGCTTTGCCGACGTTGCCGAAAACCTGAAGGTAATTCGGGAAAACATGGCGGAAGCGGCAGTTCAATCCGGACGGAAACCGGAGAGTATCACGCTGCTTGCTGCAACGAAAACCGTGCCGGTTGAAGTCATTAACCGGAGCATTGAACTCGGTGTGGACCATATCGGTGAAAACCGGGTGCAGGAGCTGACTTCAAAATACGACAGCTATCTTCTCAGCCGGTGCAAGCTCCATTTTATTGGCCATCTTCAGGTCAATAAGGTAAAATACCTGATTGGCAAGGTGGCAATGATTGAGTCTGTGGACAGTATGAAGCTTGCAAATGAGGTTTCACGCCTCAGCGTAAAAAATGGCGTGACAACAGATGTGCTGCTGGAAGTGAACATTGGCCGTGAACCGAATAAGTCCGGTATCCTGCCGGAAGAGCTGCCGGAACTGCTCGAGGGAGTTGCCGCGATGCCTGCCATAAAAATCCGCGGCCTGATGGCAATTCCCCCGGCGGGCGCTCCGGAAGCGGAAACAATAAATTATTTCTTACAAATGAACAAATATTTTATTGACACAAAGAGCAAAAAAATGGATAATGTAGCTATGGACTACCTTTCCATGGGTATGTCGGCGGATTATCCGCTGGCTATCCGGGCAGGAGCGAACTTGGTCAGAATTGGGACGGCGCTTTATGGTCCCCGCAATTACAATAAAAATATTTAAAAAGAACTGGAGGGCTTTTTATGGCAGGATTTGTCGAAAAATTCAAGGACATGTGGAATCCGCCGGAGGACGAATATGAAGAGGAAGACTATACGGATGAGGGAGAGCAAAATGCTGATGCCCCTGTAGAGCAGGGCAGAAGTGTGGAGCCGGAAGCATCCAAGCACGAATCCGGCAGAAGAATCCAGCCGGTGAGTTCAAGCAATAAAGTGGTCAATATTCATGCGACGGCTCAGCTTCAGGTCGTTTTGTTTAAACCGGAGCGCTTTGGCGAAGAGACCTGCAATATAGCAGATGAGCTTCTTAAGATGCACACGGTTGTCCTGAACCTTGAAAATACCAATAAGGATATTTCCCGCAGAATTGTTGATTTTCTGAGCGGCGTGGCATATGCGAACGGCGGGAAGATTAAGCGTGTTGCAACAAGTACTTTCATCATTACACCATATAATGTTGACCTTACCGGTGAAGACGTGATGGACGAGCTGGAAAATAACGGCGTCTACTTTTAATGGCAAGCCATGACACCGGGCCGGGCAGCCTGTTGGAAGCACGCGTTGCCGATGCTGTCCGCCTTGCCCGGAACGGCGGTCGACCTCGCTTTGTCGGTTTTCTCGACGAATGCGGGGCGAAGCAGGCTGAAACGCTCCTCGGCCGCGGGGAGCGGGAGCATGTGATGTTTTGGGGCGGATTTCCGGAAGCGGAGCGCGTCGTCATGGGCGCGTTCCCTGATTTTTATACGCCTGAACCGGACAGCTTCCCGGTCGCGGGGCTGACAGCCTCGTTCCGCTGCCAGGACCGTCTGACACACCGTGACTTTTTAGGTGCGTTGCTCCATGCGGGAATTGAGCGGTCTTCCCTTGGGGATATCCTTGTGGAAGAGGGATGTGCCGTGGTTTTCTGCCGCACTGAGATTGCGCAGTTTCTCTGCACGCAGGTCAAAAAGGTCGGCGGGGCGGGGGTGCGCATTGCCTTGGGCTTTTCAGAACCGCTTCCTGCTGCGCATCGCTTTGCCGATTTTTCCGCAGTCGTTGCTTCTGCACGGCTGGACTGCCTTGTTGCCGCTGCAGTGAAAACAAGCAGGGAAAAAGCCGCGGGCCTTGTCCGCTCCCAAATGGTGCAGCTCAACCATGAACCGGTCATTTCCCCTTCGGCAGAAGTGCGGGAGGGGGATATTCTCTCTGTGCGCGGGGAAGGCAGGTTTGCAATCGACCGCCTCGGACCGCCAACCAAAAAGGGAAGGCTTAGTGTGGCAGGAAGAAAATACATCTGATTTTTAATGAGAATAAACAGCGGGGTGAAGAGTATGCTTACTCTTAATGACATTATTAACGTTGGCTTCCGTAAATCCGGCTTTTCCGGATACCGTGCGGATGACGTGGAATCATTTGTCGATAAGGTCAAGGAATCCTATGACGAGCTGCTGAAACGGAACTCTTCCCAGGAAGAGCAGATTGAGCACCTGAAATCCGAAAATCAGCAAAGCGCTGAAAAACTGAAGATACTGGCGTCCAAAATTGAAGAATATCGCAGCCAGGAAGATGAAATCAAAAATGCACTGATTAGTGCACAGAAACTCGGTGAAGCGTCGGTGCGTGAAGCACGCCATAAGGCGGAAATTATTGTAAAGGATGCAGACCTTAAGGCTGAACATATCGTTTCCGACGCCGACCATCAGATTGCGGACAAAAAGAAAGAGTATGAGACAATTCAAAAACAGGTTTCCGATTTCCGCTCAAAGTTGATGAGCCTTTACAGGGAGCACCTTATGCTCATCGGAGCCCTGCCCACTTACAGCAAGCCATCTGAGCCGGAGCCTGCCCCCAAAGAAGCAGAACCTGCCTTAAAGCCGGAACCAGTACCTGCCAAAAAAGAAGAGAAACCTGTTTCAAAACCGGAGCCGGAACCTACGGGGAAGGCCACCGTGCAGCAGGATCAGCAGCCTGCCGCTGTTGTTTCTCCTGCTCCGGAAACACAGCCGAAAGAGCCATCTTTTTCTGTAGAAATTTCTAATTTTGAAGATTGATCTGCCATATAAGAGGACAGCACCAAGAAGAGGAGAGTAATAACCGATGGATTATAAAAGCACCCTGAATCTGCCGAAGACCGACTTCCCCATGCAGGCTGGCCTGCCAAAGCGCGAACCGGAAATGCTGAAGAACTGGCAGGAAGACAAACTTTACGAAAATGTGATGAAGCGCAATGAAGGCAAGCCGGTCTATGTCCTTCATGACGGCCCGCCGTATGCAAACGGGGATATCCACCTGGGAACCGCCCTCAACAAAGTGCTGAAGGATATTATCGTCCGCTATAAAAACATGTCTGGATTCAAAGCTCCCTATGTGCCCGGATGGGATACGCACGGCCTGCCTACGGAACTGAAAGCACGCAAAAAGGCGGGCGTCGGCAACTCTACGACAATTTCGGATGTTGAGTTGCGCCGTATCTGCCGTGAATTTGCCCTCGGTTACCTCAATGACCAGAGGAAGGAATTCATGCGGCTCGGCGGTATTGGCGACTGGGCGCATCCTTATATTACCCTGACACATGATTTTGAGGCAAAGCAAATTGAGATTTTTTCGGATATGGCCCAGAAGGGCCTGATTTACCGGGGCCTAAAACCGGTTTACTGGTGCCCATGCTGTGAAACGGCGCTTGCCGAGGCGGAAATCGAATACAGTGAAGATCCCTGTGATTCTATTTATGTAAAGTTCCGTGTCACCGATGATAAAGGTATATTTTCCGCAAAAGGCATTGACCCGGCTAAAGTGTTCTTCATCATTTGGACAACAACAACCTGGACAATCCCTGCAAATGTTGCCATTTGCCTTGGTCCGGATTTTGAGTATTCTCTGATTCAGTGTGGAGAAGAATACTATGTGATGGCGTCAGCACTTTATGAGGACGCCATGCGCGTTGCCGGAAAAACCGACTATAAAGTCGTTGCAACCTTTAAAGGCGCAGAGCTGGAGCGCATAGAAACAGCGCATCCGTTCCTTGACCGGAAGTCCCTTGTCATTCTTGGGAGCCATGTCACGTTGGACAGCGGCACCGGGTGCGTCCATACTGCCCCGGGACATGGTATTGATGACTATCAGGTCTGCCACGACCATTACCCGGAGCTGCCGATCCTTGTGCCTGTCGATGCGCATGGGCGCATGACCGAAGAGGCCGGAAGCCGCTTTGCAGGTATGACGACATCCGAGGCAAACAAGGCAATCCTCCAGTATCTCGATGAGATTGGCGCGCTGTTTGCCGTGAAGCATATTACCCACCAGTATCCCCATTGTTGGCGCTGCAAAAAGCCTGTGCTGTTCCGTGCGACCAAACAGTGGTTTTGCTCTGTGGATGCAATCAAGGATAAGGCGGTTGAGGAAATCAACAAGGTAGAATGGGTGCCGGCCTGGGGCCGCGACCGTATTACCTCCATGGTGCGTGAGCGCAGCGACTGGTGCATTTCACGCCAGCGCCGCTGGGGTGTGCCAATCCCGATTTTCTACTGCAAAGACTGCGGTGAACCGCTGATTTCCAAAGACGCAATGGAGGCGGTTTCGCGCCTGTTTGCAAGGGAAGGTTCCGATGCCTGGTACACCATGACCGCGAAGGAAATCCTGCCGGCAGGGACAAAGTGCCCGAAGTGCGGCTGCACAGAGTTCACGCAGGAACATGACATTATGGACGTCTGGTTTGATTCCGGATGCAGCCATGCGGCTGTTGCCGACCAGCGCCCGGAGCTCCACTGGCCTGCCGATATGTACCTTGAAGGTGCAGACCAGTACCGCGGATGGTTCCAGTCCTCTCTGTTGACCGCCGTTGCATGGCGCGGCAAAGCGCCATACCGCACGGTTGTTACCCATGGCTGGGTTGTCGACGGCAAGGGGCGCAAGATGTCAAAGTCGCTGGGCAACGGAATCGATCCTGTCGAAATAATCAGCAGGTATGGTGCGGATATTCTCCGCCTTTGGGTTGCTTCTGCTGACTATCATGCGGATATCCGCATATCTCCGAAAATCCTGAAGCAGCTTTCCGATGCCTACCGCAAAATCCGCAATACTGCACGGTTTATCCTGGGCAATCTTTCAGACTTCAATCCGAATACCGATATGGTTCCGCTTGAAAAACTTGAGCCAATCGACCGCTGGGCACTGCACCGCTTCAACCTGCTGATTGCGGAAACGCAGAAGGGATACCGCACCTATGAGTTCCATGAAGCATTCCATGCCATTCATAATTTCTGCGTTGTGGATCTTTCCAACTTCTATCTTGATGTGCTGAAGGACAGGCTTTATGTTGAAAAACCGGAAAGTGCAACCCGCCGCGCGGCACAGACTGCCATGTATCTTATCCTCGACGGCATGACGCGCCTTGTTTCACCAATCCTTGCCTTTACTTCCGACGAGATCTGGCGCAGCATGAAGCACCGCAGGGGAGAGAATGCGGAACATGTAATTTATAACGATATGCCGGAACCGGTCAAGGTCAGCGCCGATGAAGAATTCGTTGCGCATTGGGATAAAATCCATCAAATCCGTGATGATGTGAAAAAGGCGCTGGAACTGGCCCGTGCTGATAAAGTCATTGGCTCCTCACTCGACGCAAAGGTATCCCTCCATTGCACAGGAGATCTTTACCATTTTGTCAAGTCGGCAGAGAAAGAACTGCCAGCCGTACTGATTGTTTCCCAGGCTGAAGTCCTTGAGGATGAAGCCGGCGCCTGCAAGGGTGAAACTTTGCCGGAACTTTCCATTACGGTTTCCCATGCGGAAGGCAAAAAATGTGCCCGTTGCTGGAGCTACAGCCACACAGTCGGCAGTGATCCGGAGCACCCGGATATCTGTGCGCGCTGTGCAGCGGTGTTGAGATAAGTTTTAAAAAGACAGGGGAGAGATGGATTTCTCCCCTGGTTGTCAAAAGGGAGAAGGGTGTTTCTTGGCTTTTATCATTCTGCTGCTTTCTATTTTATTTGCCGCAGTCGATCAGCTCCTGAAAATACTTGTAGTCCGTGACATTAAGCCTGTTGGCACAAAAGCGCTGATTCCCGGCCTGCTGTCCCTCGATTATACAGAAAACCGCGGTGCGGCGTTCGGCATGATGGTCGGTTGGCGGTGGATTTTTGTCGCCATTACGGCTGTTGTCTGTGCCTTTATTATTTTTGCCATGTTCCGCTATGGGCACCACGAATTCTTTTCGTGGGCTGCATCTGCGCTGATTGTCGGGGGCGGCATCGGAAATATGATTGACCGCATTCTACATGAGTATGTGGTTGACTATATTCACGTTTCCTTTTTCCCGGCAATTTTCGATTTTGGTGACTGCTGTGTTGTCATCGGTGTCATCTTCTTTATTATCCATGTTCTGTTCTTTGCGGATAGGAAAGAACCAGAAAAGGTGATCCGGCGGTGGAGAACCTGACACGATGCGGGAAATCCAGATGACAGTGAAATTGCCGGATGCCGGAGCACGACTTGACAGGTTTGTCGGGAGCCATACGGAAGGCGTTACCCGATCGGCGGCAGAAAAGCTGATTGCGGCGGGCAATGTGAGTGTCAACGGCAGACCGCAGGGGAAAAGCTACCGGTGTGTTTCGGGCGATGCAGTTCTGGTTAGTCTTCCCGATCCTGTGCCGCTTAAAGTTTCAGCACAAAATATCCCTCTTGATATTGTTTATGAAGACAATGACCTGCTTGTCGTTGACAAACCCAAAGGCATGGTGGTGCATCCGGCAGCCGGCCATGCGGACGGGACGCTTGTCAACGCGCTGCTTGCTCACTGCGGCAGCTCACTTTCCGGTATTAACGGTGTCCTGCGCCCCGGTATTGTCCACCGGATTGACAAGGATACCAGCGGCCTGCTGATTGTCGCGAAAAATGATTTTTCCCACCGCTCCCTTGCTGCACAGATTAAAGCCCACAGTTTTACTAGGGTATACGAAGCGGTCGTCCTTGGAAACCTGAAAGAAGATCATGGTACGGTAGACGCGCCGATTGGCCGCAGCCCCGTGGACCGCAAGAAAATGGCGGTTACGGAGAAGAATTCCAAGCACGCCGTTACCCATTATGAAATAATTGCACGTTACCGCGGCTATACGCATGTGCGCCTGAAACTGGAAACAGGCCGGACACATCAAATCCGCGTCCATATGGCATATCTCGGTCATCCCGTTGCAGGCGACACCGTCTATGGCCCGAAAAAGCCGTTGGCTGGGCTTTTCGGACAGTGCCTTCATGCGCGAGTAATTGGCTTTGTCCATCCCCGCACGGGGAAGTATCTTGAGTTTACCAGCAGTTTGCCGGAATACTTTACCGGTTTTCTGTCCCATCTTAGCCCGCTTTGAGCGGGCCATGTGTTTTTTCCGGAAGTGAGTCTTTTGAAGGAACAGTCCCGTCAGTTTCTGATTCTCATTTTAATTGCGCTTGTACTCTGTGCAGTAATTGTCGGTTACAATGCGTTCTATGTCCCGGAAGCCCCACTCTCGGAACCGGCTGTCACGATAGATGCAGGACAGGGCAGTGCCGCTCCGGCGGCATCGTCGTATCTGCATGACAGAGGGAAACTGAACCTCAACACCGCAACGGCTCAACAGATGGCAGATACCCTTCCTGGTATCGGAGACAAGACAGCGGCAAGTATTGTTGCCTATCGGGAGGAGCACGGACTGTTCCACTCAGTTGAGGAAATCAAAAATATAAAAGGCATCGGCGATAAAAAATTCAGCCGCATTAAGAATCTGCTTACGGTCGGATGAAATGCGGCAGGCCCTCCGAAAAACATTGCGTGCCAGTCAGTTTCATGGTATGATGATTGCATACCAAAAATCTGCGGAGAGGAGGGATCAAAGATGATGCCTGTCATATGGCTCATTGTTATCATCCTGGCGTCCGCAGTGGAAATGATGACGACGCAGCTCGTTTCCGTGTGGTTTGCTGCCGGTGGCCTTGGTGCGCTGATTGCCTGCGGGTTGAGCGCACCGCTTCCGGTGCAGTTCCTGGTGTTCGTTTTGGTTTCGGCCTTGATGCTTGCTTTTACGCGTCCCGTTGTGAAAAGGGCACTGACCGTGAAAAAAACAAATACGAATGCCGACCGTTATATCGGGAAAACTGCGGTTGTCACGGTAGCGGTAAACAATGTTGTAGGTACCGGACAGGTCAATGTTCTTGGCAGCATCTGGACAGCCCGCTCGGCCGACGGTTCGGTAATCCCTTTGGGCAGCCATGTGCTTGTTGAGGCAATCGATGGCGTTAAGCTGATTGTCCGTCCGGAAGACAGGAAATAAGGGAGGTAACTTATGGATTTAACCGGTTACATTGTTCTGTTGATCCTGATTGTCTTTATCATCGCAATCCTGATTTCTAATATCAAGGTCGTCCCGCAGGCTCATGCCTTTGTCATTGAACGCCTTGGCGCATATCAGATGACATGGGACACTGGCCTGCACTTTAAGGTACCATTCATTGATAAGATTTCCAAAAAAGTATCTCTCAAGGAGCAAGTTATTGATTTTCCGCCTCAGCCAGTTATTACGAAAGATAATGTTACCATGCAGATTGATACGGTCGTCTATTTTCAGATTACGGACTCGAAGCTGTACGCTTACGGTGTTGAACGTCCGCTTTCCGCGATTGAAAACCTTTCCGCAACAACCCTGCGCAACATTATCGGCGAGCTGGAACTGGACCGTACCCTTACTTCACGTGATGTAATCAATGCTAAAATCCGCACCGTCCTTGACGAAGCGACGGATGCCTGGGGCATTAAGGTCAACCGTGTTGAACTAAAAAACATTATTCCCCCGCGCGAAATTCAAGAGTCTATGGAGAAGCAGATGAAAGCCGAGCGGGAACGCCGTGCACAGATCCTTACCGCGGAAGGCAAAAAAAGCAGCGCCATCCTTGTGGCGGAAGGCGAAAAGGAATCTGCAATCCTCCGTGCCGACGCTGCGAAAGAGACAAAAATCCGTGAGGCACAGGGCGAGGCGGAAGCTATTACCCTGGTTCAGCAGGCTCTTGCCACAGGCATTAAAATGCTCAATGAGTCGAATCCAACTGACAAGGTTATCGAGCTGAAAAGCCTGGAAGCCTTTGAAAAGGCGGCAGATGGCAAAGCGACAAAGATTATTATCCCTTCGGAAATCCAGTCTCTCGCCGGCCTGACAACATCCCTCAAGGAATTAGTTGTAGATGATGCACCGAAAGTGGAAGTGAATTCTGCAACGGTTCCAAATCAACAGCCGGCTGCAAAAGGACAGTGAAACTGCGGCGGCCCACACAGTAGTGTGCGGGACCGCCGTTTGCATTTATAACAGGAATTTGCAACCATCAGGAAAAGGAGTGCTTCCCTTATGAATGAACAGAAAAAAGTTGCCGTTGTTATGGGCAGTGACAGTGATTTCCCAACCGTTTCCGCTGCTGTCAAGAAGCTCAAATCCTTTGGCATCCCCGTAGAAACACGTGTGATTTCCGCCCACCGTACTCCGCGGGAAGCCGCAGAATTTGCATCCAGTGCAGAGAAGAACGGTTTTGGCGTTATCATTGCGGCAGCCGGGATGGCTGCCCATCTTGCCGGAGTACTTGCAGCATATACAACACTCCCTGTTATCGGTATCCCAATGAAATCCGCTGCATTTGGCGGGCTTGATGCCCTGCTTGCTACCGTGCAGATGCCAAGCGGCATCCCTGTTGCTACGGTTGCAGTAAACGGGGCTGAGAATGCCGCTGTTCTTGCGGTAGAGATTCTTGCCTTAAGTGATGCTGCTCTTGCAGCAAAGCTGAAGGACATGAAAAAGCAGATGGAAGAAAAAGTTGCCGCAAAGAACAGTGCAGTTCAGGCGGAAGCCGAAAAGCTTTAAGAGGCGGAGGAGGAACCGATGAAAAGTTTCAGCGAAAGCTATAAGAATGCTGGAGTAGATGTTACAGCCGGATACCGGGCGGTAGAGCTGATGAAGAAGCACGTCGGGCGTACGCGGATTCCCGGTGTCGTTTCAGATATAGGCGGATTTGGCGGGCTGTTCCAGCCAAATCTTTCCGGGATGTCGGAACCGGTCCTGGTAAGCGGAACCGACGGTGTTGGAACGAAGCTTAAGATTGCATTTTTAATGGACAAGCATGATACGGTAGGAATCGACTGCGTTGCCATGTGCGTCAACGATGTAATTTGCTGTGGCGCAAGGCCACTCTTTTTTCTTGACTATATTGCAGTAGGGAAAAACTGCCCGGAGACAGTTGCATCCATTGTTTCCGGCGTCGCGGATGGCTGTGTGCAGGCAGGCTGTGCACTCATTGGCGGAGAAACAGCGGAGATGCCGGGCTTTTACCCGCCGGATGAATATGACCTTGCCGGCTTTTCCGTTGGCATTGTGGACAAGCCTAAAATTCTTGATGGTTCTGACATTGTTCCGGGTGATGCGTTGATTGGGCTTGCTTCTTCCGGACTGCACTCAAATGGCTTTTCGCTTGTCCGCAGGGTGCTTAATGTCAGTGAGCACAGCTTGAACGTCTATGTCAATGAGCTGGGCCATACATTAGGTGAAGAGCTGCTTACCCCGACGAAAATCTATGTGAAGCCTGTCCTTTCACTGATGAAAAAAATTCACGTGAAAGCAGTATCACATATTACAGGCGGCGGCTTTTATGAAAATGTGCCTCGGATGCTGCGGGAAGGCGTTAAGGCAAAAATTGAAAAAGCCGCTTTGCCCAAAAAGCCGATTTTTTCAATCCTCCAGCATGAGGGGGATATCCCGGAGCACGACATGTACAATACATTCAATATGGGCATCGGCATGTGCCTTGCTGTTTCAAAAGAAGATGCAGACCGCGCTATTGCAGAGCTTATTTCTGCTGGTCAGCCAGCCTATCTGATTGGTGAAATTGCCGAAGGGGAAAAGGAAGTCGAACTATGCTGAACATTGCAGTCCTTGTTTCCGGTGGCGGGACAAACCTTCAGGCTCTCATCAATGCGCAGGCGGCGGAGGAAATCCATAACGGCAGGATAGCCCTCGTCGTTTCCAGCAACTCAAGGGCCGGTGCACTGGTCCGTGCCGAAAAGGCGGGCATTCCTTCTGCTGTGCTGGTTCACGGAAATTTTTCAGCTCAGAAGGATTATGATGAAGCCCTGCTCGACTTGTTCAATCAGTATAAAATAGATTTAATTGTACTTGCAGGATTTCTTACTATTGTCAGCAATGAGGTCGTCGAGAAGTACCGTAACCGGATTCTCAATGTCCATCCTTCCCTTTTGCCTTCTTTCGGTGGGGAAGGGTACTATGGACTGCATGTCCATGAGGCGGCTTTGAAGCGCGGCGTAAAGGTGACCGGTGCGACGGTGCATTTTGTCAACGAGGTCTGTGATGGAGGGCCAATTATTTTGCAGAAGGCGGTAGAAGTCCTGCCAGGCGATACACCGCAGACGCTTCAGCGCCGTGTGATGGAGCAGGCAGAATGGAAGCTGCTGCCGAAAGCTGTTTCACTGTTCTGTGAAGACAGGCTTTCGGTAAAAGATGGGATTGTAACAATTCGGGAGGCGCAAACATGAAACTTTATTCTCTAGAAGAGACGATTGGGGAAAACTCCTATCCAGGCCGTGGAATCCTGCTTGGGAGAAGTGCGGATGGGCGGAGCGCCGTCATTGCGTATTTCATTATGGGCCGCAGCGCGAACAGCCGCAACCGTATTTTCCTTGCAGACGGGGAAGGTCTGCGCACACAGGCATTTGACATTTCCAAAATGGTAAACCCGTCGCTGATTATTTATTCGCCGGTGCGTGTACTGAGCGATATAACAATCGTAACAAACGGTGACCAGACCGATACGGTTTACGATTTTCTGTCGCACGGGAAAACATTTGAGGAAGCACTTCGCACCCGTACCTTTGAACCAGATCGGCCGAATTTCACACCGCGCATTTCCGGGCTGGTTGAAACAGGCGGACGTTTCTGCTACCGCCTTTCTATCCTGAAGAGCGGCGATCTGGAGGGAAAATCCGTGCAGCGCTTTTTCTATGAATATGATGCGCCTGTTAACGGTGAAGGGCGGCTCATCCAAACTTATCTTGGGGATGGGAATCCGCTGCCGCCTTTTGAAGGGGAACCGGTGCGCGTTGCAGTAGAAGGGACGATTGAAGAATTTTCCAACCGGCTTTGGGCAAACCTGAATCCGGAGAATAAAGTTTCTCTGTTTGTCCGCTTTATAAACCTCGAAAGTGGCCTTTCAGATACACGGATTTTCAACAAAAACCTTGAAAAGCGGTAAAACGATACAGAAATGGGAGGTATTTGCTGATGGCAAACGAATTGATGCTGAAATATGGCTGCAACCCAAACCAGAAGCCTGCACGTATTTTCATGAAAGACGGCGGAGAGCTTCCGGTCAAAGTGCTGAACGGCAGGCCGAGCTATATCAATTTCCTTGATGCCCTTAACAGCTGGCAGCTGGTTCAAGAACTGAAGCGGGCGACTGGCCTGCCTGCTGCGGCATCCTTTAAACATGTCAGCCCGGCGGGTGCTGCGGTCGCATTGGAGCTTTCTGATACGGCAAAAAAAGCTTTCTTTGTGGATGACCTTGACCTTACCCCGCTTGCTTCTGCCTATGCGGCGGCGCGCGGTGCAGACCGCATGTCTTCCTATGGCGACTTTGCAGCACTCTCCGATCCCTGCGACCGCGAGACAGCCCTCCTGCTCAAGCGCGAGGTTTCCGACGGTATCATTGCGCCCGGCTATACAGACGAAGCGCTTACTATTTTAAAGTCCAAGCGGCGGGGGACCTACAATATTATTCAGATTAACCCGGACTATCGTCCGGCCCCGATTGAACATAAGGACGTTTTTGGCATCACATTCGAGCAGGGCCGCAATGAGTCTGTAATTGACGATTCCCTGCTTTGCAATGTTGTAACGAAGAATAAGGCAATCCCGGAAAATGCAAAGCGCGACTTGCTCGTTGCGCTGATTGCTCTCAAGTATACTCAGTCAAACTCCGTTTGCTATGTAAAGGATGGGCGCACTATCGGTGTAGGCGCGGGGCAGCAGTCACGCATACACTGCACACGCCTTGCCGGGAGCAAGGCAGATACCTGGTTTCTCCGTCAGCACCCGAAAGTGCTTTCCCTGCCGTTCCGGCAAGGGATTCACCGTCCGGACCGAGACAATGCGATTGATGTTTACCTTTCTGATAATTCCGAGGAAATCCTTGCGGATGGTGTCTGGGAGCAGACTTTTTCAAAGAAACCGAAGCCTTTTCCCAAAGACGAGAAGCAAGCGTGGCTTGCAGAGCAGAATGGAGTTTCCCTCGGATCTGACGCATTTTTCCCATTTGGCGATAACATTGAGCGGGCACACCGCTCCGGGGTTGCCTACATTGCACAGCCAGGCGGTTCGATTCGTGACGACAATGTTATTGAGACCTGTGATAAATATGGCATTGCAATGGCCTTTACTGGCCTTCGCCTGTTCCATCACTGAAATAGGAGGATGAATTTCAATGATGAAAATTCTTGTAGTTGGAGGCGGCGGACGCGAACATGCGATTGTCCGCAAGCTGAAAGAAAGCCCAAGAACTGGAGAAATCTTTTGCGCGCCGGGCAATGGTGGCATTTCATGCGATGCGGAATGTGTCCCGATTCCGGCATCAGATATTCCCGGTGTTATCAAGTTTTCCCGGGAAAACGCGGTTGACCTTGTATTCGTTGCACCGGACAACCCGCTTGCTTCGGGTATGGTGGATAAACTGGAAAGTGCAGGAATCCGTGCATTTGGCCCGACGGCAAAGGCGGCCGAGATTGAAAGCAGCAAAGTGTTTTCCAAAGGGCTTATGAAAAAGTACGGGATTCCGACAGCAGACTATGAAGTGTTTGACAGCCCGGAAAAAGTTCTGGCGAGCATCCGCCGGAAAAACTGCTATCCGGCTGTAATCAAGGCGGATGGTTTGGCCCTTGGCAAAGGCGTTATTCTCGCAGAAGATTACTCCGAAGCGGAAAGTGCTGTTAAAACCATCATGGAGGATAAAAAATTCGGCGTTTCCGGAAACCGTGTTGTTGTAGAAGATTTCCTTACTGGCCCGGAAGTTTCCGTCCTTGCTTTTACGGACGGAAACTGTGTTAAACCGATGGTTTCTTCCAAAGACCATAAGCGTGCGTTAGACGGTGATAAGGGTCTTAATACCGGCGGCATGGGGACTATCAGCCCAAACCCATACTATACGCCGGAGATTGCGGCAACCTGCATGGAAACGATTTTCCTTCCGACTGTCCATGCCATGAATGAGGAGGGAAGGCCATTTAGGGGATGCCTGTATTTTGGACTGATGCTGACACCGGACGGTCCGAAAGTAATTGAATATAACTCCCGTTTCGGTGATCCTGAAACGCAGGTCGTACTGCCTCGCCTTAAGACCGATTTTGTTGATATTCTGGAAGCGGTCATTGACGGGAAGCTGGAGCAGCAGCCGATTGAGTGGAAGAAGAAAGCCTGCGCCTGTGTTGTAATGGCTTCGGGTGGTTATCCGGCGCAGTACCGCAAAGGCTTGGAAATCCATGGCCTTGACAGGGATGGACAGATAGAAGGCGTGACGGTCTATCATGCCGGGACTGTACGGAAAGGCGAAAAATTCTATACAGACGGCGGACGCGTCCTTGGTGTGACTGCGCTTGGAAAAGATTTGCCGGAAGCACTGGCTAAAGCGTATGCCGGTGTTGCAAAAATATCTTTTGATGGGGCCTTTTATCGGCACGACATTGGGAAGTAGTAGTTCTTCCCGGATACAAAAAAGCAGCCCGGAGCTATTTTAGCTCCGGGCTGCTTTGCTTTTTTGCAGTCAGGCTTCAGTAAGTGCTCTTCTCAGCCAGACATCCGCAAGATCCATGGCAAGGTAAAGACCATTTTTTTCGCTGGTTTTTACAATCTGCTTATGGTTCTGCGAAGCGCGGTCCGTCCTCATTAACTGAATGGAGACATGGTCGGCAATTTCCAAATCCTTTACTTTTTTCTTGCTTTTAATTTCAAGACGGACCACATAGCGGTCCAGCATACTTCCATAATACAAAACATCACCACAGCGCACAAGCGGCTTTCCCTTATATGAAGGGAACTGCGGCTCCTTTTCGGTCTTGTTTTCCATTCACGGTTTACCTCCTGCTACATTGGGGAGACCTGCGGTGGGCCGTTACTCTCCCAGGTATGATTTTAGCAAAACCTGCAGCAGTTCATCGCGGTCAATCCTGCGTATTAAGCTGCGGGCATTGTTGTGCGTCGTAATATAGGTCGGGTCTTCGGAGAGGATATACCCCACAATTTGATTGATGGGATTATAACCTTTTTCCTTCAGCGCATCATAGACCGTCGTAAGAGTATCGCGGATAATTTCTTCACGATTGCCGCCAAGAGAAAAGGTCATCGTCTTATCAAGCATGGTAACACCTCCCATAACGCTTATCATACAATAAAGCGCAGCTAATTGCAAGGAGAAATTACGCTCTGTATTACAAACGCAGTGTTGCACCGGCTTTTTCCAGCTCCCGAATCACTTTTTTCATCACGGAAGAAACATGCTCGTCAGTCAAAGTGTTGTCTGCAGAACGCAGCGTTACACTGAATGCCACACTCTTCTTGCCGCCTTCTATCTGCTTGCCTCGGTAAATGTCAAAAAGCTTTACTTTTTCCAGCAGGGCGCCTGCACCGGAGCGGATTGCATGATCCAGTTTTGCAACAGGCAGATTTTCATCGCAGACAAGAGCAAGGTCACGCGATACGGCGGGAAACTTTGGAAGCGGTTCATAGGTCTTTTCCAGTTTTGCGTGGCGGAACAGAGTATCCGCATCAAGCGTGAAGGAAACTGCGCGGCAATCCATGCCGTAATTTGCAAGTACTTTTGGATGAATTTCACCAATCACGCCGAGGACTTCCCCATCGGTGGCTGTCAGCTTTCCACAGCGCCCGGGATGATAGCTGTATTCGTCTGGGCTGGCTTCTATCTTCCAGTCCGTAATGCCGAGGCGCTCAAGCAGTTCTTCTACCATTCCTTTTGCCGTAAAGAAATCATAGCCTTCCCCATACATGCCGCAGATGAGCATGGGCTTTTCTTCCGGAAGCTGGCCGTCCGCCGCCGGCAGGTAAATGGTAGCCATTTCGTAGAGGCAGACGCCTTCGTTGCGGTTATTGTAGTTCCGCGCCAGGGTTTCCATCATGGAAGGAAGCGCCGTAGTGCGCATGATGGACGTATCCTCGCCGAGTGGGTTGGCGATTGTCACGGATTTTCGCAGCGGGCAGTCCTTTGGCATAAGAATCTTATCATAGTATTTCGGGCTGATGAAAGAATATGTCATAATTTCACTGGCGCCGAGCGCAAGCATTGTATCCCCAACCCTGCGGTCAAATTTCTGGCGGACCGTGTACCTGCCCTGTGCGCCGCCGCTAAGGGATGTGCATGGAATTTTATCATAACCGTAAAACCGTGCAATTTCCTCTGCAATATCCGCTTTATGCACGAGGTCCGGGCGGAAAGTGGGGACGATAATATCTTCGCCGTCAAATTCGCAGTTGAGCTTCCGGAGAATCCCTTTCATCTCGTCCGCTGTCAGGTGAATGTCGAGGAAGCGGTTAATCCAGTCGGGTTCCAGACGGACTTTCCTGCGCCCCGGTATGAAGTTTTTCACAATGACGGAGCCATCCGTCACATCGCCGGCATCAAGCAGTTCCACAAGCTCACATGCCCGGTTGAGTGCAGGCAGGCAGTTGTTTGGGTCAAGCCCTTTTTCATAAAGGCCGGAGGCATCTGTTCTCATACCGAGGGAACGTGCTGTCCTGCGGACGGAAGTGCCGTTAAAACAGGCGGACTCAAATACAATGGCCGTCGTATCACCGATAATTTCGCTGTTTTCCCCACCCATCACACCGGCTACGGCAACAGGTTTTTCCACATCCGCAATGACAAGATTGTCCGGCTTAAGCAGATGTTTGGTTCCATCCAGCGTTGTAATGCTTTCACCCTTTGCTGCACGGCGTACATGAATTTCATGGCCAGAAAGGAAGCGGTAATCGAAAGAGTGCATCGGCTGGCCATATTCTAACATTACATAATTTGTGATGTCCACAATATTGTTGATTGGGCGCACGCCCATGGCGCGCAGGCGTTCCCGCATCCAGCGCGGGGATGGTTTTACGCGGACGTTTTTCACAACACGGGCAGAATACATTGAGCAAAGGTCCGGTGCTTCCACCTTGACCTTCAGCAAATCAGCACAGGGGCCTGCGCCGCCTTTTACAGACGGGGTATGCAGACTGAGAGGCTTCCCAAACGTTGCAGCCGCTTCACGGGCAAGCCCAATCATGGAAAAACAGTCCGGGCGGTTGTTGGTAATTTCAAACTCTACTTTCCAGTCATTAAAGCCAAGCGCTTCACAGATTGGCTGGCCAAGATGGATGTTTTCCTCTTGCAGGACAAAAATGCCGTCTTCCGTTGCATAGGGGAAGTCATGTTTGGTAAGACCAAGCTCGCCGAGCGAGCAGAGCATCCCATTGCTTTCTGCGCCGCGGAGCTTGCCCCGCTTAATCTTTTTTCCGCCCGGCAGCGTTGAATTATGCAGCGCAACAGGCACAATGTCTCCGACCTTGAGGTTCTGTGCTCCGGTGACAATCTGCAAAGGCTCACCGGAGCCAACATCCGTTTTTGTAATCCACAAATGGTCGGAGTCTGGATGCCGCTCCAGGGAAACGACCTTTCCAACGACTACGTTGGAGATTTCGGCCCCTTCCTGCTCCCAGCTTTCCACTTTGGAGCCGCTCATTGTCATCGCTTCCGTAAAGTTCCGGATTGGCATTTCGTCAAGCGGAATGAATGTTTTCAGCCATCTCATTGAAAGGTTCATAATTTCCGCACCTCCTTAAAACTGTTTCAGAAATCTTGTGTCATTCTCATAGAACAGGCGCATGTCGTCAATGCTGTATTTTCGCATAACAAGGCGCTCAAGCCCCATGCCGAACGCGAAGCCGCTGTAGATTTCAGGGTCAATGCCGCAGTTTGAAAGCACTTTTGGGTGCACCATGCCGCAGCCGAGCAGCTCAATCCAGCCTTCCCCTTTGCAGAGGCGGCAGCCTTTTCCATGGCAGGCAAAGCACTGGACATCTACTTCGGCGGAAGGTTCTGTGAACGGAAAATGATGCGGGCGGAAACGGACAACGGAATCTTCCCCGTACATACGCTTTATGATGATTTCCAGTGTCCCCTTGAGGTTGGCAAACGTGATGCCCTTGTCGACAACAAGCCCTTCAATCTGATGGAAAAGCGGGGAGTGCGTTGCATCTACCGCATCGGAGCGGTAAACCCTGCCTGGACTAATGATGCGGATGGGCGGTTTCTGCTTTTCCATCACACGCACCTGCACGGGAGAAGTCTGCGTGCGGAGGAGAATTTTGTCATTGATATAAAAAGTGTCCTGTGTATCACGCGACGGATGGTCTTTTGGAATATTCAGCGCCTCAAAGTTATAGTAGTCATATTCCACCTCCGGGCCGCTGACAATGTCAAACCCAAGCCCGATAAAGATTTCCTTGATTTCATCAAGCTCAATGCTCAGCGGGTGCTTATGGCCGAGTCCATGGCGCTTCCCGGGCATGGTGACGTCAATCTTTTCCTTTTCCATCCGCTTCTTTTGCTCAGCATCCTGAAGCTCTGCCGCGCGTGCAGCCAGTTCTGCCTCAATGCGAGCACGGATTTCATTTGCAAGTTTTCCTATGGCAGGGCGCTCTTCTGCCGAAAGCTCACCCATCTTTTTCAGGATAGAAGTGAGTTCACCTTTTTTGCCGAGGTAGCGGATCCGCAGGCTTTCCAATGCCTGTCTGTCGCCAGCATCCCGGAGGTCGTGCTCCGCAGCCTCACGGATTGATTCCAGCTTCTCCTTCATTGCCATCTTCTGTCGGTCCTTTCTCCTTCTCTTTGTCGGATACGAAAAAGCAAAAAGCCTTCGCCCCCAAAAAGGGGCGAAGGCTCAGTTCTCCGCGGTACCACCCTACGATTCACTCTTCTGCTGTTTAACGGGGCAAACCGTCACCGCCTACTGAAAAATGTTCAGCGGCACCGCTCCAAAGGGAACTTCACCATTTTCCAGCCTGCTCAGCATGCTCTCAGCCGGTGGCATGCTCTCTCTGCCGGAGGTGCGGAGAATGGCTACTTCCTTTTTCCCAGCGTTTCTTTAACCTATGAAATTCCTCTATACTATAACACGGCGCGGCTGTAATTGCAAGAAATTTGTAGGAAAGGCAAACGGCAGCCTCCCCATTGAGTTTAGCTTTTTTTGAATTGTAAAACGGAGGACAGTATGGTAAAATAAAACTATTATGAATTCCTGTTTTGTTTTATAGTATAGGCAATAAAATAAAAAATCTTTTCCGGAGGCGCAGAATGGACATTTTTGTGGAGCAGTTGGTCAAAAAGAAACATGGACCGAAAGATTATGCCATCATTGCCGCGGCGATCATTGGCACCATTATTATTGTTTTCCTTTCCTTACGGGTTCCGCTTTTTACTTTTTTTATCTGGCTTGCTGTCTTCTTTGTTGCTTATTACCTAATTGCTTCCCGCAATTTGGAGTTTGAGTACAGCGTTACAAACGGAAGCATCACTATTGATAAAATAATCAACCGCAGCAAGCGCAAGCATGTGTTGACCGTTGATGCACACGAGATTGAGGAGATTGGGAAGTTCCGCCCGGAACTTATTAAGGAGAAACCCAATTTTAAGCCGTGCTTTGTCTCGGAATATGACAGTGGAAAAGATGCATGGTATTTCTGTGCACATACGACGAAAAACGGGAATATGCTTGTCGTTTTCAGCCCCGAGTCAAAGACAATGGAGGCAATTAAACCGTTTATCCCGAGGCAGGTGGCTTTTGTTGCTTTCGGTAGGAACTGACCTTATTGAAATCGGACGGATTCGCAGACTGATGGAAAATCTGCGTTTCCGCGAAAAGGTATTTGGAAGCGGCGAGCTTTCCCAGCTTACGGCGCACGGTTTCCCTGCCCCCAGTGCTGCTGCTGATTTCTGTGCGAAAGAAGCGTTTGCAAAGGCTATGGGAACCGGAATTTGGTCGTTCCGCCTTCCAGATGTGCAGCTTCTCCGTATGGAAAAGACAGGGAAGCCGTTCCTCAGGCTTTCCGGCAGTGCACAAAAACTTGCAGCCGGTGCAAAATTTTCCGTGAGCATAACCCATACGGAAGAGTATGCCTCTGCTGTTGTTGCTGCTGTGGGGCCAGCTGTAGAGCCGCTTTCAGACTGTGAAGGTCTGCGCACCCTTCGCACAATGCTGAAGCCGCGTGCGGCGGAAAGCAATAAAGGCGATTATGGCCGGCTCCTCTGTGTCTGTGGCAGTGAGGGAATGGCTGGTGCCGCAGCCATGAGCATTGGCGCTGCGCTGCGGTGTGGCGCGGGCCTTGTGGAAGCTGCACTACCGTTTTCCATTTATCCGATTGTTGCCTCGCGGCTTGCTGAACCGGTATTTACACTGCTTCATCCGCTTCCGGACGGTTCGCTTTCTGCGGATGACAAAAGGGTACTTTCGGGGGCGATTTCCCGTTCGAGTGCTATCCTTACCGGATGTGGTCTCGGAAAGAATGCTTCGGTTGCCGCTCAGGTCCTGAAAGAATCAACTGTGCCGGTTGTTGTGGACGCAGACGGCATAAATTATGTTGCAAAGCATAAATATTCTCTGGAGACGTGCCGGGAGCCGCTGATCCTGACGCCGCATCCAGGGGAGATGGCCCGCCTGCTGGGCACTACGGCCGCCGAAGTGCAGTCGCACCGGGAAGAAATTGCACGCTGCTTTTCTTCTGAGCACCATGTCATCCTTGTCCTGAAAGGTGCAGGAACGCTTGTCGCTGCACCAGACGGAAGGCTGTACCGCAATTCTACGGGAAACCCCGGCATGGCAAAAGGAGGCAGCGGTGATGTCCTTGCGGGCATGACAGCTTCTTTTGCTGCCCAGGGGATTGCTCCTTACGATGCAGCAGTAGGTGCAGTTTATCTGCATGGACTGGCCGGTGATTTCTGTGCGGCGGAAAAATCGCAAAGTGCCATGCTGCCGACGGACCTCCTTGACATGCTTCCGGAGCTGTTCCTGAAAATCGGGCGGTAGCCGCGGGAAAAGCGGCTTTCCGCTTTCTTCGGAGGCGGTTGATGAAGCGCTTTCTTGCTTTCTGCTTTGCTTTCAGTTTTCTGTTTCTGTTTGGATGTTCGTCGGGCGGTAAGACGCTTGAACCCAAAGACCTTAACTTTATATTTTCCTGTCGTGCTGATGCAACTTGCCCAAGCGGTGAATTTATCTGTGAATTCTGCCGTTCCGGGCAGGAGGACGCAACAGTTGAAATTCTCTCCGGCAACGGAAAGGGGTTAAAATGGTATTGGAGCGGCAGCAACTTTACTGCAACTTACTGTGGCCTTTCAGCCCAAAGCGGAACGTGCGCACTGCCGGACGATTCTTTTCCGGCCCTGCTTGTGACCATCCTGGACTGTGCAGAAAAACCGGGCGCATTGGCAGCAGATGGGCAGAATACTTTTTCCGGCAGTCTTAAAGGCTGTGAATTTCAGTTGACGGCGAACGGGAAAACAGGAATTCCGGAGACACTTTCTGTACCAGACCGGGAACTTAAAGTTTCTTTCCAAAACTCTGGTATAGCACAGGCTGAAACAGTTGTGCCAACAAACCTGCGCTGATAAACTAGATGGATAATTTAAAAATAAAATACTAGTTGGACTTTATTACTGGCGCGGGCCAGGGCAGAAAACAGATACCGGTTTCACATTCTGCTACCGGCACAGTGCCCGGATGAAAATAACGGAAAGGGTAATTGCCATGAAAAGGCAGATAGGGAAAAAGACCGCTGTCTTCATTTTAATCTGTGCGGTGATTGCGGTATGCGGATGGTATTTTTTCCATACTATTTTTGATGAGATTGACACAGTAAAAGTCACAGACAATGCTGTCACACAGACAGAAGAAGTCAAAAACGGACAGACGATTGAAATCAACTGTGCCGATGATGCGGTGCTGCGTCGCGTGTCACTCTGGTGCCCGGAAAATGACCGGCTGGCGAGCGGATATCTGACTGCCAGCGCCTACGCTTCTGATGGGCATCTTGTTGCCCAGCAGAAGGTTTATTATCCTGCCTTGTCAGACAAGGCCTACTGCACGGTGTTAAGCAATTTTCAAATACGCCTGAGGCCGGACAAGCCTGCAACAATCCGGATCCAGTTCGTCCTGGAAGGATATACGCCTTTTTATGTCAACGTGACGCAGGATGGGAAACTGGACGCCACTTTGAACGGGTTTTGCTATTCATCAAACAATTATACCCTGATGAAAGGGTACTGGATTCTTTTTTCATGTGTCAGTGCCGCGGTTTTGCTTGCCTACCTGATGCTGTTTGTCTTTCACGCGAAGCTCCACTGGATTTTTGCCGCGGTAGGGCTGCCGCTGATCCTGGCCTTTGAAATTGCCCTCCCGATTACGTCGGTGCCGGATGAATATGACCATTATCAGCAGGCTTACCGCATTTCGGACAGGCTGATGGGGAATTCCTGCTCCGACTTCATGATTACCGCACGGAAAGAAGACCTTGATTCTCTGGAAAGCCAGATTTACTGGGTTGGAAAGCCGCCGGACAAGGAAACTTATTTGGAGCTCTGGCACGCTGTAGGAAAGTCTGCAAAAGATACAGATCTCGTGACCAAGCAGATTGGCAGGCTTTCCTGGGATGGGCCGGCTTACTGTGCAGGCGGCCTGGGCATTACACTGGGGCGCCTGCTTAAACTGAATGGGATTACCACGTTTTACCTTGCACGCCTTGCTGCATCCCTTGTCTATCTGCTGCTGTGCACGCTTGCTATCCGGATGGCACCGGTGCGGAAAGGCTTTTTTGCACTTGCGTCGATTTCCCCAATGGCTTTGCACCTTGGGAGCAGTGTTTCCTATGACCTTGGCATGTTCCCAATGGCCTATCTGGTTGTTGCCTGCTGGTTGCGCCTTATGGCAAAGCCAAAGGGGGAAATTTACAGCTGGAAAGACTGGCTGCCTTTTGCCCTGTCAATCGTGCTGCTTGTACCGAGCAAAGTGTACCTCTTTTTCTGCCTGTTTGCGCTGTTTGTCCCAAAGAGCCGCTTTGGGGATTCCCGAAGGGCGTATGCCTACCGTTGGGGTACATTTTTTGCCTCCTGTGCGTTGATGCTGGTGCTGACTGGAAGCAATGCCGCAGAGTATCTTTCCAAGAGCAATCAGGCCCGCTATACGCTCGGCTATATGTACCACCATATCCGCTCCTTCTTCCTGCTTTCGCTTTCTACGCTGAAAAATGCGAAGGAAGTTACAATGGGTGAGCTGGTCGGCAGCGGCCTTGCATGGCACAATGTCCATGTCGATTATTTCTGGATTTATCTCTTTTACATTTTGCTTGCCCTTGCATGCATCTGGCAGGAGGATGAGAATAACCGGATTCCCCGCCTGTCCCCAAAATACAAGTGGGGGTTTGCGGCGGTTGCTTTGCTGGTGTTTGCCGGTGTGAACTATGCTGCAATGACATGGACACTCGTTGGTGTCAAGTGGTTTCAGGGCATCCAGGGAAGGTATTTCCTGCCGCTTCTTCCGGTTATCCTACTGCTGGCAAGGCAGGACCGTATCCTTGCAAAAAAGCCGACAGACCGGCGGATTTTCTTCTGCGGAACCTGTGCGGAATTCTTTGTGCTGCTGGAAATCCTCACAAACAACCTGGCATAAACCTAAGTAACGCAGCAAGAGACCTGAAGCTTGAAGATATGCAACTGGAGCTGAAAATGTGACCTATTGTTTTATTACGGCGCAGTATCTGCCGGTTCCCGGCGGAGTTGAGCGCTACACGCACAACCTTGCAAAGGAGCTGACAGCGCGCGGCGAACATGCTGTTGTTGTTACAAGTGCCCGTCCCGGTTTGCCGGAGCGGGAGACCGATAAGGACGGAATTGAGGTTATCCGTGTGCCCGGATTCCTTGCGCTCAGCGGACGTTTCCCTGTCGTAGAGGCGGGCCCGGCGTTTTACCGGACGCTCGATAAGTTTCTGGCCCGGTCAGACCGTATTGTTGTCCAGACACGGTTTTACCCGCTCTCTTTTTTCTCAGCGCTGCGTTGCCATAAGCAGCATAAAAAATTTATCCTGATTGAACATGGCGCAGGGCACCTGAATATCGGCAGCCCGTTCTGGAACCGCTGCGGCGAATGGTATGAGCATTTTATCACGTCGGTTCTCCGGAGCCGGGTGCCTGCTTTTTACGCGGTGAGCCATGCTGGCTGTGAATGGCTGAAACATTTTAAAATCGACGCAAAAGGCGTGCTGTACAATTTCATTGATTTGCCGCAGATCGAAAAAGAGACTCACGGCGTAGACCGGAATTCTGTCCGCTCACGCTACCATCTGCCGACCGGGAGGCCGGTGGTGCTGTTTACGGGGCGCCTCGTAGAGGAAAAAGGTGTGTTGAACCTTGCTAAAGCCGTGTGCCTTCTGCCGGAGGGGCCGGATGCCCCGGTAGCGGCATTTGCCGGTTTTGGCCCGCTGGAAAAAGAACTGTGTTCGTCCGGTGACCGCATACGGGTGCTGGGGAACCTTCCCCAGAAAGAAATATTTGCTTTGCTGAAAGCGAGCGACGTTTTTTGCCTGCCGAGCCAAAGTGAGGGGATGTCTACCTCTATGCTGGAAGCTGCCGCCTGCGGCTGCTATATTATTACTACGGCATGCGGCGGGAACAGGGAACTCATTTCCGGCCCGGAATATGGGACAGTCCTGCCGGACGGCAGCCCGGAATCCATTGCGGAGGCGCTGAAGGATATCCTTTCCGATCCAGTCCGGCGCCATGCTGCGGCAGAAGCCGCCCGGCAAAAAGTGGATAAGGTTTTCACAGTGTCATCCACCTGCGATGCCCTGCAAAATATCCCGTGGGAAGAACTGTAATTTTTCCCGCTTTGCAGGGCGTATGCCTCTGTGATATAATAAATTTAGATTATGTTATTTATGCTCTGAAAATCTGGAACCTGGGGCAAGGGAGGTGCAGGCGCTTTTGCACGTTTTAATTATTATCCCCGCTTATAACGAGTCGGAGAATATCGTCTGGGTTGTTGAGAACCTCCGCCGGGTATGCCCGCAGTTTGATTATGTTGTTGTCAATGACGGCAGCAGTGACCGCACGGCGGAAATTTGCCGGCAGCATGGCTACCATCTCCTCAGCCTTCCCGTGAACCTTGGCCTTGCGGGAGCTTTCCAGACGGGGATGCGCTACGCATATATGTATGATTATGATGCAGCCATCCAGTTCGACGCCGACGGCCAGCACCAGGCGGAATACATAGAACCAATGGCAGAAAAGCTGTCCCGAGGCTACGACATTGTAATCGGAAGTCGCTTTCTGGTAGGGAAAAAGCCTCATACTGCCCGCATGGCGGGCAGCCGCCTGCTCACCTGGACCATTCGGGTGACAACAGGCTGTCGGATTACAGACCCGACAAGCGGCATGCGAATTTACAGCCGACGGATGATCCGTGAATTTGCAACGCAGATTAATCATCCTCCGGAACCGGACACGGTAAGCTACTTAATTAAGCGCGGGGCAAAAGTTGCGGAAATTCAGGTTAAAATGAATAAACGCCGTTCAGGGGAAAGTTATCTGAGCTTTTCTCGCAGTATTGGCTATATGGCCCGGATGGGGATTTCCATTCTGCTGGTGCAGCCTTTCCGCGGTAGTGCCCGCCCGCTGAAGCCGCCGGAGAGAGCGGGAAAGAAGGAAAGTGCAGTATGTCGTTAGGTCTGAGGATTCTCCTTATTGTCGGGGCGGTTGGCACAATGGTTTATTTTATCTTTCAAATCCGCAGGAGCAGAATGCAGATCGGCTATGCAGTTTCGTGGACTTTGTTTTCCGTATTGCTTGTGGTGATGAGTTTATTCCCGGAGCTTTTTACTGGTCTGTCCGGTCTCCTGGGCTTTCAGTCACCCGCCAATATGATTTATCTTGCCATCATTTTTGTCCTTCTGCTGAAGCAATTCAGCATGACGATGAAGTTCTCACGGATTGATGAACAGATAACAGGCCTTACGCAGACAATTGCGCTTTTGACTTCAAAAAAGCAGGACAAGGGGACAGACCCGCGTGAGCTGATTGATAAAAGATAATATAAATTACCAAGGACTGCTGAAAATACCGGCGCCGGAAAGCGCCGGTATTTTTATGCCCGGATAAGCTGCAAAACTTTTTTCACCATGGATTGCGTCAGAATTTTAAACCGGCTGTTTTTCCTGCTAGAAGACGGTTGGTTCCAAAAATGGAAATTAAAAAACTTGTGACTTTATGTCATTGGAAACATGTTCTTAATATTATAAAAACGGGACTGCAGATGTATATTTCGGTTTGCAGGGGCCCAAAATACCGTTGTAAGCAATATACAGGAGCAATTCAGAAGGTGAAATTCTTATGGTAGTCCGAAGAGGAGATATTTATTATGCAGATCTGAGCCCTGTTGTCGGCTCAGAACAAGGGGGCATCCGTCCGGTGCTGATTGTGCAGAACGATGTAGGCAACCGGTTCAGCCCCACGGTGATTGCCGCCGCCATTACAAGCCAGCGCGGCAAAGCAAAGCTGCCAACCCATATCCTGCTTGATGCGCGGAAAACCGGTCTTGCGAAAGATTCCATTGTTCTTCTGGAACAGGTCCGCACAATCGACAAGCAACGCCTGAAAGAGCGCATGGGGACGCTTGATACACAGTCCATGTCACGAGTGGATCAGGCACTTTCCGTCAGCTTTGGGCTCGGCGGAAGGCAGAAGATGCGGGAGGCTACATAAAAGCCGCCTCAACTGCTGCTTATTCGCCGAAAGGCTGAATATATAAAAGTTTTTCAGAAAAAAGGAGTGGTTCAGAAAATGGCACAGATTACGGAAAAAGAATTAACTGCTATTGAGGACCAGCTGGCAAGCGAACAAACCATCATTTCCAAGATGAAAGTTTACTCGCAGATGTGCAGCGACAAAGAACTCAAGCAGGAATGCGACTCCATTGCGCAGAAGCACCAGGCACATTATGACCAGCTCATGAGCTTTTTAAGCTGAGGAGGAACAAAACAATGGAATTTTCACAGATTAGCGGAAACCAGGCTGCAAGCAGCATTCCGGAGAAAGATATGATGAATGATGTCCTTGCATCCCAAAAATTTATTACAGACACCTATAACACATTTACAAACGAGTGTGCAACACCAAACGTGCGTGACCAGTTTCTCCGTCTCCTCGGTGAAGAGCACCAGATTCAGGCAGAAGTGTTTGACCTGATGAAGCAGCGCGGCTGGTATCCAACTCCAGCAGCAGACCAGCAGAAAGTGCAGCAGGCAAAACAGAAATTTGAGAACGCAAAATCACAGTGCTGAAATTACCGTCAGTTTATTTTTGATTCGGAGGCACAGGCTGCCCGGCAGGTTTCCCTGCCGGGCTCGCTTCGTTTTTTGGCGCTTAAAGGGGTACCTTGTTGAATGAAAGGAGTTGGGATGCTATAATAAAACAATATACAGGGCAGGTGGAATATTTGAGCGTCGAAAAATGGCAGATATTGCCATATGACCGTGAAGCTGCTAAAAAGATGGCCGGAGAAATGGGAATCCCGGCGCTTCTTGCCGTATTGCTGCAAACACGCGGCATTAAAAGCCCGCAGGCAGTGGAGAAGCTGCTTTCAGGCAGCGGCTCTTTTTCCGATCCCCTTTTGCTGCCCGATATGGAAAAGGCTGCGGCACGCATTTCCGCTGCGTTGGACGGCTTTGAGAAGATAGCTGTTTATGGCGACTATGATGCCGACGGTGTGACCGCTACCGCAATGGTGTACTCTTACCTTGAATCCTGCGGCGGGAATGTTATGTATTATATCCCGGACCGTGAAAAGGAAGGCTATGGCCTGAACCGGAAAGCGATTGACACGCTTTCCGCGCAGGGCGTGAAGCTGATTGTCACGGTAGATAATGGAATATTATCCGTATCAGAAATTGATTATGCAGGCAGCCTTGGCATAGATACTGTCATTACCGACCACCACCGTCCGCGCAATGTGCTGCCAAAAGCCATTGCCGTTGTTGACGCCTGGAGGGAAGACAGCAAATGCCCGTTCCGGGAATACTCTGGTGCAGGCGTTGCCTTTAAGCTCCTCTCGGCACTGGAAGGGCCGGAAGCCGGGGTGGATGCGCTGCTTGACAATTACGCTGACCTGGCTGCCATTGGCACAATCGGCGACGTCGTGCCGCTCACCGGGGAAAACAGACTGCTGGTAAAGGCCGGACTTGCGTCGATCTCCCGTACAGACCGTGTCGGACTGCGGGCGCTGTTGGAAATTGCAGGGATGGACCACAGGGAACTGACGGCTTCAGGGGTGGCATTTTCCGTGGTACCCCGTATCAATGCAACCGGGCGCATGGATTCTTCCGACCTTGCAGTACGTCTTTTGACAACTGATTCTCCCGACGAAGCGGGTGAACTTGCTGCGAAAGTCGGGGAATGCAACGGTACCCGCCGCTGTGCCGAAGCAGAAGTGCTGAAGGCAATTTCAGAAAAATTTGACGCTGACCCGTCCCTGCTTCTTGACCGTGTGATTGTTGTTGCGGGAGAAGGATGGCACCATGGTGTAATTGGTATTGCTGCAGCGCATATTACGGAACACTACGGCAAACCATGCGTCGTCCTTTCCTATTCCGGCGATATTGCAAAAGGCTCCGGGCGCAGTGTAAAAGGCTTTTCCCTTTTTGATGCGGTCTGTTCCTGTTCCTCCCTGCTTACCAAGTTCGGCGGCCACCCCATGGCTGCTGGCATGACGCTCCCAGCCTCCAATCTGAAAGCCCTGCGCGAAGGCCTGAACCGCTATGCGGCATCACTGCCTGAACCGATGCCGGTGCCTTCCCTCCGGATTGACCTCGTGCTGAAGCCGGAAAAACTCAGTGTCCAGATTCCCCGGAGTCTGCATGCCCTGGAGCCTTTCGGCACTGGGAACCCCAATCCTCTCTTTGGGCTTTTTGGCGTTACCATTGCAGAAATCACACCGGTTGGAGGAGGAAAGCATCTGCGCCTTACCGTCCGGAAAAAGGATACTTCCGTTACCTGCATGAGATTTGGGGCAACACTGGAAGAATTCACCTACCACCCAGGCGATACGGTCGATTTGGCTGTTGAGCTTCAGTCGCGCACCTATGAAGGACGGGAAATGCTTTCCATTGTCATACGGGATATCCGTTTTGCGGGAGACGATGGCGGCGAGATGATCCGCGGGCGTGCCCTATATGAGAAGTTCCGCCGGGGGGAACCGCTCACTGCGGATGAAGCGGCAGCTCTTCTGCCGGTGCGCAGTGACTGTGCGGCCATCTACCGGGCATTGCGCAGCGGTGGGGGATACCGCGGAACAGCGGAAGACCTGTTCCACCGGTTGCCAAAAGGCGGCCCCGGCTTTGCAAAGCTTTTAACAGCCCTTGCCGTTTTTGCAGACTGTGGCCTTATCCGCTGCAAGCGATCCGGCAATACTACATATTCTGTACAGCTCCTTCCGGTAAAAGGCAAGATCAGTCTGGAGAAATCCCCGCTGTCCTTTGCTCTTCAATCATTTTGTAAGGCAGGTGGAAACAATGGCGGAACAGCTGAAAACGTTTGACGACCTGGCTTCGCTGATTAAGAACAGCGGCCGTGATTATGACCTTGGCGTGATTGAACGGGCGTACTGCCTTGCCTGTGAAGCACACAAGGATCAGAAGCGCCTTTCCGGCGCACCATATGTTTCCCACCCCGTGGCCGCGGCATGTATTCTGGTAGAGCTTGGCATGGATACCGAATCTGTCGCAACGGGCCTTTTGCATGACGTGGTAGAAGATACTCCTGTAACGCTGGAACAAATCCGCAAGGAATTTGGCCCCGAGATTGCCAGCCTGACCGATGGCGTTACAAAACTCGGACGAATCCCATATTCCTCCCGCGAAGTGCAGCAGGCGGAAAACCTCCGCAAAATGCTCATGGCCATGAGTGAAGATATCCGGGTTATCATCATCAAACTTGCCGACCGGCTGCACAATATGCGCACAAGCGAATTTTGGGATCCACAGAAACAGCGCGACAAAGCCCTTGAGAATATGGAAGTCTATGCCCCGATTGCACACCGCCTCGGCATTCGTGCCGTGAAAGAAGAGCTGGAGGACCTTTCCCTGCGGATCCTTGACCCTTATGCCTACAGAGAAATTGAAAATGGGCTGGAGTTGCGTGCCAGTGAGCGGAAACGCTTTGTTGAGCTTACGCAGAAGCGTATCCGTGACCGCGTTTCCCTGACAATCCCTAACGTTTACCTGGAAGGCCGCGTTAAGAGCATCAACGGAATTTACCGTAAAATGTTTGTACAGGGCCGCTCGATGGATGAAATCTATGACATTTATGCTGTTCGTGTCATTGTAGATACAGTTAACGACTGCTACAACGTTCTCGGCATTATCCACGATATGTACCGCCCGCTGCCGAACCGTTTTAAAGACTATATTTCTACGCCAAAGCCCAATATGTACCAGTCCCTTCACACTACGGTTATTGGTAAGGAAGGCATCCCGTTTGAAGTGCAGATCCGCACTTGGGAGATGCACCATACCGCCGAATATGGAATTGCCGCACACTGGAAATATAAGCTCGGCATTACAGACGGGAAAGAGGATTCCTTTGAAAAGCGTCTTTCCTGGATCCGGCAGATGCTGGACAATGAAAAAGACAGCGAAGATGTGACCGACCTTGTCCGGATGATTAAATCGGACCTTGTGCCGGAGGAAGTCTACGTCTTTACACCGCGCGGCGACGTGATTAACCTGCCGATGGGCTCTACCGTCATTGACTTTGCCTATGCAATTCACAGCGCTGTCGGAAACCGTATGGTTGGTGCGAAGGTAGATAAGCGCATTGTCCCGCTTGATTACAAAGTAAAAACCGGCGAGATTGTGGAAATCCTGACCTCAAAAGAGGCGCGCGGCCCCAGCCGCGACTGGCTTAAAATCGTCAAGACAGGCGAAGCCAGGAACAAAATCCGCACATGGTTTAAGCGTGAGAAGCGCGGCGACAACATTGTCGAAGGCAGAGCGGAAATGGAACGTGAGCTTCGCAGGGATAATATTTCCGTTACAGAAGAAAACTTGAATTCCATCCTGAAGAAAATCGGCCCGCGCAACAGCTTTAATTCGCCAGACGACTTTTATGCCGCAATCGGCTATGGTGGGATTTCCCTCTGGAAAATCATGCCGAAAATCAAGGATGCATGGCAGAAGGAGCATACCGTAGCTCTTACACCGTCTGTACAGGAAAAGCACTCTTCCCCAGCCAAAAATCCCGTTGGCATTATTGTAGACGGAATGGACAACTGCCTTGTTAAATTTGCTCACTGCTGCAATCCGCTGCCCGGCGACGATATCATTGGCTTTATTACACGCGGGTTTGGGGTTTCCATTCACAAACGCGGTTGCTCCAACGTGCCTGCCGTCATCAGTGAAGCAGCGGAGCCGGAGCGATGGGTGAAAGTTCGGTGGGTGGGCGAAGTGCATGAGGAGTTTAAGACAACGCTTGAAATCGTTGCAGGGGATCGCCCCGGCCTGCTTGCGGATATTACGCAGCAGCTCTTTAACATGCACCTTTTTATCCATTCCCTGAATTCACGGGAGATGAAAAACGGGGGCGCTTTCATTTCCGCAACCATTTCCATCAGCAATATTGAACAGCTGAAAAATATCATGGCGCGCCTTTCCAAAATAGACGGTGTAGTTTCAATCCGGCGCACTTAAACCCAAACTGCCAGAAAAGGCTAAGGAGGCATTCCCTTTTGAAAATCACGAGAATTCCCGGCGGGCCACTGCCGACAAACTGCTATCTGCTTGAAGATGAAGCGACAGGTGCCGCAGCTGTAATTGACCCGGGCTTTGAAAGCGAAGAGCTTTCCAGCCTTGTGCAGAAAAACGGCCACGTGGATGTTATCCTGCTGACACACGGCCATTTTGACCATATTTCAGGTGTCAGCCGACTTTGCCGGGAAACCGGGGCAAAGGTATATCTTTCCGTAAATGATCTGCTCCTTGTGGGGGACGGCAGGCTGAACCTCGCTGAGCCGTTCACGGGTTCCGCGGTCCCGCCGTTCCGGGTGGATGTGCCGCTGAACAACGGGGACACCGTGGAAGTGGGGAGCCTTACCGTCCGTGTAATGAGTACGCCCGGCCATACAGCGGGAGGGTGCTGCTTCCTTGTGGAAGACGCAATTTTTTCCGGCGATACCCTCATGAAGCTGAGCTGCGGCCGCACCGACTGCCCAACGGGCAGCAATGCACAGCTGTTTGATTCCCTGCGGAGGCTGGCTGCACTGAAAGGGGATTACCGTGTGTTCCCAGGGCATGGTTCCCCGACGACGCTCGATTTTGAGCGGCAAAACAATGTTTTCCTGGAGAGCCGCTGAGATGACGCTTGTAATTGACGGCCATTCTTTGGCCTATGAGATGGAAAACCTCTGCCGTCTGTTTTACCCGCGCGAAAAAATTAAAACAGTGACAGAAATACAGGAAGGCGACCCCTTTGTCTATACAGGTGTTAAGCGCCTGCCGGAAGGTATCCGGTTGGATGTTCGGCTAAAAGCCGGCAAAACGGAGCGGAACCATTCTGAGCTTTTGGCTGCGGACACCGATGATATGGAGCTTGGACGCCGGATGGCCGTCGTACTTTGGAATATGCTTTCCGAAGTGTGCGGTATCAGGCCGGCATGGGGCATTTTGACCGGTGTGCGTCCCATCAAGCTTTATGGCCGTCTTGCGTCCCAAATGGGGGACGAGGCTGTACCGGCTTATTTTCAGGAAAAGCTGCTCGTTTCGCCGGAAAAGACAAGGCTTGCCCGTCTTACCTGGGACAATCAGAAAACATTGCTGTCCCTTTCAAAGCCGGAATCGTACAGCCTTTATGTAGCCATTCCGTTTTGCCCGACGCGCTGTGCCTACTGTTCTTTTGTTTCTACTTCTGTTGAAAAGGCGGCGCACCTGATTCCAAAGTATGTGGAACTCCTCTGCGGTGAGCTGCGCCGCACGGCGGAGATTGCACAGAGCCTGAAGCTTTGCCTCCAGTCTGTCTACATTGGAGGGGGGACGCCTACTGTCCTCAGCGCGGATCAGCTTGCGGAAGTGATTGCTGCAATCCGGGGAAATTTCGATTTGTCTGACTGCCGCGAATTCACGGTGGAAGCCGGGCGCCCCGATACCGTGACGATTGAGAAACTCGCTGCAATGCGCGTCGGCGGTGTCACACGCATCAGCATTAACCCGCAGACATTAAACGACGAGGTACTCCGGGAAATCGGGCGGAAACACACGGCGGCTCAGACACTTTCTGCCTTTGAACTTGCGCGCTGTCACGGTTTTAATAATATTAACATGGATCTGATTGCAGGGCTGCCGAAGGATACGCCGGAAAGCTTTCATCAGACCCTGAAAAAAGTAATTTCCCTTTCACCGGAAAGCATTACAGTCCATACCCTTGCGCTCAAGCGTGCCGCACGCCTGAACCAGGAAGGTGCTGAAGGCCTGCGGGCTGATGCGGCAGGCAGGATGGTTTCGCTTGCGGACGGGATGCTGCCGCAGAGCGGATACCGGCCCTATTACCTTTACCGGCAAAGCCGGATGGTTGGAAATCTGGAAAATACCGGATGGGCAAAACCCGGCTTTGAAAGCCTTTATAATGTTTTTATCATGGAGGAGTGCCAGTCCATCCTGGCGTGCGGGGCAGGCGCAGTAACCAAGCTCAGGGACCCCTATTCGAACCGAATTGAACGGATTTTCAACTTTAAGTATCCATATGAATATATTGGACGGCATGAGGAAATGATGAATCGGAAAGACAGGGTGAAGGAATTTTATGAATCAATTGGACGGCACAGGTGAATACATCTGCTACTGCAACTGCCTGGAGGGAATCAATGAAGCTGTCCGCAAAGACCCTGCCGGGTTTGTGGAGCGTTCGGAAAAAAGCTATAGAGAAAATATTGAATCAATCGCAAGGCGTATTGCAGGTGAAAAGCCAATAAGCAGGCTTGTCATGATTGCCGGCCCCTCCAGCAGCGGAAAGACAACAACGGCACATCTGCTGAAACGGGCGCTCAGACAGGAAGGCGTTGGAAGTGTCAGCATTTCCCTCGATGATTTCTACCGGGGTGAAAATCTTGCTCCAGTCCTGCCGGACGGCAGCCACGACTACGAATGTCTTGAGGCTCTGGATGTGGAGGAAGTCCGCCGGTGCCTTGGTGAGCTTGTAGGAAAAAACCGCTGTGAAATGCCTGTTTTCGACTTTGAGCAGCATGTCCGTTACCCGCACCGCAGACAAGTTATCCTTGGTGAGCGGGATGTAGCTGTAGTGGAAGGAATCCATGCCCTGAACCCGGAGCTAATCCGTACCCTTCCGGAGCTTCACCTGCACCGCATTTATATCAGTGTTAAGCAGGGGATTGTTGGCGGCAGCGGCAAACTGCTCCTCAGAGCGCATGATGTCCGCCTTCTACGCCGGATTGTGCGCGATTACAATTCCCGCAAAACGGGACCGGACAATACACTTTCCATGTGGCCCAATGTTCTCCGCGGAGAATGCAGGTTTATTAAGCCATTCCGGAAAGACGCCGATATGACAATCAATTCTTTTCACGAATATGAGCTCTGCGTCCTGCGCGGAAAAGCCCTGGAGCTGCTTTCAGAGGTTCCCAAAGACAGCCCGAACTATGCGCTGTCTAGAAAACTTGCGGATGCGGTTTCGCTTTTTGCGCCGATTGATCCGGCGCTTGTCCCGAGAGACTCCATAATTCGTGAATTCATTGGCGGAGGTATGGATATGAGTTGATATTTTCCATGCCCCATGGTATAATTTCTAATTATAAGTGGTTGTGCTTTTGACATTTTTAAGGGTGCTTCGTAACATAATAATTGAAAAAGAAAGACAAAAGGGAGTGTGCTGTTATGAGTATGTTCGACGATATGATTGTCAATGCCAAATCCGCAGCAAATGCCGTCGGGAAAAAGGCCTCGAAACTGGTGGACCTTTCAAAACTCCGCATCAGTGCTGCGGACCTCAACGGTGAAATTAACAGAAAGTTCCAGTCACTTGGCCGCTCAGTGTATGATGCCCATAAAACCGGTTCCGATCCTGCCGAGAAAATTGTTTCTTCCTCGGCGGAAATTGATGAACTGATGGAGCAACTTGAAGCAATAAACATGCAGCTTGTCGCCGCCCATGCGAAAGTCGTCTGTGGATACTGCGGAGAAGAGAATTCTCAGGATGCTATTTTCTGCAGCAAGTGCGGCCACAGGCTGTTTGAAGACAAGTCGGAGAACGCAGCGCCTGAAGAGGCCGGGCAAAAAGAAGAACCAGCGCCTGGCGCGGAGAAACCGGACGAGAAAACACCTGAAAAATGACATTGCCCTAGAAAATAAGTTTGGAGGGAAAGGGGAGGGTTGTGCCTCCTCTTTTCTTTTGGCAGCTTTTCGGTCAGATTGTTTTTTCGGCTAGAACATAAAGCACTTAACATGTGGCATAAACTTACAGGAAAGAACGGAAGTGTTGCGATGGAACGGAAAAAAGAGGGCAAGATGCAGCGCCAGAGTTTCCTGCACGGTGCCCTAATCCTCGTCGTTGCGATTGCAATTGAAAAAATACTCGGAGCAGTTTATAAAATACCGCTTTCATGGATTATTACTTCCCTCGGCAATGGTTATTTCGGTACGGCCTATGCGCTTTACGCTCCCATGTTCAGTGTGGCAACGGCTGGGTTCCCGATTGCAATTTCCCGACTTGTTTCAGAGAGCTACTGCCGTGGGAATTATCGTAACATCCGACAGATTCACCGTGCATCCATTCGGATTTTCCTCTTACTGGGTATTTTGTCGTTTTCGCTGATGCTCATTCTGGCCCGCCCGTATACCCAGTTTGCCATGCGCGGGAATGCCCAAAATGCTTTGCCTGCTATTTACGCCATTGCGCCGGCGGCTTTCTTTGCCAGCATGATGTCCATTTACCGCGGGTACTATGAGGGCCTGCGCAATATGACGCCGACGGCAATCAGCGAGGTTATCGAGTCATTCTGCAAATTGGTTTTCGGCCTGACGGCAGCCTATGTGATTGTCAAATCTGGCCTGGAAGAATTTGCCCAGAGCGGAACCGTTTACGGTATCAGGGTAAAAGACGTAAAATATGCGAAAATTGCCACGCTGCCCTACGCGGCTGCCGGAGCGATTTTCGGTGTGACGCTTGGCGGCCTGTTTGGCTTCCTTTTCCTGCTTTTCTACCATAAGAAAAACGGTGACGGCATCACACATGAAATGCTGCTGCAGTCCCCGCGCCCGCTTACCATGCGGAAGACAACTTCGACCCTGGTCCGCACGGCAATTCCAGTAGCAATCGGTTCCTTGGTTATCAATCTTTCTTCCCTTGTGGACAGTACCCTCCTGCAGGGGCGCATCAATGACCTGCTTTCTGCGGACTCATCTTCTCTAATCAATATGTACAAAGGAATTATCCCAAAGGAATTCCTGAACTCTACCAATCTGGCTGCATTCCTTTACGGATGCTTTGTCAATGCATCGAACCTTTTTCTGCTGGTGCCTGCCTTTACACAGGCTTTCGGCGTGAGTGCACTGCCCAATGTGACGGAAGCGTGGACGAGCGGAGACTCGAAACGGCTGCGCCGCAGCATGGAAACCGTACTCCGCACAGTCTCGCTGATTACTATTCCAAGTGGAATCGGGCTTTCGGTTTTTGCAATGCCCATTGCAGCGCTGATCTACCCGAGCGCTGACCAGGGCCCGGCTATTATCGGAAGAATCCTTATCATCCTTGGACTTGCCTCGGCTTTTGCCGCGACGGAGACCCCGATTGACAGTATGCTTCAGGCAGTCGGCCGGGTGGATATCCCTGTTAAGCTGGTTGCCGCAGGGCTTGTAGTGAAACTGATTACCAACTATGTCCTGGTCGGCATTCCAAGCATCAACGTGCTTGGCGCAGGGACCGGTACCCTGCTCTGCTACCTGATTACAACTGTGATGGCACTTTACTGGCTTTGGCGTGTTACAAAGATTCACGTCAATTACTTCGCAATTTTCTTCAAACCGCTTCTTGCTTCTGCTGTGAGTATCGGCTTTTCGTGGGTCATTTTCCACTTCGCAACCGGATTCATTTCTCAGAAAGTTGCAGTCTGTTTTGCCATCCTGCTTTCCATTTTTCTGTACTTTGTTTGCATCCTTCGGTTCCACGCACTTAATAAACATGATGTTGTGATGCTGCCAAGAGGACAAAAAATCCTGAAAATACTTGAAAAACATAATTGGATAAGGTAAAATAATGACGTGTCCCAAATTTATCGGGACGGAGGTTGCATGATTTTGCAATTCAACCGGAAAGAAAAGTACACAATGGAAGATCTGCTGCGGATTATGGAGATCCTTCGGTCCCCGGAAGGGTGTCCATGGGATCGCACTCAAACGCATCATTCAATCCGCAACAATATGATTGAAGAAGCTTACGAAGCTGTTGAGGCGATTGACAACGACGATGAAGCACTCCTCCAGGAAGAATTAGGCGATGTTTTGTTCCAGGTGGTTTTTCATGCACAGCTGGAGGAGGAAGCCGGAAGGTTTGATTTCTCCGATGTGGTGGATGGCATTTCCAAAAAGCTGATTGAGCGTCACCCGCATGTTTTCGGCAATGTGTCCATAAAAGATACTGGTGATGTCCTCACAAACTGGGAAGCAATTAAGGCCCGTTCCAAGGGCCGGACGACAATTTCAGAAGTGCTCCGCGGAGTTTCTCCTGCACTGCCGGCTTTGATGCGTGCCCAGAAACTGAGACGCAAGGCCAGTCGGTCGGCTGACAAAAAGTCGGACAGGCTGAAACCGCTTGCGGAAGTTCAGAAGGCAGCAGAAGGAATCCGGAAGCTGCCGGAATCAGTCGGGAAGGGCGAAAAGCTGGAAGCAGTTGGAAAGCTTCTCTTTGCGTCAGCCGGTGTGGCAGAGAGTCTTGGGGTTGAATCTGAAGAAGCACTGGCCGTGTGCTGTGAGAAATTTATCCGTAGTTTTGAACAAGCGGCGCACGAAACCAATCCCGATCCTGTTTTGAATTCTCAGCATTCGCTGTTGAATAAATAAAAGACGGAGGTTAAGAAGTATGAATAAGACCGAATTGATTTCTGTTGTTGCCGACGAGGCCGGAATTTCCAAGAAAGATGCTGATAAAGCTGTCAATGCTATGCTTGATACGGTTGTAAAAACTGTAGCAAAAGATGAGAAAGTGCAGATTGTCGGCTTTGGAACTTTTGAGCTTCACAGCCGCAGTGCACGTCAGGGACGCGATCCCCGCACCAATACCCCGATTACGATTCCTGCATCTCGTGTCCCTGCTTTTAAGGCTGGAAAGGCATTTAAGGATGCCACAGCAGCATCCGCAAAAAAGAAGTAAGAGTTACTGCCCGGAAGCAGAGGGAAGGGGTTGCAGCAAAGCTGTGCTTTGCTGCAACCCTGGACTTTTTTAAGGGAGAGGGGGGATCCTTATGAGACTTGACAAGTACTTAAAAGTATCACGGCTGATGAAACGGCGCACTGTTGCAAATGAAGCCTGCGATACGGGCCGCGTTATGGTGAACAACAAACCTGCACGTGCGTCTTATGAAGTGAAACCGGGCGACGTTATTGCTGTTTCGCTTGGTACCCATGCCATGCGTGCGAGAGTTGTCAGCACCGATGAGTATGCAACAAAGTCGGATGCGTCGTCCATGTATGAAATCCTGCCGGAGAAAGGCAAGGCGGAATAACCACTTTTAAGGTGTGGTAGGATTCGCAGCATCTGTGCTTCGGCCGAATATGTCGCCCTGTACCCGCATAGACATAAAAAGGTAAATGCGGGAGGGACTGCCATGAAGGAACAGACAACAGTACAGCCGAAGCCGGCAGAGCAGAAAAATGTTAAAATGCCGCACAGCCTAATTATAGAAAATCGGAAAACCCTGACGGCTACAGGTGTCTCCAACGTAGACAGCTTCAATGACGAAACCGTTGTGGCTTCTACGGATCTCGGTGATATGACTGTCCATGGCTCCAAACTCCATATCAGCAAACTGAATCTGGACACCGGAGAACTTACCCTTGACGGTGAAATCGTTTCAGTTACCTACACGGAAAACCGTTCTTCCGGGAACGGAGTGTTTGCCAGACTGTTTAAGTAGGGGAGTGAGGCGGTGTGAACAGCAGCCTCGTTTCTCCTGCGGTGGGCTTTTTGGCTTTCTTTGTGACAGGAGTGCTTCTAAGCGCTGTTTATGATGTGCTCCGTATCTGGCGTGCCGTTTTCCGGTCGGGGAAACGAGCCGTTTTTTTCCAGGATTTCATTTATATGATCCTGGCTGCATATTTTACATTTTTCATAGATCTTGGCGTTTGCTTTGGTGAACTGCGGATTTACCTGTTTACCGGCGAAGTGCTTGGCTGGTTTGCCTGGCACGAAACAATCGGCCGCGTAACAGTTTTCCTTTTTCGGAAACTTTTTGGCTTTCTTTACCGTAAAGTTTTTGACCCCGCAGGCGCCCGTCTCCATGCTGCGGCGTCCAAACTGGGCAAACAGATAAAAAAATTCATTCGTTCTGGTCAAAAACGGCTCCAAAATCAGAAAAAGAGCTTGAAACATAGCCCTCTGGTAGTGTATAATTATCGTAATAAGGGCGGGAAGTGGAAAAAGCACCCGTTTAGTCGGAAGAAGGCGCGCAGAAAAATGAAGGTTATTGAGGGCAAAACGGAAAAAAGGAAAAGGAAAAAGAGTTTTCTGTTGCGCTTTGCAGTCCTTGTCTTTTCCATATATGTTCTTGTCCTGCTGATTCAGCAGCAGTCTGTTATCTCTGCTAAGAAACAGCAGCTTTCTGCAGTCAATCAGCAGATTCAGATTCAGGAAATCAAAAATGAAGAACTGAAAGATGATGTTGGAAAAGGAAACAGTGCCTACATGGAAAAAACAGCACGCGAAGAGCTTGGCTATTCAAAGCCGGGCGAACGCGTTTATGTAAATATAGCCGGAAAATGAAATCTGTGCTGAGGAGGAAATTACTAATTTATGCAGCTTGAGGTTGGATCGATTGTTGAGGGAAAAGTAACCGGCATCACGAATTTTGGGGCTTTTGTGGAACTTCCCGGAGGTAAAACGGGCATGGTCCATATTTCAGAGGTTGCCCCGACTTTCGTCAAGGAAATTCGTGACTATGTGAAGGTAGGCGAAGTCGTAAAAGTAAAGGTCCTAAACATCACGCCGGAAGGAAGAATCAGTCTTTCCATCAAGCGCGTCAATGAAAACCCGCGCACGGGCCGGCCACCAGTTTCCCGTCCGGGAAGGCCGGGAAACTTTGTGTGGCAACCTTCAAGAAGGAATGAGCCGGAGTCCTTTGAGGACATGATGGCAAAGTTTAAGCAGACGAGCGATGAAAAGATGTCCGACCTGAAGCGCTGCATGGAGTCTAAGCGCGGAGGATTTTCAAGGCGTGGCTCAAATCAGTCAAAATAGATGTTCCCGACTGCGTACCAGTTCTGCGGAGTGCCTGCACTCCGCTTTTTTTATGAATCCTTTCTGTACTGCGTCACCGTTGGATGCGGATGCCTTATGCTCTAGACTTTTTTTCGCCTGCGCCAGACTGGGCGGTGCAGTATGGGAAAAGGGCGGAAAAAACTGCCTTAAAAACTTAAACCGGAAAGGCGGAAAATAATATGAGAGAAATCAATGTCAAACAGATTACAGAAGAGGTCGCGCGCCTTTGCGGAGAGGCAAACCGTATTTTGCCGGAAGACCTTGAACACTGTATCCATGAGGCTGCAAAAAAGGAGACTTCACCGATTGGCCGCTCTATTTTGGACAGCCTTGGCGACAATATGGATGCTGCTAGGGAAATGAATCTTCCTGTTTGCCAGGATACCGGTATGGCGGTTATATTTGCAGAAGTTGGCCAGGAAGTTCATATTACCGGTGGTTCGTTTGAAGATGCAATCAATGAAGGGGTTCGCCGCGGATACCGGGATGGCCTGCTCCGCTGCTCTGTTGCCGCAGATCCAATCCGCAGGGGCAACACAGGGGATAACACACCTGCCGTGTTGCATACGAGCCTTGTACCGGGTGATCGCCTGAAGCTGACAGTTGCTCCAAAGGGATTTGGCAGCGAAAACATGAGCCGGCTGAAAATGTTTACACCTGCCGCTTCAGTGGATGACCTGATTGGGTTTGTTACGGATACTGTTAAGCTTGCGGGTGGACGGCCCTGCCCGCCTGTTGTGCTTGGAGTGGGAATCGGCGGAGATTTTGAACTGTGCGCACTGCTTGCAAAGAAAGCACTTTGCCGCCCGGTTTCCCAGCGCAACTCCGATCCGTTCTATGCGGAACTGGAAGAGCGTATGCTCCGCGCGGTCAATGACCTTAACGTGGGGCCGCAGGGCTTTGGCGGCTCTACAACGGCCCTTGCCGTCAATATTGAGCAGTATCCAACCCATATTGCCGGCCTTCCGCTTGCTGTAAATATGGGTTGCCATGTCACACGCCATAAAGCCGTAGTAATTTAATCAATCTTGTGGTATGATAAAAAGAAGAATCCGGGGAACAAAATAACCCGCTGGAAGGAGCTGGCAAAATGAAAGTTATCATTGTCGGAAGAAAGGTTAGCCTCAGGGATAATTTCAAAGAGCTGGCAAAGAAAAAACTTGCCCGTTTTGACCGAATCTTCGAGGAAGACGCAGAAGCAAAAGTTGTCGTTACCTTGGAGAAAAACCGTCAGACCGTCGAGATTACAATCTGTTCCCGTGGAATGATATACCGTGCAGAATCAACGCTCAAGGAAATGAATGTTGCCCTTGATGAGGCAATCGATTCTCTTGCTAGCCAGATCCGCAGGAATAAAGAACGGCTGGAGCAGAGAAAGAAAATCCGCTCTGTGGATGCTACTGCTCTGTTTGGCGGTCAGGCAAGTGGGGGAAATGCGGAAGAAGAAGACGAACTCAAGCCGGTTCGTACCAAGCATTTCATTGTAAAACCGATGAACGTAGAGGAAGCGGTCCTCCAGATGTACCTGCTGGAGCATCAGTTCTTTTTGTTTCGGAATGAAGAAACAGAAGAAATTAATGTTGTTTACCGTCGTAAAGACGGCGGGTTTGGTTTATTGGAGCCGGAAAAGGAATAATAACCTTGGCTTGCAGAGTGAACTGCCTGGGGGCTGCATAAACCGCAGCCCCCATTTTTATGGAATTTAATTGAAAGGCCGGTCTGTTTTTATGATGAGTGATTTTCAGCTTGTCTGTCCCTGCCTGTTTGGCCTGGAAGGCCCTCTCGGAGAGGAACTTAGGCGAATGGGAATGAAAAATGTGCGCCCACAGAACGGCAGGGTTGTCTTTGATGGCTCACCCGAAACGCTTGCCCGCGCAAACATTTGCAGCCGCTATGGGGAACGCGTGCAGGTACTGATGGGCGTTTTCCCTGCACGCAGCTTTGAAGAGCTTTTTCAGGGCGTACGTGCGATGCCTTGGGAGCAGTGGATTGGAAAGCGTGATGCGTTTCCTGTTAAAGGCTCCTGCCTCGATTCTCAACTTGCCAGTGTCCCAGACTGTCAGTCCATCATTAAGAAAGCTGTAGTAGAACGCCTTAAGGCGAAGTACTCGCTTTCCTGGTTTGAAGAGACGGGTGCGCCGCGGCAAATCCATTTCCTGATTTTTAAAGACAGTGTCAGCATGATGATTGATACCAGCGGTGCGGGGCTGCATAAGCGAGGGTACCGTGCAAACGCTGCCGAGGCGCCAATCCGTGAAACACTTGCGGCGGCGATGGCCTATTTTTCCCGTGTGCGCCACGACGCCAATTTTATTGATCCATTCTGCGGCTCCGGTACCATTCCAATTGAAGCTGCACTTGCAGCACTGAATATTGCACCGGGTGCAGGCCGCCGCTTTACTGCTGAAAACTGGGATTGTATTCCCAAAGAAGTCTGGGCACAGGAACGGGAGCGCGCCCGTTCTCTGGAAGGGAGGAGCGCTTCCTTTCAGGCACATGCCTATGATATTGATCCGGCTGCCGTAGAACTGACGCGTGCCAATGCACAGAAAGCAGGCGTTGCAGACCGTATTACTGCCGGGCAGCGCAATATTGCGGATTTTCAGGCAGAAGGGGAGTACGGGTGTGTAATCTGTAACCCTCCCTATGGTGAGCGCCTTTTAGACTTGCGCTCTGCCGAGGAGCTTTACCGCACGATGGGGCGTGCATTTGCACCGCGCCACGGCTGGAGCTATGCGGTTATCAGCCCGGATGAGACATTTGAAAGCTGTTTTGGCCGCAGAGCAGTCCGCCGCAGGAAACTCTACAACGGCATGATCCGCTGCCAGTACTATATGTATTTTGGCGAAAAAGGAACAAGTGCCAGATAAGGTGCTTTTCTATTTGTTAAAAATTTGTGAAATTCTTTTATTTTATGAAAAAACTCTTGATTTTTTGAAGGGAAGCAGATAAAATAGTCTTAGCACTCAGGAACTAGGAGTGCTAACAAGAACAAAATTTATAAGGAGGATATATTATGACAATTAAACCGTTGTTAGACAGAGTATTGATTAAGATGGAAAAAGCGGAAGAGACGACAAAAGGCGGCATTATCCTTGCCGGTTCTGCGAAGGAAAAGCCTCAGATCGCTGATGTTATTGAAGTAGGCCCGGGCGGAGTAGTGGACGGCAAAGAAGTCAAGATGTATGTCAAGAAAGGTGACCGCATCATCACCAGCAAATACTCCGGCACTGAAGTAAAGCTTGACGGTGCTGATTATACCATTGTCCGCCAGAGTGATATTCTCGCGATTGTACAGTAATTTTTTTGAATATTATTTTTAAATTTGGAGGAATCAAATTATGGCTAAACAGATTATTTATGGTGAGGACGCCCGGAAAGCTCTTCTGAGCGGCGTTAACCAGCTCGCAGATACTGTGAAGATTACCCTTGGCCCAAAGGGACGCAACGTGGTTTTGGACAAGAAGTACGGCGCTCCGCTTATTACGAACGACGGCGTTACGATTGCAAAGGAAATTGAGCTGGAAGATCCGTTCGAGAACATGGGTGCACAGCTTGTCAAGGAAGTTGCAACAAAGACAAACGATGTTGCAGGCGACGGCACTACAACGGCAACGCTGCTTGCTCAGGCACTGATCCGCGAAGGCATGAAGAACGTTACTGCCGGTGCAAATCCGATGGCTGTCAAGAGGGGCATTAAAGATGCAGTTGATAAGGCCGTTGAAGCCCTTAAGAAGAATTCCAAGAAGGTTTCAGGAGCAGACGATATTGCCCGTGTTGCTTCCATTTCTGCTTCCGATGAGAAGATTGGAAAACTGATTGCCGAGGCAATGCAGAAGGTTACTGCCGACGGTGTTATTACTGTTGAAGAGTCCAAGACAGCGGAGACTTATTCCGAGGTTGTGGAAGGCATGATGTTTGACCGCGGTTATGTTTCGCCTTATATGGTAACCGATACCGAGAAGATGGAAGCTGTCCTTGATGATGCTTATCTTCTCATTACCGATAAAAAAGTCTCCAATGTTCAGGAAATTCTTCCGTTGCTGGAAAAGATTGTCCAGTCCGGCAAGAAACTCGTTATCATTGCAGACGATATCGAGGGAGAAGCCCTCAGCACAATTATCCTCAATAAGTTGCGTGGCACGTTCACCTGCGTAGGTGTCAAGGCACCCGGCTTTGGCGACAGGCGCAAGGAGATGCTTCAGGATATTGCAATTCTGACCGGTGGCCAGGTTATTTCCGCTGACCTTGGTCTTGAGCTCAAGGATGTTACAATGGATCAGCTCGGCCATGCCCGTCAGGTCAAGGTTGACAAGGAAAACACCATTATTGTGGATGGCTTTGGTGACAAGAAAGCCATTAAAGACCGTGTTGCCCAGATCCGCGCTCAGATTGAAAAAACTACTTCTGATTTCGACAAGGAAAAGCTCCAGGAGCGCCTTGCAAAGCTCTCCGGCGGCGTAGCAGTTATTAAAGTCGGCGCTGCAACCGAGACTGAAATGAAAGAGCAGAAGATGCGTGTGGAAGATGCCCTTGCTGCAACGAAGGCTGCTGTTGAGGAAGGCATTGTTGCCGGCGGCGGTGTTGCCCTGATTAACACCATTCCGGCTGTGAAAGGCCTTGTGGAGAGCAGTGAAGGTGATGAGCGCACCGGAGCGAAGATCGTTCTGCGTGCCCTCGAAGAGCCAATCCGCCAGATTGCCGAGAACGCAGGCGTGGAAGGCTCTATTGTCATCAACAACATCCAGAAGTCTGGCAAAGTTGGATATGGCTATGATTTCCTGAGTGATAAATATGGCGATATGCTTACAATGGGTATTGTGGACCCGACTAAGGTTACCCGCAGTGCACTGCAGAATGCGGCTTCCGTTGCTTCTATGGTCCTTACGACAGAATCCCTTGTCGCCGATAAGAAGGAACCTGCACCGGCTGTTCCGGCTGCTCCGGGGGGTGCCGGCGGCGCAGAAGGCGCATATTAATCCCTGATTTCCAGAGAGGGAAAGCTTTTTAGCTGTAGAAAGACAAGGGAAGCTCCTGTCGCAGCACCACAAGCTACGATGGGGGCTTCCCTAAGTTTTGTCGGGGGAAAGTCCGGTTTACATGTGGGTTCCTCAACTGTAACATGCGACGAAGCACCTTGAGTCAGGCAAATTTATGCGCATTAACAGGCTTTGAAGCTTCAGGAAAATGTATTTGGTATATTATTGACAAATCAAATTATCTATTTTACAATATAATTAAAATGATACCATAAATAAATTATTAGGGGGCGTAAATAATGGACAATTTTAATTACCATATTCCGACCGATGTGTATTTTGGAAAAGGCCAGATTAGCAAGCTCGGAGAGAAAATTTCTTCCATTGCAAAGAAAGTTCTTCTTGTTTATGGCGGCGGCAGCATCAAGAGGACAGGCCTTTACGGTCAGATTATGCAGCAGCTTAAGCAGGCGAATGTAACAGTGTTTGAGCTTGCTGGCGTTGAACCCAATCCGCGCATCCAGACCGTGAGAAAGGGCGCTGAAATTTGCAAAAAGGAAGGCATCAATGCTGTCCTTGCGGCTGGCGGCGGCAGCACCATAGACTGCGCTAAAATGGTTGCGGCAGGCACCTGCTATGATGGCGATGCCTGGGACCTTGTCCTTGACCCCAGTAAGATAAAGAAAGCACTCCCCATTGCTGCAGTGCTCACCCTTGCGGCTACCGGTTCTGAAATGGATGGCTTTGCAGTGATATCTGATAAGGAAAAACATGAGAAATGGGGCACTGGAAGCGACATCACTAAGCCGGTATTCGCAATCATGGATCCGCAGTATACATTCAGCGTGTCGAAATATCAGACGGCAGCCGGGTCTTCTGATATCATGAGCCATACTTTTGAGAACTATTTCAACAACACAAAAGGTGCTTTCCTTCAGGCACGCATTGCGGAAGGAATTCTTAAGACTATTATCAAGTACACTCCGGTCGCAATAGAACATCCTGACAATTATGAAGCCCGCGCCAATCTGATGTGGGCATCCAGCCTGGCAATCAATGGCCTGATAAGCTATGGCGAAAGTACAGCATGGAGCGTCCATCCCATGGAGCATGAACTCAGTGCATTTTATGATATCACCCACGGTGCAGGCCTCGCTCTTTTGACTCCTTACTGGATGGAGTATGTCCTCAACGAGAAAACAATCGGTAAATTTGTGGAATACGGCGTGAATGTATGGGGTATTGATTCCTCCAAGGAACCTATGGTTATTGCAAAGGAATCGATTGCAAAAACCCGTCAGTTCTTTACTTCGATTGGTATGCCAAGCCATTTAAAAGACCTCGGCATCAACGATGCACATTTTGACATCATGTCGGAGAAAGCTGCAAATGGTGGACTTGACCACGGCTTTATGCCGCTTTCTAAGGAAGATGTCAAAAAGATTTTTATGATGGCCCTGTAAATAAAATCGGCCTGTGATGGAAAGTCACAGCCGGAAAGCAACAGAGGCTCCAGCGCATACAGCGCTGGAGCCTCTGTTGCTTTTTGGGGGATTTATTCATCCCCCCGGCGTGCTCAGCATATTTTTGTATTCTTCTGCAATCCAGGTGATTGCACTTTTCCGTCCGCTTTCATCCAGGGGAAAATCCGAAGAACCTTCCATCTTGCTTTTTTCATAGCAAAGAGGCCCATACCAAGCTTCTGCACGGAGATATTTCCGCTCTGTTCCATCTGCATCTTTTTCTGTCACAGGAGAAAGCCGGTAACGGTATTCCCGCATGCCCGTATTATTTACACTTCCGGTAAAATCGTTGCCGTTTTCAAAATAAAGTAGTTTGGGGATAAGTCCCTGCTCATTCCAGTTAATTTCACGAATCATAGTGAATCTCCAATCCATACGGAATGCTGTATATTCCACATGTTATCATAGCAGAATCCTGTAGACAGATCAAGAGAATGCTTAGCCTTGACATCCCCAGATTAGGCAGGCTATACTATACTAAATAAGAATTGCCTTTGAAAGAAGAGGGGATATTCCTGTGAATCTTTCCCGGTTTTGCCGAGACGGGGAGCGCCCAGTTCCAGCATTTTCCCCCGAACTCCGGTATACAGGCCGCATCGATTTTGACAATCCCGCAGCGCCGGTCTTTGTCTTTGCATATACATCAGTTGAAATGCGATTTTCCGGGACTTCCCTGCGCACTGTAATTGATAACAGCAATGCGTTCTGGGACAATTACCTTGGCTTCATCATTGATGGAGTGCAGGGGAAAGCACTCATTCCAGAACATAACAAGGCGGTCTGTGTGACGCTTGCGGAAAGCCTTGAAGACAAAGAGCATGAGCTGTTCTTCTTCAAGCGGATGGACTGTAGCCACCAGTTTGCCTTTTACGGTTTTCTTGTCGGCAAGGATGCAATAATCGCTCCACCGTCCCTAAAAGCACCTAACCGCGTGATGGAAGTATTCGGCGATTCCGTTTCAGCCGGTGAACTGACCGAGGCTATGGATTATGTAGGCCATCTGGATCCGACACATCACGGGCAATGGACAAATTCCTATTACTCTTACGCTGCCATGACTGCGCGGGCGATGAATGCGCGCCTGTATGATACTTCACAGGGCGGTATAGCACTTCTTCATGGGACAGGATGGTTTGGACCAGATTACCTCGGTATGGAGGAAATTTGGGATAAAATTGAATATGTCCCGGAGTTCGGCCCTTCCAAACGGTGGGACTTTTCACGTGTGACACCGCAGGTCGTTGTTGTGGCGATTGGCCAGAATGACAATCATCCCTATGACATTATGAAAGACAACCCGAACGGCCCGGAGGCTGAGAACTGGCGGAATCACTATAGGGCTTTCCTCTGTACAATCCGCCATACCTACCCGCGGGCGCTGATTATTGCCGCGACAACGATTCTGATCCATGATAAGGGATGGGATAATTCGATCGGTAAAGTCTGCGGACAAATTGGCGATCCTAAAATTGTCCATTTTATGTATTCGCGCAACGGCACTGCAACGCAGGGGCATCCGCGCGTCCCGGAATCGGAGGAAATGGCCCAAGAGCTTTGTAAATTTCTGCGTTCATTTGGGGACGGTATTTGGGATGGAAAATAAAACGTTTTAAGGGGTAAGCTTCTGCCGGGAATCGGCGGAAAGCTTACCCCTTTTCGTTTAACCTATTCTATTTTTCGGAATCCTGCCGTAACATTCTGCGGCTTCCAAAGTACGTTGCAAGGAAATATGCACCGTAAATCACAAGAAAAATAAAAATTGTAAACAGGACATCATGCGTGATATCTACACGCCCAGACTGTTTAATCGTTTGGTTAACGCCATAAATTCCTGCAATGGAGTGGAAAATAGCGAGAAAAAGCGGAAGCAGAAAATACAGGCCGATTTGTGTAAACAGGGCATGGTTTATCATTTTTTCGTCGGCGCCGAGCTTGTGAAGCAGGCCATACCGCTCTGTGTTGTCAGCAGTTTCGGAAAGTTGCTGGATGGCAAGCACTGCGGCTCCCGCAATCAGGAACACAATGCCAATGTAGATTGCAACGTAGGCAACCGATGTGGTTAAGCCCTTTTGCTGGTCAATAATCGACTGCCGTGTGTTGTATTCATCGTAGGGTCGGTCTGGTTTGTCAGCATCCGTTGTCCCGGAAAGGTAACCGTAAACGGAAGTTAACTTTGACTCAAGCGCAGTGCGGGCGGCATCCGATTTGAAATTGACGTTGAGAACGGAATAATCCTCCTTAAACTGCTTTACAATGCGATCCGGTACAACAAGGGCTACGGAGAGCGACGTGTTGCGGTAGTCTACAAGGCTGGTGGAAAGCACGCTGGAGCCGGACGGCTTCAGAGACTGCCCGCCGATTTTCAGGATCGTTCCCTTCTTCAAAATATTATTCATGATGGAAGTTTCCTGGTTATTCATGTTTACAATGGCATATTTATCTGAGCCAAGGGAGATTTCCGGTTTCCCCTGAAGCTTTGCCGCCTGATTATATTCGCTTTCAGAAATCGAATTCAGCGGTGTCTGGCAGAGATGCTTCGCAGAATCCGCAGGCATGCCGAATGCTTCCATGACTTCCTTTTCGCTCACCTGCATCTTGCCGAGCGTGGCGTCCGAAGTACGAAATATAATTTGTGACGTGCCGGAAGCGGCCGCGCTGATCTCTACACCATCTTTTTTCAGTTTGGCAGTGATGTCTGGGGAATTCGACATTTCTGGAAAAGACTGTACCAGGGACGCATCATAAGGTGTCAGCTTTTTCAGGTTGTCGTTCAAAGTGTGTGCAACACCCAGGCCGCAGGAAAGCGTGCCGATGGTAACAAGCAGCATGAGGCAGATTACGGAAATGGAAACATAAGTGGTATTGATTTTGCTGTTGAACTGGCGCAGCGTAAACATGTTCAATCCGCGGTAATAAAGTTTTTTGCTTTTTTGCGCTGAACGCAGCAAGATGCCTGAAAGGGAAAAGAAAAACAAGACCGTGCCAAGGCAGCCGAGGAGAATAGATTCTGAAAATTTCCGGTCCATGATTGCTAGTCCGTTTTGAATGAAAAGCCGGTATGCAAAGACAAGGCATATAATGGAAAAAAGAAACAGTATGACAGAAAGAACAAAATTCCGGAGAGGAAGCTTTTCATTCTTTTTTCCGCCGTTAAGCAGGTCAATCAGCTTTAGCCGGGCGACGGAAACAGCGTTGAACAGCATGACGATGAAAAAAATTACACCAAAATATAGGATTGTCTTTTCCAGTGCTTTTGCTGAAAAGACAAACCGGAAGGAAGCAAGGTTTACCTCAAAAATATGGGCCGTTATAATCGAAAATCCCTGAGAGAGGAAAATACCTGCCACAAGCCCGACAGCCAGTGCGGAAAGCCCGATAAAAAGCGTTTCGAGCATTAGAAGGCGGGAGACACGGCTGCGGTCCATGCCAAGTGTCATGTAGAGCCCAAATTCTTTTTTGCGCCGCCGGATCAAAAAGCCGTTTGCATAAATAATTAGAAAGCCGAGCACGACAGCGACAAAAACGGAAATATAGTTGATTGCCTGAACCAGCATCCGCATAGTGATTTTTTTGGATTCACTGAGGGCCATGACGGCCGTCTGGGAGTCCAGAGAATTAAAAAGATAGAAAAGGCATACGCCAAATGTAAGCGTCAGGAAATAGATAAGATAATCCTTTATGCTTTTCCGGACGTTCCTTAAGGCAAGTTTACAGAACATCGGAATTGTCACCTCCAAGAAGGGAGAGGACATCCATAATTTGTGTAAAAAGTTCCTTGCGGTTTTGCTTGCCACGGTTAATCTCATTGAAGATTTTACCGTCTGAAAGGAACAGCACACGGCTACAGTAACTTGCCGTAAAGGCGTCGTGCGTTACCATCAGGATGGTAGCGGAGAAGTTCCGGTTCAAAGACTCGAGGCTTTCCAGCAGCATACGCGAGGATTTGGAGTCAAGGGACCCGGTCGGCTCATCCGCAAGGATAAGGGCCGGATTTGTCACGATTGCGCGGGCAGACGCAACGCGCTGTTTTTGGCCTCCGGAGAGCTGGTATGGATATTTTGTGAGAATATCGTCAATTAGAAGCTGCTTTGCAACTCTATGAACGCGCGTTTCAATTTCCTTAGCAGGTGCGCCACAGATTGTGAGAGCGAGAGCAATATTTTCAAACGCGGTTAATGTGTCAAGAAGGCTGAAATCCTGAAAAATAAAACCGAGTTTTTCCCTGCGGAAACGTGACAGCTCTTTTTGCCTGAGCGCGGTAACGTCTTTCCCGCCAATCATAATATGCCCGGCTGTTGCGGAATCAATGGTGGAAATGCAGTTGAGCAGAGTCGTTTTTCCGCTGCCGGAAGCCCCCATAATGGCGACGAATTCGCCCTTGCTGACATCGAAGCTGATATCGTTGATGGCTTTTGTAACATTTCCCCGGTTCCCGTAGTATTTTTCAAGGTGCCTAACAGACAATGTTTTTTCCATGGCGTAGATTCTCCCTTCGCTTTGCAATACCAAAAGTATAGCGCGCGGCAGAAAGCACTGCCATTGATTTTACTTACAATTCCCTTACAGTTTTGTAAGGCTGGCAGTCATGTTGCTTTTGGGGAAAATGATGGTAATGGCGGTTCCGGCGCCCGGCTTTGAACAAATGGATAGTCCAAGGCCCATTTTGTTGCAGAGCTTTTTACAGAGGTAAAGTCCAAGTCCTGTTGATTTTGCGCCGCGGCGGCCGTTTTCTCCGGTGAATCCCTTGTCAAATACACGTGGAAGGTCCTGTTCTGGAATGCCGATGCCATTATCAGAAACAGTAAGTGCGCAGCCGTTTTTGAGTTCTTCACCGAAAAAGCGAATCCGGAGCGGGCCGTTTCGATACTTGACAGAGTTTGCAAGCAACTGCCCTAGGATAAAGTCTGTCCACTTAATGTCAGTGAAAACAGTGCGGTCGAGGCCGTCGGCATGGACAGCTGCCTTTGCACCAATCAGCAAGCTGGCGTGTTTCTTTAATGCTGAGGCAACCAACTTGTGTAGGGTTGTTTCCCGGATCAGATAATCTTTTTCAACACTCTCGCTTCGGCTGTAAAAAAGCGCCTGTTCCACAAAGTCCCCGATTTTATCAATTTCTTCTTCAAGACCGGATGAGATTTCACCGGGATTATTTTCGAGAATCAGCCGGCTTGCAGAGATTGGCGTCTTGATTTCATGCACCCACGTTTCAATATATTCACGGTATTCCTGTGATTTCTGCCGGTATTTTGCAATTTCGTCGTTCATGGACTTTTCTGATTCACGCAGTGCTTCATAAAGGAGCTTCCCTTCTTCAAAGGAAGGTTCTTTCAAAACCTCGGCAAGCAGATACTTCTTGTCGAGCTTGTCAAGACTTTGGGTGACGGAACGGTAAAATCCGCGCTTTTTCAGATATTCCAGTGTAAGTGCCACAGCTTCGGCGAGCAGAATGATGGCAGCGAGATATGCACCGGCATAAACCTCATTGCAAAGCGCGCAGAAAAACTCAAATGCAAAAACGGCAGCAAGCACTGATGCCGTAAGGGAAGAAATATGGTCCCACAAAAATGCTTTCAGTTTCATATCCGATACCCTTGGCCGCGTTTTGTGACAAGGTAGTCCCGCACCCCAATGCTTTCGAGCTTCCGGCGCAGGCGGTTGATGTTGACCGTGAGTGTGTTGTCGTCTACAAATTCGTCGGACTGCCAAAGCGTATTCATAATTTCGTCGCGGGTGACAATCCGTCCGCGGGCCGAAAAAAACAGACCGAGAATTTTCAGCTCGTTTTTGGTCAGTTCCGTTGAGCCTTCCGGCCCGTTTGCGGAACTTTTTGCAAAATCCACTTCCAGCCCGCGGTAGTTGACGGTGCCTGGAACTTTTTGCGGATTTGTGCGCTTCAGGACGGCTGTAATGTGTGCGAGCAGAATTTGCGTGTTATAGGGCTTTGTAATAAAATCGTCTGCACCAAGGTCCATGCTTACCAGTTCATCCGTCTCGCTGTCGCGGCTTGTCACGACAATAATGGGAATATGCGAGCGCCGGCGCAATTCCCGGCAGATGCAGAAGCCGTCACAGACCGGTAAGTTTAAGTCCAGAAGCACGAGCTGCGGTTTCCGCTTTAGGATAATTTCCACAATATTTGCAAAATCATCAGAAGAATCGCACTCGTATCCATACTTTTTTAGCAGCTTGGTCAGTTCTGTTCGGATTTTCTGGTCATCTTCGACTAAAAATATCACAGCCAATTCAGCACCATCCTTTCACCAATAAGGAGGAGTGTTATGATTCCTTATTATAACCTGTCTGCTGCATAGGCGCAAATAAAGCGGCCCTGCTCCGGAAAATCTGCCGGAGCAGGACCGCTGCCTGTTATTTTAGAGCTGTAGGGTTGTCTTACTTGATTTCAATCAGGTGTTCGTTATTTTCTGGAAGCTGCTTGACACCCTTGTGTGGCAGGCTGAGTTTCAGGATACCATCCTCAAACTTTGCATTGATATCTTCCGGCCTCAGCTCGTCACCAACATAAAAGCTGCGGGCGCAGGAGCCAGTGTAGCGTTCTTGACGGATGTAACGTCCATTCTGGTCTTTTTCGCTGTTATTTTCATTTTTTGCAGCCTCAATCGTGAGGAAGCCGTCCTTCAGGTTGACTTTGACATCTTCCTTCTTAAAGCCGGGCAGGTCAACGGCAATCTGATAATCCTTGTCCGTCTCTTTGACATCAGTCCTCATCAGGTTCCTTGCACGCTTGCCAAACGGGCTGTGCCTTGCAAGTGCATGGCTCATGCTACGATCGAACTCGTCGTCCCAGTTTGGGGTAAAGAAATCATCGAAAAGATTTTCGCCAAAGAAGTCAGGCATCATAAGTCATTCCTCCATTTTTACTCTGACGGTTAAAGCCGCCGTATTGGTTTTACTGCCTTCCGGGAAAAAGCCTCCGGGCTATTTGTCCTCTGTGCCTTTCCCTTTTCTTGGTACAGCTTTATTATAGCATACATTTTAGCACTGTCAATACTAGAGTGCTAATTTTTTTACTTTTTTTCACTGCCTGTTTTTTAGGGAGAAAAGTATTGAAAATATTAGTTAATAATAGAATAAATAAGACTGATATATTACGAATACTCCTACAAAATTTTACATTTTATTACAATTTTAGCACATAAGTAAATAAAATGCTAATTGAAGAGAAGCCTAGAAGGACATACCTGTCATAAAAAGCTTATTTTCGTTCCCGCGCGAATTCTCCCGGTGTAATGCCATATTCTTTTTTGAAGCAGGAGATAAAGTAGCTCTGTGAACAGAAGCCAAGTGTATTTGCCACTGCGCTGCTGTCAAGCCCAACGTCCTGAAGGAGAGTCCTTGCTTCACGCAGTTTTCGTTTCCTGATATATACCGTAGGGGAGAGGCCGGTTTCCCTGCGGAAAAGCCGCGAAAGGTGAGAGGCAGAGAGCCCGCAGGCGCGCGAAAGGCTGCTTAATGAAATTTTGTAATGAAGATGTGAGTCGATATAATTAATACAGATGCGTACAGCTCCGGAAGTAATTGATCCTTTCCGGCGGTTTTCCCGGGCGCGCTGCGTAAATTTCAGAATGGCACGGTAGATTATCATACGTACCTCGGAGACAGTCTTTGCCTGGTCAACATGCTGTATAATCTCGTCATTCAGGCAGTAGGCTTCGGCTTCGGGTAAACCACCCTCAATGACAGCACGGGACGCAAGGGTAATGAAAGAAACGGCCAAATATTTTTCCTGCCGGAGTGCGTCATCGGAGAGGTTCCCAACGTAAACGCCTTTTTCTGCAATACCAAGCAAAAAAGCGCGCAGCTTTTTCGTGTCACCGTCTCGGATATATCCAATAGCACGGCGCTCATCACGGTAGGGGAGACGTTCCAGAAGCGTTTCCCGTTGGTCATACAGGAGGTGATCTTTCTTTTCCGTCACTTTCTTTAATTGAAGTTTCCGCAGAAGAGCATTTTCTTTTTTCATTTCTTTCACTTCCATAACCGGCACTTGAGCAAAATTATGATAGTATTAGCAGGAATATGATATAAAAATATTATATACGGTTTAAGATGATGATACAAGACGGGCTTTGGTCCGCTTTTTTTGAAGAAAGGATGTCGGTTTAAAATGAGTGATTACAGGATTATCACAGACTCTACAGGTGATTTGTCACAAGAGATGGCAGATGAAGCGGACGTGGACGTAATCCCGATGGATTTCACGCTTGGTTCGGATTCTTACCGGGATTATCCGGATGAGCACGAAATCTCCTCAAAAGAATTTTATAGCCGCCTCGCGGCAGGGGAGCTATCGACGACGAACCAGATTACAACAGCCCGCTTTAAAGAGGCTTTTGAGCCATATCTGAGTGCAGGGAAAGACGTGCTGTACCTTGGCTTTTCTTCGGGCCTCAGCGCTACATATAATAATTCTATCCTTGCAGCAAAGGAGCTTGCCTCGAAATATCCCGAGAGAAAAATTGCCACTGTTGATACCCTTGCAGCTTCTGTTGGAGAAGGGCTGATTGCCTGGCTTGCAGGAAGAAAGAAAAAACAAGGTGCTTCGTTTGACGAAGTTAAGGACTGGGTGGAGCAGAACCGTCTGCGTGTCCATCACTGGTTTACCGTTGACAACCTGATGTACCTGCGCCGCGGCGGACGGATTTCCGGTACGGTCGCCATGATGGGGACAATGCTCGGCGTAAAGCCGGTCATGCATGTCGATGATGCGGGGCATCTAATCCTTGTTGAAAAAGTGCGAGGACGCCGGCAGTCACTCGACAGGCTGATTGATCATATGGCCCTTACGGAAGAAGATGCCGCTGAGCAGACGGTATTCATTGGGCATAGCGAATATCTGGAAGGTGCGGAGTACGTCAAGGAGCAGATTGCCAAACGATTTGGGGTTAAAGATTTCCGCATTGCCTGTATCGGCCCGGTGATTGGCGCGCACATGGGTGCCGGATCACTTGATTTCTTCTATCTTGGGAAAGACCGTGACTTCGGTTTAAAGACGTAACAAAAGATAAAGTATACGAAAAGCAGCGGCTCTGGATTTAAAAAAATCCGAAGCCGCTGCTTTTTTTCTCAGGTTGCTGATTCATCATGAATAATTTTTCAGCGAGAACAAGATTTTGTCCGGTATTTCATGTTTCTCCAGTTTATAGGTGCCGTCTGCATTCTGCTTAGAAGTAATGGCGGCCGGGATAGAGCCTTCACCTTCATCTGATAATTCGTTGCCGTAAAGCCGGTATTCCCCGTTGTCAACCCCTGCAAACAGTTTCAGCTTTTTGCCCTTTTATGAGCTGCCATCTATTCTCTGCCTCCTTTTTCCATTTGAAATGGCAAATTGAAGCATTACCATTATTTTACTATATAAAGATTGAAATTGTCAGTTAGTTCATAGCAGAAAATTACCTTATAAATTTGTATACTTTTCCATATAATTTATTAAAAATACATACTATAATATTACTGCTAAGGGAAAAATTACAAAAGCCGTGGAATTAAGAAAATGGAAGACAATACAGCAGCAACTGTGCATGGATAGTTTTCCATGATATTTTTATATTAGACACATTTCATAAGGGGAGGAAAAAGCAGTGTATAAACAATTACAGCCCAGAATGCATCGGCATAAAAAATTACTTGTTGCAGCTTTAATATTTGCTGTTGCTTTCGTGGCAGGGCTCACTGCATTCTGGAATCCGGTATCAACTTCCGCCCAGAAAAAGCTTCCGGACGGGACAATTCTATCCGTTGACAAAGAAAACAGCCACTGCAAGTGCCTCAATCAGATTGGCAGAGTCTCTGTAAAGAAAGCGGTTAAAATCAACAATACGGTGAACGATTTGTATTGTACTTTTGATGATCCCGCTCAGGCAATGAAGAATATAAAAAAAGCGCTTCCCGGACTGCTGCATGATTTGTCCAAAGGCGGACTGACGGAATTGACGAAAAGCAACTGGAAAGAATACCGGCAGAAGATGCAGGAATACAAGAACGTTTGTCCTAACAACCAGACAGACGACCTTATGACACTACAGTGCTTTTTTGGCATCTATGGAGATGATGAGAAAAATCAAGAAATTCTAAAGGAAGTTCAAAATTATTACAATGGGAATGCGGATTCCTATGAAAAGTTACAAATGATGCTTCCGTACACAACGCCGTTGGCGCAGGAAGCCAACCGGAAGAGCCTGTCGCGGCTTCAGAGTTCCGATGTGAGTTCTGCCATTCCAGCCGGAAAGCAATGATGCCGCCAGCCGGCAGAATCACAGTGCCTTTTTTGTGCGGCAGATGTATCTGACGCTGATTGTGGGAAAGTAAAGACGGGGTAGCAAAACTGCCACCCCGTCTTTACTCTGCCCTATCAGTATCAAAAAATATTCTTCAAGAAGAAAGATTAAGAAAAGCGGAACTCAGCATTTCTGCGGTTCCGCATAAGTTTCACCAAACGTTTCGACGGCAACTGAAACAATTTTTTGCTCTTCTAAAGGCTTGTCATCATAATCACGCGGGACGGAAACAATACGGTCTACTTCTTCCATGCCGGAAATAACCCTGCCAAAGGCAGCATATTCACCGTCCAGGTATGGGGCGTCTTCAACCATGATGAAAAATTGGGAGCCGGCGCTGTTTGGATTTGACGTGCGCGCCATGGAAATGACGCCACGCTCGTGCTTCAGGTCATTCTGAAAATGGTTAGAGGTAAATTCACCGCGGATAGCATAGCCGGGGCCGCCTGTGCCATTTCCCTTTGGATCACCGCCCTGAATCATGAATTTTGGAATGATACGGTGAAATATGGTGCCGTCATAAAACTTTTTCTTTGCAAGGGAAATAAAATTGTTGACCGTATTTGGTGCGACATCCGGGTAAAGCTCAAGTTTGATGGTGCCGTTCGGTGTTGTAATTGTGACGATAGGATATTTCATACAAAGCCTCCAGTCAGTTTCTCATTTGCATGAATCTGCCTTGGATGCACCCTATTATAAACCGATTTCCCGTAACCTTCAAGATAATCTTGATAAACAGCGCAGTGATTTTTCTGCACACAGATTATTTTGTGCTGGCTTATCCGCTTATGGTATAATAAAAAATAAAATTGAGAAGATTCTGAAAGGGATGGAGGCTGAAGCCAGTGAGATTGGTTTCATGGAATGTAAATGGCCTGCGTGCCTGCCTGGGGAAAGGATTCCGCGATTTTTTTCAAGTTTCCGGTGCGGACGCTTTCTGCCTACAGGAAACGAAAATGCAGCAGGGGCAGGCAGAAATTGATTTGCCCGGCTATTTGCAGTACTGGAATTCCGCCATGCGGAAGGGGTATTCCGGTACCGCCGTATTCACGCACTGCAAGCCCATTTCGGTTTCATATGATTTCAGCGGAGAGAAATTTGGTGATGAAGGCCGGACAGTTACGCTTGAATATCCAGAATTCTTTCTCGTGGATGTCTACACGCCGAATTCGCAGAAGGACCTTGCCCGGCTGCCATACCGTATGGAGTGGGATGATGCATTCCGCGGTTATCTCCAGTCCCTTGATGCCCAAAAGCCAGTCGTCGCCTGCGGGGATATGAATGTTGCCCATGAAGAGATTGACCTTAAAAATCCGGGCCCGAACCGCGGACAAGCCGGCTTTACCGATGAAGAGCGGCAGAAAATGACTCTGTTGCTTGCTTCCGGTTTTACCGACAGTTTCCGCTTCCTTCATCCTGCTGAGGCAGGCGCTTACACATGGTGGTCATACCGTTTCCATGCACGGAAGACAAATGCGGGCTGGCGCATTGATTATTTCCTTGTTTCCAACCGGTTAAGAGGCCATGTTGCGGAAAGCAATATCCGCTCCGATATTATGGGCAGTGACCATTGTCCGGTGGAACTTGTGCTGAATTGAGTGTAAATTGAGTGTAATAGAAAGGTGTTGAATGAAACGCAATGCAACTGGTGTTTTACGGTGCAGACAGGGAAGTTACTGGGAGTTGTCACTGCCTGGAAGCCTGTGGAAAGAAAATCCTGATTGACTGCGGCCTCCGGCAAAGCTCGAATGACTTGGCAAGCAACAGGCTGCCATTTTACGCTTCCCAGATTGACAGTGTCATTGTAACTCATGCGCATATCGACCACAGCGGCCGTCTGCCCCTTCTCGTGAAAGAGGGCTATCAGGGAAAAATCTACGCTACGGGTGCAACCTGTGACCTGATAAAAATCATGCTGCGCGACAGTGCGCATATCCAGGAGATGGATGCTGTAACGAACAGCCGCAAAGGCCGCCGTGCCGGCCTTGCCCCCCAAGGGCCGCTCTATACGGTAGAGGACGCCGAAGCAACGTTTCCACACTTTGTGCCTTGCACCTACGGCGAAACAGTAAAACTCTGTGACGGAATTTCCTTTCGCATGGTGGATGCGGGACACCTGCTTGGTTCCGCATCTGTCGAAGTATGGGTGACGGAAAACGGCGCAACAAAAAAGATCGTTTTCTCCGGTGATATTGGGAACCTCAGCCAGCCGATTATCCGTGACCCGCAGTATATCACGGAAGCGGACTATGTCATTATGGAATCCACTTATGGGGATCGTGATCACGCTCCGATTGCCAACTATATTCCTGAACTTGCCAAAGTCTTTGACGAAACCTTTGCTGCGGGCGGCAATGTTATTATTCCAAGTTTTGCGGTCGGCCGCACTCAGGAGCTTCTGTATTTTATCCGCGAGATGAAAGAGCAGAACCTGGTGCAGAGCGCCCCGGATTTTCCGGTCTATGTTGACAGCCCGCTTGCTGCCGAAGCAACAAAGATCTATGACGGGGATCTTACCGGTTACGCGGATGATGACACCATTCGTGTTATCAGGGAAGGTTTCCGCCCGCTTGAGTTTTCCAACCTGCATATCTGTGAGACGGTGGAGGAATCACGTGCGCTGAATGACAATCCTGTACCGAAAGTAATCCTTTCCTCCAGCGGCATGTGTGAAGCCGGACGAATCCGCCACCACCTGAAGCACAATCTGTGGCGCCCGGAATGCACAATAGTCTTTGTTGGTTATCAGGCGGAAGGGACGCTCGGCCGGATGCTGATTGACGGGACAAAACGGGTTAAACTTTTCGGCGAAGAAATTGCAGTTAAGGCCCGGATTTCCAACTTTAAAGCCCTTTCCGGCCATGCAGACCGTTCCGGCCTGCTCCGCTGGATTAGCGCCTTTCAAAAAAAACCGCAGCGCGTATTCCTCGTCCACGGCGAAGAGCGTGCAGCGGAAGCCTTTTTGGAGGAGCTTCAAAAGCGTGGGTACAATGCCTATATCCCGAATTTTGAAGCGGTTGCTGACCTTACGGAAAACCGCATCCTTAAAAAGGGAATCGCTCCGGAAAAGCTGTATCCGGCAAAAACAGCAGAAAGCTCTTCTGCGTTTTCTCGCCTGCTGGCAGCCGAAGAACGCCTGACGCGTGTCATCCAAGACAACAAGGATGGAGCAAACAAAGACCTTGTGGCATTTACCGGCCAAATTATGTCCCTTTGTGACAAATGGGAAAGATAATTGGTATTTTCCCCGCTTATTCCTGTGGGCCTCAGTATCTGCGGCGACCAGAATGGCTCACTCGCTGCTTCTGTGTGCTTTTTCAAGCTCCAGCAGGAACCGTTTGATTTCTTCCCCAGAGGAAAAACCGCCAAGACTTCCGTCTGCACAGATAACACGGTGGCATGGCACAAAAATCATGGCAGGGTTACGGCCGTTTGCCCCACCGACAGCGCGGCAGGCTTCCGGCTTTCCAAGCTGGGCCGCAATCTGTCCGTAACTGCGGGTTTCTCCATAGGGAATCGTTTGCAGGGCTGCCCAGTCTGCAAGCTGGAAATTCGTCCCATGTAGGGAAAGAGAAAGCTGAAATTCCCGCAGCTTTCCTGCAAAATACGCGCCGAGCTGCCGCTGCGCTTCCTGGAGCAGCGGCGTCCTTTTTTCCTGAAATCCTTTGAAAATTTGATTTTTGCGGAGAAACAAATCCGTAATGCCAATACCGTCTTCCGCAATAGTAAGCAGACCAATGGGAGAGTCAAAATGCCAGCAATTCTTCATACCTGGCTGTTCCCATTTTCATGGTACAGGCTTTTCAGAAGAGCGATTTCTCCTGCATAGCCGTCTATATCGTTTGGCGTCTCCAGATAAAACGGCAGGTTTTGTAGCGCGGGGTGGTTAATGATGCGGCCAATGGCTTCCAAACCGATATAGCCATGGCCAATTTTTTGGTGGCGGTCTTTGTGGCTTCCGCGCGGGTTCATGCTGTCATTCAGGTGGACGGCTTTCAGCCTTTTCAGGCCGATGATGCGGTCAAACTCAGCAAGGACACCGTCGAGGTTGCCTACAATATCATAACCAGCGTCACTGACATGACAGGTGTCAAGGCAGACGCCAAGGAGCTGGCTCTGCTCTACACGGTCGATAATAGCACGAAGCTCCTCAAAGCTTTTCCCAACTTCACTGCCTTTGCCTGCCATGGTTTCCAGCATCACGGTCGTTTTCTGCCCCGGCTTCAGAATTGCGTTGAGCATGTCTGAAATCAGTTCAATTCCCTTTTCCGTGCCCTGCCCTACATGGCTGCCCGGGTGGAAGTTGTAGCTGCTTCCCGGAATATTTTCCAGCCGCGCAAGGTCATCCGCCATGGTGTTGCGTGCAAATTCCCGGATCCTCTTATCGGCAGAACAAGCGTTGAGCGTATAAGGCGCATGGGCGAGAATGGGGAAGAACCCGTGCTCTTCAGCAAAGGCACGGTAAGCAGTTATATCATCAAGGTCCAATGCTTTGGCAGCGCCTCCGCGCGGATTGCGTGTAAAGAACTGAAAAGTATTTGCACCGATTTTCTGTGCCTGTTTTCCCATGGCAAGGTATCCTTTTGGCGCGGAAAGATGGCACCCAATTTTAAACATATTATTTCCTCCCGGAATTCCAGTTCAAGAACTGCACCCGGATTTTAAACGATGTTTCGGCGTTCTGTATTTTGGCTGCGCAGATTTTCCCGTGCAACTGCAAGCATCAACTTGATACGGTTTTCCTGGTTGACGCGCGTAGCGCTTGGATCATAGTCGATTGGAACAATATTTGATTTTTCGTCGATTGCCTTAACGCGGTGGATCATTCCCTTGCCGCAGATATGATTCGGCAGGCAGCCGAAAGGCTGGGCACAGACGATGTTTTCGTAGCCTGCTTCGGAAAGCTCCAGCATCTCTGCGGTAAGCAGCCAGCCTTCGCCCATTTTGTCGCCATAGCCAATTACACCCTTAATGAGCGACTTGATGTGTGCATAATGCGGGGGGGCATGATAGCGCGGGACGCTCTCGATTGCAGCAATCAGAGTATTCTGCATACTAAGCAGGTAGTTCATCAGGACGTTTACAGCAAGATATTTAAACGGATTACCACCATAGAGCTTGATGTCCTCAAGGCGGTTGTCAACCTTAAAGAGCGCAAAATCCATCAGACCGGGCACATTGATTTCGCAGTCCTGCCCACGCAGAAAATCTTCCAGGTGGTTATTCCCAAGTGCGGAATATTTTACAAAAATCTCACCGACAATGCCGACTTTTACCTTCGGCGTATTCTTGATTTCTATTGTTTCAAAGTCCTTTGCAATGCTGAACAGAATCCGCTTTTGTTCCTTGCGGCTCATGGCCCTGCCGTGATTAAACTGATCTGTAAGGTATGAGCTCCATTTTTCAACTTTTGCATTGCTTTCACCCTGATGGACCTCATAGGCTTCTGTCTGGTTGCGGAGCAGCATCAAGGCATCACCGTAGACCATGGCAGCAACGAATTTTCGCAGCATTGGCAGCGTGACATGAAAGCCCGGATTATGCTCCAAAAATGAAAGGTTCAGTGAAATGACAGGCACCTGCTCCATACCGGCCTTCTTCAGTGCTTTCCGCAGCAGATGAATATAGTTGGAAGCACGGCATCCACCCCCTGTCTGCGTAATGACAAGGGCTGTTTTGTTAACATCATATTTTCCGGAGTGCAGTGCGTCGATAAACTGTCCAATCACCAGCAGTGCGGGGTAGCAGGTATCATTGTGGACATATTTCAGCCCTTCCTGCACAACATTGGGGCCGCAGTTGTCCAGCAGCTCGAAGTGATAGCCGCAGTTTCTCAGCACGTCGATCATAAGCCGGAAGTGGATTGGCGCCATCATAGGGGCCAAAATAGTATATTCCTTTTTCATCTCCCGCGTAAAAAGCAGGCGTCCGTTTCTGTTGTATTTCAGTTTTGCCAAAAGAATCGCCTCATTTCTCCTCGAGGGCGGCAAACAGGCTGCGGAGCCTGATCTTAACCGCACCCAGGTTGGTGATTTCATCAATCTTAATCTGCGTATAGATTTTTCCGCCTTCCTCAAGGATGCGCCGCACCTCATCCGTAGTGATTGCGTCTACACCGCAACCGAACGAAACAAGCTGAACTAAGTTCATGTCCGGCTGGCCGCAGACGTATTTGGCGGCGGAATAGAGCCTTGCATGGTAAGTCCACTGGTTCAGCACTTTGGTGGGGAAATGCTTAACGCGGTTACTGACGGAGTCCTCCGTAATGACTGCGGCACCAAGGCTGGTAATGAGCTTGTCAATGCCGTGGTTAATTTCCGGGTCAAGATGGTACGGCCTGCCGCTCAGGACAATGATTGGAAGGCCTTGCTTTCTTGCCTCGGCAACAATCTCGTCGCCTTTTGTACGCACTTTGCGGAAATAATCGCTGTGAGCTACATAGGCCGCATTAGAAGCTTCAAATACTTCGGAGAATTTAATATCCGGGAAGCTCTTTTTTAGAATGGCGGTCATCTTGTGAGGAAAATCATGCCGACGGTGGATTCCAATGTAATCATGGATAAAATTGCATCCTTCAAGGCAGCGCATATTTGCATTGATAACTTCCGGGTAGTAGGCAACGACCGGGCAGTTATAGTGGTTGTCCCCGTGATGCTCATTGAAATTGTAGGACATGCACGGGTAAAAGATATTCTTGATTCCCTCATCAACAAGAGCCTGCACATGACCATGCATCAGCTTTGCGGGAAAACATACCGTGTCGGAAGGGATGGAGGCCTGCCCATTAAGGTAAAGTTCGCGGCTCGAGGATGGGGAGAGAATTATTTCAAAGCCAAGCTTAGTAAAAAATGCGTGCCAGAACGGCAGCAGTTCATACATATTAAGGCCCATTGGAATACCGATTTTTCCGCGCGGCCCGGGAACCGGCTTGTAGGAGCGCAGCAGGTTCAGTTTATAGTCGTAAAGGTTCAGCCCTGCGCCGGAAGAACGCTTTGTCACAGGCTTTTCACAGCGGTTGCCGCCAATGAAGCGCCGGTTGCCGCCAAAGATGTTCACTGTCAGACGGCAGTGGTTGCTGCAAAGGCCGCAGTTTGTGACACGGACTTCATGCTTAAAGTTTTCCAGTTCATCCTTGCTGACGATTGTGCTTTTGCCCTTTGACTTTCTCATTGCATAGATGGCAGCGCCATAGGCACCCATCAGTCCTGCAATATCCGGGCGTGTAACCTCAACGCCCAGCTCATTTTCAAAAACGCGCAGAACAGCATCATTTAAAAATGTGCCACCCTGCACAACAATATTCCGGCCGAGTTCCGCGGCGTTCGGCACGCGGATGACCTTGTAAATCGCATTTTTCACAACGCTTACAGAAAGGCCGGCACTGATATCCTCCATGGTTGCGCCGTCTTTCTGAGCCTGTTTTACCTGTGAGTTCATAAATACGGTGCAGCGTGAGCCAAGGTCAACCGGATGCTTTGCAAAAAGTCCAAGCTTGGCAAAATCTTTAATGCTGTATCCGAGTGTATTGGCGAAGGTCTGAAGGAAGGAGCCGCAGCCGGAAGAACATGCCTCATTTAAAAAAATATTGTCAATGGCACCGTTATGAATCTTAAAGCATTTCATGTCCTGCCCGCCGATGTCAATAACAAAGTCAACATTTGGGCGGAAGCATTTTGCCGCAGTGAAATGTGCTACGGTTTCAACAATGCCAAAGTCAATTCCAAAGGCATTTTTCAAAAGTTCTTCCCCGTAGCCGGTTACGGCGCTGTTTTCGATTGTTAAATTTGGGTAGTCTTGGTAAATACTGAGCAGATACTCCTGCACGATTGGGACTGGATTGCCGGAATTGCTGCGGTAAAAAGAGCTGAGAATCTCGCCGTCTTTTCCAAGGAGAACGGCTTTTACAGTGGTGGATCCGGCGTCTACGCCAAGGAAAGCCCTTCCGGAGTATTTAGCAATGTTGCCGCGAGGCGCTTTGCACTGTGAATGGCGGCGGAGAAACTCGTCATACTCTTCGTGGCTCTGAAACAGCGGGGGGATTGAGAGAAAACTTCCCGTGCAACCGTATTCCTTTACGCTTTCCATGGCTTTGTCGAGGTCAGTTTCCTCGGCGCTGCAATAAGCCGCGCCAAGTGCAACGTAATAAAGGGAATTTTCCGGGCAGACACCCGTAATTTTCAGTGCACGGTCAAAACTTGCCCGAAGCTCTGAGAGAAAGGTCAGCGGCCCGCCAAGATACAGGACTTTCCCTTTGATTGGCCGCCCCTGTGCCAACCCGGCAATCGTCTGGTTTGCAACGGCGGCAAAAATGCTTGCGGAGATATCCGTTTTGCGGGCACCCTGGTTCAGCAGGGGCTGCACGTCGGATTTTGCAAACACGCCGCAACGGGAAGCAATGGTATAAATCCGTTCATACTGTTTTGCAAGGTTATTCATTTCGTCCAGCGAAACGTTCAGAAGTGTTGCCATCTGGTCGATAAAAGCGCCGGTGCCGCCGGCGCAGGAGCCGTTCATGCGGACTTCCATGCCGCCCGTAAGGAACACAATTTTTGCATCCTCGCCGCCAAGCTCAATTACGACGTCGGCATCCGGAATCAGCCTTCCCACTGCGATGCGTGTGGCGTAGACTTCCTGGACAAACGGCAGGTGGCAGGTCTGAGAAATACCCATTCCCGCAGAACCGGAAATCGTCAAGGATGCTTTTTCCCCATGGATGACATCCTTTTTTATTTTCATAAGGATCTCTGTCAGTTTTTCCGTAATTCTGGAATAATGGCGCTCATACGACCGGTACAGAATCTTGCCGCTTTCATCTAAAACAATACACTTGATTGTTGTGGAACCAATATCTAGTCCAACTTTCATTTTGAAACCTGCCAATTCTATCGTTAGAAATCTTTTACCAATAAAAACACTTAGTAAATTAGTATAGTACAAATAATAGGAAGTTGTCAAGGAAGACGGCCACATGGGGAAAATCTCGAAGGAATTTTGCTGCCTGCCTTGCAGGTTCTGTGAAAAAATGATAAAATAAATCGATCTGCCAGATGCCAGACAAGATGACGTCTTGCCAAAAAGACGGATTTGTAGTATACTATCTTGAATAATTTTTGTACTTGGTACGGTAAAAAAGTGGGGGGCTGCTTTTATGTCAGGCCATTCAAAGTGGAATAATATCAAACGGAAAAAAGAAAAAACGGACGGCGCCAGAGCTAAGGTCTTTACAAAAATCGGTCGTGAACTGGCTGTAGCCGTCAAGGAAGGCGGCGGGCCGGACCCGGATGCAAATTCCCGCCTGAAGGACTGTATTGCAAAGGCAAAAGCCGCAAATGTCCCTAATGATAATATCGATCGAATTATTAAAAAAGCGGCCGGGAGCGGCGATGACACCAAATATGAAAATATTACCTATGAAGGCTACGGGCCAAGCGGAATTGCCGTGATAGTAGAAACTCTGACCGACAACCGGAACCGCACGGCAGGTGACCTGCGCCATTATTTTGACAAATACGGCGGGAACCTTGGCACGACTGGATGTGTCTCTTTCCTTTTCAACCAGAAAGGTGTCCTTGAAGTTGAGCGGGAGGGCCTTGATGAGGATAAAGTGATGGAAGATTGCCTGGAAGCTGGAGCGTCTGACTTCCAGTCTGACGATGATGTGTTTATTATTTATACGGAGCCGGATGATTTCAGCGGCGTCCATGATGACTTGGAGAAAAAGGGCTATCAGTTTGTCACGGCTGAAATTGAAATGGTTCCCAGTACTTATGTCAAGATTGAAGATGCCGGAGCGGCTGCAAGAATGCAGCATCTTCTTGATATTTTGGAAGACAACGACGATGTACAAAATGTCTGGCATAACTGGGATAACTCCGATACTGAAGAGGCGG